>Ga0101944_10000518_pt1 | contig 110289 bp, 92 predicted proteins | sample DewCreD2012metaG_FD_75245 | JGI IMG/M metagenome (GOLD analysis project Ga0101944, IMG submission 75245) | Hot spring sediment bacterial and archeal communities from British Columbia, Canada, to study Microbial Dark Matter (Phase II) - Dewar... ... | reverse complement strand
GTCCTTGTGCCATAATCCCCTCACCTCGTTGGTGATAGAATCATCTTGCCGCAGGTATTCTATCATCCTGTAACCACAGGACCAACGAGGTCCTCTACTTTTTTTGACGGTGAATCAGGGATCTAATATTCCCTGATAGCAAAAAATCCTATTCTCTTCTCAATGGGTGATCCTTTGAGACTCCTGCAGGCTCAACCCCGGCGGCCTTCCAAAAGGCATCTCTGATTCAGGCAGATCCGCCGCAAAAAGCGAACCCGGATCGGTCATGACCAAAGCCTTCAGCAAAACCTCGTCCATGTGCTCCACAGGCACAATCTCCAGCTCCCGCAACACTTTGGAAGGTATTTCCTTGAGATCCTTTTGATTTTCCGAAGGAATGATCACGGTTCGGACCCGACCCCTGTGAGCTGCCAGGAGTTTCTCCTTGAGTCCCCCAACGGGCAAAACCCTCCCCCTAAGAGTGATCTCCCCGGTCATGGCCAGATCGGCCCTAACAGGTATCTTCAACAAAGCCGAAGCAATGGCCGTGGTCATGGTGATCCCGGCCGAGGGCCCGTCCTTGGGGGTGGCTCCTTCCGGCACATGGATGTGGATGTCCAGCTTCTGGTAGAAGTCCTCCTCCAGCCGCAGAAGACGGGTTCTGGAACGCACATAGCTCAAGGCCGCATGGGCCGACTCCTGCATCACGTCCCCAAGCTTCCCAGTCACGATGAGTTTGCCTTTCCCTGGCATGACCGCCACCTCTGTGCTGAGCAGCTCCCCCCCGGCCTCTGTCCAAGCCAGTCCCATGGCAAGACCTACCATATGCTCCTTTTCCTCTGCCCTGCCGAACCGGTACTTGGGGACCCCCAGGTAGCCTTCCAACTTCTTGGTTGTCACCTTTAGAGGCCCATCCTCCTTTTCCTGGAGAAGCCTCCTGGCCACCTTTCTGCACACGGTGGCTATCTCTCTTTCCAAATTCCGAACCCCCGCCTCTCGCGTATAAAGCCTGATGATAGAGAGCACAGCCGAATCCGAAAACCTGATGGGACGTCCAGATAGCCCATGTCCTTCCAGCTGCTTTGGGACAAGAAACTTTCTGGCTATCTCAAGCTTCTCCTCTTCCGTGTATCCTGGCAAACGGATGATCTCCATACGGTCCTGCAAAGGGGCCGGTATGGAGTGAAGAGTGTTGGCAGTGGTAATGAACATCACCCTGGAGAGGTCGTAGTCCAAATCCAGGTAGTGATCGTTGAAGGCATGGTTTTGTTCTGGATCCAGAACCTCCAGTAGGGCTGCCGAAGGATCCCCCCGGAAATCCATGCTCATCTTGTCCACCTCGTCCAACAGGAAGACAGGATTGCTGGAGCCGGCTTTTTTCATGGACTGGATTATCTTTCCCGGGAGGGCGCCTATGTAAGTTCTTCTGTGCCCCCTGATCTCAGCCTCATCTCTCACACCCCCCAGGGAGAGCCTCACGAACTTGCGGCCTGTGGCTCTGGCAATGGAGCGGCCCAAAGAAGTCTTACCCACACCTGGCGGGCCCACAAAACAAAGTATGGGCCCTTTGATGCGCTCAACAAGACTCTGCACTGCCAAATACTCCAGGATCCTCTCCTTGGGCTGTTCCAAGCCGTAGTGATCTTCTTCGAGGATCCGGGCGGCTTCATCTATGTCCAGCTTTTCCTCAGTGTATTCCCCCCAGGGAAGGCTCAGGATCCAGTCTACATAATTGCGCACCACCGTGGCCTCGGCGGACATGGGGGACATCATCTTGAGTTTTCTGAGCTCATGCAAGGCCTTTTCCCTGGCCTCTTCGGAGAGCTTCTTTTCCTGAATACGTTTTTCCAGTTCCTGTATCTCGTTGCGGAAATCGTCCTTCTCGCCCATCTCTTTCTGGATGGCCCGCATCTGTTCACTGAGATAGTATTCCCGCTGGCTCTTCTCCATTTGCTTCTTGACACGAGCCCTTATCTTGCGCTCTATCTCCAGGATCTCTATTTCTCCCTGAAGCAAAGCCAGGAGTTGTTCCAGCCTCTCCTGAGGACTCACCAACTCAAGAATCCTCTGCCTCTCTTCCAACTTCACATTTAGGTGCGGCAAAATGGAATCCGTGAACCTGTCCGGATCCTCTATCTGCACTACCGAGGCCACCAGTTCCTGAGAAATCTTCTTGTTGAGCCGGGAATAATATTGAAAGGCATCCCTTACGGCTCTGATGAGGGCCTCCAACTCAGGCGTCCTGGGGGTAAAAACTTGCAGCTTCTCTACCCTCACCAAGAAACAAGGCTCGCTTTGCACCATTTCCAAGAGCCTGGCTCTCCAGAGGCCCTCAACCAGGACCTTTACGGTTCCATCCGGGAGCCTTAGCATCTGAAGGATCTTGGCCACTGTACCCACTGTGTGGAGTTGGGTAATGGTCGGATCGTTATCTTTGGAGTCTTTCTGTGCCACCAAGAAGATGGGTCCCTCTGCTTTGAGAGACTGCTCGAGGGCTTGGATGGACTTCCCCCTGCCCACGAAAAGAGGGACTACCATGTGGGGAATTATTACTATGTCACGAAGTGGCAAAAGGGGCATCTGCTGGACTGAAGGACTGCTGGGACGCTGGCGGTGTACTCTGAACACCTCTAATCCTCTCTTTCCATTGCCCGGGTTCCTCCCCAGGCTTTGTGCACCCCGGAGCTTGCCCCTACTGTTGCCTGAGGGTCAAGCCCCTGAGTTCTGTGCTTTCCCCGAGCTTATCACCCAGATCCCCTACCTGAATTCCAGGAGAGGTCTTTCGGAGGAACCCCAAACCCGCCGCGGGGGAAAACCTTTTTATGTCCAGGCCATGTTTGGGTGCGGGCCTTGGCTGTCCTGATCCATTTGATTCTAAGGAGTGAAACGCCCTTAGCCCCAACGGCCCTGCAAAGCTGCGGGCTTTGCAGCTCCCAAGACAGGAAGGCTTGGGCTTCAAGCCGACTCCACCTCGTCCTCGTAGATCAGAAGAGGAGGTCCCTTCTGGAGGACGGCCTCCTCGGTGATGATGCACTCTCGGATGTTGGATCTGGAGGGAATCTCATACATGAGATCCAGCATTATGTTCTCCAGAATGGAACGAAGTCCTCGCGCTCCACTCTTTCTCTTGAGAGCCTCCCTTGCTATGGCCCTCAAAGCCTCCTCTGTGAACTCCAACTTTACATTTTCGAACTCAAAGAGTTTTTGGTACTGTCTTACCAGGGCGTTACGAGGCTGCCGCAGGATCTTAATCAGGGCATCCTCGTCCAGTTCTTCCAAAGTGGCAATAACAGGCAACCTGCCTATGAACTCAGGGATCAGACCAAACCTGAGCAGATCCTCGGGCTGCACTTGCGCCAGATACTCGCCGGTGCGCCTGGACCCATGGGATGTGACATCCGCACCAAAGCCAAGGCTTTTCTTCCCAACCCTTTGCTGAATTATCTTCTCAAGGTCTACAAAAGCGCCCCCACAGATGAACAGGATATTCGTGGTGTCCACCTGTATGAATTCTTGCTGGGGATGCTTTCGGCCCCCTTTGGGAGGGACATTGGCCACAGTGCCTTCGATGATTTTGAGAAGCGCCTGTTGGACTCCCTCACCCGAGACGTCCCTGGTTATGGATGGATTGTCTCCTTTTCGGGCTATCTTATCTATTTCGTCTATGTAAACTATGCCCCTGGAGGCCTTCTCCACATCGAAATCCGCCACCTGAAGCAGGCTCAGTATGATGTTCTCCACGTCCTCACCCACGTAACCGGCCTCGGTCAGACTCGTGGCATCTGCTATGGTAAAGGGCACATTCAAGAACCTGGCCAGGGTCTGGGCCAGGAGGGTCTTGCCGCTCCCGGTAGGACCCAGAAGCAGGATATTGCTCTTTTGGAGCTCCACTCCATCCAGGTCTCCCCTAAACTCTATCCTGCGGTAGTGGTTGTGTACCGCTACTGCAAGGATTTTTTTGGCCCTTTCCTGGCCTATCACGTACTGATCCAGAAACTCCTTGATCTCCTGGGGCTTGGGAACCTCCGAGCGGCGGCGGTGCTTTTCCTCCTTCTCATACTCCTCGGCGATGATATCCTTGCAAAGCTCTATGCACTCATCGCAGATGTACACAGCCGGCCCGGCTATGAGCTTTCTCACCTCTGATTGGCTCTTACCGCAGAAACTGCAAAACAATTCGTTGTTCCTGTTATTTCTTTTCATCAGTCAGTTTTCCACTTTTTCTTCGGTCCCTTTCAGCAAGGGTTTGCGGGTTATCACTTCGTCCACGATTCCATATTCCAGGGCCTGTTGTCCTGTCATGAAAAAGTCCCGGTCTGTGTCTTCCCTGATCCGCTCCACCGGCTGGCCTGTGTGTTTGGCCAGGACCTGGTTGAGCTCCTCCCTCATTCTGAGGATCTCCCTGGCATGGATCTCTATATCCGAAGCCGGGCCCTGGAAGCCGCCCATTGGCTGGTGAATCAGGATACGGGAGTGGGGTAAAGCAAACCTCTTGCCTCGAGTCCCTGCAGCCAAAAGAACCGCACCCATGCTGGCAGCTTGTCCTATGCACAAGGTGGAGATGGGAGGCTTCACATATTGCATGGTGTCGTAAATGGCCATCCCTGCCGTGACCAACCCTCCCGGGGTGTTTATGTAGAAGTGAATATCCTTGTCTGGATCCTCGGACTCCAGAAACAGAATCTGCGCAATTATTAAATTGGCCACATCGTCTGTCACCGGGGTGCCCAGGAATATGATCCTTTCCTTAAGCAATCTGGAATATATGTCGTAAGCCCTTTCGCCCCGGCCGCTTTGCTCTATCACTATGGGAATCAAAGGCACCTGATCCACCTCCTGGGAACTCATGCTATTTCCCTCTTTCCTTCTCTTCTGTTCTGGCTACCATTTTAGCCCCCTGCTTGAGGAAATCAAGCGCCAGCTCCTCTGTCACCGATTCCTTCAGGGATGCCATGGCCTCCGGGCGTTGATATATTTTTTCCACCTGGGAGAGGTCCCTGCCCGTTTCCCTGGCAACCCGCTCCATGCTCTCTCGCAAGATCTCATCGGTGACCTCCAACCCCTCCTTCTCGGCTATGGCCTGCAGAATCAAAGAGGAGCGAACCGACCTGAGGGCAGGATCCCTGTATCGCTCCCTCATCTGGGCAATGAGGGCTGTGGTCTCCTCCTCCCTCATGCCATGCACCACCAGCCTTCTTTTGGCCTCCCTCACCATGGTCTCTATCTGGGAGCTCACAAGGCTTTCAGGCACTTCGAAATCGTGGAGCTTCAGGAGCTGATCCACAATGGCCTCTTTGATCTCCGAATCTATCTTCCTACGGGCTTCCTCTTCCAGCTCTTTTCGTATGCCGGCTCTGAGTTCCTCAAGTCCTGCGTACTCCCCCAGCCTGCGGGCAAATCCATCGTCCAACTCCGGCAAAACCTTCTTGCGGATCTTTCCCAGCTTTATCTCTAAAACCCCTTCCTTTCCGGCCAACCTTCTGTCAGGATGATTTTCCTGAAACCTGTAAGGGACCTGGACCTCTTCCCCTGAGCTAAGACCTACAACAGCATTGTAGATCCTATCTTCCAGAGCCCCTTGCCTCAACTCGACCACCTGCTCCTGCCCGGCCTCGGGGCCTTGAACCTGGCCTTCCACAAGAAAGCGGCTCAAGAGCAGAACAAAATCCCCTTCTCGGGCGGGTCTGTCCTCCTCCACATCCTCCAACTTAGCAAACATCTCCCTGATCTCATTGATGCGGGAAGAGACCTCCTCATCTGTGACCTGCACCTCCCTCTGGGGAAGTTCCAATCCCTTGTAATCTTTGAGGTCGATACGGGGTATCACCTCCACCGTCACCGCAAAGCGCATGTCCTGACCGGGCTTCAGATCCACCTCCTCCACGGCAGGGCGCCCTACAGCCCGAAGCTCATGCTCAGAAATGATCTTCCCGAAACTGTCTTCTATCAGCTCTGAGCTGACCTGGTCTTTAATGTGTTGGCCGAAGTATCTCTCAAGAATGGCCCTAGGGGCTTTGCCAGGTCTGAAGCCTTTGAGATGGGCGTTTTTCCCCACATCTTTATATGCCTGCTCCAGCTTCTCCGAGACCACCTCGGCAGGCAGTTCCACTAGAACTTTCCTCTTTACCCCGCTTATTTCCTCGATTTGGACCTTCACAGGACGTGTCTCCTTTCCTGCCAAGCTTGGAATTGACGGCCCATCAAGTAGATTCCACTTCGGGCCCTTGAGTCCCTAAGCAGGCCCGGTCTCTCAAGTCAGCGATTTGCCTGATGAGATCAACCCAGGCCTCCCCTAGAGGAGATATGATGTCGAGTTCTGAGTTTACCCCATGGGGGATGCCCCGTCAATTTGCCCACTCTCATAGCAAAGCTTCGAAGCCCCCGCCCATGGGCCAAAAAACTGCTAAGTGGAGCCCGAAACCCCTCCTACCTTTTTCCTATTGACAGAGCAAGAGGCCTCGGGATAAATAAGGACCGTTCCAAAAAAAACGGCTGGAGGAGGCGTCGCATGAAAAGGGCAGGCATACTGATGTGCGCTCTTGTAATGGCAATGGGAGTCACTACAGCCTGGGCGCAGAAAAAGGATGTGAGGCTTTCTATTGCCACAGGGGGAACCGGAGGAGTGTATTATCCTTTGGGCGGGGGCATGGCCAGCGTCATATCTAAGCATGTGGCCTATATTGAAGCTACTGCAGAGGTTACCTCCGCCTCGGTGGACAACTGCCTCCTGGTGGGGGCCGGGAAGGCGGATCTGGCCTTGGTGATGGCAGACACCGCACTGGATGCGTTTGAGGCCAAGGGGAAATTCAAGGACAAGCTGCCCATCAGGACCGCTGCTGTCTTGTATCCCAACAACATGCACGTGGTGACTGTAGAGGGGAAGGGCATCGAAAAAATCAGCGATCTCAAGGGCAGGAGGGTTTCCACCGGGTCTCCAGGAAGCGGTACTGAGGTGATGGCCTTGAGGGTTTTGGAAGCCTCTGGCATCGACCCCGACAAGGATCTCAAGAGGGACAAGCTTGGCGCCTCGGAATCAGCTGGAGCGTTGAAGGACGGTAAGATAGATGCCTACTTCTGGGTAGGGGGCCTCCCGACCGCTTCGGTAACGGACCTGGGGGCAACCCCGGGTATCAAGCTCAAGCTGGTGGGCCACGATGAGACAGTCGCCAAGATGAATGAAAAATACGGTCCCCTGTACGTGAAGGGCAAGATCCCGGCAAAAACTTATCCAGGCCAGGACACAGATGTCCCCATAGCAGTGGTGTGGAACCTTCTCATCTGCAACGAAAAGACCAAAGAGAGCGTGATCTACGACGTGCTCAAGGCTCTCTTCGAGAACAAGTCAGAGCTCGTGGCGGTGCATCAGGAAGGCAAACATCTGGAGGTGGCCTCGCAGAAGGATGGCTCTCCCATCCCCTTCCACCCGGGAGCCATCAAGTTCTTCGCCGAAAAGGGAGTGACGCTCAAATAGCAAGGCCAAGGCCCATATGGCCCTTCCTGGCAACGGCCTGTTTCTTGGCCCTGGCAGGAGGGGCCTTCATGCCCTGGATCCCCTGCCTGGAGCTGGTGAACCTGGAAAGTTCAAGGAGCTGGATCCTGACCCTTGGTGGAGGGGCAAGTTTTTCCATTCAATATGAGCACTCCATGTATGGGGCAGAGGTCAGGGAGCATTACCTTGCGGGGCAGGGGGAGATCCGGCTTGTAGCCGTTGAGACCTCCCACCCTGGTGTGGCCGGGTATTACGGGTTCGAGGGCTCAGGACCCCGCTATGAGCTTACAAGAGAGATGCCGGAGGTGCTCCTCAGGGTTCGCATGGGTCCTGGCAGACAAGTCCTTGTGGGGAAAAGGGAGACAAAGATCACGGACCTGGGCATGCCTGGGGAGAGGATCCTGCTTAGGCCCACTTTCTGCTCCGTGGCAAAGGTACTGTTCAATGGCTTTGGCTTAAGGGGGCGTCCCTGAGCAAGCCCCTTCCCTAGCCTGAGGAGGTCCCAACAGTGGATCCAGAGATCCCGATAAACGAGGCAGAGATAGCAATCAGTGAGGAGGCCCTCAAGGAGGCGGAGAAGTACATCCAGGAGGAAGAGGGACCCACTCGAAGGCTGGGAGGCAAGATTGGCGTCGCCGTGACCGCCATCTCTGTGATAATGTCTTTGGTGCATCTCTACGCGGCCCCGGGGGTGATAATAACCCAGGTGTTAAGGGGCATCCATGTGGGCTTTGTGCTTTTCCTCAGCTTCCTTGTTTTCCCAGGATTGAAGAAAAACCCAAATCGCATCTACTGGTTCGACTATCTTTTCGCTTGGCTTGGTGTGGCCTGCATCGTGTATATGCTGGCCGACTTTGACAACTTCATATACCGCTCAGTGGTTCCCACCGCCTGGGACCAGACTTTCGGTGTGGTTTTGATCCTACTGATCCTGGAGGCCAGCAGAAGGACTTCGGGCTGGATCATACCGGCGGTGATCCTGGGCTTCATCCTCTATGCCTTTGCCGGGCCATACCTTCCAAACCCATGGACCCACCGGGGCTACGATGTCTCTAGGCTGGTGGGCCACATGTATATGACCCTGGAGGGCATCTTCGGGGTGCCCATAGATGTGTCTTCCACCTTCATAATCCTGTTCACCGTTTACGGGGCCTTCCTGGAGGTCTCGGGGGCGGGCAAGTTCTTCATAGACTTCTCCTTTGCGGCCATGGGAGGGAAACCCACAGGGGCCGGCCGCACAGTGACCCTGGCCTCCTTCCTGCTGGGGGGGCCGTCCGGAAGCGGTGTGGCCACCACCGTGACCTTGGGCTCGGTGGCCTACCCCATGCTGGCCAAGGCAGGTTACAGCAGAGAGGCGGCGGGAGGGCTTCTCTCTGCTGGAGGCATAGGCGCCATCCTTTCCCCTCCGGTGCTTGGGGCAGCGGCCTTTCTCATAGCCGAGTTCTTGAAGATCACTTACCTGGACGTGATCCTGATGGCAACTATCCCCACATGTCTGTACTACTGGTCCATCTTCCTCATGGTGGAGCTGGACGCCAAGAAGTTCGGGGCCAGGGAGATACCTTTCGACAAGACCCAGAGTCTATGGCAGCTGACCTACCGGTACGGCTTTCACTTCCTCTCCCTCATAGCCATAGTAGGCTTCATGGTGGCCGGATTCACCCCCATCATGGCGGTTTTTCTGGCAACCGTGGTGGCATTCCTGGCAAGCTTCATCCGCAAGGACACGGCCCTCATGCCGACAAAGCTGATCCAGGCCCTCAAGGCAGGCTCCATGGGGGTCCTGAGCGTTGCGGTGACCTGCGCGGGGGCTGGGATCATCGTCGGGGTTGTGACTCTCACGGGGCTGGGGCTCAAGTTCAGCTCCATAATCATCGGGTACGCGGGGGGGAGCGTTTTTTTGGCAGCGGTCTTCACGGCCCTCATCGTCTGGGTGATAGGACTGGCAGTGCCTGTGACCGCCTCCTATATAATCGCGGCTGTCATCGCCGCCCCGGCCCTCATACAACTGGGGGTCCCGGATTACGCGGCCCACATGTTCATCTTTTACTACGCCATACTCTCGGAGGTGTCTCCTCCCACAGCACTTTCCTGTTTTGCGGCGGCAGCGCTCACCAAGGGGGATCCTTACAAAACCACTTTGCAGGCCTGGAAATACACCATGCCTGCCTTCATAGTGCCCTTCATGTTCACCCTGGATCCCAAGGGGGTAGGGATTCTGCTTAAGGGCCCTTTAGTGGACGTAGTTTGGACCACGGTCACGGCTTTCCTGGGTATCGCGGCTCTGGCAGGAGGGGTAGAGGGCTGGTGGCTCAAGAGGGCCAAGCTGGTGGAGAGGTTCATGCTGCTAGCAGGAGGATTGTGCCTGGTCTATCCCATAGCCCAGTACGATCTGATCGGTCTGGCATTGATGGCGGCCGTATTTGTAATGCAGAAGCTGAGAAAGTGAAGGTGAGGGATCCAGGCCAAGCTGACCCGCGGGCGCGGGAGCGCCGAGGGACCCTTTGGGGGCTCTCAACATTTTTTTTGGAGGATGCCATGGCATCTAAGCAGATTATTGGGCGAGGGCCCAGGGGACTTCCTTTCTGCGAGGGAGTCCTGGCCGGGGACACATTCTATCTGTCGGGCTCTATCGGGTACGACCATGAACGTGGGGGCGTGGTCCCTGGGGGGATAGTTCCCGAGACCCACCAAGCCATACAGAACCTGAGGGGAGTGCTCCAAAAGGTTGGCATGGACCTCGCCGATGTGGTCAAGGTCACGGTTTACCTGCGAAGCATGGATTACTACGGGGCCTTCAACGAGGTGTACGCGAGCTATTTCCCAGAGAACCCCCCGGCCAGGGAGACTGTGGCTGTCTCGGGCCTGGCCTTGGGGGCCAGTATCGAGCTCTCATTCATAGCCGTGCGCTCCTGAGGGGTGACTGGGAGGGGACTTGAATGGCCCGCCCACGGCCATTTTGCCGGGGCAGGGTTTTATGCCTGAGGCTGGCTGCGGCGGCTTTGGCGAAAGGTATTCCGGGGCTTGAGGGCCATGCCCCCAAGCCCCGCGGGCTTGATGAATAATCCTGGCCAGGCTAATTCACTTGCGAAACACGCTGAAAAGTTTGTCCAAAGAGCTCTTCTCCAACTTGGAGATGCTCTCCAGCTCCCCCGCATCCAGCCAGATGCCGTCGCATTCGGAGCACTTGTCTACTTTGACACCCTTGTAATCGATCTCTATGAGCTCCATGCCGCATTTCGGGCAGTGCATATAGTGGAGATCTCTTAGCCTTTTTTTCTCATCCGCGGCAAGCTTGGCATGCTTCTCCTCTTCCTGCTTCTTTTTTCTCTCGAACTCCAGCCTGGCAAAGTACTCTTCCTCTTGCTCGCTTGGCTTCCACTCCATCTTTGCCTCCCTTGCTTTTTCTTTTCACTGTCTCACGAAGCTTCTCCCGGGTCTTCTCCAAAAGCCTCCGCGCCCAGACAAACTCCGTGGCCAATATTGCCATGCCTGCAGGCAGCACAAGGGTGGCGGGCCCAGGCAGAACCACCATGGCTAACCCTATGAGCACCACCGTGCCCCCCAAAACAGCCACTATGAGTCTTCTTATCTGTCTCAAAGCCCCCTGCATAGTCCCATACCCGATAAAGGCTAGCCCCTTGCCCCTCATCCGAGTAAATCCTGCTTGCCGGATCTGCGACATAAAAATGATACAATAGCTCAAAAGCTCTTGGGTAGCCCTCTCCCCTCTCCGGTAAAAAAACTTGCCCTATTCTTTTGAAGATTCCCTTTCTTGGAATCCCAACCCGGCCGAGAATTCACTTGCACACTCAGGGCAGATGCCGTGGCTTAATTCCGCATCCGAGTGATCCCGGATATAGCCCTCCAGCTCTTGCCAGTAGCCTGTGTCGGTCCTGATCTTCTTGCACCAGGCACAGATAGGTATCAACCCCTTAAGGGTCTTGACATTACCCAAAGCCTCCCTAAGTTCCCCGAGAAGTCGGTCCTTTTCCTCTTCTGCCTTTTTTCTTTCCTCCATCTGCTTGCAAAGCTCTTCATTGGCTTTCAGGACCTCCAAGTTCTGGAGTCTAAGCCTCCTTCTCAGATCCGAGACAAAGCCTCCGAAAAAAGCCAGCCAAGAAAAAAGGATCCCGAAAAGAAAAAAGAGAAATATCTCATAGCCCGGGTTGAACCCGGGCCTTCCCTGAGCATACTCCAGTACGAGCAGGCCGGCGTAAAGCCCCATGACCGTCCCTACCACCTTCAGGTAATTGCTTCTGTTGAGCCTCAGGATACCGAAGCAGAAGGCAGGCACATAGAATATGAGCACCAGGGGCCTGGCCTGGGGAAGATGGTATAGGGCCCAAAGCTCCCAGAGGGCCGAAAAGATTATCTGTTCCCTTGTCAAGGAGGGATCCTTGAATCGCAGATTCCAGCCCTTGAGGAAGATGTTCAAGAAAGCTAGGTTGCCCGCCAAAGCGACGCCCAAAAAGACAGCCCACTGTCCTGCGCTCATGCGGCCCAGTCCCAACTGTTGCACCAAAAGGGTTGTCAGGATGACCATCCCATAGGTGGCAGCCGCCATTGCAAACCTGCTCAAGCGAAGCCTCTGCGCTTTCAGGATCTCTTGGTCCAAGGAACTCCTCACAGGGGCTGCTCAGTCTTCTTTCAAGTCTCGCAAAAAGTTTACATCTGAGCCTGAACCTGTTCGACGCGGATTTTATCAAATGAGAAAACTTGGTGAAAGCAACTCCTTTTCAATACCCCATGGCACAGCCGTCCTTGCGCCGGTCTGAGGCTGCAAGGAGCACACCGCTTAAAGGGTCTCTGTATATGGCCTGGCCGCCGCCCACCTCGTTGACCGGCGGATCGGCTTTGAGGATTTCGTGCCCCCTGGCTTCCAATTCCACATGGGTGCGGCCTGGGATTCCTTCCTCCAGGTACACCTCCAGGCCTTCCAGGTGGCGCACCCTGGGAGAATCCATGGCCTCCTGCAGGTTCATTCCATAGTCAATGAGATTGCAAAGAAACTGCACGTGCCCCTGGGGCTGCATATCCCCGCCCATGACTCCGAAACTCATGAGGAACTCCCCATCCTTAAAAAGCATTCCTGGGATCATGGTGTGCATGGGCCTCTTGCCAGGAGCGATGCAGTTGGGATGAGCGGGGTCCAGCCTAAAGGCGCAACCCCTGTTTTGGAGCACTATACCTGTCCCGTCCGACACCACTCCTGAGCCGAAGTGCATGAAAATGCTGCTAATGAAAGAGGCTGCGTTTCCCTCGCCGTCCACCGCCGAGACGTAGACCGTATCGGATCTTCTTTGAATCCCCTCCTCCTCCCAGGAGCCTGAGGCTCGTTTCATGGCTATCTTGGAGCGGATACGGCTTGCATGCTCCTTGCTTAGCAACTCTTTAACCGGGACATACTCCTTCTCCGGATCAGCTATCCAGCGATTCCTGTCCCAGAAGGCTGCTTTCTTGGCCTCCACCAGCAGATGGATGTGATCCGGCCCGTTGTGCTCCAAGCCTGAGAGCTGGTAGCCTTCCAGGATATTGAGCATTTCCAGGGCCACTATGCCTTGCCCGTTGGGAGGAAGTTCCCAGACCGTATAACCCCTGTAATCAGTGGACACCGGATCCACCCAGGTGCTTCTGTGTTCTGCCAGATCCTCCAAACCCAAGAGCCCTCCCCTACCTTTGGAACAGCTAACAATGGCCTCTCCAACTTTCCCGCCGTAAAAGGTGCCTGTGCCTTCCCGGCAAATGGTCTCCAGCGTGCGAGCCAGCTCCGGGTTGGCGAAGACCTCCCCTGGCCTCGGTGCCCTGCCCCCAGGCAAAAAGACCCTCTGCGCCTCGGAATCCTGGGTAAGAATCTGGGATGCGTTTTCCCACTCCCCGGCTATCACCTCGCTTACCGGGAAACCTTCCCGGGCATGATAAAGGGCATCCTCCAAGAGATCTGCCAGGCTCATGCTTCCGCACCTAAGCAAAGCCTCCTGCCAGGCATGCAAAGCCCCTGGGACCGTCACGGAAAGAATCCCTCTCTTGGGCACGGCCTCCAGCCCTCTTTCCAGGAACCATTCCCGGGTTGCAGCCCTGGGGGCCCTGCCGCTTCCGTTCAGCCCCAGGAGCTTTTTCTCCCCAGCCAGCCAAATAAGGGCAAAGGCGTCTCCCCCCAAGCCCACAGAGTGAGGTTCCACAACACTCAAAGTGGCCAACATGGCCACTGCGGCGTCAACGGCATTCCCACCTTTGAGCAAAACCCTCAACCCGGCCTGGGTTGCAAGGGGCTGGCTTGAGGCCACCATGCCTCTTTTGCCCATGACCACTGAGCGCTGAGCCGCACTTTCCCACCGCCTTCTGTTTGTGTAGCTAAACACCATTCAGATCCACCCTTTTTGCCCTAAGCCCTCCTTTAGCGACCAAGGGATGCTGGGGCCCTCTTAAGCCCTGATTTTCGGACCGCAGAATTCAAGATGAGCAGATAATGCGGACTAAGTAATCTCTGAGCCTCCAGGAAAAAGCACCCTGTCCAAGGGATCGTCCCAGGAATCTCACACCAGCAAAGAGGCCCCTTGAGGAATCCAATGGTGAGGACCTGTCACTGAATCCTTCTCTATTTCTCCAAGGGCTTTCCCCAATACAGGGTGCCTTTCAGCTGCGAGTTTAACCAGATAGCTCAACATGGATCCGTAGGAATAGCCGGCATGCTCAGCACACAAGGCCAGGCTAGTGTCCGAGCTTATGTCCGGGTTGGGGTTAACATCCAGGACATAAAACTGATTTCCCCTTAACCTGAGGTCCAACCTTGCGTAATCCCTGCAGCCCACAGCCCTGTAAGTCTTCAAAGCGATCTTCTCCAGACTCTTGAGCCGGGAAGAACCAAGGGAGCTGGGCACCTTCACCCTGATCCCCTCATAATGGAGTGAGCCCGGGGTAAATTTGGAATCGAACGTGCAAAGTCTGTCCCTGGGATCCTGAAAGCTGCTGAAATCCATTTCTGCCGGCGGCAACACCTGGACCACCCCGTTTCCCCACAGGTTCACATGGAACTCCGGGCCGTCTATGAAGTCCTCCACCATGGCCGGCTGTTTCATCTCATCCAGCACTCTCTCAATCTGTTCGGCCAGCTCCCTAGCATCCATTACCACAGACTTGGGACTCAGCCCCAAGCTGCAGTGCTCCAGGGCCGGCTTCACTATGGCCGGAAAAGTCCTCCAGTCATGACATGCGGGGGTTAAATAGGCCTTCCATCTGGGAGTAAGAATCCGGGCCTTGCTGAGGATTCTTTTAACTGATCTCTTGTCCCAGCTAAGGGAGAGCATTTCTGCTGGGGAGCCTGTGTATGTGAAACCCAAGGCCTCCAAGGTCAAGGCAACCAGAGGCTCGCTCCTCTCCAGCCCCGGAATGGCTTCGCACCAGTTGAGCACTACCAATTTGGCTGGGTCCCACTTTGCAAGCCTCATGGCCAAAAGGGAATCAGTAACCCTCTGCTCTACCACAGGGTGCCCCTCTGCTCTGAGAGATTCCATGAGTAGACCCACTTGCGCTTTTGCATCCTGGAGTTCTTTAGGGCTCCAACTGGGATCCAGATTGTGAAGCACCAAAACAGGAATACTCTCCGAGGCTATTTGAAAGGATCTTGAGCTGGATGCTGCTTTGGGAATGGCCATTACTCCCCGCAAGAAGAACTTTCGAGGCTGAGGAATTTGAAAATCTGAGCCCCTAAATTTGTGATTCACCGGGCCCGAAACAAGCCGTAACCCTTTGAGAACATGCTTATACATTGCTGGGTGTCAGTCGTCAAGCAGCTGATGCTCTTGAGCCTCCCCCGTCTTGCCGCCAGAGCTGACCTCAAAGGGCTATCCCCCCGGTCTCTAACTCGGCTCATCGGCACCCCTTGAGAGCCCGTAAGTCTTGATCTTCTCGTCCGCCAAGCCCTGAAGCCTGTTTAGCTCGCCTTGCTCTCTTCTGGGCTCGAAAAGGTGCCTGAAGCGGCCCTGAATTCTCAAGTAGTCCTCTACGGGGATCCTTTTTGAAATCTTGTGCACCTTGCTCAAGCTGCCGTTGCAAATCTCAAGTAGAGGTATCAAGCCGCAGTTTACCCCCCTTCTGCCCACCTCCATACTCAGCTCAGAAGGGAACCCCCACCCACTGGGGCATGGAGTGTCCACTTCAATGTACCTTGGACCTCTAAAGCTCATGGCCCTTTTCACCTTGTCCCTCAGATCCGCCAAGAAAGCTACGGAAGCGGTGGCCACGTAGGGAACATTGTGGGCGGCCACGATCCAAGGCAGATCCTTTCTTTCCTGCACCTTTCCAGGGGACAGCTTCCCCGGGGGATCCGTGGTAGTGGAAGCATAAAGAGGAGTTGCTCCGCTTCTCTGCCCGCCCGTGTTCATGTAAGCCCCATTGTCCACGCATATGTAAAGCACGTCATCGCCTCGTTCCAGCATTCCTGAAAGTGCCCCAAAGCCTATGTCAAAGGTGGCCCCGTCCCCTGCTATGACAAGCACCCTGATCCTGTCTCGTTTTTGCATCCTGAGGGCTGCCGCAATGCCGGAAGCGATTGATGGGCCGTTTTCAAACAGGTGGTGCACCCAGGGAACCCGCCATGGGGAGTATCCGTATGGAGAGGTGAAGGTCTCCAGACAGCCCGTAGGAGTCACAACCATGACCTCTCTCCCCGTAGCCCTCAGGATGTGCCTTACCGCCAGGGCCATGCCGCAGCCTGGACAGGCCCTGTGGCCTGAAACGAAAAGCTCTTGCGACTTTTGCTTTTTCTTGGAACGCATCGCTTGGTACCCCTCAATCCGGCAGCAAAGCCTCATTCAGGCCCATCCAGTTTGCTTCCAAGGGAAGATCGGCCTTTTTGACACACTCTCTAGCCCTGTGCACCATCTCCAAGACCGTTTCTATGCCAACTTCCCTGCCTCCAAGGCCCGCCACAAAGGGAATCACCACAGGGGCCCCAGGCCTGCCGTAAAGCTTGGCCTTCAAATCCAAGGCTAGGGCCCCTTCACTCCCCATGGAAAAATTGGCATCCATTACGGCCACCACTTCTGCAGCTTTGAGAATCTCCCAAAGCTCCTCATGGGGAAAAGGCCTGTAGCAGCGAATCCTTGCCAAACCCAACTTGTCCCCAGCCCTTCGCGCCTTGTCCACAGCCTCTTTTGCAGTGCCCGCCATGGAGCCCATAGCCACCAGGATCAAATCCGCATCTTGAGTCCTGTAACCCTCCACCAAGCCCCCATAATCCCTTCCAGTGAGCCGGGCCAAACCCTCCCACGCCTCCTTTATGACCCCCTTGGCACGAACCATGGCCTGCTGAACCGAGTATTTGAACTCCATCAACACATCCTCGTCGGCATAGGAACCCCAGCTTTGGGGGTTGTCCACATCCAAATAGTTGACGGGTTTGAAAGGGGGCAGGAAAAGATCCACATCTTGCTGTGCCAGAAAAGAAACTCTTTCGTAGGAATGGGTCAGGATCCAACCGTCCATGCAGACCATTGTCGGGAGTAGCACTCTGGGATCTTCAGCCACCTTGAAGGCCACCAAGTGTGCATCGTATGCCTCCTGACAACTCTCCACGTACATTTGTATCACCCCGCAATCCCTCAAGGAGACCGTATCCTGATGGTCCACCTGGATGCTTATGGGTGCCGAGACAGTCCTGTTTACACCTGTCATCACAAAAGGCAGGCGCATCCCTGCACTGGCATAGAGGACCTCGGACATGAGGAGCAATCCCTGGGAAGAAGAGGCCGTGTAAGCCCTGCTTCCGGCCAGGGAAGCTCCGCTGACTACACTGGCCGCTGAGAATTCAGACTCCACCCGCACATATTCGGCGTGAAGGTCCCCGTCTGAGACCATTCTTGCCAAGCGCTCCACAATATGGGTCTGGGGACTTATGGGGAAAGCTGATATGACTTGAGGTCTACAGGCCTTGACCGCCAGGGCCACTGCTTCTGAGCCTTCCATCACCTCTTCCAGTCGCATATCACTTCTCCTCCGGGAGCAGTTCTATGGCTTGGGCAGGGCACTCCCTGGCACAAAGTCCACATCCCTTGCAAAAAAAGTAATCCACCTGAAAGATTCCATCTCTTGGCCCCACAGCCCCATCAGGACAAACCTCTTCACAAATCCCGCAAGCCTTGCAATTCTCCTGTTTCACAACAGGCCTTCTATCCCTCCATGTACCGGTCTGATAGTCCAGGGAACTTCCTCCGCCCACCACAGCCCCTATGCTTATCTTCATGAGCCTTCTCCCTCGAACTCCTTAAAACTCTGCTCCACTATGCGGGAGTTTTCTTCCCCCACTTGTCCTGGAAACCTCTTGCTCACGGCCTTGGTCACCGCTTGGAGGCTCAACTCTCCGGTTATGGCCGAAAAGGCCCCCAGAAGGAAGGTATTGGAAAGGGGCCTCCCGAGAGAAGCCTTGGGCTGCTGCATCTTGTGAAAGGTGTGTACCCGCATCCAGGAGGGAAGCCCAAGCTCAGACGGCTCTTTTGTGGTGTTGATGAGAATAAGCCCCTGGGGCTTGAGCCCCTTTGTTACATCCAGCTCTCCCAGTATGGTGGGGTCTTGTACAATCACATAGTCGGGATGATCAACCCTGCTTCTCAAACGAATGGGTCTGTCATCCAAGCGGCAGTAAGCAACTATGGCCTTGCCTCTTCTTTCTCCTCCCCCTCCAAGAAAGGGGAAGGCCTGCCCGTATCTTCCATCCTCCAAAGCGGCTATGGCCATTAACTGAGCCAGAACCAAGGAGCCCTGCCCCCCTCTGCCGTGGATTCTTATCTCTTTCATTTGGGCTGGCCAGCCTTTCTCTTCCCGGGTTGAACCATCACAATACAACCTCCCAAGCCATGGGCGTTTCCTTGCCTATCGATTCCTGAAAACAGGCTTTCGCTTTTCCAGAAAAGCTTTTATGGCCTCGCGGGTGTCCTCTGAGTTGAAAAGAATGGCCTGGACTTGAGCTTCCATTTCCAGGAGTTCCTCCAGCCCTGCCCCTGCCATGGAGCGTTGGATCAAGGCTTTCCCCATGGAGATGGCTTGAGGCGCCCACATGGTCATCTCCTTGGCCTTCTCCATGGCTGTTGCATCCAGCTCATCCTTGGGAACAACTTGACTCACCATTCCGCACGAGAAAGCCTCTTGAGCAGAAATAATCTTCCCGCTGAAGAGCAACTCTTTGGCCTTGAGCACCCCCACAAGCCTTGGAAGCAGAAATGAGGCTCCCATGTCGGGTCCCAGGTTGTGACGGGAGAAGACCATCCCGAACCTAGCCCGATCCGAGGCCAGGATCAGATCCCCGCAAAGAGCCAGACTGCAGCCTCCCCCTACCGCCACCCCGTTGACCGCCGTAACCAGGGGCTTGGGGAAGGAGTAGACCCTCATGACCACCTCCCCCACTTCTTTCATATGTCTATAAACCACCGTGGCTGAGGACTGACTCCATTCCTTGAGAACACCAATGTCCCCACCTGCGGAAAAAGCCTCTCCTGTGCCCGTCAGAACCACGCAGCGAACAGCGTCGTCCCTAGCGGCCTCCCCGAAGGCCTCCCATAGGCCCTCAAGCAGGCCATGGCTCATACTGTTCATTTGAGCGGGCCTGTTCATGACAATCCTGGCTACCCCTTCCTGCACCTTGTAGATCAATTCTTCCATTGACATGAGCCTCCTCCCATAAAGGCTTCCCGATTCACCGACCCATCAAGAGCTTAGCTCCGAAACTGCTTTCTGGATCCTCTCCAGAGCCTCCTCAAGTACCTCTCTGGAGGTGGCAATGTTGAGCCTTATAAAGCCTTCACCTGCCTGCCCGAATTGATTCCCTGGCTGCACAACCACCTTTGCCTTCTCCAACAGGAAGCGCGCGGTCTCCTCGCTGCTCATTCCCAGACCTTTGACCTCAGGGAACAAAAAAGGGGTTGCCTGGGGTCTTTGGCAGTTCATGCCGCTTATTTCCCCTATTCTTTCCACGGCCAGATCCCTCATCTGCCTTAGGTGCTTCAAGAGAGCTGGCACCCACCAAGTCCTAGCCCTCAAGGAACCTAAGGCCGCTGCCTGGGCCAGGGTGTCCGTGTGAACTATTATGCGGCGGGTGGCCTCCAAAACCCTGTTTCTGAGCCCCCCCGGCACAACCATGTATGCCACTCGGTAACCTGGAATTCCCAAGGCCTTACTGAAACCGAAAACTGTGATGGTGCGTTTGGCTATCTCGGGAGCCAGACTCGCAATGGATAGATGCTGACCCTCAAAGACCATGTCCTCGTAAAGCTCGTCTGAGAATATGACTAGATCTCCCTCCAGAGCAGCTTTTGCAATGTGTTGCAGATCCTTTTCACCAAGCACCCTTCCAGTTGGGTTGTGGGGGTTGCAGACCATGATCAGTCTTGTCCTGGTATTCACCAGGCCCTCTAGCGTATCCCTCCTGAATAGAAAACCACTTTGCATTTCAAGATCATGGGGCACGGCCGCAGCCCCTGTGGCCTCCACGTTTTTCCAGAAAGGCCCGTACACCGGAGAAGGGCTTAACACGGCCTCCTCCCCAGGCCTTAAAAACAGGTAGCACACCAGGAATATGGCGAACATGGTGCCGGGCACCAACAGGATGTCTTCGGGTGTGGCCGGGATCCCGTTTTCCTTTGTGACCTTCTGGGCAAGCTGCTCTCTTAGCTCCATCTCCCCTTGGTAGTGACCGTAAGGAGTCCTGTCTTGAGACAGCCATTGGGCCACAGCCTCTTTGATCTCCGGGGGGGGAGGATAATCTATGTCCGCCACAGAAAGCGAAATGACCCCCTCAGGCCATCGCCCCCATTTGAGTAAGGCTCTTTGGCGTAAGTGATCCAAGTCAACTCTTTGAAACTCCATCTCTCTCCCTCAAATGTTTCTTCTTGACCCAAGAATTCTTGAAAGCCTCTTGGGGAATGCCCCTTGTTAGCCTTACCATGTCAGGCTAAAATTAACAGCAATGCCAGCCCAATTAGGGAGGTTTGAGATGACCCAATGGAAATGCTCCAATTGCGGCTATACTTTCGGTTCCCAGTCGGTCCCGGAGCAGTGTCCCTCCTGCCTAGAGAAGTGCTCCTTTTCCGATGTGTCATGCTATACACCGGAGTGTGGAGGGCCAGACTCCGGCAACATAGACCCCCGGCTGCTCAATCCTGAGCCGGGCAAGAAGCCCAATTAGATTGATTCACCCTCCTGAGCAGGGAGTCCTTCCAAACGAGGCCATAGGACTTCAAAGCCCTTTCGGCCGTCTCGAAAAAAGGGACTCCTGCTTCCAGGAAAGGTTTCCCCATCTCTGGATCAAATCCGGGGATATTTACCATGAGAAAGGGTTTCCCGGTTTCTGTCCTAAGCTGGATCATGGCTTGAGCGTATTGTCTGTTGGCCTCTTGGGAAAACCCCATGCCTATTACCAGGACCACATCCACCCCGGGGTCCAGGGCCAGGGCTCTGGCCGACTCTACATAGATTCTCATATCAAACGAGGCAGTGAGTCCCACGTCCACAGGGTTCATGAGGCTGGTCCCGGTTGGGGGGACAACTTGGGAAAGTTTCTTCCTGGTAGCCTCGCTCAAGCCTGCCAACTTAAGCCCTTCTTTTCCACAAGCCTCTGCAGCAGCAACTGCCAGTCCGCCTGGACCTGAGAGAATGGCGACTCCTGCTCCAGTGGGCCTGTCCAGGAAAGCGAAGCTCATCAACGCGTCCACCCAAGCCTCGAACCCTTCCACCAAGGTGGCCCCGGTCTGAGCCGCCACTGCTTTCCATATCTCCCCTGAACCGCCCAATGATCCAGTGTGGGACATGGCAGCCCTGGCACCCTCCGGAGTAAGTCCCACCTTCCACAAAAGAACAGGCTTTCTTCTGCAGGCTAGTCTGAGGGTTTCTAGGAACCTCCTTCCGTCTCTGACTCCCTCAACATAAGCCGTTATTAGGCGGGTGTCCGGATCCAGGGCCAAGTACTCCATGAAGTCTGAAGCGGTCAGGTCGCACTGGTTGCCTATGCTTACCACCTTGCTGAAGCGAAGCCCCTTCTTATGTGCCAGCCTGCCCAGAATGTTCCCCAGGGAGCCACTCTGAGAGATCATGCCTATGGGGCCGGCCTCCTTGGGAAGCTCGGGAAAGAAAGAGAGACCTGAGCCAGGGGCGTAGATGCCCATACAATTGGGCCCTATTATCCTCATCCCGGATTCCCTGGCCAAAGCTGCCAACTGACTTTCCAGAACTTTTCCGTGCTGAGTGCCCGTCTCGCCAAAACCGGCTGTAAAGAGAACTACACCCCGAATCCCGCGTTGGGCACACTCCTTGAGCACCGGCAAGCTCTTATGATGGGGAACCAGCAAGATGGCCAGATCCACCGGCTCAGGAAGAGCTGAGACACTTGGATACGCCCTAAGACCGTCTATCTCTTGTGCCTCTGGGTTTACAGGATAGATGGTTCCGGGGAAACCCTGGTCCCTGAGGGCCATCAGAAAGAGTTTTCCCATCTTCATGCCTCGAGGCACACCCACAACCGCCACCGACTTGGGGTGGAACAAAGAATCCATTTGCTCCAAGGTCTTGTTTTTCTGAGCCACTCTGAAAGCCTTGAAGGGATTTAAAAGCTGTCTCTCCAGGAAGACATGGGAGGTTCTATATCACGGGGAAACGTACGGATCAAGGGGCTTAGCCCAGGATATGGCGGGTAGAGTTTGACTGTGAGCGTGTCCAGGTGAGCCACCTTGTAGTTGGTCCGGGGGTGATGGTATTTCTCTTCGCTTCAAGTCTTCGGCGCTTGATTTTCCAAAGGATTTGGCCTCCGGGGGATACTTGCCCCCTCCCTGGGTCGCCCTCAGCTTATCTTCGGGCGAGAGGGCCCCAGGTCCAAATCCTGGAAAATCAAAGCGCCTGCGCCAAGCCGCTCCGAGAAACGGAATCACCCTGTGATCGCTTACATCACAAGGGCTTTGAGGAAGTGGGGGCCAAAGTAACCAGCCTAATTTGCCCAGAAGTGGTTGATGGGGCTTTGTTTAATATATGACAATGCAAATTGAAGTATGCTCAAAAACACCCTGACAGTCTCAGCTTGGGCCCGGGATTGAATGGGGATCTCTCCAAGCTTACCAGGGGTTTGGGGCAAGCCCCCAAATCGATATGTCCTGGAGAATTATCCGGGCAGGCTGGTGCTTGTGACTAAACTACTACCGCCTAAAGGCGGTAGGTTTGGCGAGCTAACCATGCCTCGTCGAATGAATTCGACTCAGCAGCCCGCCACAAACCACCGGCTTCAGACGGTGGTTGTTGAGTCGCAACGGGGAAAACCGCCGACTTCAGTCGGGGGATATCCGCAACCTGCGCCTTCGGCGCATACTAAAGTCTTCGCCTAAAAGGCGAGGGTTTTTCTCCCATTCCCCGAGTGGGACAATAAATCGAGTCATTGCAATGGATCTTTTCAGATGACCCACTGGGCTTAGGCCCTTTAGGGGGAGGAGCCAGCCTTGAAGCGATCCCCCTCAAGCTGATAATTATCTCACCCTCACCTCCTTGACGCAGCGGAAACCCAGCCAATGGGCCCCGTTTATCGGATCTTCGGGAGTCCAACGACAGGTCACCCGTACGAAGGTGGCGGAACCCAAGAAGCATCCACCCCTCATGGGAGGATGATCCTCCTGCCAGATTCCCTCGCACATCTCCCAGACGTTTCCACACATGTCGTAACAGCCGTATGGGCTCACCCCGTCGTCAAAGATCCCTATCTCCGAGGTGCTGCCCAGCCCATATTCCCTTGAATTACAACGGTTAGGCAGGAACTCGTCTCCCCAGGCCCACCACCTCCCATCCGTCCCCCTGGCTGCCTTCTCCCACTGCTCCTCTGTGGGAAGGCTTTTCCCAGCCCAACGCGCATAAGCCCTGGCATCCTCCCAACCTACCCCTACCACGGGTTGCATGGCCCCGTTCCACCGGGGATCATCCCACAGCCAGGGAGCCCTATGCCCTGTCTCGGCCACAAAGCGTCTGTACTGATAATTGGTGACAGGATACCTGTCTATGAAAAAGGGCTCCACATGAATCCTTCGGGCAGGCATCTCCGTTAGAAAAACCGGAGTCTCCTTCTGATCCAAGAGAAACACCTGCCTGAGCTCCTCGGCCGTGGTGCCCATTATGAAGGGCCCCCCAGGAACCAGGACCATCTCGGCTCCGTCTATGGGTGCAACTATACTCTGGGGAAAAGACCCGGAACCTGCTTGCAGGTACAGATCCCAACGGCTCTCAGGACTCATGTTGAGCTTCCTGTCCTAACAACGACTTGTTTCTTGTTTTTTTAACGCCCACCTGCCGATTCCAAGAGATCCGATTCATTCTTTCGCTTTGCCGGCCTTTTGGAGGGCCCTTTGGGCCAGCTCTTGGGAATAGCGGCTCCAATCCCTGCCTTGGCCAGCCGGGATCTTCCTGATCTCAAAGCGGCAGGTCTCAGCTCCCTTGGGAATTATTTGGGTAAAACGAGCGTCCACTGATATTCCTGTCTTTTCCTCGAAGGCTTCCAGCAACCCCTGAACAAGGTACCGTTGGACTCGGCAGTCAAAAGCCCTGTAATGATCCTGGTGAGGACACCAAAGAATCTCGCACACACAGGTGTTCTCGTCCAGCAACTTGGGAATTTCAGGAGAAGCCCAGATTTCTTCGTTCAGATAGGTCACGAAACAGGAGACGGCTTGGATTTGGGAGGTGCCGGGAGCAAGACGAAATTCACTTAGCACCTCTTTTCCTATTTCCCTGCCCAGCTCCACCAAGGCTTGGGAAAGCACTTCCTGACCCTCCACCCCGAATCTCTTCTCGGCAGCCTCCATCATGCGCACCACCGCCAAGGCCATCATCTGGCCCCAACGATAAAGCCGTGCCGGATCGTAGTCCTTCCTGCCCAAGGCCTCTTGCCTCATCCTTCGGGTGGAGGCTTCAAAATGGCGTTTAAGTCTCAAACCCGATCTTTCCCATATTCGCCCTTGGGCATCTTCCTTCTGCCCCATAAAGCCCTCCTGCTCCGATTCCTGGCAAGCAGCTCCTCAGCCTCCCCAAGCTGTTTGTGGAGCTGGGATCATCTCAGGAACTGTTACAAAACTATAGCCCCTGCTCTTGAGAACCTGGATTATTCCAGGCAGAGCTTCCACGGTTTGGGGATGCACGTCGTGAAGCAGAATTATGGCACCGGCTTGGGTGGTGCTTTCCACATTGTGACGGATCTCTTGGGCTGCGGGGGTTACCCAATCCCTGGAATCCACAGACCAGAGCACCACCTCCAGACGACGGATGGCCAGCTCAGCCAAAGATCTCGCATCAAAGGCCCCAAATGGGGGACGGAAAAGCAGGGTGTTCACCCCTGTCTCCTCGAGTATGATCTCCCGGGTGCGCTCAAGCTCCTCTTTTAGGAGACCGTTTCGAACTGAGGTCAATTTGGTGTGAGAGAAGGTATGGTTTCCAAGGGAATGGCCTGCAGAACGTATTTTTCTTAGCAGTTCCGGGTGCCTCTTGGCATTGCGGCCTATCACAAAAAAGGTGGCCGCCACCCCTTGTTCCTCCAATATGCGCAAAATCTGAGGCGTGTATACAGGATGAGGCCCGTCATCAAAAGTGAGGGCCACCTGGGGCCTCTTTATGCTTCCTGCCCAGGTAACATGTATATCTATACCCTTCAGTAGAGTCTCTAAAGGCCTGTGCAGCTTTATTGCAGGGGCTGACACCGCAGACGCTGGCTGATTTGTCTCCCCTGTCTCTCCATGTGAAATTGCCGGATTGGTGAGTGCCAGAGAAAAAGCCAAGAGGATAGAAAACCACATTTTGCTCTCCCGACTCTGAACGAATTTCAAACCCCCACCTGAGCATCTCATCGGGAAAAGCCTCTTTTCTCTTAACCTGCTTGTCCCCTGGAGAGAAGGCATCCGGTTCAAACCGTGTGGCTGAGCAAGATTACCAGGAAAATCCCCACGCACGCAACAGCAATTATCAACAAGGTGTCCAGCACCAAAGAGGGTTGATAAGAGCCCTCTTCGATCTGTCTCTCGGTCTTCTTGTAGCGCACAAAGGCCAGGACTCCCATCAAAGCCCCCAAACCCACAAGGAAAAGCCCAACCCAGGAGGTCTTCCAGCTTGGCACAGCTCCCCCCTGTTGAGCCCCATCTACCCCTCCCCCGCACAAAATAGCAGAGAGTTGATTCATAAAAATCGCGAATCTCTCCACCACGAAACCGAAGGCCATGATGGCAATGCTTGTGCGAACCCATGCCAGAAAAGTCCGCTCATTGGCCATGTGAACGCGTCTATTGGCAGGTTCCCTCTGGGTCCTCAAGCCACTGCCTCTCCGGCTTTGGTCTTAAGGCCTTGGAGACGGGCCCTTATCTGAATGAGTTCTGCAATGATGCTGACTGCTATCTCCTCTGGGGTTTCTGCTCCTATGTCCAAGCCTATGGGACAGTGCACCTTTTCCAGGGCCTCCCTGGAGACTCCCTCTTCCATGAGAGCCTTGTAAACCACAGCCCTTTTCCTGCGACTCCCGATCATGCCCACATAGGCCGCCTGGCCCCTGACCACTTCTCTGAGCACTGCGGCGTCATGCACGTGCCCCCGGGTGATGATGGCCACATAGGAGCTCGAGTCCAGCCTTATGCGGCCCATCGCCTCCTCAGGAGAAAGCACCAGGATCTGCTCTGCTGATGGAAAGCGCTCCCGATTGGCGAAATCCTCTCTGTCGTCTATGACCACAACCGAAAATCCCACCAGAGTGGCCAGGGGTGCAACAAAGGTGGAAATATGACCAGCCCCGAATAGGTAGAGCACCTCTGATGGAACCAAGGGTTCCCAAAAGACAGGAACCTGTTTCTCTGTCTCAATCAAGGCCGGTCTAGACTTGGGCAGATGTTCCCAAGCCGCCTTGAGTTCACTGGGGAGACCCTGCGGTATCTGTTCCCTGCTAAGGAAAAGTCGAGCTCCGGGCCGCCCGGGCTCCTGTCCCTCAGCCACGCGCGTCAGAAGAACTCCGCCCCGACCGCTCTGCTTGGCGGCCTTCACCTCGGGAAAAAGTCTCCGGCAATCAGGATCCTGCGGGTCCAGGGGTTCCAGGTAAACATCCACAATGCCCCCGCAGAGCATATCGGTTTTGGCCACATCTTCTCCCTGAAGCCTGAAATGAATAATGCGGGTTTTCCCTTGCGCCAGAGCCTCTTTGGCTCCTTGAGAGACCAGATACTCCAGCATTCCGCCTCCGATGGTTCCCACCACTGAACCATCCTGCAGCACCAAACATCTGGTTCCAACTCCCCTTGGGGCCGAGCCCACCTGTTTGACGATCCTTGCCAGCACAATGGGTTTCCCCTCTTCCAGGTAGGATGGGATCTCCAGATATGGATCTTGCATGGCTAGCCTCCTAATAACCTTGAGGGCCCGTAACAGCCCACAACAGGCTCCTTACTCAGGGTCGAGCCTATCACCGCCCGAGCTATGTCTCCCCATCCCTTTTCAGCCACAAAGCAAAGAATCCTATGCGCCGCAGCCTCGGCCCCAGGCAGATCCGCCTTGTTTAACCAAAAGATCTTGGAGGCTCCTTGGGGAGTTCCCCTAAAAAGCCCTTCAGGGTGGAGCGCTATCCTGGCCACCGACTCCGGGGTCACCTCCTCCCCCCGAGCCAAGCCCAATAAGCGGCCATAGATCTCCCACCTAAAAACCCATGCCTCGTCAAGAAGTTTGCCGACCGCATCCAGGCCCACCAGCCCCACCACCCAAAGGGAGCTCTTTGGCACAACCGGCTCGTGAGAGGCAGGCGCCTTCAAGGGACGTCTGGCAGCCCCATCGGCTTCCACCAAGACCCAATCCAGGAAGCCTCCCCCCCAAATCCTCTCCACACCTTCCGGGGAAAAGCCAACCATCTTACCTTCCTTCCCATCCCGGTGGGAAGCAACAAAAATCGGGCTCCACTCCCGGGAGAGGCCCCGGAGTTCTTCTAGAATCTCATCAGGGTCGGGCGACAAGATCGTTGCTGAGGCCTCTTGGGGAAGTGGCGCCAGCATATGAGTTGTGGTGGTAACCAAGACCCTTTTGCCCACCATTGCCAGCTCACGGGCCAAGGCATAAATCAAACTAGTCTTCCCGCCAGCCCCTACCAAGCTTACCATTCCCTTTTCCCCCAATCCCAAGGCCCCGGCAATGGTAAAGCGCGCGGAATCCTGTGTCATCTGTTGTACACCCGCAAGACCGCTTCCAGCACTGATCCGGCTATGGATCTGGCCTTGTCCGATATGGTGGGGCAGAATTCCTTTCTCCCCCTGGGATCTATGTCCCCTATCTTCAAGGCTTTATTCACAGGAGTGCCGTCCCTGATCAGCCCCCTTATCACCCCACCCACGCCGGCTCTAACCTCTGCCGCATCAACTCTACCCACCAGATCTCCTGCGGAAACCATGTCCCCGATGGCCCTCACGGCTCTAAAAACCCCCTCCGCAGGGGCCCTCAACACCCTCTGTTCTGTATGCCCTCCAATTTCTCCGGGCACGCCTGTGTTGGGCTGCGCCTCCCCTTCCTCTATGATCCTAGCCAGGTCATGGCCCCTGTTGGTCTCTATCACCATGTGTGCATCCAGGCCGGCCCTGAAGCCGGGCCCCAATGCTATGACAAGGGGAGCCTCGGCAACCGAGGTCCCAAGATTTCTCTTGGCCAAAATCCCATCCACAAGCACATGCGGTCTTAGGCTGCCCAGCAGCTTCCATTCAGGATCCACGGCAACAGCGATCTGTCCCTCTGCCCATGCCTTGTGCAGTCCGGGGAGATCCTGAACCAGAACCGCGGTTACACCTTCCACCTCCTGCCTACCTTCGTGCACCGCCTCACAGAAGGAGACCTTTCTTCTTACAGCCAGGGGGTTGGGGACCTCTGCCATGAAAATGTGCCTAATGTTGGCCATGTAAAGTCTCCAGGCCACAGCGCTGGCCATCTCCCCGGCCCCCTTTATACCTACTATGAGTTCTCTAAGAGAATAAAACATAAGGCTTGCCTCCACATTACAGGATTTCCACTTAAGCATTCCAAAGATAATATCTCAAGGCAAAAGCCCTTGTGGAAGAGGAGTTTTCCCAAAATGAGACTCCCACGGTCATTTATTCTGTGGCGCCGGAACAAAGCCTGGCAGCCTCAGCCAGGCTCCTATTTCCCGAAGGAACAAGCAGGAAACCTACAAGTCTCGCAGTTGAGACAAAGTCCTCCGTGACCCATCTCCGCCACGTCTCCCCGCGTCACCTCCTCGCCGGCCAGGAGCCTCACGAACACAAGGTCGAACATGGTTGTCTTGTGATAAAACACGCAGGCTGGAAGTCCAAGCACAAAAGTCTTCCCCAACTTGGCCAAAAGGAACATGGCCCCCGGCAGCACAGGACTTCCATAAAACAGTATCCTGGCCCCCGTCCGCCTGATCCCCTGGCGGGTTCTGTCATCTGGATCCACAGAAAGCCCACCTGTGGTCAAGATGGCATCACAGCCCCTGGAGCTTAGATCCAGTATGGCCTCGGAGATCCTCCTGGCATCGTCCTCCACCAGTGTTTTCCCTACAAGCTGGCAACCCAGCTCCTTGAGCTTTTTCCCCACGTGCTCATCAAACCCGTCCTGCACCAGCCCCCTGGCTATCTCGGAGCCGGTTACCACGGCCCCCACTTTCATGCTCCTGAACGGAAGCACCCTCACAATTGGACCCGTCTTCTGAGCCATTGCCTCCAGCTTCTCGATTCTTCTGCTGGGGATGGTCAGAGGTATAATGCGGGTAGCGGCCACCATCTGATCAACTTTGCACGGAAACCGGTCCTTGAGAGTTGAGACGATGATGTCCCCCATGCGGTTGATCCTTGAGATGGCCTTTGCATTTATTCTGAGCAGCCCCCGGTGTGTGCTCAAGAGATTGATCTTTCCCTCCTTGGGCTCTGTCCAGTGAACCCCCTCTCCGCTTATGGCCTTGGCTATGCGAAGGGCGGCCTCTTCTTCGTGGATCCTGGAATCCCCCGTATTGTCCACATACACGAACCTCTTGCCCAGTTTGAGAAGCTCCCCAATATCCTCTTCCCTCACCAAATGCCCCCTCTTGAAGCCGACCCCCTTGAACACACCGGGCACTATCTTGGTTATATCGTGGGCCAGCATCATACCCACGGCCTTCTCAACCCTCACCTTTCTCATGAATGCCTCTCCCTGCTTGGCACCAGTGGCGGAGCAAGACCCACGGAGCCTCATTCACTTTTCTCATCTGGGCTAACTCTAACCAGAAACACAAAAGGGGTCAAGAAAAGCCCCTTGAAGCCTCAAAAGATTAGGAAAGTGCAAGAAAAAGCTTGGCTCAACAGTTAAGAAGTCTCCGACAGAGAAACCTGGAGTTGAGGTGAATCTACAGGACCACTTTTGGGGGGAAGTTGGTCAGGGGGGTGATAGCGTAATTGGAAGGCACTGACTGCCAAGTCCGGCCTGAGAACTTTGCAATCACCAGGCCTGAATCCAATCCCAAACCTTTGGATCCCCGGCCTGGCACAAAGCCCAGATATAAAAACGCCCCCAGGCGGTCTTGGCCGGAGGGCGTAAGCTGAAACCAAAATCAGAATCCAGCCCGCTCGATCTTGGCTTGGCTCCTTAAGTTATCCACGTAAGCCTTGAGCTGCTCTTCCCCTTTTTTTTGCCTCAGGAACTCGGCTATCTTGGGCTCCACCTCTTGAAAACCCAAAGTGCGGGCCTCTTTCTTGTCCTCCAGCTTGATCAGGTGATATCCAAACTTGGTTTCCACCACCTGGCTAACCTTGTCCTTCTCGAGGGAAAAAGCCACCTTCTCGAACTCCGGCACCATCTGGCCCCTGCTGAAGTATCCCAGATCTCCCCCGCGCTGGGCTGTCCCGTCCTGGGAAACCTGCTTGGCCACCTCCTCAAAGCTCTCCCCCTTCTTGATCCTCTCGGCGGCTTTTTGTATGGCGTCCTTGGCCTGTTTTTTCTCCCCTTCGGTGGCCCCTTCCTTCACCCTCACGATGATGTGGCGAGCCCTGACCTGCTCGGGTACCTGGAACACCTGAGGATTAGAGTCATAGAATCCCTTTACCTCGCCCTGATCCACAGTGACCTTCTCAAACACCTCCAGTTCCAGAAGTTTTTGTATCCTCATGGAACGTTGTATGTCTGCCCTGAGCTCCTCCATACTGAGCCCATGGGACTGCAGCGCCTCCTTCATGGCCTGCTCTCCTCCGAGGCTCTCCTGGATCTCCTGGATTTTCTCATCCAGCTCTTGAGGCTCGGCCTGGATCTTTAACTGCTCCGCTTTCTGGGACAGGACCTCCACGGTGATCAAGCGTTCCAGGACCTGCTCCTTCATGGCTTTCGGGTCTGAAGATGCTGAATCCGGCTGTGCCCCGGCTTGTCTGGAGCCTTCCATCTGTTTGAAAAGCTTTTGGTATTGCTCCCCACTGATGGCTTTCCCGTTTACCTTGGCCACCACCTTCGGGACATCCCCCGATGCCCCCTGCCCCTTCTGGTCTGCTCCCATGGAAACCCCCCATGCGCATGTCCACGCCATTATCCCCACAACAAAGACTTTCCAGATCATATCCTTGCTCCCTTCTTTCACACTGCTGTGGCAGGCCTTGGAGTTACCCAGGCTCATGCACTCCAGGCTACGCCTCCCCCGGGGTTTTGTCAAACGTAGCAAAGCCTTCCTGATCCTGAATAACCGCCCAACCATCCCCAGACCAGCTATGGGGTTCTTGATTCGGGGTGACCTGTAGGTATTGTGCCCGAGTCTCTCGCCATGGTAGTTTTTTCTACATGGAAAGCCAATGCCTGGAAAAAGACGGGAATTTCGGGCTGCGAAGGGCCTCAACTGTAATCCTTCTTAGGGAAAATCCAGAAGCCCAGTTGGAAGTCTATCTTCTTAGAAGAAGCCGCAAAAGCAGCTTTATGCCTGGCTTTTACGTGTTCCCAGGAGGGTCCTTGGAAAAGTGGGATGGAAGCCCGGGTCTTCCCCACACTGTATGGGACGAGCCTTTCCACAGGGTGCTGGAGAGGCTGGGGAGAGGGATTAGTGGAGAGCAGGCCATGGCTCACCTCGTGGCGGCCATTAGGGAGACCTATGAGGAAACAGGTGTTTTTTTGGCTGAGCAAGAGGGAGGGGGTATTCAAGAAATAGGTCTTAAGCGTTTTGGCCTGGAGGAGAGGCGTTTCAGAGATTTGCTTCTAAAGCAACCCACAAGACTCCAGTCATCACGTTTTTCCCCTTGGGCACACTGGATCACTCCCGAAGCCATGTCTGTGAGATTCGACACAAGGTTCTACTTGGCCTTGCACCCAGAGGGGCAGGTCTGCCTGCCTGATGAGATGGAGACGACTCAAGGTCTGTGGATAAGACCCTCGGATGGGGTCCTGGAAAATCACGAGGCCCGGATTCCCCTCAGCCCCCCTGCGCTTGTTACCCTTCAGGAGCTATCGGTGTTCAAAAACCTCGAGGAACTAAGATGCAGAGCCTGGGACAAAGGGTGGGGCCCTCCCAGACTGCCCAAGGCTGTGAAAAGCCCCTGGGGTCCTATGCTGATCATGCCGTGGGATCCGCAGTATTGCTCTGAAGGGCTTGCACACATGTTGGGAAGGAGGCCTCCCGAATACTTGGCGCCCTTGGAGCCTTTCTCAAGGCTCATTCAACGCGATGGAGTTTGGCGGCCGGTAGTCACTTGATGTTTTGGAGAGAAGCTCATGAGCCGTTTTTCCTTCCTGGAATCCATGAGGTGTGTTTCTTGCAAGGCAGAACACAATCCCACCTATATTCTTCAGTGCCCTACCTGCGGAGGTCTTCTGGACCCACAGTATGACCTGGAGTCCCTAAGAAACTTGGGGCCTAGGGATTCCGGATACAAAGGGCTTTGGTCCCACCACAGGGTTCTTCCCATATGGGAAGAAGATTCTTTGGTGAGTTTGGGAGAAGGGGATACTCCTCTGATCAGGGCCCGGGAGCTGGGCCGACATCTGAAAATGAGACAGCTATTTTTGAAATACGAGGGAACCCTTCCCACCGGCACAGTGAAAGACAGGACGAGCGCCACAGCTGTTTCGGCAGCCAGACAATTCGGATTTGGAACAGTCTCTGTGGTGAGCACAGGCAATGCCGGGGTAAGCATAGCCACTTACGCCCGCCGCGGCGGGCTTCGCTCGGCCATATTTTGTTATCAGAAGGGCGATCCCCTGAAAATGGCCCACATGTCCCTGATGGCCACTCGTCTTTACACATATGAAGGGGAGTACGACCACGTTATAGAGAACTTCGACTCCCTTATGGAGCGCAAGGAGGTCTTTGACGGAGGGGCCCGCAGAAATCCTTACAAACACGAAGGGAAAAAGACCATAGCCTACGAGATTGTAGAGGAACTGGGAGGGGGCCCGGAGGTATTTGTAACTCAGAGTTCGGGTTGCGAGATTTTCACAGCATGCTTCAGGGGATTTCGGGAAATGCGAGAACTGGGCTTGATAGATTCAATTCCTCGGATGGTTGCCTGTCAGTCGGTGGCGGCCAACCCAATTGTAGAGGCATTTTGTAAAGGCGGCCCTGTAATGCCCATGACCGCCGGAGCCACCATAGCCAAAGGCTTGGCCACAGGCAGGCCGGGCAAGAAAGGGGATTGGGTACTTTCCATACTTAGGGAGTGGGGAGGGTTGGCCTTGCAAGTCACGGATCAAGAAATCCTAGAAGCCCAGCGATTGTTGGTTGAAAAAGAAGGGATCTGGAGCGGCCCTACCGGGGCCTCGGCTTTGGCTGGCCTAATCAAGGGAATCCGGGACGGTTTGCTGGACCCTGAGGCCAAGACAGTATGTATGGTCACTGAAACGGGTCTTACAAGTCCCTATCCCGAGCCGATTACCCACCATGTGGATGCCAACCTGGAGGGAATCTCCGCAGCTCTCAGGGAAGTGGTCTCGGGACCATGTATGCCCTAGCCAGCATTATTCACGATCAGTGGATAATGCTGGCTATCTTAATGACATACTTGGACAAACCGGTCTGTACCCAAAAGCACCCTGCTTATCGGTTTCAGATTTGGTTCTGCTTTGAGTCGGAACATCTCGAAGTGTATCGGGGGTTTGGGGGCGCAGCCCCCACAGTTACGGGCTTTGGAGAAAAACCCTGGCTGGAGAGCCCCCTTCATCTCCAGGCTCGATCATTGGCCGAAACCGGCAGCTTTGGAAGCTACAGCCCCAGGCCCCGGCAAATCTATTTTTTTCAAACTTAGCCCCAAAGCGAGAAATATCATGCCTTTCTTAAATGGCTAGTCACCCGGCCGTCCTCATCAACTGTTGTGACAGTTGTGGGTTAGAGCATAAGGAAGATCACCCCTCCAGGGCCTTTCGCAGAAGGGTTTGCTTGACTCGGTAAAGCTTGGAACTTAGGCTCACGTGATACACGTGTGGATTGTGGAATCGCTTGTAGGCTGAGTCCAGCCTGGCCAGATTTCTAAGGGTGTTCTCACGAATTTCTCTCACTAAGGGGCTTTTGTAAACAAGCTTACCATTCTTAAACACGGGGACTAGCAGCTCTTCCATTTGGAAATGCTCAGGATAACTCTTGGATACGTGGGGGAACACCGGATGGTGCACCCTGAAACTCATGCCCCTGGGAAGTCTCTCTTCCTCCAAGAAGATTACATCACCCCTCATCTGACCTGCTGGATCAAACATTCGAACCAGCTTCTTCACTCCTGGATTAGTTATTTTGTCCGGGTTGTCAGAGCGTTTGATCTTGGGAACCATGCGTTTGCCGTCCTCGTCCAAGGCAGTGAGCTTATATACACCTCCCAGGGCAGGACTCGTATAAGAGGTGACAAGCCTTGTTCCCACCCCCCAGACGTTTATCCTGGCGCCCTGGCGCCTCAGGCTCTCCACCAACCATTCGTCAAGATCGCTTGAGGCCACTATATCAGCATCGGGGAAGCCTGCTTCGTCCAGCATTCGGCGCGCTTCTTTACTCAGGTAGGCCAAGTCTCCGCTATCCAATCTTATCCCCCTAAGCCTGTAGCCTTGAGCAGAAAGCTCCTGAGCCACCTTAATGGCATTGGGGACCCCGCTTCTGAGGGTGTCATACGTGTCTACCAGTAGCAAACAGGCATGGGGGTACACCCTGGCGTATGCGCGAAAGGCCTCCAATTCAGAGGGGAAGCTCTCCACCCAGGAATGGGCGTGGGTGCCTCTTACCGGAATTCCGTGTAGCTTGCCTGCAAGCACATTGGATGTGCCTTCCACCCCTCCTATGTAAGCAGCCCTCGAGGCCATAAGTCCGCCGTTGGGGCCGTGCGCCCTTCTCAGGCCGAAGTCCACCACCGGCGCGCCATTGGCGGCCCAGCAAACCCTCGCAGCCTTAGTGGCTATAAGGGTCTGGAAGTTCATTATGTTCAGAAGGGCCGTCTCAATGAGCTGCGCTTGTGGCAAGGGCGCCCTGACTCTAATGAGGGGCTCGTGAGGAAATACCACCGTGCCCTCTGGAATGGCCCAAAGATCGCCTGTGAATTTGAACGATTCCAGGTACTCCAACACAGGCTTTGGGAAAAGGCCGAGGGTTTCCAGGTAGGCCAGTTCCGTCTGGCTGAACTTGAGAGTTTGAAGGTACTCGATCAGGTCGGCAAGGCCTGCCAGCACGCAGTATCCGCCGTCATCAGGGACTTTTCTGAAGAAGTAATCGAAGTTGGCCCATTGCTCTCTCTTGCCTTCCTGCACATACCCCCCAACCATGGTAAGCTGGTAAAGATCTGTGAGCAAAGCCAGATTCTCTAAATTCGCCATTCCCATGCCCCCTCGACAGCCCTTTGCGAACAGAGGTCAAAAAGTTTGATTAGTATCAGACCGGACTTCCGCGTCTCAGTTACCAAGCACAACCGCCACCTCTTTACTGCGAAGCCTCCAGGGCCATTCTATGGGTTTAGATTATTCGTAATTGCTAACGGGGGTGACGGCATTCCCCTTCGCTTCAAGTCTTCGACCCTCGATTTTCCAAAGGATTTGGCCTGCGGGGGATGCTTGCCCACTGTCTCTATCGCCCTCGGTTTGGCTTTTCCCAGAGGGCCCCAGATCCAAATCCTGGAGAATCAAAGCGGATCCGCCCCTCCTGCCCCAAGCGGGGTCCAACAGTCAGACAAGCCCCTCTGAGAAACTCCATAAGCCTTTGATCCTTTACAATTATTCTTTCAGATTCCATTAAGGGCTATTTCACAGGACCAGCCAGGTTGAAGCCTCTCTCCCCCGACCCAGGCCATACCTTCCTATCTTCAGTTTCTTTTCCCACTGATACCCCCAATGGGTGATCAGAGTGTCCCTGGGCACGAATCATTCTTTCCAAAAATACTCTCAAATGAGTTCCGTGTTCACTGGTTCTGCCTGATCCTGGCCCAAGACCTTTAGGAGGATGCTAATACTGGTTTTCTTGTCCTGCAAGGGACTTGCCAGGGCCATGAAACAGAGGCCCAAACCTGATGTCAAAGAGCCTACTTTGCTAGCCCTCATTATTCAGGATGAGTGGATAAATGCGGGCTGTCTTAATGACATGTCCGGACAAACCGGTCCATACTCAAAGGCGCCCTGATTTTCGGTTCCAGATTTGGTCCTGGTTTGAGTCGGAATATGCGCAACTGTACCGGAGGCTTGGGGGCCTAGCCCCCCAAAGTTACGGGCTTTGGACAATACGGGCTAGGACATCTCCAAGAGATCAATATTCCTTGGATCGAGATACTCTCGTTTGGCTCCCAGTGAGACTAACAGGGTCTTTACGCACCCTGAAAGCTTTCTTTTTCAAAGCCCCCTTTGGGAACCAAACCTTTGTTGGCCAAAAATTAACCTACTAACTGGGGCGAGGATCAAAATACTTCCCGGAGGATCCCGGGAAGCCGAGCCCCTACCACTTAGAGAGTGGGCCCATTCAGGAGTCTTGTGCAAGCCTTAGCCCAAAATGAAAGCTGATGGTTCTTTTGCGCCGAGGAGGAGTTGTTCTATGATATGCTAACTTCATTTTCCCTTCTTAATGAAGGGAAGGATGAGTTGACAACAAGGCTTTCGTGGCCCTTCAATGATCTCAGCTTGAGGGGGTTTTGGGCCAGCAGTATTCACCATTGCTGGACAATGTCAACTAACTTGAGGATGTGTTACGGAAACCCGATACATGCTCAAAAACACCCTGATTTTCGGTTTCAAATTTGGCTCAGGTTTGGGTAAAAATGTGACAAAGAGTTCCATGAGCTTGGGGGCGTAGTCCCAGAGGTCTGGGAGTTTGGAGAATTATTCGGATATGGTTGCTCAGGGGGGTGATGGCATTTCTCTTCGCTCCAGTCTTCGGGGCTTGATCTTCCAAAGGATTTGGCCTCCGGGGTATGCTTGCCTGCTGCCTCGGTCGCCCTCAGCTTTGCTTCCGGCAAAAGGACCCCAAGTCCAAATCCTGGAAATGCAAAGCTGATCCGGCAAGCCGCTGCGAGAAACGCCATTAGCCTGTGATCGCTTGCATTCGGATTAGAGAGGATTAGGCAGAGGTGGAAGTGAAATCCCTGGAGGGAAGTTCTTTGCTCTCTTTATACAAGGCCTGCCGTCTATGCCCGCGGGATTGCATGGTGGATCGGCTCTCGGGGTATAGGGGTTTTTGTGGGGAGGGATCTGATTTGCGCATTGCGGCTATAGAGGCTCATTTCGGGGAGGAGCCTTCTCTCACTGGTTGGAATGGCTCTGGCACAGTCTTTTTTACTGGTTGCTCTTTGCGTTGCAGCTATTGCCAAAACTATCAGATTTCCAGGCTGGGTATAGGAAGAAACTTTTCGGTTTCCGGGGTTGCGGCTCAGATTTCCAGGTTGCGGCATTTTGAGGGTATCCACAATCTTAACTTGGTGACACCGGATCACTTCATTCCCCACACAATTGCTCTTGTTGCTGAATTGCGAAGCACTGGAGTCCATCTGCCCGTTATCTTCAACGTCTCTGGCTACCAAAGGGTGGACTCCCTTAGGCTGGTGGAACCCTTTGTGGACATTTACCTGCCTGACTTTAAGTACGGGGACGCAAAACTTGCGGCTGTGCTTTCGCGGGCAGAAGACTATCCGGCCTTGGCTCTAGAGGCCATCCAAGAGATGCTTCGGCAAAAAGGTTTTCTTGACAGATGGGAGCCCGGGCAAGGCTCCTTTTCTGATTCACCCAAGGGGCTTGCTGCAAAGGGGGTAATGGTACGCCACCTGGTGTTGCCGGGCCAAGTAAAGAATTCCCTTGATGCCCTGACCATGCTTTTCCTTGAGTTTGGACCTGATTTACCTTTGAGCCTCATGTCCCAGTATGCCCCGGTCGCAAGTCTATTGCCTGAAGGTTTAGACAGGACAGTTTTCCCGGTGGAATTCCAAAGAGTTTTGGAGCACGCCTTAGAACTCGGCTTCCGCAGGGTTCTTTACCAGCCTCTCACAAGGCCCTCCACCGCTAACTCCGAGAGACCTTTTCTTCCTGATTTCACCAGGAAGAGACCCTTTTTGGGAAATCTGAGAATCCCTGTGAGGGCAAAGCAGGGGCCTGGTTTCCGGGGAACTCTTAAGAATTCAGCCTTGGGGATGAAGAACTTCTCCAGGGAATCTATTTCCGACACGCTGGTGAAGCATGGATCGGGCCCAGAGAATAAGAGCTGACAAGAGAGGAGGTGGTGCGAGTATGAAAGATTTATCCCGTTTTATTAAGAATCAGTGGATCATGTGGGCTATCTTGATGATATGTTAGGATAGAGCGGTCCATGCTCAAAATCATACTGATTTCCAGTTTCGGATCCGAAGCTGCTTTGAGTCCAAACATGCCAAAGCGTACCGGAGGCTTGAGGGTGTAGCCTCAAATTGACAGGTTTTGGAGAATAACCCTGGCCAAGGGGAGGCCCGCAAAAAAAAGGAAAGGGGGAAACAAATCAATGCTTATTGACGAGGTCAAAACGATAGCCGTGGTGGGAGCCGGGAATATGGGACACCAGATTTCTTTGCTGTGCGCCCTCAAGGGTTTTAAGACGTTTTGCACTGATGTAAGCCCGCAGGTAATTGGTAAAGCCCAGGCCTTCGCTGAATCCTACCTTCCTGCCCAGGTCACAAAAGGAAAGATCACTGAAGATCAGGCCTCACTGGCAAGACAAAACCTCATTTTCACTCCCGATCTTTCGGCAGCCGTAGCTGAGGCGGATTACGTTATCGAGGCAGTGGTGGAGGTCTTGGATGTGAAAAGGAGGCTTTTTGCAGAGCTTGACCGGCTTGCACCTCCCCATGCGGTTTTGGCCACGAACAGCTCTTATATAGTCAGCTCAAAAATAGCCGATGTGACATCCAGAGCCGACAAAGTCCTAAACCTGCATTTCTTCAACCCTGCTCTTGTTATGAAGCTTGTGGAAGTAGTCCAGGGACCGCACGTATCTGAAGAAACAGCCAGGCTTTCTGTCCAACTCTCAGAGAAACTTGACAAGGTGCCTGTGTGGATCCGCAAGGAAGTAGAAGGCTTTCTCCTAAACAGAATCATACGGGCAATCAGACAAGAGGCCCTTTGGTTGCTGGAAATGGGGGTGGCTTCATATGAAGACATTGACAAGGCTTGTGTTTATGGAGCCGGGCATCCCATGGGACCTTTTCGCCTCATGGATCTAACCGGTATAGATCTTCACTACACAATGGCCGTGGAACGCTTCAGGGCCACAGGAAATACTTCTGATTTGCCCCCCCCAAGCATTGTAGAGAAGTTTCTAAAAGGGGAGTATGGCCAAAAATCAGGAAAAGGATGGTATGAATATCCCCAGCCTTGAGGGGCCTAGGTTCATTTTAGAGTGGCTGTCGGCATGCCGACAGCCATCCCACAAACAGTGACCCTAGCACCCCGCAGGCCTGCTACACCCCCCGCATGACCCGCCGGGACTGGGAAACCAGGAAGGTCTAAGTCCTCCTGGCATGCGCTTTGCCATATCACGAAAATAAAGGCCAGTCTGGATTCAGAATGGGAAAGCCAGGGCCTCTCCCTTCCAAACCACAGTAGCTCATAAAACTTGCTATCGAACCCACTTTGGCCCCCTCAAACCTGCGGCCAGACTTCTTTCCCCAATTCTTTCAGGGCACCCCCTTACAACTCGCTGGGCTTTGCTGGGCGCACTAATTTATTCAGGATACGACACACTTCCACACTCTGCGCGATTCTTATTGCGTGATTTTCAAGGCCCTACTCTTTTCCTTGAACAGCCCCTTGAAACTGCCAGAAAATCTCATACCATTCGTCTTCTTTTCTTTATAGCGCGTACAGGATTTCCCCGCAAACAGCCGCCCGCGCATTCCGCCCCTGCATGTTTTGTGATATCAAAATATTACTCTCTAGTCTTTTTTGCCAATCCTTAGAGTTAGAAACGCCTTCGTGGCTCTCTTTATTTTTTACCGGCCCCTAAAGTTCCTGAGTCAAGCAAGCTGTCTCGCAACACACGTAATACTTTAATATCACGGTTGATGGGTTTCCTTCTTGGAAGAAGGTCCTGGGGCTTTATTCTGAAAGGCAGGGTGCACCGCCTTTCTCCGCCCCTGCCCTGGTCTCACCTTATGTTGAGCGTGGGACCGCTCCTCCACTTGCCTCTTTTTTCGGATCAACCTCACCTAAGAGCCTTTAGCTTAAAAACCTCAAACTCTCCTTCTCTAGGATGCCTCTCCCCAGCCAATCGCAAAGCTCCACAAGCTGCTAATTCGATTGGAACATCCCTTGCCACGCAACCCACTTTACTGTTGCACCTACTGCTCTACTCCATTCCCGACTCCTGGACACGGGCGGTGCCACGGATTTCTCTCCTCTTGCTTATTTTACAGCCCGCACTCACTGGAGTTTTGGCGCAGCAGTTTGCGAAAGCGTGCCTCATCTCATGAATCTACTTTGCTTTGTTCATTGGTTCGGCTTTCGATGACTTGTGCGAGCCTGCAATGAAGGGGCATTCTAAATTGCATTGTTCAAGCCCAGTGGATAATGCCGGCTATCTTAATGACATGTTTGGACAAACCGGTCCATACTAGAGAGCACTCCGATTTTGGGCTTCAGATTTGGTTTTGCTCTGAGTGGGAGCATGTCAGGGCTCCTTGGGCGGGGCGTGTGCCTAGCCCTTAAGGTTACGGGCTTTGGAGAATAGTCCGGGCCAATTCTGATACATTGTTTGCCACATGGCAAAATCTCCCGGTTTTTCTGGGGAGCTACCTACGCTAGGGAGCCGTGGTTCCAGGATAGTTTCTTCTCAGGGGCAGGTAAGGGGCCAGTTGAGCCAGATCCTAAACATCATTCTTCCCAGAGCGTGTCCCGCTAACCAAGCATGTCCTCTACAACCCCCTTTAGTCTTCTTAGGGCCCTTAGGACCTCCGCCTTTTCCTCTTCTGCTAGCCTTTCTAGGTGGGCTCTTTCCAGCTTTTTTGATAGTGTTCTTATTTGCTTCACCAATTTAAAAGTTTTGCTGGCCGCCTTTTCCCTGGTCCTAGTTATTTCCCTTACACCTTCGCTTTTGAGGCTTTTTTCCTTGACTTTCCTAAAAAGTTTTATCATATCCTCGTGGCTTGAAAGTTTGGCTATCTCCACAAGGAGTCTTCTCGGATAGGAGTCGGCGCGCCGACACTCCTCCTTTATTTCCTCAGGGAGTCTCACCAGACTAAGAGTCTCTGTTATCGTGGTTCTACCCTTACCAATCACCTTTGCCAGCTGCTCATGGGTGTACCCGTGCTCCTTCACCATCCGCCACAAGGCCTCGGCCTCCTCCACCGGCTTGAGATCCTCCCTTTGCAGGTTCTCTATCAAAGCGATCTCAGCCTCGTTCCCGCAAGTCACTATGGCAGGAATCCTCTCCAAACCGGCCATTCGAGCTGCCCGAACCCTCCTTTCCCCGGCCACCAAGATAATCTCTCCGCCATTCCCACGCCTGACCAAAACCGGCTGCAGCACCCCCCTCTGCCTGACCGACTCCGCCAACTCCTCAAGCGAGTCCGGATCAAAATAGTGCCTGGGCTGATCCGGATTTGGCAACACTTCCTCCACAGGAACGTGCAAGAACATTCCCTCCGGGAAGTGTTTCGGATCCGCAGGATGCTCCTCCACCTCACCGCGAGGCCCGGCCAGTTTTGTTCTTTTTTCCGCTAGTTTTTTCCGAATGGACGGCATAGGCTCAAAAATTCCTCGGTAAGCTGCCAGTAATCCTCGGCCCCAAAGCTGTTGGGCTTGAAATGGAAGATGGGCTCCATGGCCATGTGGGCTTGGTTTAATGCCTCGTTTTGCCTTATCCTCGTCCGAAACAGCATGTCTCGAAACGGCTCCAGCTGCTGCATCACCCAATCAATTGACACACTCTTTCGGGAATCATACTTCGTCAACAGTATCCTCACCTGGCTCCCAATATCAAACCCGTCAGTACTCTTCACGGTGAGAATAGTGTCCATCAAGTCCGCAAACCCCTCCAGGGAGTACCTGGCCATTTCACAGGGTACAATGATGAAGTCGCAGGCCTTGAGTGCATTTACGGTCAATATCCCCAAAGTCGGCCTGCAATCTATCACAATGAAGTCATAGTCCAGCCCAACCATTGCACGCTGCAAAATACTCTCGCGGTACATCTCGGGGATTAACTGCTGCTCCGCCCTGTCCAACCGAATGTGCGACGGCACAAGAAAAAGCCCCTCAAACCTCGTGTCCAGCACTACTTCCCCTATTTCCCGCTTGTTCACCAAGACGTCGTGTATCGCCAACTCATAGCTGCCTGGCTCAACTCCAAGCCCAATGGTGGCGTGTGCCTGTGGATCCAAGTCCACAAGCAGCACCCGGTTCCCCTTCTTGGAAAGGCCGCAAGAAAAATTGATGGCGGTAGTGGTCTTCCCAACCCCACCCTTCTGGTTGGTAATGGCGATTACCCTAGGCATGCCAAACTTTTTACACCTTCTTACTCACCGAATCAACCCAAAAACCCCAAAACCCCCTTAAATCCTTTTGGCCCACATCCAAGCCGGATTTTCCTTACCCCATTTCATCCCGAGCGCCCTACCCTCTTTCCTTCGCCCAACTCGCTCACACCTTGCGCGTATACCTGGGCCCACCCAACTCCCCACTATTTCCAAGGATTCCGGAAGAGAGCCTCCCCCTTGCCCATCCCTGGCCTCTGTTCCTTACCCCTCACCCAAACGCTTCCCATACGGTTTTCCCTAAGCTTCCAGCCCTCCCGGCACGGACCCCGATCTGGGCAAAAACCTCAACTCTTTCACTCTAACAGATCGTTATCCCATATTTTTTTCCATATCGCGCAAACTTTGCTAGATATGCGCCAAGACCCTCCCTTCTTCAACAATCCCCAAAAACACAAACCAGCCAACCTGTTTGGACCCCCATTTTTTATCTGCGGATATTGCGCAAGGTCACGCCGCTACCTATCTTTGTAGACTCCCATATACCTTTTCAGTCTGCGCCAATGAATAGGTCTTCTCTCACTGCTAAGCCTATAGTACGTGCCTTCCCTGACAGTGCCTTCGATCTGCCTTACAAGTATTTTTTCCTGAACAAGAAATTCAATTGCATTTAGGTAATTAGCCTCGGACAAGGCCTCCGGCACCCTAACCCTGCCGCTTCTGTACAGCCTCGCCCCGTTTAGCCTTATCCGCCACAAAAACACTCTTTGAGAAAGTCTCCTCCTGGCCAAATGTTTAAGGGAGGACCCAACAACAAAGTATGATTCAAAATACCCTTGCACCAATCTGGCCAAAGCGAGCAGCTCCGGACGGCGCCCGGCAGGAGCGCTGTACCCCATCCCCGAACGCCAAAGCAAGCCATGCTCCACCATCCCTTCCAAGGTATTTTGTACCCTTTGATTAAGATCCTCCTCAGGCAGAAAAACGAATTCCTGCCTAAAAAATTTCTTCAGGAACTCCACCTCCTCCAGAATTTCCTCCTTGGAGTTCAGCGGCTTACCTGTGCACAGAACCGCTGCCGCAACAAAACAGTACGGCAAAAAATGATGCAAAATCGCGTTCTTGTAATAGTCAAGCTGCCTTCGGTTTCTATCCTCCAGCTCGAACTGCGTTTCCATCTCCAGATCCCAGTCTTCCCTTCCCTCCCCGATCCTCCTGCAAATTCCTTCCTTGTGAAAAAACTCCAAGGTGTCCCAAATCACCCTCTCTATTTTTGTAACGTCCTGCATACTGCTGGCCAGCCTAGCCCTCTCCCTTTCCAACAACCAATACATCAGGCTGCCAATTCGCAGGATCTCCCCGAAGCAGAACCCCCTCAGCCCACAACCAAGAGCTGCTGAAGCCACAAACGCGGTTGGCACCACAGTCATGGCTCGGTTTATCCTGTGCGCTATTTCATAACCCAGGTAATCAGGGATGTTCTGCTTGGTGTACTTTATTCTTCCCCCCTCCTTATTCAAGGTTCTATCCAGGAACTCACTCAGGTAAATGGGATCCTCGAAGCTGACCCAAATACGGCCCCACCTTTTACGAATCACCTCCCTGCTTCGCAAAACCTCCCAAAGGCTTTCCTTGCGCTTCGCTGCCCCTTCCAGTTCCTTCAAATATGCCCTTTCCTCCATCACTCGCTCATAGGAAATGGCCACTGGCACGAAGGCAATTTCCTTGCAGGCCCCGGCTCTGTGTCCTTCCAGAAGCATGGCCAAAAATCCCGGCTTGGGCAAAACCATCTTCCCCGAGCGGCTCCTACCCCCTTCAATAAAAAACTCAATTGGATATCCCTCGGAGAGAATCGTATGGAGATATCTGGAAAAGATGACAGGATACAATACCGAGCCTCTGAAATCCCGCCTAATGAAAAAAGCTCCTGATTTGCGAAAAAGAAAACCCATGGGCCAGAAAGCCAGATTCAGTCCAGCAGCTGTCAAGGGGGGATACAAGTAATTGTGATAGAAAACATAACCCATGATCATGTAGTCCATGTGGCTCTTGTGACAAGGCACAATAACCAGATTGGCCCTCCTTGCGGCTTCCCTTACTTTCTTTAACCCCTCCTGATCCACCTCAAGGCCGTCAAACAGGTGCTTCACCGCCCAACTCATGACCCAGTCCCAAAACCTCAGAAACACAGGATCATAGTCAGCCGCGATCTCCTTAAGTAGCCTGTACGCCTCCTTCCTCACAGATTCGGGAGACCTTCCCTTTTTGCGAGAACGCCTCTGGATGGCCTGCTGAACCCGCTCATCTGTCAAAACCCTCTCTAGCAGCTCCTGGCGAGATCTTACAACCGGACCGGTCACCAATCTTCTTTCCCGTCCCAATCTCTCCAGGAGCTCCTTCCTAAGAAGTACCGCATCCACCTCGGTTCTCCCCGCCTTACGAGCTCCTAGGTACTCCCCTAGTTCCAGAGGCTCTGCATGGAAAATGTGCGAATCCTTCCTGTAAAATCTCAAGAAGTTTATCAAAACCCTTAGGTCGGATGGATCGGCCCTGCTTCCTAATACCATCTCATCCAGCAAAGGCCCCATTCTTTCACGGGCCCGATCCCAGATCACCATCTGCGGCACCAGGAATATTCGGATCCCCGTTTCCTCGTATGCCTCCAAGACCTCCACAAAGGGATCCAACCCCCTTCTAACAAATCTCCTCTCTAGAGCCTCCATGTCCTCCAAGTAAAGGATCAAAGAAAGTCCTCGGCTCACCAACTCCTTGATGGGCCGGCCAGCCTGGATTCCTTTTCCCAGTGAAAGCCCGCTCTTAATTCTTTTCCAGCAAAACCCCAGAGAGTGGAAAAGCGTCAAATTGCTGTCACACGCCAAGACTGGAACCGGAAGTCCACTCCTTTTGCACTGGTAGTGACACAAGAGGCTCTCTAGATCAGACCGACTCCTCAAAACATATATCACCGAGCCCAGCTTGCCCAATTCCTTAATTTTTTCTAATTGGTCTCCCACAGGTTGGACCCTTGAGAAAAGGACTCTCATTAAGAGTCTAAGGAGCGGCCCATAATTCCCTTCAAGGTAAGAGCTATGAAGAGGGACCCAGTTTCCCACGGAAGGCAGCCCTCCAACTCTCCCTCCCTTCAGCTCCCTTCTGGCAAAGTCTCCTACCTCAGGCATACTCCTGCTGCCCCTCCTGCTCCTAATTCCCCGATTTTCCTCCACACGCTTTTACCATCCCCTTAAAACCTGCCCCCTAGTCACTCCACACCACCCGCTGGCCGCCGAGTCTCTTGGCCGAATAGAGTCTGCGGTCCGCGGCAGAAACGAGCTCTTCTGCTCCAATTACTTCCAACCCGAGCACTCCCGCCACCCCAATGCTGAGCCTCACGGCCACCTTCACCCCCCCGAAATCAAGAGGATTCGAGGCAAGCACGGTTTGAAACTTCTCTGCCACCTTCACGGCCGAGTCCACATCGGTTTGAGGCAGCATGGCTGCGAATTCATCTCCCCCATATCTGGCAACCATGTCGTAGCCCCTTATGTGATCACGCAAAACATTTGCAACATGTCTCAAGGCCTCGTCACCGGCCAAGTGTCCGAATCTGTCATTGATCCCCTTGAATCCATCCAAGTCCAATATCATGCAGGCGAGAGGGCTCTTATGCCTTCTGGAGCGTTCCATCTCCCTTCCCAGAGCTCGCTCAAAGGCTCTGCGGTTGGGAATCCCTGTGACCGGATCAGTAACCGACATCACCACCAGCCTTTGGTGGGCTAAGATGTTGTTCATTACAAGGGAAATCCTGCAACCCAGTCTTCTCAGAAAATCAGTACCCTGATCCACACCATACCTTTGGGGATCCCTGCTGCCTAAGTTCAGGCTGCCCATGAGCCTTCCTGAAAAGTAAAGGGGTACAATGGCATGGGATCTCATCTCAGGGATCATTTCCCGCCTAAAAAAAAGCCCCACATTCTCCCCGGGAGGTCCCAGAATCACCTCCCACTTATTGAGCCCGGCCAGAGCTCCTTCCAGCTGTCCTTCCTTAACAATCCGGATGAAACTGGGCAGCCCCTTGATTCCTGTTGCTCCCGGACTCATCAACACGTCAGATGGATCAAGGGCCACACATAGAGTCACCCATTCCACCCCAAAACGCCTTCGGATCTCCTGCACAAGCACTCGTGCCATTTCCCGAACAGAACGGCTTTTGAGGATTTTTTCCTCCAGAGCATCAAAGTTATCCTGTATTTTTTGGTTAGCTCTGGCCACATTGAAAATCTCCTTAATCTGCGCAGAGAGAAGATCATTCTCCTTGAGCACTCTCTGGAAGAGCTTCTCATTGAAGGAAATTACATTGCTCTTTTTGGAACTCTTCCTCACGGTCTTGTGCGTGCCTCCTTGGCAAGGAATGACTCAAGCCTTTTGAACCCTATCTGTCCCCAAGACCGGTCATCTTCAGATCTAGACGCCCAAAGCAATTGCGCTTCTAAATCCGTGCCCCACAGGAAATATTCAACCAGGTTTACTGCTAGGAGCTGATGGATTTCCGCCGCCATATTCTGAACACACCCCATGGCCCCCCCAATTGGGGATAAAGGGCTTTAAGGGATCTTACCCTGAGACTTGAGATTCTGTAGGATCTTCCGTATCCGCTCGGACTGCTCGCCTTGGGGGACCAGTTTCAGGAATTCCTCCCAAGCCCTGGCTGCCCCGGCCATGTCATTCAAATCGTGCAGAAGCACCACGCCTTCGTTATATAGGCTATTGAAATGATTGGGGTCCACTCTGTGAGCTTCCCTGAAGAGTTCCACAGCTCTCTTAGGTTGGCCTAGGAGTCTGTACATGGTGCCCATGTCGGTCATCACATCCGGGTTATCCGGCTTAAGGGCCAAAGCCTTTTCATAAGCCCGAATAGCCTCAGCCGGCCTCCCCATGTCGTAGTTCAGATTTCCCAGCCCTATCCAAGCTTCCAAGTCTTGGGGATCCCGGGCCACTCTGGCCTCCAAGGCTTTCAGCTCCCCTCGCTGCTCTGGTGAAACCACAGCTGGAGAGCCTGAAACCATACCCTGAGGTTGTCCACCCACACGGCCGGCCAAACGATGCTCCCAAATTCCCCCAAAGATCGCACCTGCCACGAATCCCAACACCAAAGCGCCACACGTAAATAAAAGCAGCTTGCCTCGTGTAACCAACCCCTGGACATCCCTATGGCTGGCTGCCCCTTTGCTAGACTTTACTCCCATTCCCTGGTCTCTCCTTCCCGGCAGCGATCTCTTCAAACACTAACCGATTTAACCCATTTTTAATCATACGTGGGTAGCATAGCGAAATTTCACCACAAGAAAATTTACACTCCAACACACCCTGATTCCCCCTTTCAAATCCGGCCCGGGTTCCAACCTGAGCACGCCTATAATATGCGCGATTCCCGAGCCTGCCCACAAACTCAAAACTCCTGGCTAGCCCGTATTATTCGCGATTGGTGGATAATGCCAGTTATCTTTTTGATATTTTAGGACAAACCAATCCATGCTCAAGAACACTCTGATTTCCGGCTTCAGGTTTAGCCCTGCTTTGAGTCAGAATAGGCCAAGACTTGCCGGGGGTTTGGACAGCTCTACCCCCAAAGTCAGAGGCCAGTCAAAAGCCACTACTACTGCCTAAAGGCGGTAGTTTTGGCGAGCTTACCATACTCCCTCGAATGAATTCGACTCAGCAGCCCGCCGCAAACCACCGCCTTCAGACAGTGGTTCTCGACTCGCAATGGGTAAAACCGCCGACTTCAGCCGGGGAATATCCGCAGCCTGCGCCTTCGGCGCATACTAAATTTTTAGCCTGAAGGCAAGGTTTTTCTCCCATTCCCGGAGTGAGACAATAATCCGAGCTAGTAAACCCCTTCAAGCCTTTTTGGAATTACTATTATCCACAGGCCCTCCCGGCATCTTTGCAAGATCTTCGGATTTGTAAATCTTTTCCAGTCAGGAAAGGCCGTCCGCCCGAACACTTAAATGCGCAAAGATTTTCTGAACTCGCAAGGAGCAGCCCTTACTGGATCATCACTCCCCGGTGACCCGCAGGACCTCTTCAACAGTGGTGATGCCCGCCCTTATTTTTCTTACTCCATCCTCCCTCAAGGTCTTCATCCCTCTTTCCATGGCCGCCTTTCTCAAGGTGGTGGAGTCCGAAGTCTGCATCATGAGCCCCCTTAGGGTGTCGTCCATCACTAGGAACTCGAAAATGCCCGTCCTTCCCCTGAATCCGGTCTGAAGGCAGGAATCACACCCCCTTCCTCTATACAACACAATGTCCTCGTCCTGGGATATTCCTAGCTCTCTAATGGTCCTGGCATTAGGGCGGTAACCTTCTTTGCATCTTGGACAAATCACCCTTACCAAACGTTGCGCCAAAATGGCGTTCACCGAAGAGGAAACCAGGAAGGGCTCCACCCCCATGTCTATGAGTCTTGTGATGGCACCTGCAGCATCATTGGTGTGGAGTGTACTGAAGACCAAGTGGCCTGTCAGAGCCGCATGAATGGATATCTCCGCGGTCTCTGTATCCCTTATCTCCCCTACCAGAATAACATCCGGATCCTGGCGAACAATCGACCGAAGCCCCCTGGCGAATGTCAAACCTATCTTGCTGTTGACTTGAATCTGCCCGATCCCGGCCAGCTGATATTCTACCGGATCCTCAATGGTTATTATGTTCTTGTCCGGGGAGTTTATCCTGTTGAGGGCTGCGTACAAAGTGGTAGTTTTTCCGCTTCCGGTTGGACCGGTCACAAGAATGATCCCGTTGGGAGCGGAAATGAGTCGCTCGAACAACTCCATCTGCTCCGGCAAGAGCCCTACCTCTTCCAAGCCCAACAAGACGCTTGTCTTGTCCAGCAATCTCAGAACAACCCTTTCTCCAAAAGAAGTGGGCAATGTGGAGACACGAATGTCAAAATCCCGCTCAGCCACCCTCAAACGTATCCTGCCGTCTTGTGGAAGCCTTTTCTCCGCTATGTTCATCTTTGCCATGACTTTGATGCGGGATACTATGGCCGAATGCAGATTCCTGGATGGAGTCAAACTATTGTAGAGCACCCCGTCCACCCTGTAACGAATCTTAAGTTCTTTATGGTACGGCTCAATATGTATGTCGCTGGCCCTTAACCTGACGGCCTCACTCAAAATAGTGTTCACCAGCTTGATGACTGGAGCATCTGCAGAGGATTCAAGCAGGTCCTCCGACTCCTCCAACTCGGCCAAAGCCTTGCCGCTGCCTCCCAGTTCTTCCAAGTCAGCCAAAACCTGCTCGGCAGTGTCTCCCGATTCATGGTAAATTCGGTTGATGGTACGGGATATCTCCGTTGCCAAGCTAAGAACCGGTTTAATGCTCCAGCCGGTTCGTATCCTGAGATCGTCCAAGACTTCCAAGACCAATGGGTCTGCCATGGCCACCCAAAGCTCACCCTCTTGAAGCTTCACAGGTACAATCGTGTGCTTCCGAGCAAAATGAATTGGAATCTGAGACAGGACTTGGCCGTCTATGCCCTCAACTTCCAAGCTTGGCCAGAAAGGAAGACCCATCAAGACGGCCCAGGCCCGGCTCAGGTCCTCTCTCAAAATCAGGCCCCTGGCCACCAGAGCCTCCCCCAAGGCCCTCTCGTCTTTGCCCAGCAGGGATTCCAGTTCTGTGTCCAAGGAAAGGTCGAGGAGTTTGCCCTGCTCCCTCAACACCCTCAGCAGGGCAGATGATTTTTCCGTAAACCCGGCCGCTACAGGGTCCAAAGCCGGTCCCCTTAGCCCGCCGTCGAGATGCTGCCCAAGTTCCATATTGTTCCCTTGAACCTTCTTTCAGATCAATTGGATAAGGCTCTTGACCTTTATCGAGTGCCACGGGCTATCTAAGAATCATGTCCAGGGTCTCCTGAAAATCCTCACCCCTCCACTCCTGAAATTTTTGCGCATCCCTTTCCCTAACCTTTTTCTTTTCGTCCGTAATACCGGCCATTTCCTCAGGGGTGTTCACGATGTGAGGGGTGATAAAAATCAACAAATTCCTTTTTTCCTGGGGACCTACAGATTGAGTTCTAAACAGATTCCCCAGCAAGGGCACGCTTCCCAAGCAAGGCACACCGGAGGTGGACTGCCTTTGGCTGTCTTGAATCAAACCGCCTATGACCACTGTTTGCCCGTTTTCCACCACCACTACTGTCTTGGCCTGACGCTTGAAGGTTGTAGGAGTCACGGTGTTGCTGCTGAGCAACTGTGCTCCTAAATCCGAGACCTCTTGGAAGATGTTCAATCGCACGAATTTACCCTTGCTGATCTGTGGCGTGATTCTTAGGATGATCCCCACATCTTTGAATTCGAAGGTCTGCAAGACAGCGGTGGTGGGAGTGGTGGTCCCTGGAGTCGTGCTTTCCGCAGTTCCTGTTTGAGATTTTAGAAAGGGGATGTTTTGCGCCACAACTATCTCTGCTTCCTCATTGTTCAAAGTCAATATATGGGGGGTGGAAAGGATGTTCACATCCTCGGCCTTTTGGAAGGCCCTCAGCACAGCCCTTAGATTCGTAAACTCCTTACCAGCAATGGTAATGGGTCCCTTAAAAACTCCGAATAGGAACTGAGAAGCTGCTGAGGAAAGATCCAGACTGGCAGGCCCGGTGCCGGTTTGAATACCCGTTTGCCTCCCGGAACTGTCTACTCGTTCCGCGAACTGCCATTCCACGCCCATGCTTTTTGTCTTGGTAAGGGAGACCTCTGCGATAAGTGCTTCCACCAAGACTTGGGGTCTCCACACATCCAGCTTACTTATGAGATCCTTGACAGTCTCATAATCCTCTGGGGGAGCCATGACTATAATGGCATTGGTGGCCTTGTCCGCCACCACCACCACATCCTCACCGAGTATTGCAGCCCGCGCACCCCTATCTATACCCGAGGGAAAAAGCCCTGGCACCCCTGTCCCAAAACCGGTGGAACGAGTGGTTCCCAAGCCTGTGCTTCCCAAACCGGTAGTCTGTGACAAAGAACTGCTTGAGCTCAATCCGCCCAGGCCCGAAGAGCCAAGACCTGTGGCGCCTCCCAGTCCTGATCTGGTGGTTCCCAGTCCGGAGGTGCCCAGGCCAACCCCTGCACCGCCCCTGCCCGAAAGCTGAGACAGCACCTGGAGAACTTCCTCGGCCTTGGCATTTTCAAGGTAGTAGACGTGGATCTTCTTCCTGCCAGGCGGAAGAGGCACATCCAGTTTCTCAACCAGTTCCAAAATCTTTCTCGTCTCCGCCTCGCTCGCAATTATAATAAGGGAATTGGTTCTTTCATCCGGCACAAGCTTTGAGGCACTAAGGGCTGCACTTTCCTCCGATGCCGCCACAGGACTGGGTTGCACTGGGGTCGGTGTCCTAGGGCTTGAAGGAGTTGGTTGCGCGGTCGGCTTTGGCGAGACCGATCGCGCAACTGTACCGCCCCTTGCCCCACCTCTTTCCATGAGAGAAAGCAATTCTGTAGCCAATGTCTGAGCAGAGGCATACTTTAGGGGGTGGACCGTGATTATTTCGTCTTTGGACTCCACGTCCATCTCCCTGATAAGAGCCTGAAGCCTTCGGATGTTGGAGGCGTAATCCGTTATTATCAAAGTATTAGTAGGCTGGTAGGCCACGATCTGACTATCCTTGGAGACCAAAGGGCTAAGGAGGCCTCTCAAGTCATTGGCGTTGGCATGCTGAAGCGGGACAAGTTGCGTGATCATCCGGTCTTCCCGGCCAACTCGAAGGGAGTCTTCAACTTTTAGAGTCTCGATGTCCCTATACCTGGCCTCGGCTGAGGGCACCACCTTTAGAACCTTTCCCGCCTCCACCACGGTAAAACCCTTCATCTCCAAGACCGAGAGGAAAACATGATATGCCTCATCCACTGTTATGTCGGTTGGGGAAATTATGGTGACCGTGCCCTTAACTTTGTCGTCTACGAGGAAGTTTTTACCTGTAAGCTCGCTGATAAACTTGATCACTGTGCGCAGATCCGCGTTGTCAAAGTTTATGGTAATTCGATCCGAGCTGCCTGGCCGCTTGGGTTCCTCCGTCTTGGAGACTTCCTCTGATTTCTGCATTGCCGGGCCTTGAGGAGCCTGCTGAGTGCCCAGATTCTGGCCCTTGGGAGTCGTGCGTCTGGCAGGGGCCTGTCGGGTCGGTGGGTTCTGCTGAGGTGCAACCGCCTCCGGTGCAGGCTTTTGCACCTCTTCCACGAGCCTAGCCGCCAGGCTCTCATGGCAAGGCACAATCAAATTGCAAGCCCCAAGAAGGATTGAGCCCAAACATGCACCCAATACCAGCCGCCTGTGTCTCACCTAGACCTCCAAGTCCTGCAGAATTCGAGTCTTACAAAAGGCCTGGACACTTTCAAAGCCGGAAAGGGCATCCCTGGGAACTTCTAGCCTCCTCCAGATGGGCAACTGCCACCTACCAATAAAACCGGGCTGCCTTATGATATCTCCCACAGAAATTCATACCCCAAAACCAGATTCCCAATCCGCCTCGTAAATCTGAATCGGCTTTCTGGAATAATAACAGGGTTTCTCGTGCTTTCCAAGTTGAGCATTGAAAAAAGGAGGGGCTTAATTGCACGCACAATAGCGCTGCCAGCAGGCGAACATAGAGAAGTGTTTTAAACCGCCTTGTTCCCAACCATATCGGATAGTTGTACGGGGTTTAAGAGGATAATACCAATCCTTACAGGTATTGGGCTGGTCGGTCACAGGGGTGATGGCTTAGCCTGCATTGTTCACCATCATCAGTGGATAATGCTGGCTATCTTAATCAAATGTTTGGACAAACCGGTCCATGCTAAAAAGCGTCCTGATTTTGGTTTTCAGATTTGGTTTTTCTTTGAGTGGGAATATGTCGAAGTGTACCAGGGTTTTGGGGGCCTGGCCCCTAAGGTTACGGGCTTTAGAGAATAATCGAGTTAGGTGTTGGGACATGCCTGGGGACTGATGAGGCTCGGTCTTGAGCAGGCAGGATGAGGGCTCCTTGCCTCAGTGTGACTTGAAGGTTATGATCAAGGGGTAAAAATGGATGGCAGGCAGAAGGGGTTGCGAGGTTAGGGGGGTGTGTGACTTGAAGGGTGCGAAAGTTTGCCTGTGGCCTGGAGGAATCATGAGGCACTTGGCCTGGGTTTTCTTGGCGCTCTTTTTTGTTGTTTCCCCTTGCGCGGCAGGCTCTCCTGCGAAGCCGGGCCCCAAAGACAAGTGTCCGGTCTGCGGTATGTTCGTGAACAAATACCCTGAGTGGCTGGCTCAGATCCGCCTCAAAGACTCAAAGATCTTCTTCTTTGATGGGGCCAAAGACATGTTCAAGTTCCTGAGTCAACCCAAGAAATACATTCCTGATACAGACCCAAAGGATGTAAGGGAGATTTACGTGACCGACTATTACAGCCTAGAGTCAATAGACGGCAAAACGGCTTTCTACGTGATCGGAAGCAATGTGTACGGCCCCATGGGGAAGGAGTTGATACCCTTTCGAAAGGAGGAGGATGCTAAGGAATTTCTGCGAGACCACGGTGGGAAACGTATCGTGAGGTTCCAAGAGGTGACTCCAGACATTCTGAGGGAACTGGATTGAGCAAATGACCAGACCCTCCATTGTCTTTCTTCTTTTGGTAAGTCTCGGAGCAATGGGACTTGTGGGAATATGCATTCACACATCCAGTCTTTCCTCTGCCCCAAGGAGTCTTGAGGAACAGTTGAAAAACCTGGTCATTCAGTACGGGTTGACGGATCTTTGTCTTTTCACGGAGGCCCGTTATACAAGGCACCCGTCCATGGCTGATTTGCATTCAGCTTTCCAGGATCACCCTGGGGCCTTTGATCATTTCCCCACAGGCTCTTTTATCTTTCCTCCACCTCACCTGCGACATCCTGTATGGAGTTCGTCCCCAAGCATTCCACCAGGCAAAACTTACCAGGACTTGGATTCAAAGGTCTCATCAAGACTTGAATTCTCAGAAGCCTCAAGCCCACCAACCAAATTTTCTTCGCCCTTTATCCCCTGGACACCATTTTGGCGGCCACAGGCAAGAAAATGATGCTGCGCTGGATACGCCGACAGCTTAACCTTCTGGATTTCGCCCTTTTTTCATTGAGAAGGAGAAAAGCCAGGAACCTGGCCCTTGTGTTGGTATACACTCTGGTGGTCTTCTGGCTGGGCTCGGTGATCTTCTTTAGCAGGGCCATGCAAAACCAGGCGGGCAAACTGCTTAAGGACAGCCCTGAGATCCTGGTTCAAAGACTCTGTGCGGGACGTCACGAGCTGATCCCTTTGGAGTATCTGGATCAAATAAGGGCCATCAGGGGGGTCCAGCAAGCCCGTGAGAGACTTTGGGGCTACTACTATGACCCGGGAAGCCAGGCCAACTACACGATCATGGTTGAGGCATCCCAAGGCAGCGGGCTGGAGCCGGGCTGGATAATGGTGGGGAGTGGGGTTTTAAGGAGCTTTGCCGCCAAGGACCAGGAAAGCTTGACTTTCAGATCATACCGAGGGGATTTTCTGAGACTTCGGGTAAAGGAGGTGTTCTCATCTGATTCAGAACTTTTGACCTCTGATTTGATCCTCATGGAACAGGGTGATTTTAAGAAGCTGTTCGGGTTTCCAGAGGGTTTCGCAACTGATCTAGTGGTAGAGGTGCGCAATCCCAAGGAGAGATCAACGGTGGCCGAGAAAATCGCCCAAAGCTTGCCTGATACCAGGCCCATCCTTCGGGATGAAATACTCAGAACCTACCAGGCTCTCTTTGACTGGCGCGGGGGCATGGCTCTTATGCTCCTGATCAGCGCGGTTTTGGCCTTTCTTATTCTGGCCTGGGATAAGGCCACAGGTTTGAGCGCCGACGAGAAGAAAGAAATAGGCATCCTAAAAGCCACTGGGTGGGAGACCGGTGACGTGATGCTCCTCAAGGCATTGGAGGGAATGGTGTTGTCTTTATCCGCTTTCCTGTGCGGAACCCTGTTTGCCTACCTCCATGTGTTTCATTTTTCATGGATCTTGATGGCACCCGCCCTTAGGGGATGGGCTGTGCTTTACCCCCGGTTTCCATTGGATCCCTCCTTTGGGCCTGGAGATCTGGCAGTTCTTTTTTTTCTTACTGTGGCGCCTTACACCGTGGCAACAATGGTTCCTTGTTGGAAAGCGGCCACAACGGATCCAGACAGGGTGATGAGAGGACAGATTTGATCCGGCTTGTGGAGGTAAGCAAGGTATTCCATCAAGGCAGGCCCAATGAAACTGTGGCCCTCGACAATATCAGCATCACTCTTCAGAGAGGCCTTGTCACGGTATTCAGAGGGCCCAGCGGCTCGGGGAAGACCACATTGCTGAGTCTGATTGGGTGCATGGCGCGTCCAAGCTCAGGACGCATATGGCTCGGGGAAAGGGAAATAACAAGCCTGCCCGAACGTTTCCTAACCGAGCTGAGGAGAAGGACCTTTGGATTTGTCTTCCAGCAAGTCTTCCTTATATCAGGACTCACGGTTCTGGAAAACGTGTTGCTGCCAGCCCACCCATTGGGTTTGAGATGGTCTGAAATGCGCCGGAAAGCAAGTCAACTTCTGAACCGTTACAATATCCAAGGGAAAGCAGGCCAAAAAGTGGAATGGCTCTCAGGTGGAGAAGCCCAAAGAGTGGCCATAGCAAGAGCCCTTATAAACGACCCACCCATAATCATAGCCGATGAACCTACAGCCCATCTGGATTCCGGTCTTTCCCGTGAGTTCATGAACACTATTGCCGCACTCAAGCAGGAGGGCAAAACAGTCCTCATTGCAAGCCACGATCCCATTGTTTGCGATTCACCCTTTGTAGATAGAGTTGTCCAAATGAGGGACGGCAGGATTTTGGAAACAGGGGAACAGCTCAAGGAAGCTGAAACTTGCCTGGGAAAAAATCTTTGACCGAAACCAGGTCTGGGTCTTGCATGGCCCACTCGAACACGCGGGAATCCATGGATGCGGCTTTTTCCAGAAAGCGGGCTGCTTCTTGGCTCCTGCCCTGAAGGGCCAGCACACAGGCCATGTTGTAATGGGCCTCTACCACCGACGGATCCAGCTCCAGGGCCGACAAAATCGTCTCTGCAGCCTTGGCCAGATCACCGTTTTTCATGTAGGCCACACCCAAATTAACCCAAAGGGATGCACGTTTGGGGGTTTCCTGAATAGCCTTTTGGTACAGAGCTATGGCCCTGTCTGTTTGAGACAGATCCTTCAAATACAGATCGGCCAGTGCTACCAGGGCTTCCACAGAAGTGGGCTCTTTCTCAAGCAAAGCGAGGAGCTCTCTCTCTGCCCCTTTTAAATTTCCCTCTTGCTGCATTTTCTTTGAGGCAGCCACAGTCTCCTTTAGATCCGAAGGGGAACCCAAAAGCTGTTTCCCCAGGGAAATCCTAGGGGCATTCTGGGAGGAGGTGGCAACCTCCTGTTTCCCCACCTCAAAAATCTCTTTTTCAGGTGTGATCTCAATGTCTCTTTTGGGGGGAGCGAGAAACATCTTCTGCTTCCAGTCCTCAAACACACCCGTACCCGGCTGAAAGTTGGTCCAAGAGATCTGGGAGGCTGTCAAGCCAATGGCAGCTCCAGCCAGAACAAGAAAGCAAAAACGCAACCTCACGCGCACCTTGCGCGGGCCCTCGCAAGGGCCTAGCTGAGCCGTTGCATCAACCCAAGATAGATCATCCTGGCGGGATGCCTCTCTTTCCTTTTTTACCCTCTCCAGGGCTTCCTGGATCGCGCTCAAGGACCCCCCTCATCTCCCACAAGCTGCAACAACACGGCAAGGGTGCGCGGTCCTGCTCTTCCGTCTGCAGCCAATCCGTTTGCTTTCTGGAACTCGGCTACAGCCCTCCGGGTGGGCCCGTCATAAATGCCCGTAGGTTTTCCCTCCCAATGCCCCAGCTTTTCCAAAGCAGCCTGAAGCCGTGCCACATTCTCCCCTCGAATCCCGGGACGAAGCCTCTGAGAAGGCTTGCTGGCCGGGATCCAAACCCAAACCGAACCCGACCACCGCCCTTCCAATTCCTGCCTGGAGACAAACTTGAGGGCCGAATCCCCATATTGCAGCCAGACCCCAGCCTCGGAAATCCCTCTTAGGACAGCCCACTGGATGCTAGAGTCCAGTCCACGGCCTTTTGCTCTGGTTTCAAGCACACAGGCTCTCTTAAAACGAAGCAGGTCCTCGTAGTCCAGTACCAGCCTCACCGCCTCCCATCCGGCCCTCCTTGCCTGTTCCTCCATGCTTGTGCCGAACTCAGGCAAAGCCTGCCCAGCCATACCGCTCAAGCGGCGATAAACAGCAATCGCATCGGTTGCCGCTCCTTGGATTGGTGCTGATTCTTGAGGAACTTCAAATGCCTGTACCTCAGTTGAGCTTTGCACTTGCAGCTTCTGCTCCGGGATTACCCCATGATGCAACACCATACGGCCTCCCATCCATCCCCCCAGCATGCCTGCCAAGGTAAGAAAAGCGTATCCTGCTGCAATCCTTATGCGCTTGCGGGAGGAGGGATATTTTAGGAAGCCCGCCCCAGGTTTCCAGGAAACCTCCTGGATGGCCGCCTTCACATGCTCCTTATGGACCCTTCCACTTCCCCTGGCGTAAGCCAACAACATGGCACGGTCGCATACAGCATTGGTCCTTCGAGGGTTCCCACCGGCATACCCATATACAACATCCACAGCCTCATCCGTAAAAACCGTGTCTTGCGTTGCTCCAGCCACTTTGAGTCTGTGTCTTATGTAGGCACTGGTGTCCTCAACACTTAAAGGCTCAAGAAAACATCTAACCTGAATCCTCTCATTGAGCGCCCTTAGTTCCTCAGATCCCAACCTCTGGTGAAACTCGGGTTGACCCACAAGCACTATTTGGATGAGTTTCTCTTTGCTGGTTTCCAGATTGGAAAGCATCCGTATCTGTTCCAGAAGTGAGGTTTCCAGGTCCTGACATTCGTCCAGGATCACACAGGCGTTGAGGCCCTTGGCAGCTCTCTCAAGAAGGAAAGAATTTAGTTCCTCCAGCAAGTGGTTGCGGCTCTCAGCCAAGCCATTCAGCCCAAACTCCAGGTTGATGCACCTGAGAAGCTCCATTTCCGAAAGGAAGGGGTTTAGGATTAGCGCTGTGGCCACCCTGTCCCCCAACTGGGCCAGCAATGCCCTGCACAAAGTAGTCTTACCCGTCCCAACCCCGCCAACTACTTCCATGAATCCTTTTCGCTCGTGGATGCCGAAAAGAAGATGGTTGAAGGCAATCCTGTGACTTTCACTCATGAAAAGAAATTTCGGATCAGGAGTCAGGTTGAAAGGTTGTTCCCTAAGCCCGAAAAAGGACAGGTACATCAATACCCCTCATTTTTGCGATAGAATGGCCTCCACCTCCACCTCGATGGTCTCTTCTTGGCCATCCCTTAAGACCTCCAACCAGAGTTCTCCCGCTTGGGAAACCTCCTTGTAGGCCTTAAGCAATTGGTTTGGAGTGCGCACCTCCTCATCATTTATACCCACTACTATATCCCCTACTTTGAGGCCTGCGGCCTGAAAAACGCTTCCCTGGGGAACCTCACCCACCACAAAACCAGAGGGTTTCCCTTCAGCGAAATGGGGTCTCAACCTGAGCTTTGCCATAAGAGTCTGCACGGTCTGCTGCCCTCCCCTTCCGGAGGAGGGCTCTGGGGAAGGAGCTCCTGGAAGCTTAGCTTGGGAAGTTGGGCCGGCCGGCCTCGGTGGCTGAGCCTGCTGAGACGGTTGGGGGGGCTTTCCCACTGCCTTGGAAGATCCTTCTGCAAAAAGGCTCAGGGATTCCTCTCTTCCTGATCTTTGGAGAATGACCTGGTTTGGAAGGATCCTGATAATCTGGGCGTCTTGGATCTTGTCTCCTACTATGTACAGATCCTCTCTTCGCTGAGAGGGATCCTCTATCATGGCCAAGGCCAGGCCGCCCGGAGATACTGCGGTGCCTTTCAGTTTGAGGTTCAATGGGGTTTCCACCGGGCCTTTGGGCGTTTCTGGGACAGCAGCCTTCTTGGTTGACTCCCCCAAGGAAAAAATATTCCTTCTCGCTATAAGCTCGTATTGTTCTTTTGGCTTCAAAGAAGGTAGTTCCAAAACTTTCCCACTGCTCTCAGAACTGAGAGTGGCAGGAGGTACATATGTCTTTGTCTGGAGCGTTTTGGCCAGGTTTAGACCAAAAAAGAGAATCCCGGCCAGGGAAACAAACATGGAGGCAACTAGAATCCTGCCTATATTTTGGCGTAATAATTCCATGGGTTCCTTTATATCTCAGTAAAATTTAACCACTGTTTTCCAAAAGCTGCAATTTCTCTTTAGCCTAGCATGCCTCTTCAGACAAATCCCTCCATTTTTTCAACAAAAAGCAAGTCGCGACTCAGAGGCCTAGCCCTTATTGGCCGCCTTTAATGCCCTCCCTGTGGACCCTCCACATGTCTTCGTCTGTAAAACACTTCTCTGCTTCATCCTGCTTCAGGGCGTCCTTTTCCACGTCCCTTGCATCTGCTGCGCTCTCAAGTACCTCTCTGTAGTATTCATGCTGGATAAGCAGATTCATGACTTCATTGGTGCCTGTCCATATCTGGGTGAGCCTGGTATCCCTCACTATCTTCTCCACTGGGTATACGTCGGTATAACCTATGCCACCCATTATCTGCATGGCCTGATTGGCCACGTTCCAGGCTACGTCTGTGGCAAATTTCTTTGCTTCGCTCACAAGCCTTCTTGCATAGGGGGCCTTCTGATCCACAGCTCGGGCTGCCATGTACACCAGCCCTCTGGCTGCATCCAATTGAGTTATGGCATCGGCCACCTTGAAACTCACACCCTGGAAGCGGCGAATGGGCTGACCAAAAGCGTGCCTCCTGTGGCTGTAGCGAGTAGCAATCTCCAAAGCGGCCCTGGCTCCTCCCACACTTGCAGCGGCCGAGGTCATGCGCTCGGGAATCATCATCTGATTGAACACCATGGCCCCGCCGTGGAGTCCGCCAATCAAGTTCTCCTTGGGCACCCGAACGTCCCTGAAAACCAGTCTCCCGGTGCCCCCCCCGCGGGTTCCCATTAGCCCGTAAATATATTCTGCTTCAACCCCAGGCCCCCTCTCAATTACCAGCGCACTTATCCGGCTGTACTTGTCTGCTTTGGGATCAAAATTCGTACGGCAGTAAACCAGAAACAGGTCCGCCTCCGCAGCCCCTACCACAAAACGTTTCTGTCCGTTGACTATAAAATGCTCCCCATCCAAAACAGCCTGTGTGGTGGCGCCAAAGAAGTCGGAGCCTCCCCTGGGCTCGGTGAGGGCTTCTGCGCTTATCTTCTGCGCCTTCAGCATGGGTCTTAGGAATCGCTCCTTTTGCTCCTCTGTTCCAAACACGTGAAGCGCCTCCCCCACTATGGAGGGCATCACAAAGGCACACCCCAAAGCCGTCCCCAAAACCCCCACCTCCTCTTCAGCCGCCACCTCCGCGGTCCAGGGAAGCCCACGGCCTCCCCAGCGAGGATCGAATCTGAGCCCCAAGAGGCCGCAGGCGGCAAGCTTCTCTACGAATTCACGAGGGTAGAGTATCTCCTCCCTATCCATGGCCCTCACATACTCGGAACTCACCTGCTCTTTGACAAATCTCCTGACCTCCTTCTGAATCTCTTTGGCCTGTTGATCCATTACAGCTTCATAATACATGGCGATCTCCTTCCCTCTTCAATTAGAAACCAGCTTTTGCGCCGAACTTATGGAACTCCAAAGGGGGAACCTCTCCGGAAAATCAGTTATGATTCCGTCTACTCCAAGCTCCAGAAACCTTTTCATCCTAAATGCTTCGTTCACGGTCCAGACATGCACCTCCAGCCCCAGCCCGTGAGCAGCCTCTACGAACCCTTTGCTTATATAGTCGAACCCTTTTATTCGCTCCGGCACTTGTAAGGCTTGACCCTCAGGCTTGTAGGGCCGCTTCCTGCCGGCCAAATACCACCTCATGAACCGAAAACCTTCCTCTCTGGAAATCCCCGTGGCCACTCCAGGCCCAAACCTGGCCCGAAGCCGCCTGAGCGTCTCTCCATCCTCCGAGGCCAGCAAAACCCTGTCCAAAGCTCCATTCCTGTACAACACCTCCCAGAGGTGATTTTCCATCGGGGGTTTTTTCTGCTTGACCTCGATATTCAGCATGGCCTGGGGAAACTCTTGGAGCACCTCCTCTAGAAGGGGAATACGTATACCTTTTCCGCGAAACACAGGCTCCCGGCCTCCCATAGGCACAAAATGGTAGCCTGCATCCAGCTTTTTTAATTCCGTGAGCAGGTGCTCCCCAACCGCGCCTCTGCCGTTAGTGGTTCTCTCCAGGGTTCTGTCGTGGATGACCACAACGTGTCCATCTCGACTCGTGTGCACATCCAACTCCAGGTACCTGACACCCATCTCTAGGGCCAGGGAGAAAGCTTCCATAGTGTTCTCCGGTCTGTGGCCCGAAGCCCCCCTATGGGCAAACAACCTGGGTGCAGGATGGGAAGAAAAGAAAGGGAAACTGTTTCTCAGCAAAGAGTTGGAACCCATCTGCGCGTTCCCATTCCAAGGCATGCCAATGGAATCTCTTCGGGATCATTCCTCATCAGCCCTCACCCCTGCTTTTCCAGAAAGGAGAAATGGCCCTGAGCCTCTCGACTATCCCCGGAAGATTCTCCAAGACAAAGTCCACTTCCTCTTCCGTGTTGAACCTCCCAAGGCTGAACCTTATTGAGCCGTGGGCGGCAGTATAGGGAACCCCCATGGCCCGCAAAACATGGGAAGGTTCCAAGGAGCCTGATGTACAGGCTGAACCTGATGAGGCGCAGATGCCCAAATCACTCAAGAGCAGCAGCAGGCTTTCTCCTTCAACGTATTCAAAACAGCAGCTGAGGGTGTTGGGAAGCCGACGGGTCCCTTTCCCGTTTACAAGTACTCTGGGGATTCTCTCCAAGATACCTTGCTCCAGCTTGTCCCTCAGGACCCCAAGCCTGAGCGGTTCTCGTGTAAGCTCCTTTAGACTCAACTCGGCCGCCTTTCCAAGCCCTACTATATAAGGCACGTTCTCGGTGCCGCCCCTACGGCCCTTTTCTTGGTGGCCCCCTATCATGAAAGGGGCTATCCTTGTACCTCGTCTTATGTACAGGACTCCTATGCCTTTGGGGGCGTGTATCTTGTGTCCCGACATGCTCAACAGATCCACGGGAAGCTTTGCGAGGTCAATCTGGATCTTGCCCACAGCCTGAACCGCGTCTGTGTGAAGAGGTATCCCACGCGCCTTCACTATCTGTGCTATCTCATCTAGAGGGAACACAACTCCGGTCTCATTGTTGGCGAACATGATACTGACCAAGGCGGTGTCATCGCTTAGGGAGCTTCTCAGATGCTCCAGGTCCAGCCTGCCTTCCCTGTCCACCCTCAGCTCTGTAACCTGATAGCCTTTCTGACGGAGGTAGGGAATCTGGTTCCAAACCGCCGGATGCTCCACTCGGGTTGTTACCAGATGGCGCTTCTCGGGCCAAGCCTCCAAGATTCCTCTTATGGCCGCATTGTCACTTTCAGTTCCGCAACCTGTAAAAACTATCTCGTCCGGGTGCGCGTTTAGAAGCTCGGCTACCTTCTCCCTCGCCTCGGACACAGCCTTCTGGGCCATTGCACCCATCAAATGCATGCTGGAAGGATTCCCATAAGCCTCTGTAAAAAAGGGAAGCATCTCCTCCATTACCAATGGGTCTACTCTGGTGGTGGCGTTGTTGTCCATGTACACGAACTTCATGAGGCCACCTCCTCCACCACTAGATCCTGGGAGACCATATCTTTGAGCCTTTGCTCTATCCCTTTTATGGTTATTCCGGCGCTGGGACAACCCTTGCACACGCCTCGCAAGGAGACCATCACCCGGTTCCCCTCCAGGTCCACGAGTTGAATGTCCCCGCCATCCTTTTGGAGCTCAGGGCGTATTTGTCTTTCTATGGTCTCTTCCACCAAACGCATCTTTTGAAGGTTGGTGAGTTTTTTCGTTGGGGCCGCAATGGCCACGTCTACTTCTCTCCTGAGTTTGGCCAGTATAGCCTCGATGCGCTCGTGGCAACTCCCACAACCTCCCCCTGCCTTTGTATAATGGGTCACCTGCTCCCGGGTGGTAAGGCGGTTTTCCCGAACAGCGCGCTCTATCTCGTCTTCTGTGACTCCAAAACACTCGCACACAAGGGGTGAGGCCAGACTCTCACGGCTTTGTCCCTTGTAATTGGCAATGGCTGCCAAAAGGGCCTCGCGGCCCATGACCGAGCAGTGCATCTTCTGCTCGGGAAGCCCCCCTAGGTAATCGGCTATGTCCTGATTTGTTATCTTTAATGCTTCATCTACGGTCTTGCCTATGATGAGCTCGGTCAAAGCCGAGGAAGAGGCTATGGCGCTGGCACATCCGAAAGTCTGAAATTTCGCATCTTTTATTCGACCCTCAGGATCAACCTTTATGTACAAGGTAAGCGCATCACCACAGGCCATAGAACCCACTTCCCCCACCCCGTCGGCGTCTTCTATTACCCCAACATTCCTGGGGTTGCGGAAATGGTCCATCACCTTCTCGGTATATTCCCACATAATGTCCCCTCCTAAATATCACTGGAACTCTACTGAGGCCTTCATTTCTATCATATCTCTGCTTTATCCATCAAGGCAGGGGATCAGCTCTTTCTTTGGCACGGGTTGTTCGCCAAAGCCCTTTAGGTTACAGGCCACCCCCCAACCCCAACTTGTCCTTGTCCATATCCAGTTTCAAAGCCGGGCTGCAAAGCTAGGGGTTGGGGAAAACCCGTCCATGCTTAAGAAAGCTTATTGGTCAGGGGGCTGATGGCTTTCGGAAACCCGAGGGATTTCTTCGGGGAGGCTAAAGTTGGCCTTGACCTATGATGGGGAGTGCATTAGCGTGCGATTGATTGGGAGAGAAACCTAGGGAGCCTTGATGCAGCTTCTTAAGATGACAAACTCTTTTGTTGTCGCCCATGTCAGACGGATCTCTCTCTATGTTCTTGCGGGTAGCATACTCATTGGCCATGGGCATGCCGGTGAGGTGGCTGGGCAGAGCCCTCAGCTTCACAAAAGATGCCTCCTGCCTGGACTTGAGTGGATAAACTGGACAGGTAGGAGTAATCCAGACATTTGGGGTCTTAAGATCGATCCACACAGATACCGATTCAAGGTAATGAACTTTCGCAACGAAGGAGCCTCCCAACCCTTAAGCTTGTGGGAATGGATGGACAAGAGCGGAGCTCTGGCTGTTTTCAACGCCGGGCAATACTACCCTGATTTTTCTTACATGGGCCTTCTGGTGAGCGGGGGTAGGAAAGTTCACGGCAGGCTTCACAGCTTGTTTCAAGCCCTTTTCTTGGCAGAGCCTTTGGAGCAAGGTGTGCCCCCGGCCCGCATTCTGGATCTTGCCGAAGAGGAGTTCGACCCTGAGAAACCGGGATATCTGGAGATTGCCCAATCCTTCATGCTTCTTGACAGATGGAAGAACATAAGAGTTAGGCGCAGTTCCAATGCAGCGGTAAGAACAATCCTGGCAGAAGAAACAGAGGGGGATCTACTGCTCCTACTGACCCAAGGCCCTTACACTCTTTGGGATCTTGCTCAGGAGCTTCGAGAAGGCCCCTTCCCCATCCTGAAGGCCATGAGCATGGATGGAGGAGAGGAGGCCCAATTGGGCGTGCGCACCAAGGATTTCAGCTATCCACCCACTTGGGAGGCAGCAGGGAGGGCGGCCCCTTACTCAAGAGCATTGCCCACGGTAATCGGGGTCTTTTCAAGAGATTAGGCTGACTTGTTCGTAAACAGTAAGTAGCCAGACTAAAAGAAACGCTTTTCAGGCAAGGCTTGCCCAAGCGGCTCTTTTGCTTGAGCCGCACAGAAGATTTGTGGAGGATTCGGGCAGACAGTAATTGGCTTGACAAGAAAAACAAGCCTTGGTAAATTCTTTCCAGAATACGGATGGGATGAGGCAAACGCAGATGATACCGGGCGTGTGTGGCGCGATACGAATTAAGAAAATCATCATTCGCGGCTACATACGCCCATGCGCCTGAGCCTCTAGGAAGCGGAGAAAAAGGCCATGGGTGAATCCCATGGCCTTTTAATTTTGTGGGAAGGCCGTGGGAGGTAATCCGCGGCCTTTTTTTTGCGGCCCTAGGAGGGGCCCCCTTTCGGGTAGACCCGATTCACGAGCAGGAGGTGATACACACTCCAATGCACCTGGAACTGCAAATGAAACACAAAGTGATCCAAAAGGCCGCAAGGCAGTTTGCCGCAAGACACATATCCCACGAAGTGGCTAGTCGAATGGACTCCACAGGCAGGTTCCCATGGGAGGTGGTCAGGGAGATGTCTACCCTGGGGTACTTAGGACTCCAGGTGAATCGAGAATTAGGCGGGGCCCAACTGGACTGGTTGGGCGCAGCCATAGTTGTGGAGGAGGTCTCGCGCTCTTCCGGAGCCTTGGGCTTACTGCTGGCTGTACACAACGGGGTGGTTGCCAATCCATTGATGCACTATGGAACAGCTGAGCAGAAAGAGAAATTCTTGAGGCCTTTGGCCAAGGGGGAGGCCATTGGGGCCTTTTGTCTGACCGAGGCCAATGCGGGATCTGATCCGGGCGCCATACAGACTACGGCAATCTCAGACGGTGAGGGTTTGATCCTCAACGGGAGCAAGGTTTTTGTGACAAACGGCGGTGTGGCGGGCATTGCTCTTGTATTTGCAAGGACGTCCATGACCGAGACGCCCAAGGAGACCAGCGTCCTAATCGTTGAGTCGCACAGGGAAGGGTTCTTGAGGGGCCCTACTGAAGAACTTTGCGGAATGAGGGGGAATCCGGTTTGTTCTCTCTCCTTTGAAGGGTGTCGCCTGCCCATGCAAAACCTCCTGGGCCGGTTCGGTGACGGGATGAGAATTGCTTTGGCCACACTGGACGGGGGGCGTGTGGGGATAGCAGCCCAGGCTCTGGGCATAGCCCAAGCTTCTCTGGATGCGGCCATTTCCTATTCCAGGGAGAGGGTTCAATTCGGAAGACCCATAGCCGCTTTTCAGGCAATCCAGGCAAAGGTGGCTCAGATGGCAGTGGAAATAGAGGCGGCCAGGCTCCTAACCTATAAGGCAGCCTCTATCTTGGATTCGGATGGACGGGCTTCCAGAGGCTCGGCAATGGCAAAGCTTTTCAGCAGTGAGGTTGCGGTGAGAGCGGCTTTGGAGGCGGTGCAGATCCACGGGGGATACGGTTACAGCCGCGCCTATCCTGTGGAACGCTACCTTAGAGACGCCAAGGCCACCGAGATCTATGAAGGCACTTCAGAGATACAGCGGATGGTCATATACAGGGAGCTTGCCTCATCTTTCCCACCCAGGGCCGCAGGCTCCCCATCTTGAGGCCCTAACCTGGAGGTGTGCAACCATGGAGATCACAGTATGTATAAAACAGGTCCCCCGACAGGCTGAAATAAGATGGGAGGAAGGGCGCTGGAGCTTTGCCAGACAGGGTGTGCCAGGCCTCATAAATCCTCAGGATTTGGAGGCCTTGGAGATGGCGCTTCAGCTAAGAGAAACCCACGGAGGGGAAATAACGGTCTTGTCTATGGGGCCTGCTCAAGCCGAGGAGTCACTAATGGAGGCCTTGGCCATGGGAGCGGATCGAGCTGTGCTCATCTCGGACCCTGCTTTGGCCGGAAGCGACACTTTGGCCACATCCACGGTCCTGGCCGCAGGCTTGAGGAAATTTCACCCAAAGCCCCACATCATCCTGTGCGGAAGCCGCTCTTCGGACAGCGACACAGGCCAGGTGGGCCCGCAGATCTCGGAGGAGTTGGAACTCCCGTACGCAGGTTACGCCCTTGAGGTGGAGGTTCGGCAGGAACATGCGTATGTGTTAAGACGGTTGGACCGGTGCGTGCAAAGGCTCAGAATGAGCCTCCCGGCAGTGGTGGGGATGCTCAGAGCCCCCAGGCGCCCCAGGGATATCCCTCTTGGAGCCATAGAGAAGGCTTTTGAGAGCAAAGAGCGGCTTAGGTGGAACTTGCAGGACTTGGGGCTGAAACCTGAGCAGGTGGGGCTCAAGGGCTCTGCCACAAAGGTGGTGGACTTAAGGGAGCCAAGCCATGGCAGGCAGGGCAGAATCCTTACCCTACCGCCTCACCAGGCAGTGGAAATGATCCTGGAGGTTTTGCGTTCACATCATTTGATTTCTTAGGCTTTGCATGGCCTGGACAAATTCTTGGATCACCCAGGCCGCCAGTGAGATGGGCTCGAAATATTGGTTTTTGATGTTCGGGGATTCGCGGCACGGTATTCCAACCAGCCGGCAGTCCCGAATATTGGGGGTTAGGGTTTATATGGGCCTTTGCAAGACAAGGGGGGGAAACTGATGGATCCATCAAGAGGAGAGGTTTGGGTTTTCGCAGACTACCGAGACTACGACCGCAACCGCGTTACCTTGGAGCTCATAGCAAAGGCCAGAGAGCTGGCAGAGAGGCTTTCCAGCAGGTGCGCTGTGGCGATCTTGGGTTGGGGCATCGCCCCTTATGTCATGGAATACATAGCCCATGGAGCCCAGGCAGTCTATGTAATGGAAGCACCTCAGTTGGGCTTGTTCAGAAACCGCATTTTCACAGAGGCCCTTTGCCACATGGTCAGAACCTACAAGCCTGAAATCCTCCTTGTAGGGGGAACTGATTTCGGCAGGGAGTTCGCCCCCAGGGTTGCCAAGAGGCTCAACACTGGGCTTAGTTCAGATTGTGTGGGGCTGGAAATAGACGAGAGGACGGGCTTCATGCTACAGACAACCCCGGCCTTCGGGGGAAGACTCTCGGCCCAAGTCATTACCCCTGAAAGGCGCCCCCAGATGGCCACCGTAAGACCAGGGGTTTTCAAAGAGAGACCCCACGACCAAGAAGCCACTGCTCCAGTGATCTACCTGGAACCAGTAGAGTTCCCCCAAGGGCAGGATATGGAGCTTCTATTTGAGGAGGTGCTACAGGAGGATGGCATCAGGTTGGAAGATGCCCAAGTGGTGATAAGCGCAGGATTAGGGGTCGGTAACCCCGAGAGGTTTAAGTTGGTTTCTCGACTGGCCGGGCTTTTGGGGGGGCAGGTTGGGGGAACCAGACCCTTGATCAACAAAGGGTTTCTCCCAGAGGAGAGGATGATAGGGCAGACAGGGCACACTGTGAAACCAAAAATCTTGATCAGCCTAGGAACCTCAGGAGCTCTTCAGTACGCGGCCGGGATCCAGAATTCAGAATTCATTATGGCTTTGGACAGAAATCCGGATGCTCCCATCTTCAAACACGCGGACCTGGGCATAGTGGGCAATTTGGAGGAGATTCTGCCCAAGCTAGTCCGGGCCTTGGAAGGGATTTGCAGAAAGGATGAGGAGGTGGCCCATGGATAAGTTTCGAACAGTAAGCGCTTATCACAATTACCTGGTGGATGGGAAGCTCCAGGCAGAGCTGAGTGCAAAAGGGGCAGGAGGTTTCTTCTTCCAGGCTCACAGGCTTCACCCAGGAGAAAGAATTCCCTTGATTTCGGGCCGTTTCTTCGATCACCGGGGCCAACTCCTCTTGGAGGTCCACAGAAACCTCCTGACAGGGAATCCCCATGGGTTTAGTCTCTTGGAAATGCGGGAAGGCTGGGCAATCATGTCTACGGCTCTGGAGGCCCTTGTCTCGGCTCAAGTCCTGGAATTTCAAAAAGGCCTTCTGAGCATCATAAGAGGCACGCTTTTTGATGCCTGCGGATGTAAAGTAATCTTCGGAGACGATCTTGGCCTACACCAGGCCTGCAAGCCCCAAAACCAGCGGGTAGCTCTCTCGGCCCCGGAGCTGGAAGCGGCTTTTGCCTGGCGTTGAGAATGATCCGGGCTAAATTTTTTTGAAGAGGCTGAGTTGGCACGCGCGGCAAGCTTAACAATTGTATTGGGGATTCTGGGGATACTCCTTTGTGGTTGCGAGATCAACTATCTTCTCAGCCAGGGGTATCACCAGGTCAAGCTTCTGAGTACGCGGAGATCCCTGGAGCATGTCCTGGCAGATCCAAATGTTTCTGAATTCCTTAAAGAACGCATAAGGCTTGTACAAGAGGTCTGTGAGTTTGCGGGAAAGGACCTGGGGCTGAAAACGGCCAAGTCTTATCGCTCTTTCATAGAGATACAGGGGCCTGTGGTGGCTTATGTTGTATCGGCTTGTCTTAAGCACAGGCTTGAACCTTATCTTTGGCGTTTCCCCTTGGTAGGGTCCTTTCCTTACAAAGGCTTTTTCAATTTGGAGGAGGCCAAGAAAGAAAAAACACTCTTGGAAACAAAAGGCCTGGACACACACCTAACCGGAGCTACTGCTTTTAGCGCACTGGGCTGGTTCGCAGATCCCATTTACTCCTCCATGCTCAGACTGCAGGACATAGATCTCTGTTACACCATTTTTCACGAGCTGGTGCACGCTACGGTTTTTTTTCAAGACCAGGTGGAGTTCAACGAACAATTGGCTACTTTTGTGGGCTGGCAGGCAGCCCTTCTTTTCTTTCAAGAAAAGAAGAAGGACTTGCACAAGACCGAAAAGATCATAGAAATTCTCAAGGAGGAGCAGGCTTTGGCAGAACTCTTGGGAGAGCTCAAAGATGAACTGGACGGTCTCTACGCTTCGCAGATGGAGCTGGAGTATAAGCTCCAAAGGAGGAAGGAGATTTTTGAAAAAGCCAAAAGGCGTCTAAGCCATCTGGGAAAGACTTTTGGGGGGGGAAGGCTGGAAGCTTTGGCCGCCATGGACTGGAACAATGCCTCTTTTCTGGCTCTATGGCGTTACCGTTACGACGTAGGAGAGCTAAACAAACTTTTCTCCAAGTTGGGGGGCGAGCTGAGGGCTCTTCTGCGCATGGTGGTATCCTGGCAAGAAAACGGGTTTGACCCCCTGCTCAAGCTGCGGGAGGAAACGGGATAAAAGGAGGGATGGTGTACCACCCCCCTTCGCCATCGCACAATTTAGATCGTCCCGTCTTGAGATACTACTAACCCGGATTATTCTCCAAAGCCCGTGACTTTGGGGGCTAGACCCCCAACCCCCCGATACACTTCGAGATATTCCGACTCAAAGCAGAACCAAATCTGAAATCGATAAGCAAGGTGCTTTTGAGTATGCGCCAGTTTATCCAATCATCTCATTAAGATAGCCCGCATTATACACTGACCGTGAATAATGCGGGCTAAGATGCATCGCAACTTTTGGTTGCCATGAAGCCCTCTTTGGGTCATGGGCTCTAGCCTTCCTTGTTCATGGTGAGATGCGCCCAAAGCCTCAAACTGAGGAGCTCTTTTGGGGTTTCGGGCTAAGCCCCAGGCCGGATTGTTCTCCAAAACCTGTGACCTTGGAGGCTCAAGCCCCCAAGCCCCCGGTGGACTTCAAAATATTACAACTCAAACCTAGGCAAAGCCCGAGACCAAAAATCAAGGAGCTTTTGCCCATGGATTATTTTCCTTAAGATACCCACAAGACAACCGGTATCATCCACTGACTGTGAATAATGCTGGCCAGTTAGGCTCCGTCTATGGTGTGCCTTTCTTTGGCTGTGAACCATCCCTCTGGATTCTGAAAATACTCCAGCGTGTCCTTAAGAGAGACAAGATGATCATGTTCCATGGAAGCCAAAAAGTTAAAAAACTCCTTTTCAGTGCGATCTTCCACCTTGGTGGCCAAATCCCTGTAGAAGGCCTCCCCTTTTTGCTCAAACTCTATGGCTATGCGCACTGCTTCCAGATCATCCCGCTCCGCCACAGATAGGCGCTCCGGAGACTCTGCAAAGGATTTTAACACCTCCTTGACCTGAGTGCCCTTCACCTCCAAAGGAACATTCTCTGGCCAGCGGCCTTGCTCCTGCAACTTGCCGTGAAGTGCTTTGATTCGCTCCATGTGTTCCCGTTCGTCGTGAGCCAAGGATATAAACATCTTCTTGCCAAGGGGGTTACTGGTGCGCTCGCTGTGTTTCCGGTAAAACTCGGCCTCCCTGGCTTCATTCTCCATGGCAACTTCCAAAGCCCTCATCCTCTGTCCCTTATCCATTCACACCCTCCTTTCTCCTCTTTGAATGACCTCACCCGCATCCTTCAGAAAACCAGGTTATGCAAGGCCACACATTTTACCTTAGCACAGATTCGCTAACTCTCAAGAACATCCCGATCTCTTGGCTCGGCTCCAGGGCCTTATGAACCTTAAAAGCCCTCTATTACCATGGGCTTGGGGGAAAGTACCCTGATTTTCCGTTTCAGATTTGGTCCTGCTTTGAATCGGAATATGTCAAAGTGTATCGGGGGTTTGGGGGCTTGAGCCCCCAAAGTCACAGGCCTTGTAGAATAATCCGGTCTAACGGTTCTTGAGGACTCATCCGGCTCAGGACTCAATCATTCAAAAGTAGCCGACAGTGCAGCAAAACCGAATGAGGGATCCACTATAAGCCCTTATCCATAAAACTTCTTGCTTCCAAACAGCTTTGAAGGGCATAACTGGTAGCATCCAGGCACCAAAAGCCCCATCGCCCAACCCGGCCTGGTTCTTTGGCTGCTTAAGCTAGCCTGTTTGCTCACAGCAAGGCAGCCTTATGATGAAGGTGGTGGTGTTGTCGTCAACTTCCACCTCAACCCGGCCGCGAAGCAACCTCACTATTCTGTGAGTGATATGCAGTCCTCTCCCCCTTCCCTGCCCATCCAAAAGCTTCTGTCTATCTTCCTCTGGGATTCTACCTGTATTCTGAATCTGGACACAGGCCTTCCCCTCCTGATCCCTGAAAGTCTTGATCCATAGGGATCCCCCCATGGCAGGGATGGCGTTGGTGGCATTGTTGAGAAGATTGTCCAGCACTCTTTCCAAATGGAGGGGATAGCAACGTACCCAGAGGTTCTCATCAAAAGGCCCCAGGTTCATGACCACATTCTGTTTTAGCTGTTCTTTGATGGCCTGTTCATTTATCTCCGCTCTACGCCTCAGCCTCTGGGTTAAGTTCACAACTTCTTCCTTGCCCACCCGGTAAACGCTCAAAGCCAACTCTTGTAATCGACTTGTCTCCTCCAAGAGGATTTCCACACACCTTCTGACTTCCTGACCACCTCCCCCGGGACAGCTTTTCTCCAACAGTCCTTTCAACCTCCTTGCAAACCCAGCCGTGGCTATGGCCGGATTCTTGAAATCGTGCAGAATATCATCCAGTCTCTCCATTTGCTGGGCTTTAACCAGTTCCCTGCCCAAGAAAAGCAGAATCTCTATCTCTTCTTCCGTATATCCAGTTCTTCGCTCCAAGGCGTCGAACGTCATAAAGTGACTTACCTCTTCCTCGCCCGTGAGGGGTATGTACAGGATGGAGTTTATATTGTGAACCTTGGCCATGCGTTTCAGATTCTCTGAAATAAGCTGGCTCCCTTGGGGGTCTCTGACCAACACATAGGATGGGGTAACCACTTCATAAGGGGTTTCAGTATGTGAGGCTCCAAGCTGCAGCAAAGCCTGAAAGACCGGTTCACTGTCTATGGGAAACACCTTGCCTATGCCGTGATACCCGGCGGATTCCGGATAGCCGGCTTCCAGTATTACGTTTCTGCGGTCCTCGGTAACCGAAAAAAGCGCACAGCTCTGAATATTCACTATGTCCACCAGCTCTGGAATGACCCTGTTGAAGACCTCCTTCATCTTAATCCCTTCCCTGGAACCCAGGCGAAGAAATATCTTGCGCACTATGGCATCCTTTTTCTCGCTTAGCCTACGCAGGGACAGTATCTTCTTCCTGGCGAACACAAACCCCAGCCTTTTGGCCATGAGTTCTACAACCATAACCTCAATGGGTGAAAATTCCCTGTTTTTCTCCGAGAAGTAGATCTGCACAACCCCTACCGTATCCCTTTCATCCGGGAAAAAGCTGGGTATCTCCAGGGGAATGGCCATCAAGGAATGAACCCCCCGGCTCAAGGCTCCTTCCTTGTCGTGGTACAAGGGCTCTTTCTCAACATCCGGAACCAGATAGGTATCTCTGGTTTGCACCACCATACCAGCGATGCTGCCTTGAAGAGGTATATATGTGGCTCTGAGGCGCTCTTGAGATGGGTGTGAACCATATGCCAACATCTGACCGGTCTTGGGATCATAAATCCTGACCGAAGCGTGATGCGCATCCAGGAATTCCACCATTGTGGCTGCTGCCAGCTCCAAGATTCTGGGCTCCGAGAGTTCCGGATCTATCTCCAAGATCTCATGCACCTGTCCGGTCAAAACTCTCAAGAAGCCAACCAAAAGGCGTTCTTCCATCCATTGAAACACCTTCGGCCAAAACTCCTCAGGGAGGCTGATCTGGCCAACCCACGGCTCCTTCTGAATCTCTTGGATTAGTCTTTGTGATTTGTTCCACATGGTGCCCCGGTCCATCTTTGCCCGGTACTTTGGGCTTAAGGGCTGAATAACAAAGGAGATGAGACAAGTCAAGCCATGGGCGGCAGACCCTCCAGAAGACTGCGCGCCTCGGCAAGCCTTTGTTGACTCAACCTGTCGTAAGGCTTAGCCCTGTCCAGGAAATTTTTCAGATGGATGGAAGCCTTCTGGTTATCCCCTTTAGACAGATATGCCTTGCCCAGGAAAAAGTCCGCTGCGTGGAGCCCTGGGATGGCTTCCCGAATCTCCTCTAGCCTGGCTATGGCCTCATCCTCTTTTCCAGCCTCCAGAAGGGCTGCCGCCTCCTCCATGCGCTGAACCGCCAGGCGGTGACGCAGCAAAACCTCCCCCAGATCGGTCTGCATATCCCTGCCTCGGTCTTTAAGGTCACCCAGCTTCTTATGAAGAAGCCATGCACAATAGAGGAAACACCCCAGGAACAAGAGGAAGAATATCCAGATCCCCTGTCCAAAAAAACCGCCCATATCTCTTCTCCAGGAGCCCTGGATGGAAGGCAAAGCCCGAAGACCCTTTTTGTCTCCGGGCTTATTGGATTCGCCAGCCTTAGACCTTAAGCAGAATCCTTTTTCGCGCCTGAAGTTTCAGTTATTACAAAAGCCCCGAGCAGAGCCGCTCATCCAGGCTGGATCAATGCCCTCTTTTCCTTCTCTGATGACGCATCTTTTCTCTTAGCTTCTTGTACTTGTGCTTTCGGATTTTTTTCCGGCGTTTTTTTATGACGCTTCCCATTGCGGTCGCCTCCACGATCTATATGACCAACTCCCCACCAAACCCCTTGCCCAGGATTGAAAATCAAAATTCATTATACCCGCTCACAAACCCACCCAGCAAGCCGCCTCATCGCCCTGTGTGGCCGAATCCACCTTGGCTTCTTATGGTTTCACCCAATTCCTGGACTCTGCTTAGCCTGGCACGCACCACCCTTTGCAAAACCAGCTGGGCCACCCGGTCACCCCGTTGAACCGAGTATGCACTGCTTCCAAGGTTCAAGAGAATCACCTTGATCTCGCCTCGGTAGTCAGCATCTATGGTGCCAGGGGTGTTTAAAACCGTGACCCCGTAGGATGCCGCCAACCCACTTCTGGGTCTTACTTGGCCCTCTATTCCCGGAGGCAGAGCCAGACGCAGCCCTGTCGGGATCAAAGCCCAACCTCCAGGAGGTATGCTCACAGGCTCCTCCACCGCTGCGTGCAGATCCATCCCTGAAGCCAGTTCAGTGGAATATCCCGGAAGAGGTAGTCCCTGATGGTTAGGCAGTGTCTGCACGGGCACCTCCACCTCTTGAGGGCTCTCCCTTATGCTCATCTTTGCTTTACTCCCAGCCGGCGGGTTTACCTCTTCTCAAACCACTAGATTTCTAAGGGAACTGGGGATCTCTTCCATGCAAGCCCTCCCCAAGACAACTCCTGTTATCTTTTCCTCCTCAAAGGCTTGCTGGGCCGCTTTTTGTACTGAGACCGGAGTCTCCTGTTCAACTGCCTCTATGATCTCCTCCACTGAAACATCCCGGCCAAAATAAAGCTCATTTTTGGCCTGCCTGCCCATTCTTCTGTCTGAGCTTTCCAGACCCAGCACAAGGCCTCCCTTCACCTGTTCCCGGGCAGCTTTGAGAACCTCCTCCCCTACGGGCCTTTCTCTCAGATCCGCCATTTGATCTACAACTACCTCCAGAGCCTCTTTCAGTTGGTCCCTGGTGGTGCCCAGGTACACGCCCAGGACTCCAGTGTCAGCATAGGGACTCAGAAAGGAATAAACAGAGTAAGCCAATCCCCTCTTCTCCCTGATTTCCTGGAAAAGCCGACTGCTCATCCCCCCGCCAAAGATGGTGTGCAGCAAATAATATGCGTATCTGTCAGGATGAGTCGTGCAAGGAGCCGGAACTCCCATGCAGACATGTACCTGTTCCAGATCTTTCTCCACTAAGCTGAATCCGGGATGATGCTTAGGCGGCTTTCTCTCCGGCCAACCAGGAGCTGAAGAAAGGCTCCCTGCTGAGCGCTCCAAGAGCTCCAAGAGAGTTTTCTGATTAAAGTTACCGGCCACTGAGAAAAGGACCTCGCGATGGTGATAATGCCTGGTCCATTTCTCCATCAGAATCTCCCTCTCCATTCGGGCCACCTGCCTGGACTCCCCCTGAATGGGATGGGCCATGGAAGAGCCCTTCCAGATGGCCTTGTGGAAAAGATCCATGACGTGTTCTTCCGGGGTATCCTCAACCATCCTGATTTCCTGGAGCACAACCGAGCGCTCCCTTTCCAACTCCATTGGATCAAAAACCGAATCCAGGTAGAGGTCTGTCACAAGATCCACTGCCAGAGGCAGATGCTCATCCATCACCTTCACATAGAAACTGGAATACTCCCTGCTGGTAAAGGCGTTGAGCACCCCTCCCACAGCGTCTATCTCCCATGCAATCTCTTGTGCAGAGCGTCTGCGGGTGCCCTTAAAAAGCATGTGCTCGATGAAATGGGCCATGCCCCTTTCCCTGGGCCCTTCCAGACGGGAACCTGCAGCCACCCATATACCCATGCACACAGAACGCAGGTGCGCGATGGGCTCCATAAGCACTCTAACGCCGTTGGCGAGAACGATCTTCTCGGCCATGTGTCTTACCGCCCTCCCGTCTGTGGGGTCGTTCTTCTCTGGATTCCCCACCTTGGGGGGAGTATCCCGGGGGCTCTGCCAAAAGGGCTTTCCGGCTGAGCCTTATTTTCCCTGAGTCGTCTATCTCTATCACCTTTACCTGAACCTCGTCCCCCTCTTGGATAACGTCTGTGACTTTCTTGGTATGTGTGTGATCCAGTTGAGAAATATGCAGCAGTCCGTCCGTGCCCGGCAAGATCTCCACTATAGCCCCGAAATCCAGCACCCGCTTGACCTTGCCCGTATATACTCCACCTACTTCAGCCTCCTCTGTGAGACCGCGAATGATCTGGATGGCTTTCTGGGCCTTCTCCATGCTGCTGGAGGCTATGTTTACTGTCCCGTCATCCTGCACCTCTATCTTGGTGCCCGTGTCTTCCACTATCTTGCGAATCACCCTGCCGCCCGGACCTATCACGTCTCGGATCTTGTCCGGCTTGATGTGAATTGTGACGATCCTTGGGGCATAAGGGGACAATTCCGCACGGGGCTCTGGGATCGCCTCCAGCATCCTTCCCAGGATCCACAGCCTGGCTTCCCGAGCCTGGGCAAGGGCCTGGGCCATGATCTCCTGAGTCACCCCTTGTATCTTGATGTCCATTTGGACTGCCGTCACACCCTGTTTGGTGCCCGTGACCTTGAAATCCATGTCACCCAAGTGATCCTCATCCCCAAGGATGTCGGTCAACACCACGACCTTCTCCCCCTCCTTGATCAGCCCCATGGCCACCCCGGCCACCGGGGCGGAGATGGGTACACCGGCATCCATAAGGGCAAGGGTGGTCCCGCAAGTGGAGGCCATGGAGGAGGAACCATTGCTCTCCAGCACCTCGGCCACCACCCTTATTGTGTAAGGGAACTTGTCCCAACTGGGAAGCACCGGTTGAAGAGCCCTTTCAGCCAAGGCTCCGTGGCCCACCTCTCTTCGGCTGGGAGCCCTCAAAGGCTTGGTCTCCCCCACGCAGAAAGGAGGGAAGCGGTAATGTAGAATGAAAGTTTTTCGGGCCTCCTCCTCCGAAAGGGTATCCAGGCGCTGCTCATCTTCTGCCGTGCCCAATGTGGCCACCGCCATTACCTGAGTCTCACCCCTGGTGAAGAGCCCCGTCCCATGAGCTCTGGGCAGCAGGCCCACCTCGCATGTGACCGGACGCACCTGGTCAAAAGGTCTCCCGTCAATTCTTCTGCCTTCCAACAGGATCATGGATCTGGCCACTTCTTTTTCAAGCTCTTCCATGAGGCTGCGGATACCAGCCTCCTCCCCCGGGTATTGCTCCAAAAGCGCTCCCAGCACCCTCTCTTGAAGGTTGGCCACTGCATCTCTGCGATCCTTCTTTTGGGGGATCCTGAGAGCTCTATCCATTTCTTCCAATGCCATTTCCCGTATCTTGCGGGCCAGCTCCTCAGAGATGACCGGTGGTCTGAACTCCCTCTTAGGCACCCCCGCCATCTTTCTTAACTCTTCTTGCATCTCCACCAGCGGCTGCAAGGCCCTGTGGCCGAAGAAAATACCGTCTAGGACCTCCTCCTCTGGCACCACGTTGGCGCCCCCTTCTACCATCACCACCGCGTCTTTTGTGCCAGCCACGATGAAATTCAGGTCGCTCTCTTCCAGTTCCTTCTCTCCTGGGTTAACCACCCATTCCCCCCGCACACGCCCCACCCGCACGGCTCCCACAGGACCTGAAAAAGGGATATCCGAGACCACCAGGGCTGCTGAAGCCCCGTTGATGGCCAAGATGTCCGGCAAGTGGTCCATGTCGGCGGACATGACAGTGGCTATCACCTGCACCTCTGAAAAATATCCCTTGGGGAACAGGGGTCTGATGGGCCTGTCAATCAATCTGGAGACCAGGACCTCCCTGTCGCTGGATCGTCCCTCCCTTTTGAAAAATCCCCCTGGGATCTTCCCGGCCGCATAAGCCATCTCTTGGTAGTCCACCGTGAGGGGCAAAAAGTCTATTCCTTCTCTAGTGCGATCCGAAACCGCCGTCACAAGCACACCGGTGTCCCCATACTGCACCCAAACGGCTCCATGGGCCTGCCGGGCCAGCCGGCCGGTCTCCAAGGACATGAGGCGACCCCCGATCTCTCTTTCCACTCTTGCTGCCATAGCCCTTCCTTTCTTTCTCCCCTCTTGACCCTCGGCGGGTTGGAACGAAGTCCTGCAACCAAAGATGAGGGGCTTTTACTTGCGAAGACCCAACTCCTGGATAAGGCTTCGATAACGGTTTATGTCTTTTGCTTTCAGATAGTCCAGGAGTCTGCGACGCTGGCCTACCAGTTTCATAAGGCCTCTTCTTGAATGATGGTCCTTTTTGTGAGTCGCGAAATGCTCTGTGAGCTGGTTGATGCGCTCTGTGAGCAGTGCGATCTGCACCTCAGGGGAACCCGTGTCCGACTCGTGCCTGCGAAATTTCCCGATGATCTCCGTTTTCTTTTCAATGGCCAGTGACACTTCCTTAACCTCCCTGTTCCGATGTATGGCCCCTCTTTGCCGAGGGGCCCGCCCATGTGCAGGCCTCAAGGATCTCTCCAAACCTGTTCAGGATGTATATGCATAGCTGGACCCTCTCCCATAACTATTCCGATCCCCAAGAGCTCTCCAAGCTCGTCTGCAAGAACCACTCTCTCACCATGTTGGTCTTTGCAATCCAATTGCCCGGAGAAAGCCTCCAGAGGCAAATCCTGTCCATGTCTTGCCCTGCGAGCCCATTGCCAAGTCAACAACACCTTCCTCCAGCCCGACAAAACCCTCTCCATGGGCCACAGTTTTACCGTCAAGGACTCGCCTCTGAGGTATCGCACCTCTTCCCATTTCAAAGCCTCTTCAACCCTCAAGTGCCCTACGGCCACTCGTCTTAGTTCTGCCAGATGCCCACCGCATCCCAAGACTTTCCCCAAATCCCTGGCCAGGGATCTCATATATGTGCCTTTGGAACATCTAGCCCGGAACCGCACCAACGGAATTTCCACCTCTTTTAGCTCAAGCTCGTGAATTTGCACGGTGGCTGGCTGCAGCTCCACATCCTCACCTCTTCTGGCTCTCTTGTACGAGGGGACCCCTCCCAATTTCTTAGCTGAAAACCTAGGGGGGAGCTGCTGAATTTCCCCCCGGAATCCCTCCAGGGCACGTTCAACATCTTCCGGGGCCAGCCCTACCACATCCTGTTTCAAAATGACCTGTCCCGTGGCATCATCCGTATCAGTGTCCTCACCCAGAAGAATGGTTCCTTCATACTCTTTGTCCCAGGCTGTTATGTAGTGGGCCAATCTGGTTGCCTTACCCAAGCAAAGCACCAGGAGTCCTGTGGCAAAAGGATCCAGAGTGCCCGTGTGACCCGCCTTTTTCACTTTGGACCAACGCCTCACCCGATCCACCAACCCGAAGGAGGTAAGACCGGCTGGTTTGTCCAAAAGAAGTAGCCCGCCTGCCTGGTCCCTCAACAGAGAGCCTCCTCCAAAGCTGAAAGCAGGCTCCTCTCCAGCTCCTCAGGCCGTCCTTGCAGGGTGAATCCGGCCGCATTGGGATGCCCCCCTCCGCCAAACCTAGATGCCACCTCTCCCACATCCACCCTTCCCCTGGAGCGAAGGTTGACCCGATACTCATTCTCCTCCCTCTCCCTTATGAGGGCAGCCACCTCTACTCCCCTGATGGATCTGGGGATATCCACGAACCCATCGGTCATTTCATCCTCTGCCCCAACCTGCTGAAACATGGAGCGGGTTATCCATACCAAGGCCACCTTTCCGCCCTTGAGAAGACGAAGGGTGTTCAAGGCCAAGCCTAACAAACGGAAACGCTCAGGAGGGAAACTCTCGTACAAATGCTCCACCAAGAGCCGATGATCCGCACCTGCTGCCAAGAGGCGCCCTGCCACTTCCAGGGCCCTGGGGGTAGTGTTGGAGAACCGAAAAGAACCTGTATCAGTCATAAGGCCTGCGTAAAGGGCTGTGGCCGCATCGCGGGGCAGGCTAAGCCCAATCTGCATTGCTATCTCATAGATCAGCTCGGCTGTAGCAGCAGCCTCGGTCCGAATGAGCTGAAGACCTTCCAGGGCCTGCCTGGGCGGGTGGTGATCCACCACGACTATGGAGCCTTTGTGGCTGAATCTCACGAAACTTTCTCCCACTCGCTCCGAGGTGGAGCAATCCAGCACAAAGATTGCCTGAAAAGACTCTTCTTGCGGCAACTCCTCTTTAATTCGATCCACACCCGGCAGGAATCTGTATAGATGGGGCACTGGACCCTGGTTGTACACCGCCACGCTCTTGCCCAAGGCCTCTAGAGCCATTGCCAGGCCCAAAGAAGAACCTATAGCATCCCCATCAGGGTTCATGTGAGAGGCCACCAGAAAGCTATCCTGAGTGCGAATCAAGCGCACTATCTCAGATATAACATCACTCATTCCCGGACTCCTGCTCCAGTTCACGAAAAATCCTCTCCATGCGCTCCCCCTTCTCCATGGAGTTGTCAAGGATGAACAGGATCTCAGGCATAAACTTCAGATTAAGCCTAGAGGCCAACTCCCGCTTGATGAAACCATGGGCGCTGCGAAGCCCTTGGGCTGCTTGGGATCGATCCGACTCTGATCCCAAAACACTGTAGAACACCCTTGCCACCCTCAGGTCGGGGCTCAAATCCACCTCAGTAATACTTACAAAACCTATCCTGGGATCCCGAACCTTTCTGAGAAGAAGCTCAGAGATCTCTTCACGTATGAGCACTCCCACCCGTTTTCTTCTTTCACCGGCCATGGTCACCAAAGTGCAGGATTTCCGTTTGAACATCCACTACTTCGCTAAGATGCAGCTCCTCTATGAAATTGACCACCTTGTCCATAACCGAGCGCACAACCCGGCTGTCGGACCCAACGACTGCAACTCCCAAGATTATGCTCTGCCAAAGGTCCTGATCCCCCACCTCCGCTACTGCTATGCTGAATCTGCTCCTTATTCTATCGAGGGTCTTTCTGACCACCTGCCGCTTCCCTTTGAGAGAGTGGTTGTCATAAAGAAGCAGCTGAATCCTTCCTACCCCCACCACCATCCCACACTCCCGTCACCCATCACTGCCCTTATCACACCAGTAACTCCCAGCAGCCCGCTTCATGCCTCTGTTTCCTGAAGCCTCATCAAAGCTCCACCCGGCAGCGGAAGCCGGCTCATAGTTCGGCCGCCACCTCCTCCACCTCATAAACCTCTAACACATCGCCTACCTTGACATCATTGAAATTCTCCAGATGCACCCCACAGTCTTGGCCCTCAAGAACCTCTTTCACATCCTCCTGATAACGGCGCAAAGTGGCAATTCGACCATCATAGACCACCACGCTGTCCCTCAAGAGCCTCGCCCTGGCGCCACGCACCACCCTGCCTTGCTTGACCAGAGTCCCCGCCACCATGCCCACTTTGGAAATTCTGAAGGTCTGAATCACATCCCCCCTGCCCAAGAGGTTCTCTTTGCGGGTAGGTTCCAACATTCCCCTCAGAGCTCTCTCAACATCCTCAATTAGCTCATAGATTATGTTGTACACACGGATATCCACACCTTGCTCTTCGGCCAGTGCTTGGGCTCGGGGCTCGGGCCGCACATTGAAGCCCACGATAATGGCGTTGGATGCCGCAGCCAGGTTTACGTCGTTCTCTGTTATGCCGCCCACAGAGGCATGGAGCACGTTTATCTTGATCTTTTCGCCACCCATTCTGGAGAGAGTGTCCCGCAGGGTTTCAATGGAGCCTTGAACATCTCCCTTCACCACCACGGCCAACTCCTTAACCTCTCCTGTGTCCATCTGTTCCTTTAGCCGGTCCAGAGCCACCCTGCCTGTCTGAGCCATGCCCTCTCTGCGCATTTTTTCTCTTCTGAACAGTTCGATGTCCCTGGCCTCTTTCTCATAGGCCACCACCCAGAACCTCTCTCCTGCAGCCGGCACCCCTGAGGCTCCCACAACTTCCACTGGTGTGGATGGGCCCGCCTCCTCCAGTCTTCTTCCCAGGTGATCCAGCATCATTCTTACCTTGCCCGAATACATGCCCGCCACAAAGGCGTCGTTGAGCCTGAGGGTGCCTTCTTGGACCAAGACAGTGGCAAGGGGTCCTCGCCGCTTGTCCAATCTGGCTTCTATTACGGTGCCCCTGGCCGGCCTGTCCGGATTGGCTTTGAGTTCAAGCACCTCTGACTGGATCACTATGTTCTCCAGCAAAGCGTCTATGTTGATGCGCTGTTTGGCCGACACATCGCAAAAGATGGTATCGCCGCCCCAGACCTCAGGCACCAGTCCCAGAGAGGCCAGTTCATGACGCACTCTATCGGGGTCTGCGTTGGGCTTATCTATCTTGTTCACTGCCACTATGATAGGCACCCCGGCGGCCTTGGCGTGATCTATAGCCTCTCTTGTCTGGTTCATGACCCCATCATCCGCAGCCACCACCAAGACCACAACGTCGGTCACCTGGGCCCCTCTGGCCCTTAGAGAAGTGAAGGCTTCGTGGCCGGGGGTATCTAGGAAGGTTATTAGCTGACCTTTCACCTCCACCTGGTAGGCCCCTATGTGCTGGGTGATGCCTCCAACCTCGTGCTCTGTGACATGGGTTTGTCTAATGGCATCCAGCAAGGAGGTCTTGCCGTGATCCACGTGCCCCATCACCGTGACAACAGGTGGACGAGGTTTCAGATTGCCTTCAGCCTCGCGAGTGGCAGCCTCCTCCAGGAGCTCTTCCGCTCGGCTGAGCACCCTCTCCACCTCGTAGCCGAACTCGCTGGCCACCAAGGCCGCCTCATCGGGATCCAACATCTGGTTTACTGTGGCTATGACTCCCATGCCCAGAAGATTTTTTATCACCTCGCTGCTTTTGACCCCCATACGCTTGGCAAGTTCACCCACTGTGATGGATTCCATAACCCGGATTTTGCGTTTGATAGCCTTGGGAACCGTAAGCTCCGGTCTTTTTTGCTCCTTTTCCTTGCGTTTTCTGGGCCCGAATGGGAGTCCCCTTTCTCTTTCTTCCAGCTCGGCCCTAAGCTGTATGACCTCCTTCTTCTTGCTTTTTCCTCTCCCCGGCTTCTCTTGTGTCACCACCTCAAAAGCCTTAAGAGATTTCTTCTTGGCTTTTCCCCATGCCTCCCTTTCCAAGGCTGGAGCCGGTCGCTCCTGTGTCAAAGGCACTGTGGGAACTTGGGCCACAGGGGTTGGTCTTCGCGCCGGTTCAGGCTTGGGACGATGCAACACTTTGGCCGGCTCCAGCCCCCCTTCCCTGCGCACCAGGTGGGGTCTTGCCGGTTTCTCGGGACTGACTCGGGGAGGCTCAACTTCAGGTCTAGGCACCTCGGCCGCAAGCTCGGGCTCAGGTGGTTTCTCCTTTTCTTTTCTTTCTACGGGCTTGGAAACCTCCTCAACCTTTTCAACCTTTACTACCTGAGGTTTTTCCTGCACAGCTTGTTGTTGCTCAGCTGGCTGCAATGAAACAGCCTCCGAGGCCTGCTCTTTTGCCACAGGCCTTCTGAGTACAATGGCGGCTTGTTCTTGTCTATCCTTCTTTTTCTTGCGGGGCTTCTCTGCCTGCTGCTCCGGAGGAGCTGTGGGCTTTTCTTGGACAGGCTCCGCCTCAACTACCACCTTGGGCTCCTCTGAGGGAATCTGTTCTGGAACTTGCCCCTCGGGCTGGACCACAGTCCCCTCGGATACGGCTTCCTGCTGGGTGGTCTCCGAACTCTGAGGCTGGGGGGCCGCCCCTTCTGCAGGCTCTGGAGCCCCACGAACGGGACGCCTTCGAATCACCGTAGACTTGACCCGCTGTTCGCTCACTTTTTGCTTTTTCTGGACGTGTGATATGGTAGCCCTGACCTTGGCAACCTCCTCGTCATCCAGAATGCTTATGTGACTCGACACGAAGACACCCAATTCCCTCAGATGGTTAAGGAGAGACTTGGGGTCAATCTGGTATTCCTCAGCCAACTCAAACACCTTCATGGGCATGCGATCGTTTCCCCCATCGCGGCTTCAGAGAGCGCATATGACTCCCCGGCCCGGATATTTCTTAAAACCCCATTGAATCCTCGAATTGCCCCCGAACCAGTCAGACGAGTTCGTGTTTACAACTCCGCTTCCGCCCCCCCCAAATTCGGCCGTTCCAACTGTCCCCAAAAGATCTGGGTCCGAAAAGTAGCCTTGGGCACACTTCACAAACTAGACTCCTTCCTATTGGGATGCCTTTGGGGGAGCACCCAATCCCCCTCTATTGAGCAATGAAACTAGCCCCCATATTCTTCAAAGCATCCGCCTTTGGGGGCTCAAGCCCCCAACCCACCGGTCGCGCTTTGGCATATTTGGACCCAAACCAAGCCCAAGTCTGAAACCGAAGATCAAGGTGTTTTTAAACATGGATCAGTTTTCCCTAACCTATCCTCGAGATAGCCTTCATTGTCCACTCATGGCCAATAATTCCCCACTAAGATGCCTCCTCCTGGGTGCCGGTCTCCTTTGCATCAGATTCCAGGCAGCGGCGAGCAGCCTCCAAAAGGGTTTCGGCCTTTTTGGGACCGATTCCTGGGATTTGAGTCAGCTGCTCCAAAGAGGTACGGCTGAGTTCCTCCACGCTTTGTATTCCGTGCTCTAGTAGCAGGTCCAGAGTCTTCTCCCCCACCCCTTCCAGGGAAGTCAATTTTTGAGCTTCTTCCTTCAGAAGGGCCTTTTGCCTTTCTCTCATCAGAGTTCTGGCCGACTCTATTAGATTGCGGGCTTTCTCGGCTCCTATGCCCTCTATGCCTGCCAACTCCTCCTCAGAGGCCTGGGCTACCTCCTCAGCCGAACGATAACCTTCCATGAAAAGAATCTCTACGGTCATGTCCCCAATCCCAGGGATCTCTCTTAGGGATTTGCGGGCCGCTTCGTTGCGCTCCTGCATTCGGGTCTCGCTCACAACATCTATTCTCCACCCCGTGAGCTTGGAAGCCAGACGCACGTTCTGCCCCTTTTTCCCTATGGCCAGGGACAAGCGCTCGTCCGGCACCACCACTTCCATAGTCTTGTTCTCCTCATCCATAACTACCCTGGAGATTTCTGCCGGAGAAAGGGCGTTACAGACAAACTTGGCTGGATCAGGGGACCAAGGAATTATGTCTATACGCTCTCCACGGAGCTCCTGGACAACACTTTGCACCCTGGAGCCTCTCATCCCCACGCACGCCCCAACGGGATCCACGTCCAGGTCATTTGATGCCACAGCTATCTTGGCACGCTCCCCTGGCTCCCTTGCCGCGGCCCTTATCTCAACTATGCGTTCCGCCACCTCGGGCACTTCCAACTCGAACAGGCGGACCAGGAAGTTCGGATTAGTGCGGGACAATATTATTTGTGGACCCTTAGGGGCCCTTCGCACATCCAAAATATAAGCCCTAATTCGATCCCCAGGGCGATAAGACTCCCTGGGCACCTGCTCCTCCTTTGGGAGAAGAGCTTCAACCCTTCCCAGATTCACTATCATCTCCCCCCGCTCAAAGCGCTGCACTATGCCGTTGACCACTTCCCCTTTGCGGTCCTTATAATCCATGTAAACGTTTTCTCGTTCTGCATCTTTCACACGCTGGATTATTACCTGTTTTGCTGCCTGAGCGGCGATCCTTCCGAAATCACTGGTGTCTACTTTCACACCCAGGAAATCCCCTATTTGAGCCGCAGGATCCATTTCCCTGGCCTGCTCCAAAGTCATCTCCAGCTCAGGATCCTGCAACTTTTCCACCACTTGCTTATAAAGAAACACCTCAATCTCACCAGTTTCAGGGTTGAAATGGGCCTCAACTCCATCTTTGACCCCCAACTTCTTCCTGGCAGCAGACACCATGGCTTCCTCCAAAGCTGCCACCAAGATCTCCTTGTCCACCCCTTTTTCTCTACCCACCTGTTCCAAGATCTGGTTTAGATTCAATTGCATCCCTCATCACTCCTTGCTGCCCCGGGCAAAAGGATTGCTCCAGGAGTCCACCAGCCTCGCCCTGGCGATCTCTGACAGAGGAACTCTCTGGATGCCAGCAGGGGTTTCAATTTCTAAAACATCACCCTTTAAATCCAGGAGAGTCCCCTGGATAACCTTTCGACCTGCCCCCCAAATCTTCAGCTTCACCCTGTGGCCAAGCCATCTTTGAAAATCTTTTGGCTTGCGCAACGGCCGCTCCGGGCCTGGGGATGAGACCTCCAAGCAATACGGATGATCAATGGGCTCTTTGACGTCCAGCAGGTCGCTCACCTCACGGCTAACCGAGGTGCAATCATCCAAGCTGACCCCCCCTTCCTGCCTGTCAATATACAAACGCAACACCCAACCCCTAGGCTCCCTTTGAAACTCCAATTCCACAAGTTCCAGCCCCTGGTAGGCCACCACCGGTTCCACCATGACCCAGAGCCGCCTTATGAGTTCCCTTTGTTCCATCTCCTCCAGAAAAAAAACCCCAATCTTTTCCGAAAGAATGGGGTCCATGCAGGCCGCGCCGTCCTATAGGGGAGCGGCGCAGCATAACCCGGTTTTCGGACTTGGAGCGGGCAACGGGCCTCGAACCCGCGACACCGAGCTTGGGAAGCTCGTACTCTACCAACTGAGCTATGCCCGCTTCACAATATCATTTACCTCAACCCGGCTGAATTGTCAAGTCAAAAGCCTTTTGCCGGACGTTTCAGCTCCCCCCAAAACCCCTTATCTTGGCAGGCAGATGGCAGCAAGAAGCCTTTTGCGAACCCTGTTTGAAGACCTCTGCCTGGACTATTAGCCCGCATTATTAAAGATGAGTGGACAATGCTGGCTATCTTAGTGACATATTTGGACAAACCGGTCTATGCTCAAAAGCACCCTGATTTTGGTTTCCAGATTTGGTCCTGCGGTAAGTCGGAATATGTCCAAGTGTACCTGGGGCTTGGGTGCCTAGCCCCCAAAGTTACAGCCTTTGGAGAATAACCCGGGTCAGTTAAGACCTCCCACCTTTTTGTGGGGGGGGAGCATATGCCCACAAATTCCAGGCAAACTCCTATACAGTCCAAGGTGAAACCAAGACCAGCCTCAAACCAAGATTCCAGGAGCTATTGAGCATGAGTAAAAGCATCTCCCCACATCCTCAACTTAGTGCCCATCATTGCATTTTACCCAATAACGAAGGTTAACCAAGCTTATCCCCTGCCATCAAAAAAGCGCTCCAGGGTCCTTCCTGCCGGCTTTCCACAATTCTCATAGGGGTCTTCTCCAGTGCAGCCAAGAACTTCAGGTCCTGCCTTCCCACTAGCCCGGCCATTATGCACCATGGGGTTCTCCAAAAGCTTGGCCTGGCGAGCATTTCCAGAAGGAGCTCCAGGTGCAGATTAGCCATGATCAAGTCAGCCGAACCCTCCAAATAATCCAAGGCATTCCCTAGAGTTACTTTCACTCGTGCCTCCAGGAAATTCCTGGCCACGTTGGCCTTGGCCGTCTCAACCGCCACTGGCTGGCAGTCCACCGCGGTTACACGCTGGGCACCCAGCCGGGCAGCAGCCAAAGCCAGAATCCCGGACCCTGTTCCAAGATCCAAAACCTCGATAGGGGTGGCGGCCCTATACAGGGAAACCAGAAGTTCCAAACAGGCTCTGGTGGACCCATGCAATCCGGATCCGAAGCTGACCCCTGGGTCCACCAACAAAGCTTTAGGGTCTTGCGGCACATTCCATGGCGGGGCCACACAAAGGGAACCCACACAAAACGGCTGAAGAGGGACCCCGGCCTCCCAATCTTGGTACGGGATCACTGTTTCTGAACGCATTTTGTGCCTGCTATCAAGCAGATCCCTCTCTAACTGCTCGCGGCTGGGCTTGGAAAAAAAAAGAAAGGAGTAACCAGCCTCGTACCAGCAGCCCAGATAACCTCTTTTTTCCCATCCCTGAGGTATTTTCTCAAGGGTACCTTCTAGTTCGTAGATGTAAAGCCTCTGGTACGGGCCACCCATTGATTCCTCCGGCCTTCAGCCGCCTTATTCCTGATCAGGCTATCTTGATGGGATGTTAGCACAAACCGGTCAATGCTCAACAACACCCTGGTTTTGGGTTTCGGATTTGGCTTTGCTTGGAGTCGGAAAATGTTAAAGCGCACCTGGGTTTTGGAGGCGCAACCCCAAGGTGAGCTGGCCGGGCCAAAAGTCCAAATTAGGACAGAAGGCTACTCAAGTAGGACATCTGATCCCCTATCAAGAGCAGGCCCAGCACAATCAAAACACCACCGCTTCCCAGCCTTATCCAGAACATGAATCGACCGGCCGCCCTCAGACGAGGTAGAACAGCCCCTGTGGCTAGTCCCAAGGCCACAAAGGGAAGACTCATACCCAAAGAAAAGAAACACAGCAGCACTACTCCCTGGGTCACTGTCTCCTGGGTGGAGGCGTAGGCCAGTATCGAACCCAACACCGGTCCCAGACAAGGGGTCCACCCTGCAGCAAAAGCCACCCCCACCAGGAAAGCTCCCAGCCCGTGGGCGGGCCGGCCCCCCAGATGCACTCTTTTTTCTCTCAGTAAAAACCCCACCCTGATTATCCCCAACTGCTGAAGCCCGAAAAGAATCACCACAGTGCCGCCCACTATTTCCAGGGCCCGGTGATGCGCTGCCAAGAGCCTGCCCAGGGTTGTGGCTGTCGCCCCCAGGATTACGAAGATCAGAGAAAAACCCAGGCAGAAAAGAAGTACAGGGGGGAGAATTTCTCTTCTTACAGGCCTCTCCTTAAGAATCTCCTCTACCGCCTTGCCAGTGATAAAAGAGACATAAGCAGGCAGCAGCGGTAGGACGCAAGGAGTAAAGAAAGTCAGCACCCCGGCCCCCAATGCCAGGGCCCATGAAACCTCAGTCATCCCAAAGCCTCCTCCTTCTCCCTGTCTTACGCCTTAAGAGGCAAACCCTCAGACAGCTTGACCGGTATTCGTAAACCAGGCAAGCCCTGTTCCCGTCCTTGTGTACAAAGCTTTCTCTCAAGTATGATACATGAAGTTACCTCCGGAAAGGTGCGAGGATGGGGGGAAGGCCAATAGGAAAAAGGCGTTTACTGGTAATATTTACAGCCCTGCTGTTGGCGCAGCCGGCATTGAACGGGTGCGCCCCCACGGTGAAGAGGGCTGAAGAATGGCTTACTCCCTCGGTTAAGAGCGAGAAAGAGATGGGGAGGGAGTTCGCCCAGGAGGCTGCCAAGAAGCTTTCCCTTGTGGAGGATCCGGACATCCTGGAATACGTTGCACACATTGGGGCCCCCATAGTGGAGGCAGCCCAGCCCATGAGCTACAAGTTCAGGTTTCATGTAGTCAAGAGCCCCACTCTAAATGCTTTCGCAGTGCCGGGCGGGCACATATATCTTTACAGCGGCCTGCTTCTCAAGGCTCGCCACGAGGGGGAGATAGCGGGAGTCATTGCCCATGAGCTCTCCCATGTGAAGCACCGCCACACCGCCCAGATGATCGGGAAGGGGACCCTGGTGAGTCTCACGAGTCTGGCGGCTGCCATTTTAGGCGCAGCGGCCACGGGGGGAGAGGGGGGACAGGCCGTGATGGCGGGGGCACTGGGGGCCGGACAAGCGGCAATGCTCGCCTTCACGAGGGAGTTCGAGGAGGAGGCAGACCGCTATGGCCTCTTTTACATGCATCAAGCAGGATATGATCCCAGAGGGCTCTTGGACTTTTTCGATATGATGATGAGAGAGCAGCGCTTCTCCATCAGCCGCATCCCGCCGTATCTTTTGACCCATCCTTTGAGCACGGACCGGATGGGCCAGATAGAAAGTTTGATCCAGCTCCACAGGCTGGAGGTGTCCCAGCCAAGGGAGATTGCCGATTTCCACAGATTCCAGGCCTTGCTCCAGGCAGAGGTGGGAGGGGCCACCCAGGTAGTCCCCCTTTTCAAGCAACGAGTGGAGCAAGCGCCAGGAGACGCCAAGTCCTGGCACCAACTGGGGCTCATATACCTTCGTTACGGGTGGGTCCAGGAGGCCTTGGGAGCTCTGTCCAAATCCCTGGAGCTGGATCCACGGCTGGCATCGGCCTGGGCGGACATGGCATTGCTTCAAGCCAGGATGGGGCGTTGGGAGCAGGCTCAGGCCATGTTCCACAGGGCATTGGAAATAAGGCCTGAGCACGGACCTTTTCTGGCCATGATGGGGGAGGCCTTGATTCAGAAAGGAAGTCCCAAGGAGGCTTTGGAGTTCTTAGACAGGGCCTTGGCGGCGGATCCCCTTCTCATAAGAGCCCAGGAGATGCGCGCAAGAGCCAAAAAAGATCTTGGGGACGAGGGGGGCTTCCACGAGGACATGGCGGGTTTTCACGAAAAGATGGATCGCACTCTGGAGGCTCTAAAGCACTTCCGTCTGGCCATAAAAGCCTATGGAGAAAAAAGCCCCAAGGGTGAGGAAATACAAAGAAGAATAGAGCAGCTCAAGGCCTCATGATCCTAGGTTAGTTCTAAGACCTTTTCAGGAGAGCCATTGAGGTCTTGCGGCCCCCGGGACGTGCGGGTAGCCCCCTGAGAATTCCCCCCAACAGAGCTCTGTTGGGCAGAGGAGCACACTTAAAGTCATGCAGATCCCCTTAGTTTCAAGCCGCCGGGCATGTATCCAAGGAGTTGTGGCCCTGGGAGTGCTTACAATTTGCTCGGCCGGCATGTTGCTTCGCCTTGAGCCCTTTGCCACCTGGTATTATGCCATGGCTTGGTGGCCCTTCATATTTATCCTGGATGCCGTTGTGTTGTGGAAAAAGGGGGACTCCCTCTTGTGTAGGGATCCGAGGGAGTTCTTCTTCTTGGCTGGATTGTCGGTTCCTGTGTGGCTTTTCTTCGAGTTGTACAACCTGGTCATGCAGAATTGGTATTATGTGGGATCCAGCCCTTCCTGGGCAGAGCGCTGGGTGGGTTACACAGTCTGCTTTGCCACGGTGCTGCCGGCCGTATTCGAAGCCGCGGAGATGATGGGTGCACTGGGGATAGTCCCAGAGGTGAGGGTCGGAGTTTTGCGTCAAGGAAGGCTCCTTGCCCCCGGCCTGGTGGGCGTCGGGCTTATATGTATGATTTTACCAATCCTGATTCCAGACTATGGTTTCCCGTTTATATGGCTGGGCTTGATCTTCCCTTTGGACCCGGTAAACCAAAGATGGGGGGAACCCAGCCTGCTTGGGGAACTGGAGAGGGGATCCATCACCACAGGGATAAGGCTTTTGGCAGGGGGGCTGTTATGCGGTCTGGCCTGGGAGCTTTTTAATATTGAGGCCTTGTGCAAGTGGATCTATACGGTTCCTCATTTTGAGGAGTCCAAGCTCTTTGAGATGCCTTTGGCCGGGTTCCTTGGTTTTCCCCCTTTTGCTTTGGAATGCTATGTTATGGTGCAGTTCGTAAGAGGGGCCATAAAGAGGATAAAGGGCCCCGCAATCAAATGGGCCCTGGTGGGGCTCGCATTGGTGGGTTCTTTGGGCATGTTCCGACTTCTGGATCTTTACACTGTGAACTCTTTGCACCCCCTATTGGAGGACTTGAGGGATCTGGCTCCCCAAGAGGCCCGGATTTTGGAGCAGGCAGGAGTCAAACGTCTGGATCTTTGGGTTTTGAGGCCGGGCGCCAGAGCCAGGGAATCCCTTGCCTTGGAACTTCTGGGAGCCACACCGGAGGTGGTAGCCAAGTGGCGCACCTGGGCTGCCATGGCCGCCTTAAAGGGCATGGGTACAGGCAACCTACGGCTCATGTTGGAAGCAGGGGTAACCAGGCTGGGGGATCTGGCCAAACAGGAACCCCAGACACTGGCCAAAAAGTTGATGGAAATCCAAAAAGACAAAAAATTGGCAAGACAACCTCCCAGAGAAGCCCAGGTTCGGCTTTGGGTTGGCGAGGCCAAGCGCGTCTGTGCTGGGGAGGTTGAACCTGCATGGCCCGGATGCAGGTAAGGAGGAGAGATGGCCGAGATAAAAAGCAGCATTGAACTGGCCATGGAAAGAACAAAGGGGTTGACCTTCACTGAGGAGGAACGCCGAAAACTGCAAGAGGAAAAGGAGAGGAGGTTGGCCCAGGCCGCAGTGTCGCAATACCTGCGGGGAGAAATGAGCCTGAGCGAGCTGGAGAGGAAAAGACTTGAGGCCACCCCCTCAGCGCGTTTGGCCTTGGACAAAGCCCTGCTGGAAGGCTTGAGTTCAGGGATGGATAACTTCCCTTTGATCCTGGAGGCCATGCAAAGGTTTCTGGGCAAGGGGCATCGAAAAGTATTGCAAAGGCTCAAGGATCTTTCCATCGAGTGGGGTCAGCTCCTTCAGAAACGCAGACGAAAGCTAAAGGCAGAGTTGCGAGAGGAACTGGCCCGCCGCCAAGTGGAGGGATCTGCCGTGGAACCCCACGTAGAAGGCTCTCCTCTGTGGGAAAAAGCTCTGCGGGAATTACAAGTACAATTCAAAGATCGGCTTCTGGAAGCTCAGGGGCTCATTGGGAAGGCCTTGGAGGGTCCGGAAAATCAAGTTTAAGAACTTATCCCAGGCCAGGCCCAGGCAAAAAAGAGGACTTCTACAAGTAGGGGTAATACATCTGGCGGATTATCTCGAAATTTTTTTGAATGCGACTTTTTCCCACCAGGGGGTTCCCATGGCCTGGGAGCAGGATCTCCACATCCAAGCCTGCTAGTTTTTCTATGCTTGCCACCAAGGCCTTCCCGTCTCCGCCTGGGAAATCCGTGCGGCCCACTCCCATCTCAAAAACCACATCCCCGGTGAAAAGCGCTTTTTGTGCCGGCCAATATATGCAAATGGATCCTGGTGAATGACCTGGGGTCTCCAGCACCTGGAACCGTTCCTTCCCCAGGATCAGTTCCCCTTCTTTGAGCAGTATGTCCAATCTGATTTGTGGGGGGCTGAACCCCATCATCCTGTAGAAATCAGCTCCTATATCTTTCATAAAGGCCTCATCCAAAGCCCCCAGGGCTGTCCAAACAGGCTTTTGGGCAAAGGCCTGGAGCCCTTCCAGGTGGTCGGGATGGGCATGGGTGGCTATCACCCCTTGGATGCTGTCCTCGTGAATACCGTCCAACCGCATGCTTTGGAAAAGATGATTCAAGAATTCCAGGTGCCCAGGATCCAACAAAACCACCTGCCCGGCCCTTATGATATAGGAGTTGGAGTTGTTGGCAGAAGGATGGTTCCAGGGATACGCATACAGACCCTGGGTTAGCTTCATGGAGGGCCCCCTGAATCGAATCTTTCCAAAATCCCCAGGGAATCGGGACTTGAGGCTTTCCACACCCAAGTCACAGGCGTGGTGCATCCACCTCTCACTAGCCTTCAGCTATTTCCCTTCCCTGATAAAGGCCGCGCCCCTCTCGATAGCCGCCTTGTTGAGTTGAAAGAACTTCTCTTTCCCTTCTGTGGCCTTGGCCATACCTTTTACCGCTTCTTCCACCGAGAGAATGCCAGTGGCTGCCACCAGGGCACCCAACATGACCATGTTGGCCGCCCTCTCGGAGCCCACCTCCCTGGCCAGCCCCACCGTGTCCACCCTGATTTCCGAGACGTCCTGGCGCCTGGTGGAACGGGAGATAAGAGAGGAATTGATTAAAACAGTACCCCCCTGTCGCACCAAGGGTTCGAACTTATCCAGGGATGGCGCGTTCATGGCCACCAAGACATCTGATTCAGAGGCCACCGGGGAAGCTATCTGCTCATCAGAGATGGTCACTGTGCAGTTGGCCGTGCCTCCCCTCATCTCGGCCCCGTACGCAGGTAGGTATGTGACATTGAGGCCTTTGAGCATTGCGCCGTGGGAAAGCACATAGCCCATCAGCAATACACCTTGTCCACCGAATCCGGCAAAGGTAGTCCTAACCATCATTTCACGTCTCCCAGGCCGCTTGTATCCTTGATCACTCCCAGGGGATAAGTCTTTGTGAGAATGGACTCGGTCCATCTCCAGGCGTCCGATGGATTCATTTTCCAATTTGTCGGGCAGGGCGAGAGAAGCTCCACCAAACTGAAACCGAGATTGTTCAACTGCACCAGGAAGCTCTTCTTTATGGCCCTTTTGGCCTTCTGGATATGTTTTACAGAGGTGAGGACGCACCTCTCAATGTAAACGGTTCTTTGACAAACAGCCAGCATTTGAGAGATGTCTATGGGCGCACCGTCTCGGTCCGGATCCCTTCCCCCAGGGGTGGTTGTGGCCACCAGTCCCACTGTCGTGGTAGGGGCCATTTGGCCTCCTGTCATCCCGTAGATGGCGTTATTGATGAATATAGTGCTTATCTTCTCTCCCCTGTTGGCGGCATGAATTGTCTCGGCAGTTCCTATGGCCGCCAGATCCCCGTCCCCCTGGTATGTGAGCACGAATTTGTCCGGATGGACCCTCTTGATGCCCGTGGCCACTGCCAGGGCCCTCCCATGGGGGGCCTCCACCATATCAAAATTGAAGTAGTTGTACGCCAGTACTGCACAACCCACCGGCGCAACCCCTATGGTCTTTTCCCTGAGTCCCATCTCGTCCAGTAGCTCGGCCACAAGCCTGTGAGCCACAGAATGCCCGCAGCCAGGACAATAATGCGTAAGGTTGGGTTTTAAGGACTCCGGCCTTGAGAAAAGCTTTTTCAAAGCTGCCTCACTCATATTTGCACCTTCCTTCCCATACGGCCGTCCCCTTTTAGGACAGAAACCGCAAACTCTGCCACATCGGCCGGGGTAGGTACAGGACCGCCAGGGACCCCTTGCAGATATACCTCAGAACGGCTTCCAACCGACATCATTACATCCTCCACCATCTGCCCCACACTCAGCTCAAAGACCCCTATCTTGACTCCACCCCGGGCCAGAGAGCGAAGTGCCTCTTTGGGATAGGGCCAAAGAGTGACCGGTCTAAAAAGCCCTACCTTAACCCCCTCCCTGCGAAGCCTGTTGACGGCCCCTTTGGCGATTCTCGAGGCTGTCCCGTAGGCCACCAAAATCAACTCTGCGTCCTCCACCTGATAAGTCTCGTACCGAACCTCTTTTGCCGAGATATCCTCATATTTCTTTTGAAGCTTCATGTTATGTTTATAAAGAGTGGGGGGATCCAAAAGCATTGAAAAAACCGCCCTGGGTTCCCTGCCTTTGCAGCCGTCCAGGATGTAGTCTTTGGGAGGCAGCTCCCTTGGGTCTATGGGATCCCTAAACACCACCGGTTCCATCATCTGGCCCATCAGGCCGTCCCCCAGTATCATCACCGGATTGCGATACCTATCGGCCAGTTCAAAAGCATCGAAGGTAAGCTCGGCCAGCTCCTGATTGGAAGCCGGAGCCAGAACCAGAACTCTGTAATCCCCATGTCCCCCTCCCCTTGTGGCCTGGAAATAATCGGCCTGAGAGGGAGCAATGTTTCCCAAACCAGGGCCGCCCCTCATCATGTTTACTATGACGGCTGGAAGCTCCTGGCCGCACAAATAGGAAATCCCCTCTTGTTTGAGACTTATCCCAGGGGAGGAGGAAGAAGTCATCACCCTGCCCCCTGAGACAGAGGCCCCTATAACCATGTTGATGGAGGCTATTTCGCTTTCGGCCTGTATGAATGTGCCTCCCACCTCCAGAAGCCTGGATGAAAGATATTCAGGCAGCTCATTCTGAGGTGTGATTGGATAGCCAAAATAGTACCGGCAACCCGCCCTCACAGCAGCTTCGCCCACCACATGGGCCCCACGCATCAACATTTTTTCACTCGGCACGGCTCACCTCTTACAGGTCCAAGATCAAAGCCCGCCGGCGGCGGGCGCTTGCTCTTCATACTAGCTGGCCGGACAAAACTAAGTCAAGGGCTACTACAGGGGAGTAGTGAAGGGGAATCCCTATTGTATCAGCCCTAATGCTCCAGCCTTTGTGAAGTCAAGGGGCCAGCCGAAAGCACCAGGAGGCCTTCTCCTATGATGCAAGGCCCTCCAGAGGATATAATGTCTGCATGAAAAAAATACCGTCTGAGCATCTTAGTCTGGAAGCCGACTCTTCCATCCGGGAATCGCCCAGGCTCCTTTTCGCGGACGAGAAGGGAGTCATCTACGAACACCCTGATCTTCTGGCCATTGGTATGTCAGGGCCCGAGTTGGTACTGCCTGAGCCTGAGGAATGGATCCCTTTGCCTGAGATGAGCAGGCTTTTCTATATGCCGGGATGTCCACCGGTGGGCATGGATCCTGCCCAGGGCCGCCCCGTCTGCCTAGAGACGGAAAGGGTGGGCCGCAAAAAGGTCAAGTGCTCGGCTGTGGCAGCTTTTTTGGAGCCGGGATATGTAAGGACTCTTCTTCCGGCCTCTCGAGCCTCAAACAAGAACTATGTGCTGCCTCTTTGGGCCTATACAGCAGTGGGATACACCTCGAGGGGGTATGCTGCAGCTGCTTTCCAGGTGGAGTACAATCCCCGCTGGGATCCCAGGAATTTTGATGACAGAGAACTCCTGCCCAATGTGAAAGAGTTTTTAAAGGGTAATACCAACCCTCTTCTGCGGCATCTGTCCCACTGCGCCCTGACTAATCACTGCTTTGCCGCCAAGAACCTCTTCATGAGACGCTGGGAGGCTCCACTTCCGGTCAGCAGGAAGTGCAATGCAAGGTGCTTGGGGTGTCTGTCGAGTCAGCCCAGGGGCTCCTGCCCTGCGGCCCACAGTCGAATCCGGTTCCGCCCAGAGCTTCAACATGTGGTGAGCTTGGCTGTGGAACACTTGGAGCAAGCTGAGGAGCCTATTGTGAGTTTCGGTCAAGGATGCGAGGGAGAGCCGCTCACAGAGGCTCAACTCATAGCAGGAGCCCTTACCAGGATCCGGGCTATTACCAGGCGGGGAACCTTGAACATGAACACCAATGGGAGTCTTCCCCAAGCCCTCAAGCAGCTGGTGGAAGCAGGGCTGGATTCGGTACGTGTGAGTTTAAACAGCGCCCGCCCTGAATTCTACAAAGCGTATTGCCGTCCTAGAGGCTTTGGGTTGGAGGAGGTGGAGGAATCCCTTGAACTTGCCAGGAAGGCCGGACTTTTCACCATGGTTAATTACTTAGTCTTCCCCGGTATCAGCGACCAGGAGGAGGAATGGGAGCACCTAAAGGGTTTGGTGCAAAGGACAGGAGTCCAGTTTTTGCATATGAAGAACTTATGCATTGATCCCCAGACTTACTTGAAAGCCCTGCCCAGCTCCGTATCCGCTCCCATGGGCATGCGCCAGCTCTGGAGAAAAATCCGCCAGGAGCTGCCTCATCTGAGGCTAGGGTATTTCAACCAGCCGGTTCCAAAAACTCCACCCCAAACTCCTTCCTGAGCCTTCGGGAAACCTGCACAGTTAGATCCATGGCTAGTTCAGCCTGCCTCGGCTCCACGCTTCCCAAGCCGCAGGCTGGGGTTATGAAAGAACTCTCCAGAATTCTCCCCAAACCTGCCCGCCCTGCTTCCAGCCATTGGGCTTTCTGGATCCACTGCTCTGCCAGGATTTCTACAGTCATCTTCTCGAGCTCTTCCCCTCTGGTTGGGACTATACCCCAAGCCAGGAGTCCTCCCCTGTCAAGGAAGGCCATCACCTCTTGCTTAAAGAGGGCCACCCTCTCGAAATAAGAATATGCATCAAAGCTCAAGACTCGAAGCTCTTTGAGAGCCAGAAGCTGCCCCCAATCCGCATTGGCGCAGACATGCACGCCCGGCCAGCCTCCTTCTGCCTCCACAGCCGCCAATATTTCCCTTAGGTCTTCCAAGGCGGCCTGAGGAGATATGTTTATCAGTGAAGAGCTGCCCAGACTCCCCAAGGTGGGCTCATCCACGAACAAGAGCGTTGTCTGCCCCAACCGCCTTAGTTTCCTGGTTTGCCAGCGTGCCCTGAGGCACAAAAGCCTCACCATGGCTTCCCTTACCCTATCGTCATGATAGGCCCGGCGTGACTCCGAGTCCTGAATCCCTGTAAGCACGCTCAGGGGCCCGCTCAACTGTCCTTTTACAAAAGCCACAGGCCCAAGAGGCTCCAGAACCTCCATCAACCTGTAAAGCCCTGGGGCAGCCTGCCGGCTCATGGCAAAAAGGGATGAATCCAAGTCCTCTCTCCCCTCTGTGACAGCCAGGTAATTCTCATAGAAAACCAACATCTCCCTCTCGAAATCCTCACCCTGGTTCTGCACCCAGACATGGGAGTCCTTCCTCAAGCCGGGCAAACCTTCTGAGAACTGAAGCAAAAACCCCTCGCTGGGGTGCACAGGCAATTGAACCCAATGAGGACTATGAGGAGTCCGTCTCAAGACCTCTTCCAGCGCCTCTTCATGATCCCGAAAAGGAAGACTTCCTATGAAAAGGGCAAGTCCCATGGGCTTTTGAGCCTGAAATTCTTTTTCTAGACTCATTTTCATGCCCCGCAATTTGATCTTAAAAGCCCCAGACCCTTGGATCCGGGCTCAGACCCCCAAAAAAGTAAAAGCCAACCCGCCGGGTTTGGGAAACCTGACCCCTAGCCCGAATCATTCTCCAAGGCCTGTGACTTTGGGGGGCTACACCCCCAAGACCCCGGTATACTTTAGCATATTCCGAGTCAAACCCGGGCAAAACCTGAAACCAAGAATCAGGGTGTTTTTGGCCATGGATTATTTTCCCAAAAATGTCCATACATTACCCCCCATCATCCGCTGATCGCGAACAATGCGGAGTAGAGTATCATGCCGTGGGTGAGAATCCTTGCAGGCCTTCCTTGAGCTCCCATTCCTTCAGATGGACTGGTTTTCCCAAGACCATGGCCACCCAATGAGCATCCCAGTAGGAGCACCTTTTCACCTTAAAGATTTTCCCTTGCGTATTCAAGGAGCTTCTGGCACCATTCGGATGGAATCTTGTCTCCGGCCTGGTTCTAAGCAAGAGGCCTTTTGCGGCATGAGCGGCTTTATGCTGTTGGGTTCACTGGAGGTGAGCCTTTTGCCGAACCCAAACCCTCCCTCAAATACTCAGGTTTTGGTTCCAAGGTGCCCAAGGTGCAAAGAAAAGCTCTCTCCCCACACCGTGGAAGAACTTGAGCTTCAGGTCTGCACCTTGTGCGGAGGCCTCTGGATTGGCTTGAAGGAGTTTCGAGAGGCCGTAAGGAAGCCCCCTCCTCAAGGGATGGAAAATCAAGAAGAGGAAAACGTAGGTAAAGCCCTTTGGGAAGAAAGCAAACTTGAATGCCCCATATGCGGCCTTCTTATGAGCAAGGGACGCTATGCCTATTCCAGTGGGGTGATAATAGACCGATGTCAGAACTGCGGTGGTATTTGGCTGGACAGGGGGGAGCTGGCCAGGTTGAGGGCCTTTGTGAACAGGCCTGTTCCCAAAGATCGGGTTCTCATGGCCCAGATGCAGGCCCAGGCACTCAAGAGGAGAGCCCAGGCCAAGGAACTGGCACAAACAAGGGAGATGTCGGGAGGGGTCTCTCTGGGGCAGATCCTTAAGTTGCTCAAGGATATCCTCTCATGAGGCGCACAGAACACACCCCTTGCCCGGCCGTTCCAGTCCCCAGGAATTCCCCAGAAAGGAGGGGTCATGGCCAAGAATTTTGCTTGTTGGCCCAGGGGTTGGCCCAGAAGCCTCAATTATCCGGATCTGCCCGTTCAAGCTATCCTGGAGAGTACTGCCAAAAGGGTGCCTGACCGCATAGGGATGATCTTCTCGGGCCTGGAGCTCACCTTCGGTGAAATGGTTGAGCTCTCCAAGAGGTTCTCGGCGGCCCTCATCCAACTTGGGGTCAAAAAGGGTGACCGGGTTGCCATCCACCTGCCCAATTGTCCTCAATTCGCCATAGCCTACTATGGCCTGCTCAGGGCAGGGGCCGTGTTCACGCCTTTGAGCCCCTTGCTCTCACCCAGGGAGGCGCAACACCAGCTCTCTGACTCCGGGGCCGAGACCCTCCTGTCCCTGGATCTGCTCTTTTCCACAATAAGACCCATACTTGAAAACACCAAGGTCCAAAGAATAATCACCACCAGCCTGGCCGACTGTTTCTCGGCAATAAACGCTCCTCTCAAACCCATAGGGAAGATACCTGTGCCAGACACCCTGGACATGGCTACCCTCCTGGCAGAAAACAGAGGAGAAGCCCCCCAAGTACCCATAGATCCCAGCGAGGATCTGGCCCATCTGGCCTATACGGGCGGCACCACAGGGTTGCCCAAGGCCGTGATGCTAACCCATTTCAATGTGGTATCAAATGTGTTGCAAGTCTCCCATTGGTTTAGCGGCTCGGAGCCTGTCTGGGAAGAAGGTGTTTTAAGCAGTAGACCCCCACAGGAGGCGGATGAATTTGTGAAAAGCACAACCCAGGCAGACCAGGAGACTGCCTTGGTTGTGGTGCCATGGTTTCACGCCATGGGTGTTGTAGGGTATTTGAACAACCAGGTTTACAGCGGAAACACCATGGTGGTTTTTCCCAGGTTCGATGCCACGGAGTACCTGAAGGCTGTTTGGAAGTACAGGGCCACCATGTTGGGAGGGGCGCCTCAACTCTATATTCCTTTGGTGAATCATCCGGATTTTTCAAAAATTGACCTTTCCTCCATAAAGGTGGCAGCTTCAGGTGCCGCTCCTTTGGCCCGCTCGGTGCTGGACCGCATGATGCAGTCCTTCTCAGGAGTGGTGGCTGAGGGCTATGGCCTAAGCGAATGCACCATGTGCGCCACCTTCAACCCCCCTTTCCGTAACGCTGTGAGGGCAGGAAGCGTGGGATTGCCCCTTTTCGACACCGAGATCAAGATAGTGGATGTGGCAACCGGACAAGAGCTTCCCCCTGGGCAGGACGGGGAGATCTGTATAAAAGGCCCTCAGGTAATGAAAGGTTACTGGATGAGGCCGCAGGAGACCGAGAGTACCCTCGTGGAAGGTTGGCTGCTGACAGGGGATATAGGCCACCTGGATCAGGACGGATTCCTGTACATCACGGACAGAAAGAAGGATATGATCATTTACAAGGGTTACAATGTTTATCCAAGAGAGCTGGAGGAGATTCTTTTCACACACCCGGCCGTGGAGCAATGTGCGGTGGTGGGCAAAGAGGATGAGGAAGTGGGAGAAGCACCTGTAGCCTTTGTGAAGCTCAGGCAGGGTGTTCAAGCCGCCTCGGAAGAGCTCATGGAGCATGTGAACCAGCAGGTGGCTAGGTATAAGAGGCTTAGGGAAATTATACTGATAGAAGAGATCCCTGTGAGCGCTGCTGGCAAGGTACTGAAGAAGGAACTGCGAGAGTGGCTCAGGGAAAGAGGTAAGAAGGAGATCTCCAAGGGATGAACTTCCAGGCAGAAACAGGCAAAGAGCCTCCTGCAAGCACCAGCACTAGGGCAGAGAGCAACTTAAGAGGAGGCGGGTGGAAAGCTTTTGGTTTTCTGCTCCTGTTGGTTCTGGCAGCTTTGGGATTGATTCTTTATTTTTGGGAAGATATTGGCCGCCGCATAAGTCAACCCCTTCTGGACGAAGAGAGGGCCAGGTGCGAAGCAAGGCTTGCCTCTTTGCGTCACAAGGTTCCTGAACCGCCACAGCCCGCGGTGGGAGAGAGGCCCTCTGAGGCTGCCAGACGCTGGACCGAGCTTACAGGCTCTTATCCCCAGTGGCCTGGAGATCTCCTTGAAACAGCAAACTGCACAGAGGTGGAAGAGGACTTCAAGGCTCTTTGCCATGAGCTGGACAGAAGAACTTACCTGCAAGGCAGGCTGCCGGCAGGAGGAAGCTTCAGCCTGTTTTCAGGGATAGCCCGACAGCTCTCGGCCCAGCCTCCTTTGGCCTCTGGAGAAATGCGGTTCCCGGAAGCAGTTGTGGCCAATGTTTTTCATCTCTTCCGAGTAGTTGGTAAGGAGCCTTTGGAGCTCTTCCAGCAAATCATGGCTCGAGAGCAGGCTTTGATCGAACCTGCCGCCATAGTGACGCACAAATATCTTATGGCGCAGGAAAGATGTTGGAAGGAAAACGCCATTGCACCTCGAGCGGCCTTGGAAGAATACGCAGCATTTTTCCTTAACACCTTAGGGGGTCAAGGATATTTGAGGAGGCGTCCCCCGAAGGTTGCCGCACTTGCCGGGTTTTACTCCTTGGTGATTCTGGATGGGGCAGTCTTGGAGGGCAGGAATCCGCACGGACTGGATTTGAGAACCCATATTGCCTTTTACCGGGATCTCATAAGAAGTCAGGAGTTTCTTTTCAAAGATCGTTACCTGGAGACTCTCTCCAATATGGAGGCCCGCTGGAAGGATTTCTCCAAGCCGGAATCTGAGATGAGACGTCCTTGAGGAACGCTTGTTCCCAAGCGCCCGGGAAGCCTTTCGCTGCTTCAAAGAATCATACATGTCGCAGGTCGATAAAACACAAAAAAGGACATGCTTTGAGAAATTGGACCATACCCCAGGAAGTATGGCTCTGGGATCTTTCTTTAGAACGGCCCTTCATTTTGATTTTGCGAGATCTCTTGGGGGATTGGAGTATGAGCTTTCCAAGCCTGCCAGGGCGAATAATTCGGGCAGCGCATGTACGGTAACGTCATAGTTTCTCTGGCCGTCATCCTGATGTTGGAGTTACTGCCCGGATCCGCCTCTGGAGAAACACTTGGAGCCTTAAGCAAAGTCGGCCTTATGGTAGGGGTCGGGGGAGTTTACCTTCTTTTTGTGCGAACAACTTTTCTTTGGTGGGAAAGGAATCGTGCGTCTACTTTGGACCTTGAGACCTTCCCGATTTTTCACTCTTCTTTTGTACAGCGCTTTGTCATTGGTGGAGCTATTCTTTACGGATTGCTCTTGTACTGGCTGGGCTGGAGAGGAACCCTTGAGCAACTCTCTTTGGGAGGCAGCGATGTAGCGCGTGGTCTTTTGGGAATTGCGCCATTTGTTCTGATCCTTTTGGGCGTATGGGCCGCCTGTTTCCCGGGGGGCAGGTTCAGCCGCTCAAGCCTGGGCTCGTATCTTTGGACCCAAGCCAGGCTCTTTCTGCCGGTGCTGGTGCCGTGGGCGGCCATACTAACCTTCATGGATCTAATGGGGCTCTTGGCTCCGGGATTCGAACGAAGATTACAGGAGAATGCCCTTTGGGGTCTGGGAGTTTTCGGGGTGCTCCTTCTAATGCTGGCCTGGGGGTTCCCCACCTTGGTGATAAGGTTGTGGAAATGCTCACCCATGCCCCCCGGGCAGGAAAGAAGTTCTCTGGAACATTTCTTCCGCGAACACCGGTTCCGCTACAAGGAGCTGTTCCTTTGGAACCTGCTTCAAGGTTCCACAGCAACCGCGGGGATAATGGGCATTTTTCCAGGCTCCAGATACATTCTGCTTACACCTTCCCTGTTGAGCCTTCTGGAACCTGAGGAACTCAAGGCTGTGATGGCCCACGAGATGGGCCATGTGCGGCATTTGCACATGGTATTTTATTTGGCTTTCATGTTGGGGCTTACTTTGCTTCTGGATCTCTGCTTGAGAGCCGCGCCGTGGGCCTTGGTGGGCACACTTCTAATGACAAGGACTGCCTGGATCCCAGGGGAGGCATGGTGGAAAGGAGGTTTCTTAGATTCCTCTACAACAGGCCTTGCAGCCTCCCTTGTTTTTGTGGGACTGGCGGTGGTTTATCTGCGTTTTGGTTTTGGCCTGTTTTCAAGAAACTTTGAAAGACAGGCAGATCTCTATGCCCTTGAGGTTCAAGGAAGCCCTTTGCATCTCATCAGATCCTTGGAAAAAATAGGCGGATTTCACCCCTTGGTGCGCTCCTTGCCCAGCTGGCATCATTACAGCATTCAGGAGCGGGTCTCTTTTCTGATCAAATGTCAGCACTTCCCAGTTCAAGCATTGCGTCACCATAGAAAGGTCAGGAGGCTGGTGGGTGGATATCTGTTACTGCTGCTTGTTCTTATCTTTTTGGTAGTAGGTTGGAGATCTTTTCACTGGGACAGGCATCTTGGCCTAAGATTTCAGGCAACCTTCTTGGACAAGATGCTAGAGCAGGAGCCGGGGGATCCGGTGCTGTTGTTTCTTGCAGGCTCAATTGCCCTAGAGAGAAACGATCTGGTTCGAGCACAAACATTTTTGGAAAAGTGCTTGGAGCTAAGACCCGGAGTTCCAGAAGCCTTGAACAATCTGGCCTGGCTGTATGCAACGGCCCGGGACCCCAGATTCAAAGACCCCCCAAGAGCCCTGAGCTTGGCCTTGGAGGCAGCCAGGCTGAAGCCCGATGAACCCCATATCCTGGATACTTTGGCAGAAGCATACTTCCTAAACGGTCACGTTGAGGAAGCCATAAAGGTGGAGCAAAGGGCTCTTTCTTTGGCAAGACATGCCCCTGAGCACTACTTGCGCCAACTGGAACGGTTCCGCAAGGCGTTGCCCGAGGGCCCTTGAGGAAGTACAATCCGGGAGCTTGAAGAGTTTTAGTAAGAAGAGACTCTATTGAGAGGCTCTTGCCCGCGCTTCTTGGGCTGATCATTGCGGCGGGAGAAGTCCCTGCGGACAGTTATAATTGTTTCAACACATCCGGAGAAGGCCCTTTGTTTTCCAAAAAGGAGGCCAAGGAATTGTCAAATAAATGGTCAGTGGAGCAAATCTTGGAGGCAGCTCGCTCTTTCCAGGTGAGCAGACTTATTCTGAGTGCAGCCGAACTGGATCTGTTTGGGCTTCTGGGAAAAGAGCCCAGATCTTCGCGGGAGGTTGCCCAGAGCTTTGGTTTGGACCTTCGGGCTACAAACATTTTTTTGGACGCTCTGGCAGGCCTTGGTTTATTGGAAAAAGGAGACTTGGGTTACCGCGTTCCAGAGAACTTAGGTCCCATCCTGTCCGGAAGTTCCACAGAAAGTGTGTCACCTTTTTTGAAACACATGGGAACTTTATGGAAAAGGTGGGGGGCCCTCAACGAGGTTCTAAAGACGGGCATGCCCCTCCAGACTGGCTCCTGGGAGCAAAGATCCCCGCAAGAGAGAGAGGCCTTTATCGCAGCCATGCATGTCATCGGGAGACAGATGGCTTCTGAGATCATAAACTCCATTTCCCTAGAGAGGGTCAAGAGGATCCTGGATGTGGGAGGGGCCTCGGGAACGTATGCCATAGCGTTTCTTGAAAAAAGCATGGATATTAGGGTTACGCTTCTGGATCTGCCTTCTGTGATTCCCCTTGCCAGAAAACGTTTGCAGGAAAAAGGCTTACTAAATAGAGTTGATTTGGTGGCGGCCGACTTCGAGCAGGATCCACTTCCCCAAGGCCACGACATGGTATTTCTCTCAGCCATAGTGCACCAAAACGACAGAACCCAGAACAGAAACCTTTTTGCCAAGGCAAGAGAGGCTCTGAATCAAGGTGGCAGGATTTTGATCAGGGACCACGTCATGGATCCCTCCAGGACGCAACCCCCAGCTGGAGCCCTTTTTGCGGTAAACATGCTGGTATCCACCCGCGGTGGAACCACCTATACCTTCCAGGAGTTGCAGGAGGACTTGGAATCAGCTGGTTTTGGACAGGTGCGGTGGATCCGTGTTGGTGAAAAAATGGATTCCCTGGTGGAGGCCATTCGCATGGACGATCAGGCTCCATGATCGCCTTTGGACAAGACACACGCAAGTATCCACGCTATCGAGTAGCCCTGCCCATGCGCTTCAGCCTTATCAGCGGTGAGGATCGCCGTTGTGTTTCCCGTTTTTACCGCACTACCTTGAGAGATCTTGGTTTGGGAGGAGTCTCCATCGTAACGCCTGTCTTAAAGCTGGACGGCATACACCTTTTCTACAATTCGATCCCTACGGTGCGTAATCAGATAATGATGCAAATATTTCTGCCCGGGGAGGATCTTCCCCTGGTGGCCCTAGGATATGCGGCTCAAGGCAGGGTGGTCAGGATCAAGGACAAGAAGGCATATCTGGTGGGCATAAATTTCCTTCAGATCAATGAGACCCAGGGTCATAGGCTGAGGAGATTTCTTGAGAAGCTCCTCCCAGAAAAGTAGCCTCTGGCCCTAGTCCTTCTTCTGATACCATCGGATCCATAGATCCATGGCCCGAAGGCTCCTGGGCATATCTGGGAAAACAGGAATCCGGGCCTGGGTTATGGCTTTTTCCAAAGCCTGACGGTTTTTCTCCCCTCGGTTGTGAGGCATAACCAGCACAAAGGGATGTTTCAGATTTCTTGCCACATCCACACAGGTGCGAAGCGTCTCAAGGGTTATGCCGGGGAAGCGCAGTTCAGGGATATGGAAGTACTCCAAGGCCAGCACCATCAGAAGCACATCCACCTCCCCTGATTCATCCAAGGCTTTGAAAATCTCAGGGAAAAGGGGCCACCTAAAAAAACCGGCCGCCAGATCCAGGGGGTTTTCCAAACTCGTGCCAGGCAGGTCTAGTATGCCCCGGAGTCTCTTCAGAAGCTTTGGGCTCAAGCGCGGCACCTGGAATCCGGCATCAGCGGCTTGGTCAGTGTAGTTTACGCTAAGACCTCCGCTTACGCAGATCAGGGCCAGGCGTCTACCCTTGGGCCTCCCAAGCCATTGCAAACACTGGCTTGCTCCAACCATTTCCTCAAGATCTCCCACTTCCAAGGCCCCTACCTGTCTTAGGAGGCCTTTCCATACATCCCTGGAACCCGCCATGGAGCCCGTATGGGAGTGGGCTGCCCTCTTTCCTGTTGAGGTGTGACCACCCTTTAAGATCAAAAGAGGTTTTTGGTCAGCCAGGTTTGCCATTGTCCTTAAAAGCTCCCGGCCGAAACGTGTTCCTTCTAGATAGAGCCATACAAGCTCGGTAGCCTGGTCTTGGGCCAGAAAATCCAAGAGCTCCCAACTGCTCAAGTCAGCCTCGTTTCCATAGGACACAACCTTGGAAAATCTGAGCCCTTTAGCACCTCCCAACAGTACACCAGAAATAGTCATCCCGCCGCTTTGGGAAACATAACCAATGCTACCAGGTTCCTTGGGGAAATCCGGTCTGAAGCTGATCCGACTTTCAGGGCAGTATAGGCCCATGCAGTTGGGCCCGATGAGTCGGAAGGGCTGCTGTTTCACCCAGTTTCGGATCCTCTCCTCCAACAGCCTTGCATTTGGGTCCCCTGATTCGGAAAACCCTGAGGTGAATACGGCCACTGATCTTACTTTTTTGGCTGAAGCATCCTGGAGCACATCCCAAACCGAGGCAGCAGGCACCGCCACTATGACATGGTCCACAGATTCAGGGATGTCCACCAGGCGTCTGTATGTTGGGACCCCCTCCACAGGTTCCCCCTTGAGGTTCAAAGCATACAGTTTCCCCTGAAAGCCCATGTCTCTAAGGGACTGAAGAAAAAACCGGTTCACGTTCAACTCCTTGGGAGAAACTCCCACCACAGCCACTGAACCGGGCCGGAACATCCTCTCCAGCTCGGTTTGGGTTCTTGCCCGGGACAGCCCGGGGGCTTCTGCCAACTCAATCTCGTCCATGTCGCTCGTTCAAACCTCCTCTTGGGGGTCCTAGCACAGCCTCAAGAAAATAGGACAGCCCAGGCCCTGGGCGCAAGAGGAAGTTGATGTTTGAGTTGAGATACAAGGCACAGCCCTCGGTTCTGGATTTGGGGTTCCCATGGCATTCAATCCGGGAATCATTGCCAAGGCTTTCCCAAGGGGGTATACAAACTAAAGGGGAAGGCAAATTCCCCCGTGAACTCTTGGCTTTTTTGTGTGAGGTGAGGAGTAATTGCGAATGAGCAATCCGCCTGAGATGATCCTGGTCTATCCTCCTTTTGTAAGACCCTCCGAGCCGCCTTTAGGGCTGGCCACAGTGGCAGGGGCCCTCAAGAGGGCAGGTGTGGAACACAAAGTTTTGGATCTCAACGCAGAGGCATTCCATGTCTTGCTGCGTGCGGATTTTCCAAGCCCAAATCCCTCGGACACATTCTCTAAAAGAGCGCTCAATAGGCTGCAGGACTTTGTGCATAAACTCTGCTCCCCCGACATTCTAAAGGAACCCAGAGAGTATGCCTCGGCTGTAAGCCACATTCAAAGAGCCCTTTGGTTACGAACTGCAGGTTCAGGAGGCCCAAAAGTCACCCTCAGTGATTTCAAACACCCCAGACTTTCACCCCTATCAGCCCAGGATCTTTGCCGCATGGCCTTGGAGAGATCCATGGGCCCTGTGGGTAAATGGCTGGAGCAAAGACTCCTCCAGTGCCTCGGGTCCACAAAAGCCAGGTGCTTGGGGATCTCTCTTCAGTATCTCAGCCAGGCCTTGCCTGCCATGGCTTTGGTCGGAGCTGTAAAGGAAGCGGCTCCTGAGGTAAAAATAATCATGGGAGGAGCGCTGGTGAGCAGTTGGGCCAAGCTGGGCAGGCTGCCCCGGCTCAGCCCCTGGGTGGACCTGCTTGTCCCAGGGAAGGACCTGAGTCCTCTGGCTCAAATCCTAGGGGTGGAGCCAAAAAGGCTCAAGACGGATTTGCCTATTCCGGATTTCAGAGAATTCCCCTGGGGGTATTATCTTTCTCCCCAAAGAGTAGCGCCCATGTTCACGAGTCTTGGATGCTACTGGGGTAGGTGCAGCTTCTGCCCGGAGGCTGAGAAGGGAAAGAACTTCAGATTCATTGCTCCAAAGGCTATCCCGGATCGCATGGAAAGGATCCTGGAACAAACACAAGCCCAATGGATCCATATCACGGACAATGCCATCCCACCCAAAAGCTTGACCGGCTTGGCTAAAACTCGGCTCGGAGTTCGGTGGTTCGGGTTTGCAAGATTTGAACCCATTCTATGTAGCAAGTCACTGGCCAGTGAGCTTTACGGGTCAGGATGCCGCATGTTGCAACTTGGTTTGGAAAGCGGCTCCCCCAGAGTATTGGAAAGGCTGGGCAAAGGAACCGATCTGGAGACTGTTTCCAGAATTCTAGCCAACCTGCACGGATCAGGCATAGCCACATACGTTTATGTGCTTTTTGGAATTCCGGGCGAGACCCTGGAGGACGCAAGGCAAACCTTGAATTTCGTTATAGACAACGCAGAATTTATAGATTACCTGCATTGTTCCATCTTGAATCTACCCAGAGCAGGAAGATTTCCGGGAAATCTGGAACTAACGGAATTGGGGGACAGACAAGGCCAGGATCTCAGCCTGTACACCGGATTCCGCACAGCCGAGGGCATGGATAGAAAAACCGCCAGGCTCTTCCTTCAAAGAGAATTCAGCAAGCAGCCTAGAATCTCCGAAATTCTCCGGAGAGATCCTCCCGCCTTCACCTCCGCCCATGCCGCCCTTTTTCATGCGGCCGGCAACAGGGCAAAGGCAAATTTCCCCCCCTGTCATTAGTACGTCAAGATGTCCGGTTTTTGTGGTAAGTGATATGTCCGGTACTTGAGTTAGTCATGTCTCTCTCCTAGGTGTAGGAGGTGTCCCCTGGATCGGACCGATCCAGGGGAGCCGCTCCTTGTGGGTTGCCTTAGGCCGCCTTTGGGGATGGAGAGCTACCAATACCCTTATGCCGCGGTGGAGCGGGCCATGAAGATTCAGGAGGTGATTTTGAGGGCTATGGACGGCAGGCTCAAGTGGTATCAGTCGGCTCAGATCCTGGGGCTCTCTGCTCGCCAGATGCACAGGTAGAAGCACAGACATGATAGCTTGGCGGACCAAAAGTGAATACCCCAGAGAGACCCGCCTGGTCACCTCCCTTGAGGCAGCCCTTCCATATAGTGACTTGACAAGACGAGCTTGGCAGCTGGGATCGTATGTAAGCACCACCTCCCTGGTGGGCTCATGAGAGCTTTGTCCTGGGGAAAACTCCCACTCCAGGAGCCTCCCGATTACCCCCCTAAGAATCACAACCGCTTATGGTATCTGGTCAGACGAAACAAAATTGTTGTTCTCATCCCCCTCCTGGACTTTATCTGTTGCATC
>Ga0101944_10000514_pt1 | contig 110759 bp, 89 predicted proteins | sample DewCreD2012metaG_FD_75245 | JGI IMG/M metagenome (GOLD analysis project Ga0101944, IMG submission 75245) | Hot spring sediment bacterial and archeal communities from British Columbia, Canada, to study Microbial Dark Matter (Phase II) - Dewar... ... | reverse complement strand
GTCAAAGTAGCGCCATAAAGCGCAAGCGCATTTAAAAAAGTCAGAACCATGCCAGGTCTTATGGCCTACCCATTCATAAAAAAAGTGCAGTTATGGAAGATTTCGCAGGCGTTTTTGCCGATTTTGAAAAAGTCAAAAACATAGACCGCCCCACCATGGTGCGGGTGTTAGACGACGTGTTCCGCACTCTTATCCGTCGCAAATACGGCAGCGACGAGAACTTCGACGTTATCGTTAATGCTACGACGGGCGATTTGGAAATCTGGCGCTTCCGTCAGGTCGTGCCCGATGGTGAAGTAACGGACGAGAACACTCAGGTCAGCGAGTCGGAAGCGCGGCAGATTGATAAAGACCTCAAAGCAGGCGATGAATGTTTCGAGCGCATGAGCATCCAGGATTTTGGGCGCCGGTCGGTAACGGCCGCCCGCCAGACGCTGGTGTCGCGCATTTTGGAGTTAGAAAAAGATGAAATTTTCCGCCGCTACTCCGAGATGATCGGCGAGTTGGTAACGGGTGAAATAAGCCAGGTGCTTAAGCGCGAGTTTCTGGTCATTGACGACAATACGGGCCGCGAGCTGGTACTGCCTCGCACAGAGATGATCAAAGGCGATCACTACCGCAAAGGCGATTTAGTTCGAGGCGTCATTCGGCGGGTGGAAATGCGCAATAGCGCGCCATACATTGTGATCAGCCGCACCGACCCTGTCTTTTTGCAGCGCCTTCTAGAGAAGGAAGTACCTGAAATCGAGGATGGGCTTATTGAAATCAAAAACGTGGTCCGCTTGCCAGGCGAGCGCGCCAAAGTGGCTGTGGAAAGTCACGACGACCGCATAGACCCTGTAGGGGCCTGTGTGGGTATGCGAGGCGGGCGCATCCACGGTATTGTGCGCGAGCTCCGCAGCGAGAGCATTGATATCATCAATTACACGAGCAACATCCCTCTTTACATCCAGCGCAGCCTGACGCCGGCCAAGGTCAGTCGCATCGAGGTGGACACGGAAAAGAAGCACGCTAACGTCTACCTGGAACCTGACCAGGTGAGCCTGGCCATCGGAAAGGGCGGCTCCAACATCAAACTGGCTTCCAGGCTGACGGGCTATGAAATAGATGTGTACCGGAATACCCAGCAAGAGTACGAGATAGACGACGTCGAACTCGAAGAATTCGCCGATGAGATCGAGCCCTGGGTAATTGAAGCCTTCAAAAAAATTGGATGCGATACCGCTCGTCAAGTGCTCGAGCTTTCTTCAGAGGAAATTGCTCGTCGTACCGACCTGGAGGAAGAGACCGTTAAGGAGGTAATGGCTATTCTGGCCCGCGAGTTTGAAAGCGAGTAATCGCATATCCATAAATCATGTCAGCCAAAACAAAGGCATACTATGCCCACTTGCTGGAGCTCCTTCGGCAAGAGCGAGAAGAAGACTATCGCCTTTTTTTGCAGACCGTTCGTGCAACGCCCCTGGCTGAGCGCGTAGCGCAGGGCTACTCGTGGTATCCCTTGCGCGTTGTGCAAACGGGGTTTGCTCTGGGAGAGCGCGCCTATGTTTTGGTAGAACGCACCACGCGTATCGATGAGCCCCACCAGCTGCGCGCAGGTCAGGTCGTCAGCCTTTTCACGCAGGAGCCTCATGTGGATAAGCCCGAAAAAACGGGTATTATTCACTACGTAGAAGGCAACCGCATGAAAATCATCTTGCAAGCGCGCGACGTACCCGAATGGGTAGGGCTTGGGCCGCTGGGAGTGGACATGCTCTTTGATGACCGAAGCTATGCAGAAATGGAACTGGCGCTCCAGCGCGTAATGGCAGCCAAAGGCGACCGGTTAGCTGAACTGCGCGACCTGGTGGCCTCATCAGTTCCCTTGAGCACCCCGCTGCATCAAGCGCCCGGCTCTGCCCAGCAAGTGTGGGCAGAGCAAACCGACACTTTCTTCACTCCTGATGCCGAACTCGATGCGGAGCGCTCCGTGTGGGAAGCTTTGAACCCTTCCCAACGGGCAGCCGTAAGAGCCATTCTGGACAACCGAGACATCACCGTCGTACATGGTCCGCCAGGCACGGGCAAAACTACGGTACTAGTAGCAGCCATTCGCTTGCTTTCCCGTCGGGAGAATACGGTGTTGGTAACAGCCCCCAGCAATACAGCAGCAGACTTGCTCACCGAGCGACTGGTCCAGGCAGGGCTGAGTGTCGTGCGCGTTGGTAATATCAGTCGTGTAGATGAGGCCATCTTAGGGCACACGCTGGAGGGCATCTTATCCAATCACCCGGAAAGCCGACACATCAAACGAGTCAAAATCCAGGCGGCGGAATACCGTCGGCAAGCGCGGCGCTATAAGCGCAGCCTTCGCTCCGAAGACCGTCGCGAGCGCGAGCATCTCAAGAGTCAGGCGCGCGAGCTGGAAGCCTGGGCCAGAACGCTGGAAGAACGGCTCGTAGAGCAGACGCTTACCTCTGCGCAGGCTATTGTTTGCACTTTAGTAGGTGCCGCGCACCCTGTTTTGGAAAAATTTCGCTTTCGTACGTGTTTCATTGATGAAGCCGCCCAGGCGCTGGAGCCAGCGTGTTGGATACCTATTTCTAAATGTAGCCGCGTGGTGCTGGCGGGCGACCCCTTCCAGTTGCCCCCTACAGTCAAAAGCCTGGAGGCGGCCCGTAACGGCCTGAGTATTACCCTCATCGAGCGTTGCATCGCTCTGCTGCCTGACCGAGTGCGCTTGCTTACCGTACAGTATCGCATGCACCAGGCCATTATGAATTTCTCTAACCAGTACTTTTATGGCGGTGCTCTCATTGCTCATGAAAGCGCCGCGCAGCGCTCCTTGGCCACCCACTTGCCTACTCAGGGGCCACCGCAGACAAACCGGTCGGGCAAATGGAATACAGTGACCTTTATAGACACTGCCGGCTGTGGCTTTGAAGAGCGCGTACACATGGGAGAGGGCAGCATGCGCACCTTCAGCCGCTACAATCTCGAGGAGGCCTTGCTCCTCAGAGAGCATTTGTTGCAATTGCTCCAGTCCCTTCTCGAAATAGAGCAGGTGGCGATGGCAGAGGGCGGCCCCAGCCTTCTGCTGCCCAGTGTCGGGATTCTTTCTCCCTACCGTGAACAGGTGGTACAGCTAAATGCTCTGTTTCGCGAAGACGCGTTGTTGGGCTCGTGGCTGACCCGACGAGCAGGAGGCTCGGCCGATGCATCAACACTGTTTGAGCGTCCAGAGCCGTTAATTACTATTAACACCATTGATGGCTTCCAAGGCCAAGAGCGAGACATCGTTTACATCAGCTTAGTGCGTTCCAACCCCAAGGGTGACATAGGTTTTTTGCAGGACTATCGGCGAATGAACGTAGCCATGACCCGCGCACGCAAAATGCTCGTAGTATTGGGTGACTCGGCCACTATAGGTAATAACAAGTTCTACCAGGCCTTTCTCGACTACTGCAGTCAACAGGGCGAATACCGGACAGCCTGGGAATGGATGCGCTAAAAGCTGCTTTGGCGACGAGCAGGGTATGACATCACTGACCATTCTGTACGAGGACGAAAATTACATTGTTATTAACAAGCCTGCCGATATGCTCGTGCATCGCACGAGTATCAGCGAGGATACCGCCTTTTTACTTCAGCAACTACGCCGGCAGGTAAAACACCGGGTTTATCCGGTCCATCGGTTAGATAGAGCCACCTCTGGAGCAATGATTTGGGCCAAAAGCAGCACAGCAACAGCCGCCTTGCTTTGCTCTTTAAAAATCACGAGGTCAAAAAAACTTACCTCGCCATTGTGCGCGGTTGGACCGACAACGCTGGACTGGTGGACTATCCACTCTCCTCAATGGAAGCGCCTCAGGCGGCCCCGCAGCCAGCCCGAACGGCTTACCAGACTTGGGTGCGCAGCGAGATGCCCTGGGCTATTGGCAACCGCCATGCTACAGCTCGTTTTTCGCTGGTCACGGCGATGCCTCAGACCGGTCGTTGGCATCAGATCCGGCGGCACTTCTCCCACCTCCGACACCCGATTATTGGCGACAAGCGCCATGGCGACAACAAGCACAACAAGTTTTTTCGAGAGGAGTTAGGTATCAATCGCCTATTGCTTCACGCCTGGCAGCTGTCCTTTGTTCATCCTTTTCTGAACGAGGAACTTCTAATAGAGGCGCCCTTGGATGCGGCCTTCCGTCAGGCTATCCAACAGTTGGCTTTGGTGCCAGCAGAGGGCAATTTACTGGGTTATAGAGCGCAACCAGGCCCAGCGGAGAACGATTTCTAAGAGCAGGAGTACTCCAGCGGCTATCAGGAATAGGTGGAAATAGTCCTGAGTTTGCTGGACGGTAGTCACTTCCACGCGCGTCTTTTCCAGTCGGTCAATATCGTCGTAGATGTCGTTGAGTTCCTTCTCTGTCCAGGCTCGGTAAAACTTGCCTTTGGTTATTGCCGCCATTTCCTCTAACAGGGCAGTGTCGAAGGACGTCTGACGCGGCGCGTATACATAGGTGCCGTCTGGGTTTCGCTGGACGGGCGACATGACAATTCCCGTAGTGCCAATGCCAATGGCATAAATGCGTATGCCGAACAGATGCGCCATCTCTGCGGCCAGGCTCGGCGAGATGTAGCCAGCGTTGTTTTCTCCATCAGTGAGCAACACGATGACTCGGCTCTTAGAAGGGCTGTCTTTGAGTCGGTGGATAGCCGTAGCTACCCCCATACCAATCGCTGTGCCGTCTTCCAATCGGCCCACATCGATTTCTTCCTTCAAGAACGTTTGTATCAAGTTGTGGTCGGTGGTTAGCGGGCAAAGGGTAAAGGCTTCGGCGGAGAAGATGACCAGGCCGATGCGGTCGGTCGCGCGTTTTCGCACAAACCGGCTGGCCACTTGTCGGGCTACAGTTAGCCGGTCAGGCTCGAAATCGCGGGTCAGCATGCTGGGTGACACATCTAGCGTCAGCACGATGTCTACAGCCTCTGCCCGGATTTTTTGCTCTTGCCAATGCCGCTGCGGACGGGCCAACGCCACTACCAGTAAGCACAGGGCCGCTATAGTCAACCAGGGCAACCAAGGCACTATGACGGCGCGCCAGGTATTGCGGCTCTCTAATGCGCTCAATGCTGGCATCCACAACGACAAGGCCGACGGCTTGCCGCGCTTAAACCGGCGATAAGCCAAGGCGAGCGGGATAACAAGCAAGAAGAGCCACTGCGGTTGAGCCAGCGTCATGTTAAGCAGGTGGTTCGGCTGAAGGATAAGAGGATGTTTCGCTAGGAGCGGAGCGCAAGGCTGCAGCCGTTTGTTCCACCAGGCGCCGAGCTTCGCGCATGGCCTGTGCATGGTAATGGGCGGGTGGCGTTGCTTGCGCAAACTTTACTAAGTCGCACCACTGCAGCAGCGCCTTCAAAGGATCGTTCAGAATAGAGGGTATTGCTCTTTGAGCACATTGCAGCACCTCCTCTGTGCTGGACTCTAGCGCCGGGAAGCCATATTGCCGTTCCAGGTATTCGCGTACAATCCTGGACAGCTCTGTATAATAGGCCTTCAAAGCCCCACGCTCCCATAGCCGCTGGCTTTCTAAAGCGGCGAGTTGTTCGGCGGCTAACACGTGAGGTGATTTGGAGTGCACTGTCTCGCGAACTTTTCGACGGTTTTTGGGCCTTCTTAGTAGTAGCCAATAAACAACGATAGCCAGCATCAGCAACCCAACAACTATCCCCAATAACCAGGCCCATCGCTCGAGCCAGGAGGCCGGTGTCAGCCAGAGAGCCTTGATGTCGCGCCAAGATGCTTGTTCCTCCGGCGTAGGTGTAGGGATGACGCTTAGGCGAATGGGGGCAGACCAGAGCGTATCACCCGTGAGTAGCACGACGGGCAGCGGTGGCAAAATGACGTCGCCCGCTTCCAGGAAAATGAGTATAAGGGCTTGCCGCCAGCCCTGCTCAGTGCGCTCCCAGTGAGTGCAGGCGAGTATGTTTTCCTTGGGCAAAACGCCATACCACGGCGATAGGTTGGTAACCGCTGGATGGGCAGCGGCAGGAGTAATTCGAAACTCTAACGAAAAAGCCTCTCCCGTCTCCACGGCACTGGAGTCGTATGCAGCGACGATTTTTCCTAATGGCTGCGCTTGCCCTGTCAGGTGGAGCTGCAAGCTTAGAGCCATTACTAAAAATGCGGAGAAAACATACTGTTGAGCAACGCACCAGCGCATAGGGAAGCAAAATTCAGGCAATTCAGGAAAAAAAATTAGTCCAGTGTTTTGCGCACCAGCATTAGGCCGTCGCGTAGAGGAAGTAGTAGGTTTTCCACGCGATCGTCGGCTTGCACCCGCTGGTTGAAGGCCATCAAGGCTTGAGCTGTTTCATCCTCCGGTTCGAAGACGGTTTTACCGCTCCACAGCACATTGTCGGCTAACAGCAAACCTCCTGGGCGCAGTTTGGGGAGAACCAATTCGTAGTGTTTTAGGTAATCCATCTTTCCACCGTCTAAGAACACCAGGTCGAAAGTCTCATTGAGTACAGGGATAATCTCGGCAGCATCGCCTAAGTGGAGCACGATGCGCTGCCGCAGCCCTGCTTTTTGCACGAAGGTTTCGATGATATGGCGCAGCTCATCGTTCACTTCGATGGTGTGCAAGAGGCCGTCTGCCGTCAAGCCTTTGGCTAAGCAGAGCGCGCTGTAGCCCGTGAAGGTGCCCACCTCTAAAACGCGTCGTGGGCGCACGAGCTGGCTGACCATGGTCAGGAAGCGCCCCTGTAGGGAACCGCTCAGCATTTGAGGGTGCAGCGTATGTAGATAGGTGTAGCGTTCCAGCGCCTCCAGCAGCGGGTCGGGTGGGGTAGTGTGTGCCTCGCAATAGGCCACAACGCGCGCGTATGCATCAGAGCCAAACATATCTTCGGGCAGTCACAGGCTATATGGGCCGGCAAGTAACAGATATTTTGAAGACGTTCAAGTTTTTTTTGGAAAAAGATTTTTTGGAATGATTTGTCGCCTTACCTTTGCACACGCTTTTTGAAAAGGGAGGGCTTCCGCTTCGAAAAGCGCGTTCATTGAAGGCTTTTCCATAAAAAAGGGCCTGTAGAGGCCAACTAATCGGCCAGTATAGCTCAGTTGGTAGAGCAGCTGATTTGTAATCAGCTGGTCGGGGGTTCGAGTCCCTCTACTGGCTCTTTAAAGAGATAAAGCAATGGGGGTGCCCCGGAGTTGGAGAGCCGGGCCAGACTGTAAATCTGGTGCTTCACAGCTGAGTAGGTTCGAATCCCACCACCCCCACCTTTCTCTTGAGTAATGCGGTGGTAGCTCAGTTGGTAGAGCGTCAGCCTTCCAAGCTGAATGTCGCGAGTTCGAGTCTCGTCCGCCGCTCGGAGTGGGCCGCTTGTCGGTTTTTTCTTCGCTGTCTTCAGCCGCCGTTGTAGCTCAGGGGTAGAGCACTTCCTTGGTAAGGAAGAGGTCGTGAGTTCAAATCTCATCAACGGCTCTGCTTTTTTCCATTTCAATCCCTTCTATTGGAAAGCACAGCCTTAAGGCTACTGGGATAGAAAAAAGTTCTTGTGCCCACGCTTTCACGAAATATCCTGTTTTTGGCAGCCAACCCGTTTTGGTGAATTTTTAACTTAACAAACACTTGTCTAAACATTATTTTTAGTTTAACCAATGGCAAAAGATACATTTGTTCGTACTAAACCCCACGTCAATATCGGGACGATTGGTCACGTAGACCACGGTAAGACGACACTGACCTCCGCTATCACGTACGTGTTGGCGCAGAAGGGTTTGGCCAAGAAAATGGACTACGATTCCATTGACGCGGCACCGGAGGAAAAAGAGCGCGGTATCACCATTAACACCGCTCACGTGGAATACGAGACGGAAAACCGTCACTATGCACACGTAGACTGCCCGGGTCACGCCGACTATGTGAAAAACATGATCACGGGCGCCGCTCAGATGGATGGTGCCATTCTTGTGGTGGCTGCTACGGACGGTCCGATGCCTCAAACGCGCGAACACATTCTGCTGGCTCGTCAGGTAGGCGTGCCTAAAATTGTAGTATTCATAAATAAAGTTGACCTCGTGGACGACCCTGAGATGCTTGAGCTGGTGGAGATGGAAGTTCGCGAGCTGCTCAGCTCTTATAAGTTCGATGGCGACAACGCCAGCGTCATCCGCGGTTCGGCGCTCAAGGCCCTGGAAGGCGACCCGGCAGCCATGAAGAGCATCGAAGAACTGATGGCTGCCTGCGACCGCGATATCCCCGAGCCTACCCGCGAAGTGGATAAGCCCTTCCTTATGCCGGTGGAAGACGTATTCACCATCACCGGCCGGGGCACGGTAGCCACGGGCCGTATTGAGCGCGGCGTGATCAACGTAAACGACCCAGTGGAAATCGTCGGTTTGATGAAAGACGGCGAAAAACCCAAAACCTCGACGGTAACGGGTGTAGAAATGTTCCGCAAGATTCTGGATCGCGGTCAGGCGGGTGATAATGCCGGCTTACTGCTGCGCGGTATCGAAAAAGAAGAAATCAAGCGCGGCATGGTTATCTGCAAGCCTGGCAGCGTGAAGCCGCACAAGCGTTTCAAGTGCTCTGTGTACGTGCTGTCGAAGGAAGAAGGTGGCCGCCATACGCCCTTCTTTACTGGCTACCGGCCGCAGTTCTACTTCCGCACGACTGACGTGACGGGTGACGTGAAGCTGCCGCAGAACATCGAAATGGTGATGCCGGGCGACAACGTAGAGTTTGAAGTAACCCTGCACAGCTCCATTGCTCTCGAGCAAGGGCTTCGCTTCGCTATCCGCGAAGGTGGCCGCACCGTTGGCGCTGGTCAGGTGACGGAAATTCTGGACTAATCTTAGAACCCAGTAAATAGCTGCTCATACGAGAGCGCGAGTCTGGGTGAAAAAGCAGCATCGCCTTAGCCCTCTCGCGCTCTCCTTTTTCTTAGGGGTATAGCTCAACTGGTAGAGCGGCGGTCTCCAAAACCGCAGGCTGCGGGTTCGAGTCCTGCTGCCCCTGCTTATCAAAAAAGCCTTAAGCGCTTGCTGCGCTTTAAAAAAATGGTATGGAAAAGGTTACGCTTTATTTGAAGGAGAGCTACCAAGAGCTCATGGAGCACGTCACTTGGCCCTCCATGACTCAGCTGCAAGAAAGTACTATTGTGGTGCTGGTTACCTCGGTGATGTTGGCCCTGCTTATCTTTCTGATGGATGTAGCCTGTAGCCTTACCTTTAAAAACATCTACGGCGTTTTCTGACGCCTAAGCCGGGGCATTGCGCTCACAGATTCGTATGGCTAAGAGCAAGAAAGAAGAAGCGTTGGAAGCTCCAAAGCGCGTCGTTGAAGAGCGGCGCTGGTATGCTTTGCGCGTTATTAGCGGCCACGAGAAAAAGATCAAAGAGCGGATTGAACTGGAAATCGAGCGCTCTAATTGGAAGGACTTTATCTTCCAGGTAGTGGTGCCAACGGAAAAGGTGTACAAGATTCGATCGGGCAGAAAGGTAGCGCAAGAACGCAATTTGCTGCCTGGCTACGTGCTGATAGAAGCCCTGAACACTCGCCTGCACGGCGACGTCGTCAAGACGATAAGCGAGATGCCCAATGTCGTCTATTTCCTGGGCAAGGATAACCCAACACCCATGACACAAGCGGAAGCCAATCGCCTGCTGGGCATCGCAGATGAATCCCTCGCTTCGGGCGAAACCATAGCGGAACCTTTCTTAGTTGGAGAAACGGTGAAAATCATTGATGGGCCATTCACCGACTTTACGGGTGAAATCAAAGAAATTTACGAAGACAAACGCAAGTTGAAAGTCATCGTGAAGATTTTTGGACGCGGCACAGAGGTGATGTTAGGTTTTTTACAGGTAGAAAAAATTTAGCCAGGCGGCATTTGAGGCTCGCTACGGAAAGAGAGGAGCATGCTTCCCTCAAAAGCAGGTATGGCTAAGTGATAAGTTCCTTACAACGAGTCGTTATCAAAGTACTTATGGCAAAAGAAGTCGAATTTTATATCAAACTTCAGGTGAAAGGAGGGCAAGCCAACCCGGCACCGCCTATTGGCCCAGCGTTGGGTTCTAAGGGGGTTAATATCATGGAGTTTTGCAAGCGTTTTAATGCGCAGACACAGGACCAGATGGGCAAAGTATTGCCTGTCGTAGTGTCGGTGTACAAGGACAAGACCTTTGATTTTGTCATTAAGACGCCTCCCGCATCGGTGCAGCTGTTTGAAGCCGCACGCCTGCAGCCGGGCCAAGGTTCGCCTCAGCCGAATCGAAAAAAAGTAGGCTCAGTCACCTGGGACCAAGTGCGCGCCATTGCAGAAAATAAGATGCCCGACCTGAACTGCTTCACCATAGAGTCGGCCATGAAGATGGTCGCCGGCACGGCGCGCAGCATGGGTATTACTGTGGAAGGCACACCGCCTTGGAAAAAGGCGGAGGAATAGTTTAAGTATCACCACTAAAGGAAGTTTCGACCTTTTCGAAACGCTTGACCTTTAACTCTCTTCTGTATGAAAAAGCTCACCAAAAAGCGCCGCGCCGTCGAAGGCAAGGTGGACAAAAACAAAGAGTACACACTGTCGGAAGCCATGGGCCTGGTCAAAGAGGTAAATACTACCAAGTTTGATGCCTCTGTTGACCTGCATGTTCGTCTGGGTATTGACCCGCGTAAAGCCGACCAGGCGCTACGGGGCACCGTCTCGCTACCGCACGGCACCGGAAAAACAAAACGCGTCTTGGTCTTCTGTACGCCCGATAAGGCAGACGAAGCCAAGGCCGCTGGAGCCGATCACGTCGGTTTAGAAGATTACATCCAGAAAGTCTCCGAAGGATGGATGGATGTAGATGTGGTTATTGCCACTCCCAATGTGATGGCACAGTTGGGTAAGGTGGCGCGCATCTTAGGGCCACGTGGCCTGATGCCTAACCCCAAAACGGGCACCGTAACTAACGACCTGGCTGCTGCTGTCCAGGAAATTAAAAAAGGTAAGATTGCCTTCCGCGTGGACAAGTTTGGCATTGTGCATGCCTCTGTCGGTCGCGTTTCATTTACGCCGGAACAGCTGACGGAAAATGCCTACGAACTGATTAGCACGCTGGTGCGCATGAAACCAGCCAGTGCCAAAGGCACTTACATGAAGTCCATTGCTGTGGCTAGCACGATGAGCCCGGGCATTACTGTTGATCCCAAATCCATAAAAGTCTAACTCCTGGGCAAGACAAACGTCCTCTCTTATTACTTCTAAATGCAAATCAGGCCATGACACGCGAAGATAAAAATGCAGCTATTGCGGAATTACAGGAAACCTTGAGCAATAGTTCCTTTTTCTATATTGCGGATTCTTCCACCCTTACGGTGGCACAGGTGAACAAGTTTCGCCGGATGTGCTTCGAGAAAGGGGTAAAAATGAAGGTGGCAAAAAACACTCTCATTCGCAAAGCCCTGGAAGCCATCGCCGCTGAGGATGGCAAACGCAACTACGAGGATATTTACGACATCTTGCACGGCCCCTCCACGCTGCTCATTTCGGACAATCCGAAGGCGCCGGCTATGCTGATTGAAGCGTTTCGCAAAGAGGCAGAGCGCCCTTTGTTAAAAGGTGCTTACATTGACTCCAGCATCTTTATTGGCGACGACCAACTGAAAGCCTTGACCAATCTGAAGAGCAAAGAGGAACTCATCGGCGATATTATTGGCTTGTTGCAGTCCCCTGCGCGTAACCTGGCCAGCCTCATCACGGCATCGGGCAGCAAAGTGGCAGGCATTGTCAAGACCCTCGCCGAGCGCGAGGGCTGAACCTGAAGTAGGCTTCCAAGCATGTTACATGCACTTTTATAGAGAGTAAACTTCTGAAAAACTAAGGAAAACGCCCCTAAACCTTCTTATCACTCATTTCGCAACTAATTCAAAATTTCTTACACAATGGCAGATCTGAAAGCACTGGCTGAGCAACTGGTGAACCTGACTATCAAAGAAGCGAGCGAGCTGGCTACTATCCTGAAAGAAGAATACGGTATTGAGCCGGCCGCTTCGGCCGTAGCGGTAGCTGCTGTACCGGGCGCCGCGGCAGGTGGTGGCGAGGCGGCTGCACCGGAAAAGACGGAATTCGATGTTATTCTGAAAGACCCCGGCGCAGGCAAGCTGAATGTCATCAAGGAAGTGAAAAACCTCTTAGGTCTGGGTCTGGCAGAAGCAAAAAGCCTGGTGGACAACGCCCCCAGCCCCATCAAGACGGGTATCAGCAAGACCGAGGCCGAGTCGCTCAAAGCTACTCTCGAAGGATTGGGCGCTACCGTAGAGTTAAAGTAAGAGCGACCGAAGGCCAGCGTGATGGCGTGCCCAAAGGCAAGTCTTCACCTTTTGCGCATATTTTAATCAAGCGCCTCTCCTTCAGTGTTCTTACTTCTATCTACGGATGCTCAATAAGTCCTTTTTTGTAATTCCCGTTAAGCATTCAGGCTTAGTGCTTTTGAGCGTTTCGCTTTAAAAGCGCTAAGCCTGTTGCTGTCTGAATATCTGGCTCAAACACGCCTTCTGTTTGGCCATTTCTCACAAAGGAGACACTTTCTCATTACCCTATTGGCTCTTGGCCTTTTCCCTCACTTTCACGGCCTGATTAGCCCACTGCACACCAGTATAATTTGCTAAAATGACCAACAACGGCACTTCCAACGGGGCATACCCCAAAACCGGCGTTCAAGAACGCATTAATTTCGGCAAAATTCGACTGGCCGATCATTACCCCGACCTGCTCGAAATTCAACTAAAGTCTTTCCAGGAGTTTTTCCAGTTGGAAACAACTCCGGAAAATCGGGCAACGGAGGGGTTATATAAGGTTTTTAAAGAAAACTTCCCTATTGCCGACACCCGCAACATTTTCAATCTGGAGTTTCTCGACTACTTCGTTGACCCCCCGCGGTATTCCATCGAGGAATGCATGCAGCGCGGTTTGACCTATTCTGTTCCGCTGAAGGCCAAGCTCCGCCTCTCTTGTAACGATGAGGAGCACATTGACTTCCAGACCGTTGTCCAGGATGTTTTTTTAGGGAATATTCCCTACATGACTCCCAAAGGCACCTTCGTCATCAATGGCGCGGAACGCGTAATTGTCTCGCAACTACACCGCTCTCCGGGGGTGTTCTTTGGACAGAGCTATCATCCCAACGGCACGAAAATTTACAGTGCCCGCGTCATCCCTTTCAAAGGCGCGTGGATGGAGTTCGCCACCGATACCAATCTGGTCATGTACGCTTACATTGACCGGAAGAAGAAATTCCCGGTGACCACCTTGCTTAGAGCCATTGGTTACGACAGCGATAGGGCCATCCTCGACCTGTTCAACTTAGCAGAAGAGGTGCCCTGCACGCGCGAGCACCTGGAAGCCGTTATTGGCCGCAAGCTGGCCGCTCGCGTGATGCGCACTTGGCCTGAAGAGTTCGTGGACGAGGACACGGGCGAAGTAGCCACTATCGTGCGCAATCAGGTTATTTTGGAGCGCGATGTAGTACTGGATGAGACCAACATCGAACAAATCTTGGCCTCCGAAGTGCCCACGATTATCCTGCAACGAGTGGACGTAGAGGAGGACTTTTCTATCATTTACAACACCCTCCAGAAAGACCAGACTTCCACGGAATTAGAAGCAGTAACGCACATCTATCGCCAGCTGCGCGGCTCTGAGCCGCCTGACGACGAGACGGCGCGCGGTATCATCGAGAAGCTCTTCTTCTCTGACAAGCGCTACAACCTCGGCGAAGTAGGGCGCTTCAAGATTAACCGTAAGCTGCAAGTGGACATCCCGCAAGACGTGCTGGTGTTGACTAAAGAGGACATCATCGCCATTGTGCGATACATTGTAGCCTTGGTCAATAATAAGGCCGAAATAGACGATATCGACCACCTATCCAATCGCCGCATCCGCACAGTAGGGGAGCAGCTCTATGCCCAGTTTGGTGTGGGCTTGGCCCGTATGGCGCGCACTATCCGCGAGCGGATGAACGTGCGCGACAACGAGGTATTCTCGCCGACGGACCTCATCAACGCCCGTACGTTGTCGTCGGTGATTAATTCCTTCTTCGGCACCAGCCAGCTGTCGCAGTTCCTTGATCAAACCAACCCCCTCTCCGAGATTACGCACAAACGCCGTATTTCGGCGCTGGGCCCCGGCGGTTTAAGCCGTGAACGCGCCGGCTTTGAGGTGCGCGACGTACACTACTCTCACTATGGCCGTCTGTGTACCATTGAGACGCCGGAAGGCCCGAATATTGGCCTAATATCCACCTTGTGCACGCATGCCAAGATTAACAAGATGGGGTTCCTGGAAACCCCCTATCGCCGCGTGATCAACGGCAGGGTAGACATGGAAGGTGAAGTGGTGTACCTGTCGGCAGAGAGCGAAGATCGCTGTAAGATTGCTCAGGCAAATACGCCCATTGACGAAGCCGGTGCTTTTCTGGAGGACCGCCTGCGCTGCCGCGAACACGGCGATTTTCCCATTCTATCGCCGGAAGAAGTAGAATATATTGACGTGGCTCCTAACCAGATTGTGGGGGTGTCGGCGTCGCTCATCCCCTTCTTGGAGAACGATGACGCCAACCGCGCCCTCATGGGTTCGAACATGCAACGGCAGGCAGTGCCCCTAGTGCGGCCTAACTCGCCCATCGTAGGTACTGGCCTGGAGGCTAAAGTGGCCCGTGACAGTCGCATGCTCATCAATGCTGAAGGCTCGGGAGTGGTAGAGTATGTGGACGCAAATGAAATTGTTATCCTCTACGACCGCACCGAAGAAGACCAATTGGTCTCTTTCGAAGATGCGCGCAAGACCTACCGCCTCACCAAGTTTATGCGCACCAACCAGGGAACCTGCATCAACCTAAAACCCATTGTGCGCAAGGGGCAACGTGTAGAAAAGGGCGATATTCTCTGCGAAGGGTACGCTACCGAAAACGGTGAGTTGGCCTTGGGGCAAAACCTCAAAGTGGCCTTTATGCCGTGGAAAGGCTACAACTTTGAAGACGCTATCGTTATCTCGGAGCGTGTGGTGCAGGAGGACATCTTCACGTCCATTCATATCGAGCATTTTGAACTGGATGTGCGGGATACCAAACTCGGCGAAGAAGAGCTTACTGCCGACATCCCTAATGTTAGCGAAGAGGCGACGAAAGATCTGGACGAGAACGGTATTATCCGCATTGGAGCCTGGGCGCGCGAGGGCGATATTCTCATTGGCAAAATTACTCCTAAGGGTGAGACCGACCCCACTCCAGAAGAGAAGCTCCTGCGCGCTATCTTTGGCGATAAAGCTGGAGACGTAAAGGATGCCTCCCTGAAAGTGCCGCCCAGCATCAGCGGAGTGGTTATAGATCGCCAGCTGTTCGCGCGCGCTAAGAAAGACAAAGTGCAGAAGGAACAGGAAAAAGCCCTGCTCGATCGCTTAGAAGACGAGCACGCTGTCAACCTGAACAAGCTAAAAACCATCCTGGTAGACAAGTTGCAGGTACTCGTAAAGGACAAGGTTACTAACGGTATCCGGAGCATTTACGGAGAGGAAATGGTGCCCAAAGGCGCCAAACTGACGCTACAAGTGCTGCGTGAACAGATTGACTATAGTCAGGTAGATTATGCGAACTGGACTAGCGACAAGCACATCAACCAGCTCATCGCCCGGCTACTGCACAACTACAACATTAAGGTCAACGAAGAGGTAGGCCGCTACAAACGCGAGAAGTTCAACATCAGCATTGGCGATGAGCTGCCTGCTGGCGTGTTGAAACTCGCTAAGGTGTACTTGGCTAAAAAACGCAAGCTCAAAGTGGGTGATAAGCTGGCTGGTCGCCACGGTAACAAGGGTATTGTGAGCCGCATTGTTCGCATCGAGGATATGCCTTTCTTAGAGGACGGCACGCCAGTGGACATTGTACTCAACCCCCTGGGCGTGCCTTCGCGGATGAACCTGGGGCAAATCTTCGAAACGGTGTTGGGCTGGGCTGGCGAGCGCTTAGGCGTAAAATTTGCCACTCCCATCTTCGACGGAGCTAAGCGAACCGAAATCGAGGAATGGATTCAGCGCGCCGGTTTGCCGGAGTTGGGTCAAACCTACCTTTACGACGGCGAAACAGGTGACCGCTTCCACCAGAAAGCTACCGTAGGTGTCATCTACATGCTCAAACTAAGCCACATGGTGGATGACAAGATGCACGCGCGCTCCATTGGTCCATACTCGCTCATCACCCAGCAACCTCTGGGCGGTAAAGCACAGTTCGGTGGCCAGCGCTTTGGTGAAATGGAGGTGTGGGCCCTCGAGGCCTATGGTGCCTCTACCGTGCTGCAAGAGTTGCTCACCTTCAAATCGGACGATATTCAAGGCCGTGCCAAAGCTTATGAGGCCATTGTCAAAGGGGACAACTTGCCCGAGCCTAACATTCCGGAGTCGTTTAACGTGTTGGTGCATGAGCTGCGCGGCTTAGCCCTCGACGTCAAGTTTGAAAGCGAAGAAGAGCGCGGGAAAGGCAAGGACAAATCCCGCGAACAATAACGCTGCCCATGGGCAATTTTAAGAGCATGGCAAGCATGGATCCGTATCTCTCCGGCGAGCGCCTTTATGGCGACGACTTATCACCGGAACAAATCGCTTCCTGGTACGAAGACGAGCGGGAGGGGTATGCCCAATTGGTTAAGCAGTACGGTTGGGCGGAAGTGGAGGGGCGCTACGCCTACCACGCGCTCAACACCTTGCTTGGCTATCGCCATTTGCCCAAAGACACTTTTTTCGAGCGCGCCCTGGGGCTGGGTTCTGCCACAGGGGCTGAGTTTTTGCCCATCCTTTCGCGCGTGGGCGCTATTGATATTCTGGAGCCTTCGGAGCAATGGACACGCGGCCAGCTGAAGGGAGTGCCTTTGCACTATCATAAGCCTGCTGTGAATGGGACGATACCCTTCCCTGACAACTATTTCCATCTCCAGACGTGCTTCAGTACGCTGCACCACATCCCGAACGTTTCCCATGTCATGGGCGAACTATACCGCACTTTGGCTTCAGGAGGCTTCTTGCTCCTTCGCGAGCCGATACACTCCATGGGCGATTGGCGCTATCCGCGCCCTATGTTGACCAAGCACGAGCGCGGTATCCCGTTAGGCTTCTTCCGGCGTCGCATTGCGGAACTGGGCTTTTCAGTGGTCAGCGAGCATTTGTGTCTAACCATGAATTCCTTCCTGCAGCGCACGATAGGCAAGTGGCTTCGCCGAGCCCTGACGGAGTACGAAACCTACGTTTATGCCGACCAGGTGCTTTCGCGCCTTACCGCCTTTAACCTGCACTACCACCCCCAACACTGGTGGCAGCGCATCGCTCCACAAAGCGTTTTTTATGTTTTGCGTAAAAACTAAAAAACGCACTGTCCATTTAACAACCACACAACTACACTGAATATGCCTTATAAAAAGAAGAGCAACAGAACCGACCAGTACTTCGACAGCATCGCCATCAGCCTGGCCGGCCCCGATGAAATTCTGGAACGCAGCTACGGCGAGGTGCTCAAGCCCGAGACCATCAACTACCGCTCCTACAAGCCGGAGCGCGATGGCTTGTTTTGTGAGCGCATCTTCGGTCCGGCCAAAGACTACGAATGCTACTGCGGCAAGTACAAGCGTATTCGCTACAAGGGTATCGTGTGCGATCGCTGCGGCGTTGAGGTAACGGAGAAAAAAGTGCGCCGGGAGCGCATGGGCCACATCCGGTTGGTGGTGCCGGTGGTGCACATTTGGTTCTTCAAAAGTTTGCCTAACAAAATCGGCTATCTTCTTGGCTTGGCTTCTAAGAAGATGGAGTCCATCGTTTACTACGAGCGCTATGTAGTCATCAACCCAGGCGTGAAGGCCAACGATGGTATAGCCAAAATGGACCTGCTCACGGAGGAAGAGTACCTGGAAATTCTGGAGACGCTTCCGAAGGAGAACCAACAACTGGACGATTCCCACCCCGATAAATTCGTGGCTAAAATGGGAGCGGAGGCCATCGAAATCTTGCTGCGCACCCTCGACCTCGAGGTCGTTGCCGCCGAACTTCGTCAGGAGGCCAATTCCGAGACCAGCCAGCAAAAGAAAACAGAAGCCAACAAGCGCCTGCGCGTCGTGGAGGCTTTTCGCGACGGTTTGGAAAAAGGCCAACGTCCGGAGTGGATGATTATCCACTATTTGCCGGTCATTCCGCCGGAGTTGCGCCCTTTGGTGCCTTTGGATGGCGGGCGGTTTGCCTCCTCGGACCTCAACGACCTGTATCGCCGCGTTATCATTCGCAACAACCGCCTGAAGCGTCTGCTCGAGATTAAGGCACCAGAGGTAATCCTGCGCAACGAGAAACGCATGTTGCAGGAAGCCGTGGATTCGCTCTTCGACAACTCGCGCAAATCGAACGCTGTTAAGGCTGAAGGTGGGCGGGCGCTCAAGTCGCTGTCCGACATCCTCAAGGGCAAGCAAGGTCGCTTCCGCCAGAACCTACTGGGTAAGCGCGTGGACTACTCAGGCCGCTCTGTTATCGTGGTTGGCCCTACCCTCAAACTCCACGAGTGCGGTTTGCCCAAAGCTATGGCCGCCGAGCTATTCAAGCCGTTCATCATTCGCAAACTCATCGAGCGTGGTGTGGTAAAAACGGTCAAGTCGGCCAAAAAACTGGTTGACCGCAAGGATCAGGTCATCTGGGAAATTTTAGAAAACATCCTTCGAGGCCATCCCGTACTCCTCAACCGCGCCCCAACACTGCACCGCCTATCCATTCAAGCTTTCCAGCCCCGTCTCATCGAAGGCAAAGCCATACAGCTACACCCTCTGGTGTGTACGGCGTTCAACGCTGATTTCGACGGCGACCAGATGGCCGTACACGTGCCGCTTAGCCATGCAGCCATCTTGGAGGCGCAGGTGCTCATGCTGTCGAGCCACAACATGCTCAACCCGCAGGACGGCTCGCCCATCACGTTGCCCTCGCAAGACATGGTCTTGGGCCTATATTACCTGACAAAAGAGCGCAAGTCTATCCCTGAAAATCCTGTAAGGGGTGAAGGCCGGCGCTTCTATTCAGCTGAAGAGGTGCAAATTGCCTACAATGAAGGACAGGTGGACCTTCATGCCATAATTGAGTGCCGAGTGCCAGTAGAAGAAAACGGTCAGCTGGTCATGCGCCGCGTGAAGACGACCGTTGGTCGCGTTCTGTTTAACCAGATAGTCCCGCGCAATGTCCCTTTTATCAATGAGCTGCTGACAAAGCGCAACCTCAAGGGCATCATTGCGGACATTCTCCAGCGCACGGACTTGAAACAGACCGCCGAATTTCTAGATGGCATCAAGGAACTTGGCTTCGGCTGGGCCTTCAAAGCCGGCCTGTCGTTCAACCTCGGCGATTTGATTGTACCAGAAATCAAGAAAACGGTGCTGGAAGCCGCTCAGCAAGAGGTGGATGAGGTGTGGGAAAATTACAACATGGGCCTTATCACCTACAACGAGCGCTACAACCAGATCATCGATAAATGGACTTACGCTGATAACCGCATCACCGATCGCCTGATGCAGGAGCTGGGCCAACATAAACAGGGCTTCAACTCGGTCTTTATGATGCTTGACTCCGGGGCGCGCGGCTCCAAACAGCAAATCAAACAGCTGTGCGGCTTGCGCGGCCTGATGGCTAAGCCGCGTAAATCGGGCGACACTGGGGGCGCTATCATCGAAAACCCCATCCTGTCTAACTTCCTAGAGGGGCTATCGGTGCAAGAATATTTCATCTCTACCCACGGTGCGCGTAAAGGTCTGGCCGATACAGCCCTGAAAACGGCAGACGCTGGTTACCTCACCCGCCGTCTGGTAGATGTCGCCCAGGACGTGGTGGTGCGCGAAGAAGACTGCCACACGTTGCGCGGTATTGATACCACTGCCCTGCGCGAGGGAGATAAGATTATCCAGCCGCTATCTGAGCGGATAAAAGGCCGCTTTAGTTTGTACGATGTTTTCCACCCTGAAACGGAAGAGCTCCTGGTAGCCGCCGGTGAGTACATTACCGATAAGCTAGCCAAGGCCATAGATGCTGCTGGAGTAGAGTTGGTTACAATCCGCTCTGTGCTCACGTGCGAAAGCCGACGTGGCGTGTGCGCCAAGTGCTACGGTAGGAATCTGGCCACCGGTCGCATCGCTGAGATTGGCGACGCAGTGGGCATCATCGCAGCGCAGTCTATCGGTGAACCGGGTACGCAGCTGACCTTGCGTACCTTCCACACGGGTGGTACGGCCATGGTGGGCAAGGCAGAGAATGAAATTGTGGCCCGTTACGCTGGCGTGTTGGAGTTCGACTCCGTTCGCACTGTGGCTTCCACCGATGACGCTACAGGCCAGCCCATAGAAGTGGTCATTTCCCGCACAGGCGAAGTGCGCATCGTGGATCCCAAAACCGGGCGCGTATTTTCTCAAAGCTATATTCCTTACGGCTCTATCCTCTATGTGAAGGAAGGGCAGGAGGTGGAAAAAGGTGCGCGCATCTGCTCTTGGGACCCCTTCAATGCCACCATCGTCAGCGAATTCGCGGGCATCGTCAAATACCACAACCTCGAGGACGGTGTTACTTATCGTGTGGAACGCGACGACCAGACCGGCTTTGCAGAGAAAGTTATCATCGAAAGCAAAAGCCGTCGCAAGATTCCGACTATTAGCATCATTGACCCGAAGACGGGAGAAGAGCTGAAGAACTACACCCTCCCCGTGGGCGCCTACGTCGCAGTGGACGACGGCGAAGAAATCAAGGCCGGCGGTCAGTTGGTGAAAATACCTCGTAAAATGGGCAAAATCGCTGACATCACTGGTGGTTTGCCGCGCGTAACGGAATTGTTCGAAGCCCGTACGCCGTCCAACCAGGCTATTGTCGCCGAAATTGACGGTATCGTAGCGTTTGGCCCTATCAAGCGCAACAACCGCGAGTGTGTCATCGAGGCCAAAGACGGCCAGCGTCGCAAGTATTCCATTCCCGTGGCTAAACATATTTTGGTACAGGAAGGTGACTTTGTACGCGCTGGCACTCCGCTAACGGATGGCTCTGTGTCCATTAAGGACATTCTGGCCATCAAAGGGCCCTTCGCCGCTTCCTCATATTTGGTGAATGGCGTGCAAGAGGTGTATCGCTCGCAGGGCATCAACATTAACGATAAGCACATCGAGGTCATCGTCCGCCAAATGATGCGCCGGGTGCAAATCATTGACCCCGGCGATACGCCTTTCCTTACCGAAGAGCCGGTAGATCGCGTAGAATTCATTGACAAGAACGACGAAATCTTCGATAAAAAATACGTCGTTGATGCCGGCGACAGCACGCGCCTCCGCGCAGGCATGCTGGTGCCGCTGCGCCAAATCCGCGAAGAGAACTCCATCCTTAAGCGCAACGACAAGCGCGAGGTGCAATACCGCGATGCTGTGCCCGCTACAGCCATGCCGATCATCCTTGGTATTACTAAGGCCTCATTAGGGACAGACTCTTGGATTTCGGCAGCGTCCTTCCAGGAAACGACGAAGGTGCTAAGCAGTGCGGCCATTTCCGCCAAGCGCGATCACTTGCTGGGCTTGAAAGAGAACGTTATTGTTGGCAAGCGAATACCTGCGGGTACGGGCATGCGCGAATTTGACCGCCTGCAGGTAGCCCCTGTGGGTCAACCTTTCCGCGCTAACGGCAACGGACGCGACGAGTAAACATTGCTTGCTGCCATGGGCCTTTTGGCCCATCGCTGCATATGTAAAAGCCCTCCCTTCAATGCTTGAGAAGGGAGGGCTTACTTTTGCCTAACCCAAAAGGTATGGTGCTGCTCCGTTTAACGCTGCGAGAGTAAGGGCTGTAGTTCACCTCTGTAGTGCGCCCAATAGATACCCTCTCCAGAGGGAGTGTGGGCAAATAGAGCGGCATTTGCCAAACGATGCGGCCGCCTGCATCCACGATGTAAAGTCTGCTCTAAGAAACAGACACATGGCTGACTATAGCATATAGAGCCATAGATACTTCGCCACTAAGATTTTCATGTGTTTAGAAAGCTAGTGAATGATGAAATGGCCTGCAAAGAGACATCAGCATGTGCGGCCTCCTCAAACGGCTCACTTTAACCATAGGAAGAGACCCCAGCGGTTCGACGGGAGGGTCGGTTCGTTATTTTTGGCCTGATTTTTTCGCATTTTTGAAACCGGTTTTTTCTCAATAATCCTACATACTCAACCTTTCCTTCAAACACTTCACTCATCCCATGGTCAGATTGTCCTATCTGCTCTTTTTCCCGTTAGGCTTGTTCGTAACGTCGAAGGTTGCAGCGCAAGAAAGTGAAGGCGGTCTTCCGCCCAGTTTTTTACCCGAAAATGCCGCCGCTTTTGCTCAAGCAGGGTCTCCAGGAGTGCTTACTTGGCCTGGGCTGGATGCCAAACGGCTGCTGGCCGACGACGCAGCCAATCCGGAGCGAAGCCGTTTTGCGGTGCCTGTGCCAGAAGCGGTGGACGTATCGCCAGAAACAGCCGGCCGCTGGGTATTGCTACCCAATGGCGATCGAGTCTGGCAATGCGTTGTGCACGTGCCGGATGCCCTGGGTCTGCTGCTGCTGTTCGACCGCCTGACACTGCCGCCCGGTAATCGCCTCTTTGCTTATTCTCCCGATAGGTCCTTTGTAGTAGGAGCCTACACAGAAAAGAGCTGCCTGCCTTCGGGCGAATTCCTCATCGGTATCGTACCTGGCCACACCGCAGTGCTGGAGCTGGTAGTAGCTGCACACAGCAGAGCATCGGCAGTGCTACACCTCAATCGCATAGACTATGTCTATGACCCAGCGGGGCTTTGGCCCGGGGGCGCACCGGAAGACTTTGGCGAATCGTTGAACTGCAACATCAATATCAACTGCCCGTTGGGCCAAAACTGGCAAACCGAGAAGCGCGGGGTGGCGCGCATACTCATGGTTTTCTCCAACGGGGCCGGCTGGTGCTCGGGCTCGCTGATGGCCAATACCGCCGGAACAGCAGAGCCGTACTTCCTAACAGCCCACCACTGCCAGATTATTGGTTCTAACCCTAACTTTAATCTATGGCGCTTTGACTTCAACTACGAGGCGTCAGGGTGCTCTAATCCGTCCTCTGAGCCGCCGCGCAACTCCGTATTAGGGTGCCAGCGCATCGCCTTCCGAGAGGAGACAGATTTTATGCTGCTCAAGCTCAACCCAATACCCGCGGGCTACAACGTGTACTTCAATGGCTGGAACCGCACGCCTGCTACCAACAGCTTAGTGCAAAACAGCACCTTTATCCACCACCCTGCGGGCGATATTCAAAAGATTTCGCACGACAATGACCCGGCAACCATCTTCTCCCAGTCTATTAACTGGGGCGGGGCTTTTGGCGTGTCTCCGCCTAACACGCACTGGTTGGTCATTCCTGACCAAGGTATTTATCAGCCCGGCTCTTCGGGCTGTGTGCTGTTCGATCAGAACAAGCGCGTGGTTGGGCAGCTGCACGGCGGCAATTTGGACCCCAACACATGTACCGTCAGCGGCAGCTGGTTTGGGCGTTTCGACTTATCCTGGGACCAAGGTACTACCCCCAGCGCGCGCCTACGCGATTGGCTCGACCCGGCTGGCACTAATTCGCTAATTCAAAACGGCTATCCACAGCCGCCTGCCCAACTTAGCCTGAGCGGAGTGGTGCGCACGCACTGGGGAACACCCATGCCCAACGTGGTAGTACAACTCAGCGGTGCCGTCAGTGCCAGTGCGCGCACCAATGCCTCGGGCCTCTATACGTTCAGCAACCTGCCCCCTGGGCAGAACTACACCGTCCAAGTTGCACGCGATACTAACCCGCTCAACGGCGTAACCACCTTCGATTTAAGCCAAACGAACAAGCATATTCTGGGAGTAGAAATGTTAGACTCTCCGTGGAAGATCATTGCTGCCGACGTCAACGGCAGCAACTCGGTAACCACATCCGACCTCTTAGATGCGCGAAAAGTTATCTTAGCCCTGAGCGCACAGTTTCCCGTCGTACCTTCGTGGCGCTTCTTCCCGGCAACCACCACCTTCCCGGACCCGACCAAACCTTTTGTAGGCGGCTTGCCGGCAGGCGTTTTGCAGTTCTCCAACCTGCAGCAGAACGTAACAAACGCCGACTTCATTGGCGTAAAGGTGGGCGATGTGAACAACAATGCAAACCCAGGCGGATAGACTTAAACTGACGCTGCTCGGTACCGGCACTTCCCAAGGCGTGCCCGTCATTGGCTGTTCATGCCCAGTGTGCACCTCTAACGACCTGCGCGACCAGCGCCTGCGCTCCGCTGCTCTGTTGTCCCATGGCGATACCAATATTCTCATAGACGCTGGCCCTGACCTTCGCCAGCAAATGCTGCGCGCACGTGTGCGCCGTCTGGATGCCATCCTGCTGACTCATGAACACAATGACCACGTTATTGGCCTCGACGATGTGCGCCCCTTCAACTTTAGCACCGGTCGCTCGATGGCCGTTTACGCCCAGCCGCGTGTGGCGGAGGCCGTTCGCCATCGCTTTGCTTACATCTTCGACAGTCCAGGGCCAGGTCTGCCCCGCATCGACTTGCACCTTATTGAAGCAGACACGCCTTTGCAGCTGAACGGCCTACACGTGGAGCCTATCGGCATTTGGCATGGTCCACTGCCTATTTTGGGTTTCCGTTTCGGCGACCTGACTTACTTGACCGATGTGAAAGCAATCTCCCCAGACCAGCTGAAAAAGGTCAAAGGAACGCGCTTTTTGGTCATCAATGCGCTGCGGCGGCGCCCGCACCCTACGCACTTAACGTTGGAGGAGGCGCTTGCACTCATCGAGGAAATTGGCCCAGAGCATGCCTGGCTCACTCACATCAGCCATGAGCTCGGGCTGGCCCGTCACGTGGAGGTAGAGCTACCTTCAGGTGTATCGTTGGGCTATGACGGTTTGGAAATCACCTGTCCTTAACATTCTGCAATGGAGCGCTGGTTTGCCTTTCTGACGGCTGTGTGGTATCTCTTACAACACCAGCTGCGCGCCGAAGTCTGGCTGCGTCTCCGAGGAGATGCCCTGTGGGGCTGCCGCCTCACGTCCCAGGAGCAGCGCCGATGCCGGCACTACTTCCGCGGTGCTGTTTTTTTAGGCGCCGTATTTGCTGCCCAGCGCGGACGCGCTATGCAGAGAGATGAGCTGCAGCAGTTTGCCTACCTTGCTGCGCTGGCTGGCTTGTTTGACGATACTTCCGAGACCGCAGTAGAGGCAGCTTCGGTGCAGGTTGTGCTCCCTTTAGCCGCCGGCGCCACTTTGGCCTCTGTGCTTCATGCCTATGCTCGCGAGGCGGACTCTGGGGAGGTGTTGGTGTTTTTTTGGGAAAAAATCCGAAGTCGCTTGCCTTCCGAGGTCGTCGGTTTTTTTGAGGAAACACTGCATCGTGTGTTCAACACAGAGACCTCCGGGGTTTGGTGGGCTCCTATGCCCTCCTCGGCAGAATTTCTGGTAGAAATGTCAGCCCAAAAGGGTGGGCATTCGGCTCTGCTTTTCAGGTTATTGCTGACGCCTCCGCCTTCAACAACCGAGTGTCAGGTTGCTTTGGCTTTGGGCACTTTGGTGCAGATTAGCGATGACCTCTTCGACTTGTGGCACGACGCCCGCCAGCGTCTATGGACACCCGCGCGTTGGTGGGCAGAGATGGGCCAGCTCGACCGGGCAGCACGGTACTTCGACCAAGCATGGCAACACTTCGACACGGCCTTGCGCGCCGCATCAGCTGCATCGGCACAGCGTTATCTCGTCGGCAGAGCGCAGGTAGGCTTGCTGGCCGTGCTGACGCGTTTTTGCTTGGCGCATTACCAGCGATTGGCTGAAAAGCACGGAACTTTGCCCTGGCAAAATCGCAAGGCTATGGTGCTCGATATGGCTCGGTGGAGCGTCCGCCTACGCGCCTTCGGCTTTGCTCTTCAAAATGGCTTTTGGCCTAAATAACCTCTCTTCATCGCTGTTCTATGTCGCAACCTTTTGGCGCCGAGACCGAAGTCAGGCGCATTCTTCAGGCCAGCATTGATGCCAAGCGGGCACTTTTGAATGACCCGCTCTTGCTGGAAAAAATAGCCCAGGCAGCTCACCTACTCCTGCGCTCGTATCAGAATGGCGGCAAAGTACTCCTCTGCGGCAATGGCGGCAGCGCTGCTGATGCTCAGCACCTTGCAGCAGAGCTGTCCGGACGATTTTATGTGGATAGGCCCCCGCTGTATGCTGAGGCGCTGCACGTCAACACGTCGTACCTGACGGCCGTGGCTAACGACTATGGCTACGATGAAGTGTTCGCTCGTATGGTGGAAGCCGCCGGACGCCCAGGCGATGTGCTGATAGCGATCAGTACCTCGGGCAATTCGCCCTCTGTGTTGCGCGCAGCGCAGCGGGCGGCCACGCTGGGCATGACGGTACTGGGGCTTACCGGTGCCTCTGGAGGGCGATTGGCTCCCTTGTGTGCGCTGTGCTTGAACGCTCCTTCTAACGACACCCCCCGCATTCAGGAGTGCCACATACTCATTGGCCACATCTGGTGCGAACTCCTCGAAAAGTGGTTGTTTGCCGCCGCGGAGTAGGAGCCATCTACCCATTATACCGACAGAGCGATGTAAGTTTGCAAACGCAATTTCACTCACCTCTGTGCTCAAACCCTTGTTGTGCTATGGCTATCGCAAAACCGTTTAATCTTCAAAAATGGATTGATGAAAACCGCCACCTCCTGCAGCCACCCGTGGGCAATAAGCAGCTATACGTAGGCAATCAGGATTTTATCGTCATGATTGTGGGCGGCCCCAACGGCCGTAAGGACTACCACTGGGAAGAAGGCGAAGAGTGGTTCTACCAGCTGAAGGGCGACATTCAGGTGAAGATTATCAACGAGGAGGGAAAACCAGAAACCATTGATATCCGCGAGGGGGAAATGTTTCTTCTGCCGGCCCGCGTGCCGCACTCACCTCAGCGCCCTGCCGATACCATAGGCTTAGTCATGGAGCGTACGCGTCGCCCCGGTGAGGTAGATAAATTGATGTGGTTTTGTGAAAACTGTGGGGAAAAGCTGCATGAGGCCAGTTTCCCACTGACCGATATTGGTACGCAAATCAAGGCAGCCATTGAAGCGTTCAAAAACGACCTGCAGGCGCGCACGTGCAAAAAGTGCGGTGCGGTGATGGCGCTGTAGGGGAAGCCTAACGCTTCCGTTCTGTAGCAAAAAAGAGCAGGTTGCGCAGGGAAGTGCGGGCCTCGTTGTCGGGTGCTTGGTAGAGAAGTTCCAACGCTTCGTGGCGCAGGCGGAGCATGGCTTCACGCGCATAGACAAGGCCACCGCTTTGGCGCACGAAATCAATGACCTCAGCCACTTTTTCTGCCTTTTCACTTTCGTTGCGGATGATGCCAATGATGCGCCGGCGCGTCGGGCGGTCAGCAGTGTTTAGGGCGTAAATGAGCGGCAGGGTCATTTTTTTCTCCTTGATATCAATGCCGGTGGGCTTGCCGATATCGCTGTCTTCGCCAAAGTCGAAGAGGTCATCTCGGATTTGGAAGGCCATGCCCATTTTTTCGCCGAATAGGCGCAGGAGTTCAATGGCCTGGGCGTCGTCAGTTGTGCTTGCAGTGCCTGCGCTGCAAGCGGCCGCAATGAGCGAAGCGGTTTTTTGTCGGATGATGTCGTAATAAATGGCCTCACCGATGTCTAGCCGACGCGCCTTTTCCATTTGAAGCAGCTCTCCTTCAGCCATCTCTTTGACGGCGCGGCTGACGATTTCCAGAAGCTGAAATTGTTGTTGCTGGATGCTCAAGAGCAGCCCTTTGGACAACAAAAAATCGCCCACAAGTACGGCGATCTTGTTCTTCCAGAGGGCATTGATGGAGAAAAAGCCTCGGCGCCGGTGGGCATCGTCCACCACATCGTCGTGCACTAAAGTGGCTGTATGGAGTAGCTCGACAAGGGCAGCCGCGGTAAAAGAGGCTTCGTTGACTGCTCCGAATAGGCGCGCGCTAAGCAGCACGAGCATAGGGCGCACCTGCTTGCCTTTGCTCCGCACGATGTACCAGGTAATTTTGTCCAGCAAGGGTACATCGCTGCGCATGGAGTCCCGAAAGCGTTTCTCAAAAGAGGCTAATTCTGCCGCTATGGGTTGTTTGATGTCTTCCAACCGAAGGTTGGTTGGTGGCTTAATAAAAGTTGTCAGCGAAGGGTGCACAGGTTCTGCGTTAGTGAGCGTACCGTTGAGGGGCGAAGCAATCGGCATAGGTATCGGCAAAAATGAGATGGAGAGCAACTTTTTTAGAAAGCGGCAACGCTGAAGCGGTACCATTATATCGCTCATAAACACTGCGAAGGTAGGCAAGGTTGGAAAAGCACTCCCGAACTGCTCCATGCGCTGGGGTTTTGCGTTTGGGCCACCTTCGAGCATAGGTTTGCAGAAGGTGTATCTTTGCCTGACGAAACGAAGAATTAACTCGGCGGTAATTGCCGCTCCTTTTCACTAAACCACACTGTATGAGCTGGTTTAAGCGACTCAAAGAAGGCATCACCACAGCCACAAAAGCCAAGAAGGACGTGCCCGAAGGTTTGTGGTTCCAGTGCAAAAAGTGCAAGGCGACCAGCACGACGAAAGCCCTGCGCGAAAATTTTTTTAAGTGCCCTAAGTGCGACTACCACACTGCGATTGGCTCTAAGGAGTACTTTGACATGCTCTTCGACAATAAACAATTCACCCGCCTGTTCGACGAGCTGGTCTCAGTAGATATACTCCAATTTACCGACTTGAAACCTTATTCTAAACGCTTGGAGGAGAGCATGGCCAAAACCGGCCTGAATGAGGCCATTGCAGTGGCGGAGGGTAAAATTGGAGGCAACCCTGTTGTCATTGCATGTATGGATTTCCGCTTTATCGGTGGCTCAATGGGCTCGGTGGTAGGTGAGAAAATTGCTCGGGCCATTGATCGAGCTATTGACACCCGATCGGCGCTGCTTATCATTTCCAAATCGGGTGGCGCGCGCATGATGGAAAGCGCCTTCTCGCTTATGCAAATGGCCAAGACAAGTGCCAAACTGACCTTGCTGGCCAAGGCGCGTTTGCCCTATTTGTCGCTCATGACAGACCCTACTACAGGCGGTGTGACAGCCTCATACGCTATGTTAGGTGACATCAACATGGCTGAACCTGGAGCACTTATTGGTTTTGCCGGGCCGCGCGTCATTCGCGAAACCATCAAGCGCGACCTGCCCGAGGGCTTCCAAACGGCTGAGTTTTTGCTGGAACATGGGTTTGTGGACCTCGTTGTCAACCGCAAAGACTTGCGCGATACGCTCAGCAACCTGCTTGCTATGTTTGCCCAGGCGCGCAGGGCCTGAAAGCGTGGTTATGTTGCTCCAACTTGACTTTTTGCAGTACAGCGCCCAGTTGCGCCGCTCCGAAGCCGCAGGGCAGGCCGTAGTCTTTGACCCCATTCGCCGCAAAAACGTCGTCTTAACTCCGGAGGAATGGCTGCGCCAACTGGTGTTGCAATATTTGCTGCGCACCAAGGGCTATCCGCCGTCTCACATTCGCATCGAAATTGGTCTGATAATCAACGGCATGCCGCGCCGCTGTGATATTGTGGTCTTCGACCCGCAGCTGCGTCCGTGGCTCTTGGTGGAGTGCAAGTCGCCCAGAATTCCTCTCACGCAGGCGGCCTTTGAGCAGGTGGCTCGCTATAATCTCGCCTTTCAGGCTCCGTACTTGGCCATTACCAACGGCGCTGCCACATTTTGCGCCCGCTTAGCCCATGGCCAAGGCACCTTTGCTTTTTTAGCCGATTTTCCAGACTACCCAGCGCAGCCGGAGTAATATCGGTAACGAAGGGGGAGGCCATCAGCCCAGCACCAGCTCCAGGATTTCCGGCGTGTGAATGGCTTGAAATCCCGGCATGCGAAAACGGTAAAACTGCAACAGCCCTTGGAGCATAGCCCTGCGCTCGGGACGCCCTATGCTTACCTCGTGGCATTGACGCAGGGGGAGGGTCAGCAGCTGGCAGGCATATGCCGAGGTTTGTGCGTCCAGGGCATGTCCGTGTTCGGGCAGGGTAGGAGAGAACAGCCCCTCTTCCCAATCTAAAAACAGCGGTTGGCCCTGCCCAGGCTCTATTTGAAAGCCCAGATGGGTAGCCAAATGCAGCAGAAAATACAGGTGGAGGTTAGCAAGAGGATGCTCTGTTTCGTCCAGCCAGCGGAGGTTTTCTTCCAAAAAGGCAAATAGCGAAGGGTGCTCTTCGCCTTCATGGATAGCCTTCCGGCACACTTCAGCCATAAATAACGCCACAGCGCCACGGCGTACCTCGAAAGGAATGCGCCGAAACACTACGGCCGCGCGCATTTCTTTGAGGCGGTTCAAGTGATGTGCGCTATCGCGGAAATAGCAGACCAACTCCACAATGGTCATAGGTTGAAAGAGGCTGTACGGCATGCGCGATTTGGGTGTGCGCACGCCACCGGCGATGAAGCCGCGCAATCCTTGCGCCTCAGTGAAGATGTCAGAGATGACGCTTGTTTCGCCGTATTTGCGCGTGTGGAAAACGATGCCTCGAGTGTGCAGCAGCATGGCGGTGGTGGCGGTTATTTCCTCGAAAAAACGGCGTCGAACGCCGCTGCTGCCTCGGGCAATACGGCCCGAAACTGCTGCGGAAACTGGAAGTAGTGATGGATAGCCACGGGCAACGGCTCCGCGCCGGCAATGCCGATGACCGACTCGATGTGTGCGCGTGACATGCGGCTACAGGCCTCCAGCCGCACCCAAGTGTCGGGAGCCTCCAAGTTGGGATAGGGCTTTTCAGGATAGGTCAGCACGAATGCTCGCGCGTACTCATGCAACCCGATGTTGTACAGCGAGCCAGCGTTCACCCAGCTCATCATCAGCTGCTCGGCGGAGAACAACAGGCAGCCGTCGGGTGCGTACAGCTCGGAAGCGTGCGGGTAGTCGTGCTCGGGCGAAGGGAAAGGCATCGGGTAAACAACGACTTTTTCGAAGCGTGTAAATAAGAATTCCGGCTCGCCCAAGGTGAGGGTAACGGCCTGGGTGGCCAAGGCCAACTTGACATCGAGCGGCACTTGCTCGTTAGGCCAGCCCATAGGCATCCAGTCGGTGCCCATGATGAATAGGGCCACCCGCTGCCGAAAACGCTGCTGCTGAGCGGCAGGCAGGCTTCGGTAAAAGACGCTGCTGCGCTCCAAAAGGGCTCGCAGCGGCGCCGGCAGTTCAGGCGGACGCCGAGAGTACCACCACCAGTTGATTTGAGGGCTGAATATCCAAAGGATAGCAGCGATGAGTACAAAGGGGATGATAGCTGGGGCGTAGTCGCTGTCTTTCCAAGCTAAGTAGAGAAAAAACAACGCCCCCGCTATAAACGGCGCAAGTAGGAGTGTGGCGAACGTCTGGCGCATATGCTGGGCGAAATTAGACGTGCCCAGAGCACATGCAGGCACCTCTCGCAAAAAAATGCTGAAGGAGGTTTGTCGGTTTGGAGGCGCCTACTTTACCTTTGCCGCCACATTTGCGGAAAGGTACCTTAGCTCAGATGGTAGAGCAACGGACTGAAAATCCGTGTGTCCCCAGTTCGATTCTGGGAGGTACCACTGAGGTTCATTCACGCCCACAGGCCCGAAGGTGTTCGCCACTCTTCGGGCCTGTTTGTATCAGTGTATGGCTGAAGATATTGTCATTCGTTTGCTGCTTTTGCCCTTCTCGCTGTTGTATGGCATTGCTGTGGAAATACGCAAGGCGCTGTACCGTTTTGGTGTGCTCAAAAGTGTGCGTTTTAGCCTTCCGGTCATCTCGGTAGGTAATCTCACTGTAGGTGGTGCAGGCAAAAGCCCGCACATCGAGTATTTGGTTCGCTGGTTAGACCAATACATTGAAGTTGCCGTACTTAGTCGGGGCTATGGCCGAAAAACACAGGGTTACCGCCCGGTAAGTACCATTGACACCGCAGAGGAGGTAGGCGATGAGCCGCTGCAATTCAAGCGCAAATTTCCGCATGTGCCTGTAAGCGTTAGCGAAAGCCGCGTGCTGGGTATTCCCGAACTGGTGCGTCGCAACCCAGAGACCCAGTGCGTTCTGCTCGACGACGCGTTTCAGCATTTAGCTGTTACGCCTGGGCTGAATATCTTGCTTACAGAGTACAGCCGCCCTTTTACGCGCGATTGGTTGCTGCCCGCAGGGCGCTTGCGCGAGGGCCGCAACGGCTCCCGGCGCGCCGACCTCATTATCGTAACCAAATGCCCACCCGAACTCACAGAGCAAGAGCGCTCTTATTTGATGGCGGAAATAGCTCCCCTGCCTCGCCAGCGCGTGTTCTTTTCTCGCTACCAGTACGAGGATCCTTATGACCTGCTCCGGCCTGATGTGCGCCGACCGTTGGACCTACACACCGACGCTCTCCTGGTGAGCGCCATTGCTCACACTGACTACTTGCTGAGCTATCTGGGGCAACAACTGCGTTCCGTCTATGCTTTCGAATTTGCTGACCACCATTACTTTATTGACAGCGACTTAGACGATATCCGGCGGCGCTTTGAGGCAATGCCAGGGCAAAGTAAAATCCTGCTGACCACGGAGAAGGACGCTACCCGCCTGGAACGCTATAGCGACTACCTGTGGCAGCATCGTCTGCCTCTCTATGTGTTGCCCGTCCGCGTAGTATTTGACCGAGACGATGAGCAGGCATTTCAGGCGGAGGTACGTCGCTTTTTACTTGATTTCAAGACTTGACAGCGGCAATGGCCTCGCGTACGCTGCCGTGTTTGAGCAGCAAACGGAGGGCACTTTCTTCATCGAGTCCGGTCGCTTGGGCTACCATCCGCGTGCCGCGGGCAATGAGCTTGTTATTGCTTAGCTGCATGTCTACCATCTTGTTGTCCTGTACGCGCCCCAGCTGAATCATAGCCGTTGTGGAAATCATATTGAGCACCAATTTCTGCGCCGTACCGGCTTTCATGCGGGTGCTACCCGTCACAAATTCAGGCCCAGTGACTACGAGCACAGGATAGTCGGCTTCAGCCAAAACAGGAGCCCCCGGGTTGCAAGTGATACAGCCCGTAGGGATGCCTTGCTGTCGGCAGGTTCGTAGGCCGTGCACGACATAGGGCGTGGTGCCGGAGGCAGCAATGCCTATTACAAAGTCCTGGTTATCAATTTTATGTTCGCGAAGGTCTTCCCAAGCTTGAGTTGGGCTGTCTTCGGCGCCTTCTACGGCTTTGCGGATAGCACTGTCGCCACCGGCGATGATACCCACCACCCAGCCCGGCGGAGCACCGTAGGTGGGTGGTATTTCCGAGGCGTCTACAATGCCTAGGCGGCCGCTGGTGCCCGCTCCGATGTAGAAAAGCCGCCCTCCCCCTCTCATGCGCGGCACCAACGCCTCCACGAGAGCTTCTATCTGCGGTATGGCGCGCTCTACGGCATAGGGCACCGTTTTGTCTTCCGCATTGATACGCTCCAGCAACTCGCGGGTGCTTAGGGTCTCCAAATGCCGATGTGGCGACGATTGTTCTGTAATGAGTTCCATGGCCCGTAACACTGCTCGGCGGCTTGGCCGGCTTTTTACGGACAAAGTTCCGCAGCTTTTGATGAGAACAGCATGTCGGGCGAGGGTCTTTTTCCCTTAAGGTTAGCTATTGCCACAATAGCCGAGACCGTTGCCCTTCCATGTCGCGTCGGTATGGACGGGAGCCGTTTGGGCGCTCACTTGCTGTGCTATCCACTCGTATGTTTGGCGCATCCCCACCATCAGCGGATAGTGAGGCGCCCAACCGAGCACCTGTTTTATGAGTGTATTGTCTGAATTTCGCCCGCGGACGCCTTGGGGACCTGGGATGTTTTGTACGCGGAGCTGTTTGCCGGAGATGCGGATAATCAGCTGCGCCAGGTCGTTGATAGAAATCATCTCGTCGGAGCCGATGTTGAGCGGCCCCGAGAAATCGGTAGCCATCATGCGGCGCACAGCCTCTATGCATTCGTCAATATACAGGAACGAGCGCGTCTGACACCCGTCGCCCCAGATTTCGATTTCGCCCCCGTCGGTAGCTTCGGCTACCTTGCGACACAGGGCTGCGGGCGCCTTCTCCCGGCCGCCACGCCAGGCGCCTTCCGGGCCGTAGATGTTGTGAAAACGTCCGATGTACACCCGCAGGCCGTAGTTTCGCTGAAAAGACAGATAAAGCCGCTCGCTGAACAGTTTTTCCCAGCCGTATTCGCTGTCGGGTTGGGCCGGATAGGCCGAGTCCTCGCTGCAGCGCGGGTTATCGGGGTCTTGTTGGTTATAGGCAGGATAAATGCAAGCCGAAGAAGAGTAAAACACTTTGCTCACGCGATGTCTGACGCACAACGGAGCCATGTTTAGGTTGATGAGGGCAGAGTTGTGCATCACATCGGCGTCGTTTTCACCAGTGAAGATGTAGCCAGCTCCGCCCATATCGGCAGCCAATTGGTACACCTCATCGAAAGCCCGATTGAGCACCTCTCTGCACACCTGCGGGTCGCGCAAATCGCCTATGATGAAATCATCGGCAGCCGTAGCCGAGAACTCCGGATACTGCAAGTCTACGCCGCGCACGTAGTACCCTTCGCTTTTGAGGCGCCGAGCCAGGTGACTGCCAATGAAACCGCCTGCACCGCAAATTAACGCTGTCTTCATACGTGTAAATGATGGCTAAGCGTCTTCCCTAGCTTTGGGCATAGGATGGCTTTCAGGGGTGCTTGGGTCGAGGCAAAACGCGTAAAGAGGTGTAAACTGTTCATGGGAACGTCGGAGCGGCTTGTCACTTTGACCTGTTAAGGGGCATACCTGCGATAGCGAGAAGCGGTGCCTTATTTCTTTTTGGCAAAGGTAGCTCGGTTACCTTAGAAGCCAAATGTTTAGCCTCCACACGGCTTTTAAATCATAGATCTGCCTTTCAAAAATTAGACCCGATGCTGTACCGTTGAAGCATTGATGAAGCACACTTGTCTTATTCATGACAAACAAAGTGTCTTTGGCCTATCTTGTAAAAATTGGGGTGGCGTTGGCTATCGCGGGTTTGCTTGTTGCAACCTGCCGACGCGCTACCGTGGGTGACTTGTATACTACCGCGCCTGCTCGCCTACATCAAGCGCCTGATGAGAGCAGCGAAGTAATTCAGCACTTACCCCCGGGTACGGCGCTTTTCGATGCAGGCGAAGTAAGTTCCTGTCTTGTAGGCATCTATTTAAAAGACAGCTTACGGTGGGAGCCTTGGCTGCGCGTACGCACTGCCGATGGCGCAACGGGCTGGGTTTTTGGCGGTGCGGCGTATCCTTCGGCGTTGGGGCCTGAGGATGCTTGGCGCTGGCGTTGTCAGAAGCGCCTGCAAGCCCTCATCGGCGTGTCGAATGCTCGGCGCCTGCTCGAGTGGGCTCAGGCTACGCCCCGCACCGACACGGCCTTGGCGCACCACCTGCGCATTGGCCTTATCTTGTGCGATACGCTGCAGAGGGCCCTGCGCTACGGCATTCGCCGCGCAGGAGCTGCTGATGAGCCGGATCTACGCTGGCTCAACGCTTATCTGCGCTATTTTCGCCGCTATCGCGGAGGCATTGCGCTAGACTATGCCCGGTTGACTCAGGTTGCCCGTCAAACGGCAGGCGCGCAGGACGATGTATTTGCCCACCTCGGCTGTGAGGTTTTCCCTTTAGACAGTATGGCATCGCCGCTACCCGCGTGGGTGTTTCCGCTCAGTTGGGTAGAGAGCGCCAGCAATCTCGGTGCGGGGCATCACCTGCTCGCGTTGCAACGAGTGGAGCAAGCGCTTCAGCGCGCGCCGTTGTTTCGGCCGGAGACGGAGCGCCTGAAGCAGCTGTTACTCGATGATATCCTCAATAGCGAACGCACCTATTGGCAGCCTCTGCCTCGTCTCTTGGCTGAGCTGGACAGCATACTGGCGGAGCCATTCCACTGCCTGAGCGAGCAGGAGCGAGCGGCTTTGCTTGTGCGTCGCGCCATGCTCGAACGCGGGTTGGTGCGCACCGACTTGCGCTCAGGGCGCTGAGTCTACCAGGCGTTCCAGGGTGCGCTCGATGAGCCGCTGCACGGCAGCCTCAGGATCGAGACTAAACTGCCCCAGCGCCCGATTGGCAATGATGGCGCTCAAGGAAACCGCTCGGTGCCCCAAGAGCTGACACAGCCCAAAGAGGGCAGCCGTTTCCATTTCCAAGTTAAGAACCCGATGGCCACCATAGGTAAACGTTTGCAGCCGGTCCAGATAGTCGGGCAATCGGCGTACCGCACGCAATTGCCGCCCCTGAGGCCCGTAAAAGCCACCGTGGGTAGCGGTGTAGCCTGTGTGAAATCCTTCCGAAAACAGGGCAGTCAAGGAGGTGTCCGCTGGTGCGTAATAAGGTGGCACCAGCAAGCCACCGGCGTTTTCAAAGTGGCGTTGCAAGGCTCGGGCTACGGGGTGTTGTTGCCAGGTTTTGGCCTGATAAGCATGCAACAGCCCGTCGAACCCTAAGCCTCCTATTGAGGTCACAAAACTATCCACAGGCACCTCTGGCTGTAGCCCGCCTGCTGTCCCCAGGCGAATGATAGTTAGGGTTTGGAGGGGCTTTTTGACTTCGCGCGTAGGTAAGTCTATATTGAAAACAGCATCTAACTCATTGACGACGATATCTATATTGTCGGGTCCGATGCCCGACGAGAGGACACTCAACCGCAAGCGGCCGACACGTCCTGTGTGGGTAATGAATTCGCGCTTTTGTACCCGGCATTCTATGGCATCGAAGTAGCGACTCACTTTGCCCACGCGATCCGGGTCTCCCACCGTAATAATGAGCGGAGCTACTTGTTCTGGAAGCAGGTGCAAATGGTAGATGCTGCCGTCTGGATTCAGGATGAGTTCGGAGGGTAAGAAGGGCATGAGTGAATACAAGGATAAGTAGAAGACAGGGTTGGCAAAGGTCACAAAAGATGCCTTACGATAACTGCAGAGGAGAGACTTATCGGCGAGAAAGGAAACAGGCAAGTCTGGCCTCTGCACATTTAGCGGTATCCGCCTACCTTCGCCCAGCACCAGACAAAATAAGAGCGAAATATGAAAAAAGCAATCTGGCTATGGTTATGGTTTTTGCCTGCCGTCTTGTGGGCGCAGGGAGGCATGTGGCTTCCTTTACACCTGGAGAAGCAAAACGCAGCGGAGATGCGGGCCTTAGGGTTGCGATTGAAAGCCGACCAGTTGTATGCGTCCAACCGCCCCAGCATCAAGGATGCGGTGTGTCAGTTTAGCGGCGGCTGCACAGCGGAAATCATCTCTCCGCAGGGCCTGCTGCTGACCAATCACCACTGCGCTTTTAGCGCCATCCAGCGGCTATCTTCGCTGGAACACAACTACGTCGAAGAGGGCTTTTGGGCCATGTCGCCTCAAGAAGAGCTGCCCTGCCCAGGCGAGACAGCCACCTTTGTGGTGCGGATGGAAGATGTTACTGCGCTGGCTTTACAGCAGGTAACGGAAGGCATGAGCGAGCGCGACCGGCAGGCGCAAATAGACAAGAACTTGGCTAACCTGCGCAGCAATACGCGGCGCGAAAAGTGGCAAGACGTCGTTATCCGGCCCTTTTACTATGGCAACCAGTACTATCTCTTCATTACAGAGACGTACACCGACCTGCGTCTCGTGGGCGCACCGCCCAGCAGCATCGGTAAGTTCGGCGCCGATACAGACAACTGGGTATGGCCGCGCCATACGGGCGATTTTGCACTTTTCCGAGTATATGCGGACAAAGACAATCGGCCAGCCCCGTATTCACCCGACAACCGACCACTACAGCCTAAGCATTTCCTACCTATCTCGCTCGATGGCGTAGAGGAGGGTGACTTTACGATGGTGTACGGCTTCCCAGGTCGTACGGACGAGTACTTGCCTGCAGCTGCTTTGCAGCAGGCGGCAGAAGTAACCAACCCTACGCGTGTGGACATCCGCGACCGTGCCCTCAAAACGCTTGACCGCTCCATGCGAAGTGACCCTGCAGTTAAAATCGCCTACATCGCGCGTTATGCCAGCCTTGCCAATGCCTGGAAGAAGTGGCTCGGCGAGATGCAGGGCTTGCGTGCCTACAAGGCCGTCGAAAAAAAACAGGCCTACGAGGCAGAATTTCTCCGCCGTATTGGTCAAAATCCGGACTGGAACGTGCGCTATCGCCATCTGTTAGCGCGGCTTAACGAGACGTATCGCGATATCGAGCCTTACGCTGACGCGCGAGATAACTTTTTGGAAACCTTCTTGCGCAACATTCAAGTAACTGCTGGTGTAGCTAACGTCAGCACTTGGCTGGCTGAATACGAAAAAGGCCAGACGGGTACCTTCTCGGCGCGTAAAAACACGGTCATGGGTCGAATTCAAGAAGGCTTCGCAGGTTACTTCCCAGAGGTGGATCGGGCTGTATTTGCCACTCTTGCCGAGCGTTATGCCCGCACAATGCGCCCCGAATGGGGCGGCGCTTTTGTTCAGAAGGCTGCCGATGCCCACGGAGGTTTTGAGGCATTGGCTCGCTATTTGTACGCCCGTAGCGCCTTTACTGACTCCGCCCGCTGGAAGGCACTCATGACCCTGCCCACTCCCGATAGCATCGCGCGGCAGTTGCAACAGGACCCTCTCATGGTTTTTTGGCGCGGCGTCTCTGCGCCCTACAACGAGGAGGTTGCCCCCAAGTGGCAGGAACTTCAGAACACGCTGACGCTTCTACAACGCCAGTACATGGCTGCCCAGTTGGAGGTCTTCAAAGAAAAACGCTTTTTTCCTGATGCTAACGGTACGTTGCGCCTCACTTATGGCCAAGTGCGCAGCTACAGCCCCCGAGATGCGGTGCGCTACGAATTTCGGACGCACCTGGATGGCGTCATGGAAAAGTATGTCCCCGGCGACTATGAGTTCGATGTGCCTCAGCGGCTTATTGACCTGTGGAAGGCGCGCGACTTTGGCCCTTACGCTACTCCAGATGGCCGCATGCCTGTGGCTTTTATCGCCACGAATCACACTACCGGCGGCAACTCCGGAAGCCCGGCTTTGGATGCCTATGGCAACCTTGTAGGCCTCAATTTCGACCGCGTCTGGGAGGGTACCATGAGCGACCTCTACTACGACCCAGCCATTTGCCGGAACATTATGGTGGATGCCCGCTATATCCTTTTTATCATAGACAAATACGCGGGCGCGGGCTATTTACTACAAGAGATGAAAATAGTGCGGACCAAAAAGAAACGAGGCAAGTAAATGTACAGGTCTGAGTGCTGTTTGATGCCACTCGAGTTGCCCTGAAGTGTCCTCTACGTCGGCAAGGGTTTTTCAGTACGCTTTCGAGCGCAGCACCTGTTGCTGACCTTTACCCATTGCACCTGCTTCATTATTCACATTTTTCCACATTGGCTATGACTTTGAGCGATATACTTACCCATTTGGGCGAAAACCGCGAGCAGTACTTTCACGCCGTAGCCCCGCCCGTCATCCAAAGCAGCAACTTCGTCTTTCCCGACCTCAACGCCTTTCGCGAGGCTTTCGCTGACGAGCTAACCCACCCTGTCTACACGCGTGGGAACAATCCTACGGTGGCCATCTTACGCCAGAAATTAGCCGCCTTGGAGGGCACTGAAGACTGCCTGGTATTTGCCAGCGGCGCCGGAGCGATTGCGGCAGCTGTACTGGGCAACGTGAAGGCCGGCGATCACATCGTTTGCCAGCAAAATCCCTATTCCTGGACGAGCACCCTGCTGCGCAAGTTTTTGCCCCGCTTTGGCGTGGAGCACACCTTTGTGGACGGCACCGACATAGCAAACATCCGCGCGGCATTGCGGCCTAACACCCGCGTGCTCTACCTGGAAAGCCCCAATACCATGACCTTTGAATGTCAGGATTTGACCGCCTGTGCCGAGCTGGCTCGCTCGCGCGGGATTGTCACTATTGCGGACAATTCCTATTGCTCTCCGCTGTACCAAAACCCCGCCGCCTTTGGTATTGATGTCGTTGTGCACTCTGGTACGAAGTACCTCAACGGCCACTCTGACGTGGTGTTAGGGATATTGTGTGCTAATCGCGACATGGTGCGGAAAATCTTTGAGTCGGAGCTGATGACTTTGGGCGGTATCTTAGGCCCTCACGATGCTGCTTTGGTTTTGCGCGGGCTGCGCACGCTTCCGCTCCGCCTTGAACGCAGCGATGCCAGCGCCCGCTACCTCATCCAACAAATGGAGCAACATCCCAAAGTGGCGCGTATCTGGTATCCTTTCCATCATAGCTTTCCTCAGCGCGAGCTGGCGCAGCGTCAAATGCGTGGTTGTGGTGGGCTGTTTTCGGTTCAATTCCGCACGGCTTCACCCGATCGCATGGAGGCTTTTGTACATCGGCTCCGGCGCTTCTTAATGGCTGTTTCATGGGGTGGCTATGAGTCTCTGCTGATTCCGATGGTAGGTTTTTACGGCATACCCGGCCGCTCCGAGCCGCACCTGCCCTGGTCGTTCTGCCGCTTTTACATCGGCTTAGAAGACCCGCAGTGGCTCTGGGAAGATTTGGAACAAGCCATGGAAGTACTGTAACTCGGGAAACGCCCCGCCTACTTTTGCTCTATCCTTCAGAAGTGCTAACCAACCAATTCACACGCGTAAGTGTTGAGTAGCGCGTTTTGCTATTGTATGCTGACAGACCTGTGCCCGTTTACCCGCCTGCAAGCTGACCGAGTTGCCGTACCTCCGGATACTTGCGATCGTTTCGCCTTTTTTTCCTCCCTTCAAACTGCCAGTGTCGACTGGGATGCCGCTGCCCCGCCAGATGACGTGTTTCTTAGTCGGGCATACTTGGCCGCTTTGGAAGACAGCCCGCCACCCGGCCTTCGGTTGGGCTACTTGGTGTTTTATCATGGCGACGTGCCGGCAGGTGTCGCTTTGCTGCAATGGATGCGCTTTGACGGCCGCGCTCAACTGCGCTATTGGGACGAGAAGGCGAAAAACAGCGACCCGTGGGCGCGCCTCTGGGCGCAGGGTAGGCGTATAATGGCCAGCTGCATCAGCGGCGAAGTGCTCGTTTGCGGCAACTTGCTGATGACTGGTGGACATGGCTTTTATTTTTCTCCTAAATACCTGTCCGTAGAAAAGGCAACGGCGCTCCTGTTATCGGCTTTGGAGGCCATGGCACAAGGCACATACCCGCGCGTGTCGGCCACGCTGGTGAAAGACGTGCACCCTGCTTGCAATGCAGAGCGCGAAGGCTTGGCACAAGCGGAGTACGCGGCCTTTAGCATTCAGCCCAACATGACTTTAGCGCTGCCTTACCGCTCATGGGAGGACTACTTGGCCGCTATGGTGACGAAGTATCGCACGCGCGCCAAGCGCGCGTTCAAAAAGGCTGCAGACTTGGAGCGAAGGCGCCTCAGCCTGTTCGAAATACAGCAGGCGCTGCCTCGTTTGCACGCTCTGTACGCTTCGGTGGCTCAACACTCGGGATTTCACTGGGTGACGCTCAACGAGACCTACTTGCTCGCCTTGCAGCGCTACTTGGGCGAGCGTTTCCACCTTATCGGCTGGTACCGCGACAACCAGCTGGTAGGCTTTCACACAGCTATCGAAAACGGCACCGAGCTGGAAGCACATTTTTTGGGCTACGAAGACGCTGCCAACACGGCCCACCAGCTGTATTTAAACATGCTCTATGACCTGGTGCGCATGGGCATCGAGCGAGGCTGTTCGCGCGTCGTTTTTGGGCGTACAGCATTGGAAATCAAAAGTTCCATTGGAGCGCAGCCACAAGACCTACCTATTTACTTGCGCCTGCAAAGCCCGCTATGGCGGCGCTTTTGCCATCCGCTATTGCGTTACCTCAACCCGGCAGAGCCTTGGGTGCCGCGGCACCCGTTCAAACACGCCCAGCCGCAGCCCTGCGGCCAGCTTCTGGGCTGCGAGGTAGGGGCGGCAGAGGACGCCAATAGCAAACTTGGAGCGCATTAGGCGCCTCAACAGCCGGCGTTTTCGATAGAAGAAAAAGAAAGGATTTTCAACGCCCCGAGCCATTGCAAGCAAGGAAGCTGCAGCAGTGACTTTTGTCACGTGTTGGGCTAGCGTAGTTTCGGACTTTTGCTCTTGCTCCGCAGATTTCAGGTTTTACAGGCCGTTTCGCAGGACTTCCTTCGGGAAAAAAAGATGCCGATAGGCTTTTTCTTGCGCAGTGGCTGGGCTTGAAGCGGGCTAGAGCAAATTTTGGAAATCTTACCCTCAGTTCAAGTTGATGCACATTTTATGGAGAACGGAGTTTACTATCCGGTCATGTGGTTAGTCATTGCTGCGCTTGTCGTAGGCATCGTGGTGGTTACGACGACGCTGAACATTTACCATCTGCGCGCAGCAGGAAGCGAGCAAATGCGAGTACAAGGTGCGCGGCAGTTGGTCTTTTTGAAGCGCGTCCGCTGGGTACTGTGGTCGCTGATTGCCCTCCTGACGGCATTGGGAATAGGCGCCTGGCTTTGGGAGCGCGAAAGGCAAGAGGATGCCATAGCGGCATACCGCGCCCGCCTGATACCTGCTTACGACCCGAAAAAAATGTGGGAGGCGCCTGATCCCTTCCTGGCCGAAACCGACGAGGAAGCGGAGCTAATTGCCTACGGCCGCGACCTCATTGCGCATACCCAGGACTATTTTGGCGAGCGGGGTATCCTTCGTCCGGGTAGTATCAACAGCCTCAATTGCCAGAATTGCCACCTGGACGCCGGAGCTAAGCCCTTTGGTAATAACTACTTTGCCGTGGCCAGCACTTATCCACAGTGGCGCGCACGCTCAGGAGCTTTGGAGACAATTCCCAAGCGAGTAAACGATTGCTTCGAGCGAAGTTTGAACGGAGCGCCCCTGGACACCAACAGCCGGGAAATGAAAGCTATCACAGCCTACATGCGTTGGCTGGGTACGGGCGTGCCCAAGGGCGAAAAGCCATTGGGCGCCGGGCTTGTACAAGTGCCGTTTTTAGACCGCCCTGCCGACCCGGCTAAAGGGAAAGCTGTATATGCAGAAAAATGTGCCTCGTGCCATGGCTCCGACGGTCAGGGACTGCCCATGCCAGGTAGCGAACGCTCTTATCCTCCGTTGTGGGGAGATAGGAGCTACAATAAAGCTGCCGGGCTTTACCGCCTGTCGCGCTTTGCCGGCTACGTAAAGGCCAACATGCCTTTGGGCGCCTCGTACCAGAACCCGCAACTCACCGATGAGGAAGCTTGGGATGTGGCCGCTTTCGTCAATTCTATGCCGCGCCCTGAGCATCCTTTCTTACACGTGGACTGGCCCGATATCGCAGGCAAACCTTTCGACCATCCTTTCGGCCCTTATGCCGACCCTTTCCCTGAGCAACAGCATAAGTACGGACCATTCCAGCCCATTGTGAATTTTTATAAACAAAAGAAGACTGACTCAGAAAAGAAAGGCAATCTGACGTTTAAATAATCATTTAACAAAAAACAACGGAGAGAAACATGAAATCAACACCTGGAGACGCTTCGGGAAGAAAGCCTCTGCCGCGCAGGCAATTTTTGCGCCATACACTATTGGCCGGAGCTGGCATAGGACTGTTGCCCAGTTTGGCTAAAGGCGCCGTATTGTCGCTCTACGAGACGGAAGCCCCGTCCTCGCCAAGCAGCCAGGCGCCACCGCCTCCCGCAAGAGATGGTGTAATTACGCTGCTGCAGACCACCGACGTACACTGCCAGATACATCCGCACGATGAGTTGTTCTGGGAAAACAACCGCGCCGTGTTTCGCAAGGCCGGCGGCTATGCCCATCTGGCCACATTGTTCGAGGAAACTCGGAAGAACAACCCGAACACTTTTATCGTGGATACAGGCGACATGTTCCAAGGCAGCGCACTGTCTGTCAAGACAATGGGCAAGGCCTTTTCGCCCATTTTGAATGCCTTGGGCTACGACCTCTATCTGCCAGGCAACTGGGAGGTGGTATATTACAAGAAGGCCATGCAGCAGCTGCTCGGCGGTCTTCGAGCGCCCAAAGTATGCGCCAACATGTACCACGACTTGGGCAATGGCCAGAAAGGCGAGCTGGTTTTTCCACCGTATTATACCTGGTCGCGCTTAGGCGTAAAGATTGGTTTTTTGGGTTATACAGACCCGCTGGTGCCGCTGCGCCAATCGCCCAACTATTCCAAAGGCATCATCTACACCAAGCCAGAGGAAAACCTCGCCTACTACGTTAATGTGCTGCGCGAACAGGAACAATGCGATATGGTCATCATTCTGGCGCACTTGGGGCTATCGCAGCAAATTGCTTTAGCAAACCTACCGGAGTGCGAAGGAGTGGATTATATCTTCGGTGGAGACACGCACGAGCGCGTGCGCAAACCGATTGTTTGCAAGTACGCTAAGGTCGTGGAGCCGGGCGCTTTTGGCTCGTTTGTTGGGCGCCTCGATATAGAGGTGAAAGGTGGTAAGATAGTCGGTCAGCGCTACGAACTGATGGAAGTCAGCCCTCAGCGTTATTCCGCCCATCCAGAGATTGTTTCACTTATTCAGCAAATAGAAGCGCCGTATGTGCAGGAGATAGAAAAAGTAGTAGGCTATAGCAAGGTGCCGCTGTATCGCTATTTTGTAGTGGAAAACACTATTGACACCCTCATTCTCGACGCCCTGGCGTGGAAAGTGGGCACAGACATTGTCCTGTCGAACGGCTTTCGCTTCTGTCCGCCGCGCTCAACACCCGACGCCACAGGCCATATCCCTATCACTATGGGTTATCTTTACGACATGTTGCCCGTAGATGCGCCCGTGCGTACGGCGAAGGTAAAAGGCTCGGTGCTGCTCGGCTGGCTGGAAAAAGAGCTCAACAATGTTTTTTCCAAAGATGCCTCGAAGCGTTTTGGTGGCTGGTTGGTCAAGTTTCGCGGCATGGAGGTTGCTTTCCATGCTTTCGGCGAAATGGGCCAGCGCGTTAAGAGCGTCAAAGTGGGAGGGACGCCGCTCGACCCAGAGCGTGTGTACACAGTGGCTGCCTGTGAGCGCGATGGTGACCCGGAGACTGTGCTCTGTCGTATTCCAGAAGTATCGGAGGGCAAAAACATGCCATATTCACTGCACAAAGTACTGCTTGAATACCTGGCTGAATTCTCGCCCGTTTCTCCGACGCCGCGCGGCGATGCCAAAATTTTAGATGCGCCGCCCACGTTGCTGACGCAAGTGAGCGGAGTGGATTATGTTTTTCAATAGCCTAATGCTGCTGTGAAGCCCTGGAACGATGTAAAAGTTATCCTTTTGCTTTGCCTTACGATAGGTCTGGCGCCTTTCACCCCTGAGCCGCATCTTTGGGGTAAGTTGCGCTGGGTAGCGGGCGGAGCCTTGGGCATGCAACCAACAGATTGGTTTGATTTGGCGCTGCACGGCTTCCCTTGGGTGTTGTTGTTGCGTCTGCTGCTGTTAAGAATCCTGTCTTTCCTTCCGGTGCGGCGCTAAAGCGGTGCCGGAAGGCATTTCGTCTTTTGGAGAGCAGATGAACTTGTGCTCCGTCCTACTGTTTTTAGTCTGTACAACATGGAAAACTATCGTCACTTACTACGCGATTTTGAGGAAGGCCTATTGACTGAAATGAAGGAAAAAGGCCGTATTATCGAGGTGAAAGCCGGCCAGATGCTTCTGCAAAGTGGGCAGCCTATTCGCAATACCATTATTGTTCTGGAAGGACTAGTCAAGCTCTTCCGCGAAAGCGATGAAGATGGCAGCGAGTTCTTCATGTATTATCTACAGCCAGGCGACGGGTGTGCTCTGTCTATGATATGCGACCGCACCTTTCGCGCTAGCTCGGTAACCGTGCGAGCAGACACCAACGCCAAATTGTTGGTCGTACCTGTAGAGTACACAGAGCATTGGATGCGCAACTATCGCACTTGGTATCACTTTGTGGTGGGCACCTATCGAAAGCGATATGAGGAGCTGTTGGAAACAATAGACCACATCGCTTTCCAAAATATGGATGTGCGGTTGGAGTTCTATCTCCGGCGCCATAGCCAAGTCTTGGGCTCTAAAGTGTTAGAACTAACAAACACACAAATTGCCCAAGAGCTTAACTCCTCTCGCGAGGTGATTTCGCGCTTAATGAAAAAACTGGCAGAAGCAGGTAAGGTTCGACTATTGAAAAATGGAATAGAATTATTAAAATTATAATGGCATCTGTATAACAGATCGCCCTTCGAGGCACATTTTTTAATATACCCGTGATAAATATCACCCACTGCCAGATAGTTCAGCCATGACCTTTGTGTCAAGAAAATAAAACACACAAGAAACTATGGTTATTGCTGGCTACCTGGCCTCCGCCTTAATTGGCATTTCTCTTGGCTTAATTGGCGGAGGCGGAAGTATTCTCACTGTTCCTGTACTGGTCTATCTATTAGGTGTAAACCCTGTATTGGCCACGGCTTATTCACTTTTCATCGTTGGTGCCACCAGTATGATAGGTGCGCTTCCTAAGTATCGCGAAGGATTAGTCGACCTTAAAACAGCGGTTATTTTTGGCATACCCTCTATTCTATCTGTTTATGCAACACGAGCTTGGTTAGTGCCACAAATTCCTGACCCAGTCTTTCAAACAGATAGCTTTGTCCTGACTAAAGCCCTGTTGATGATGGGCTTGTTTGCTGTTTTGATGATTTTTGCCTCTGTCTCAATGATTCGAAGCAAAGAATCTACAGAAGATAACGTAAGTGCAGTAAATGCAGAGCCTCGCCAGTTCAACTATCCTATGATCTTGTTAGAGGGCGCCTTAGTGGGCGCACTAACAGGCTTTGTTGGGGCCGGAGGTGGGTTCCTCATTATTCCAGCGTTGGTGCTCTTTAGTAAATTGCCCATGAAAATGGCAGTAGGTACATCACTACTCATTATTGCTGCCAAGTCTATGTTGGGTTTTATGGGTGACTTAAGCCACTATCAGCTCGACTGGTTCTTGCTGAGTAGTGTGACTAGCCTTGCTATAGTAGGCATGTTTTTAGGAAACTACTTGAGCCGCCAGATAAACAGCGACATACTGAAAAAGGGCTTCGGTTGGTTCGTCCTGCTCATGGGGCTCTATATTTTGTTGAAGGAGTTTGCTCTCCATCCACTCCTGCCTGCGGTAGCGCATGGTTGAAAATAATTAGTTAGTAAGTGTGACTTCTGTCACGTTTTCGGGCGAGAAGATGCCGCTATTTTTGAGCGAGTTTTTGGTTCATAGTGAAGCATTCCCTCAAGTAGATACGTGAACGGCGGAAAAACGATGTGGCCCAGAGGTAATGGGTGTCTTTGAATAAGAGCGATTTATTCAGCAGCGTTTGTAGAGGTCTGGAGCTGTACAGAAGGCGCCGACGCAAGGCGGCGCCTTCATCTTCCAACCTAATCATCATAAACATTTAAAAACCTACGCGATTTGCTATGCGTCTTTATCTTCTTATGGCTAGCGCAGGAGTAATCCTAATGTCTACTTTGTTCTTTCTTTTTTACCGGCAAGACAACGTCCCTCCGGAGGTTCGCCCCGATGCGCCAGCCAAAGCGTTGGCCGCCTTGCTCGACGGCAATAAGCGCTTTTTGACGGGCGATTTAAAGCATCCGCACCAAGACCAGCGGCGTATTCATGAGACGGAGGGCGGCCAGCATCCTTTTGCCGTGGTCGTCACGTGCTCTGATAGCCGTGTACCGCCGGAAATTCTCTTCGATGAGGGCATTGGCGATTTATTCGTTATTCGAACCGCTGGTAATCTGGTGGGTGATTTGGAATTAGGCAGTATCGAGTATGCCATAGAACACCTGCAGGCTCCACTTGTTGTCGTGCTCGGCCATACAGAGTGCGGCGCGGTAAAAGCCTTTTTAGAGGGAGGCGAATGTCACGGCCATATCCGCCAGATTGTGGAGGCTCTCCAGCAAGAACGCGAAGAGCAGGAAATCCTCGAGCATGAAGGGAAAAACTTAATAGCATGCATAGAGGGCAATGTGATACATGGAACGATTCAAATCCGGCAGCAGCCTATCGTGGCTGAAAAAATCAAAGAAGGAAAAGTGAGTGTAGTACCTATGGTGTATGATGTGCACAGTGGCCGGGTTACTCTTTTAAACGAAGACGGATGGCGCCGAAAACACGCCGTTTATGTCGACACGACTACGGTTAGTATGTAAAACTATCCATCACGCTGTTTTTGATATTATGAAAAAGCAAGTGTAGTATGAAATACATCACTTATTACTTGTTGGGACTGCTTTCTTCATTAGCTTTAATAGCTTTCTTTTCCTTTTCTATTACTGATTATCATAGCTATAGGGGAGAGAAGAAGAAAAAAGAGCATCGCATTGTCTTTCAATTAACTACACCAGATACACTGGCCTATCGGGCATTAGTGCGCCAGCTGCATAACGTACTTACAGAGTGGCCCGACGCTCGTATTGAAGTAGTGTCGCATAACAAAGGGATTGCTATGTTAGAAAAGAAAAAATCAAATGTTATGCCTGAAATAACCGCTTTGAAGAGCAAAGGAGTGCGCTTTTACGCGTGTGAGTTTACGCTGCAACAGATGAATATTCCTAAAACAGATATTATACCGGAGTCGGATTATGTAGAGCGCGGTATCGTATACATTGTTTCGCGTCAGGAAGAAGGCTGGTCATACATTAAAGCGGGTTTTTAACGAAGCCTATAGGCGAAATTATTAGTTAATGTATTCTTAGACTATTTTTCTACCTGGAATCTTAGTAAGATGAAGTGCTGTAAAAAAATCATCCCAGTGCACTGGGTGTGGCTATGTATTGTCCAGGTCAATTTAATACAGGCAGACAACATAAGTTGGGATAGCCTTCCCGTTCCTACGAAACCAACTTATACGAAAGCGCAGCTGACAGTAGGCACCTTATTGGAGGCCTTCCAAAAAGGACAACACAACGGCCAATTGCGCTCCTATTTTATGACTACCGATAATACAGGTAATCTATCGGATTATTATGCCTGGGCTGTCGGAGGGTGGCTACACTTTCAAACAGCTACCTGGCGAGGCTTTTCTATGGGGATAGGCGGAGCATTCAATTTCAATGTGCTTTCTTCTGACTTGGGGAAGCGAGACTCTGCAACAGGCGCCCCCAATCGTTATGAGATAGGGTTATTCGATGTAGAAAACCCCAACAATCGGCGTGATTTAGACCGGTTAGAGGAGTTATGGCTCCGCTATCGGTGGCGCAAATCGCACCTCACCGTAGGGCAGCAATTATTGCAGTCTCCGTTTATCAATCACCAAGATGGGCGCATGCGTCCTACGGCTGAGGCTGGTGCCTGGGTGGAAATGAACGAATGGACCAACTTAAAAGTGGAAGGTGGCTGGATTTGGCGCATTTCGCCTCGAAGCACTGTAAGATGGTACACTATTGGCGAGTCTATTGGATTGTATCCCAGAGGCATCAATCCCGACGGCACGAGTAGCGGCTACTCCGGCAATGTGACTAGTAATGGCATTGGGCTACTGGGCATCACCTATCGCCCGACGCGGGAAGTGAAATTGCAGCTGTGGGATCAGTACGTAGAGAACATTTTCAATACAGCCTTCTTTCAGGCAGATGTAGTTCGGCAGATAAATGAGAGAAGCAAATTAGCTCTTGGTCTGCAGCTGGTTCGACAAGATGCTTTGGCGCATGGAGGCAACGAGGTACCCTCTAAGGCCTATTTCCCGGCTAAAGGCAAATCGGGTATCGTAAGTACTCAGGTCGGTTGGCACCAAAATCAATGGCAAGTCCTTGTGGCCTACACCCGCATCACGGCGCAGGGTCGATTTCTGTCGCCTCGCGAATGGGGGCGCGAGCCGTTCTATACCTTTATCCCGCGAGAACGGATTGAAGGCAGTGGCGACTCGCACGCTGTGACAGGACGCCTCCTTTGGACTTCCTCAGATACGCGCTGGAAAATAGAGGCAGCCTATGGTCACTTCTATCTTCCGGATGTAAAAAATACAGTACTTAATAAATACGCTTTTCCCGCCTTTAGACAATTCAACTTTGATGTACGCTACACTTTTGGAGGGGCGCTGAAAGGGTTGCGCGGTCAGCTGCTTTACATGTGGAAAGGTCGAATAGGAGAGTTTTATGGCGACTATCGGCACGTTATTAATAAGGTAGATATGTCGCACTTTAACGTTATCTTGAATTACACCTTTTAATAGTTTTTGTCCATTATTCTTTGCGTGACATAAGTCACAAACCGAAATAAGTACAAGAATTGATCTTTGTAAAGTAAAAAATTATCCTGTCTATGCAAGTACTCACACAGCCTTGGCCATGGTGGGCCGCGGGCATTGTTATTGGCCTTACTGTACCAGCCCTACTGATCTTGGGCAACAAGCACTTCGGCCTTTCGGCCAACCTGCGCCATATGTGCGCCGCATGTTTTCCGAGTAACGTCAAGTTCTTTCGCTACGATTGGAAGAAGGAAATCTGGAATCTCTTCTTCGTGGGTGGCATGGTGTTAGGGGCCATTTTCGCCGCCCATTGGTTGGCCTCGCCGGAGCCTATCCAGGTCGCGCCTGAGTTGGTGGCCGAGCTCCAGCAATACGGCATTACTGACTACAGCAGCCTCATTCCGGCACAGCTCATTTCGTGGGAGAGCCTGTTTTCTTTGCGCGGTTTCATTATGATGGTGGTGGGGGGCTTTCTGGTCGGTTTCGGCGCGCGCTACGCGGGCGGCTGCACCAGCGGGCATGCTATCATGGGGCTATCCGACTTACAGGTTCCTTCGCTGATTGCCACCATTTTCTTCATGGTTGGCGGCTTCTTTGCGGCCAATTTGCTGCTTCCTGTTATCCTGTCTTTGTAAACCAATCTAAATTCACTTTTAAGCCATATGTCAGAGGTAAAAACATATACTGTACCACAAACGGATGTCCTCCAGGGCTCGGCGCCAGTAGTAGACACAGACTTTGAGGTGCGTTCGCTTGACACCATGTGTGTCAATGAGTCGCAGTTGAAGCACCCCTGGTGGTACAACCTCAAATATGCCGCTGTGGGCTTCATTTTTGGCATTGCCTTCTATAAGGCGGAGATCATCTCGTGGTTTCGCATTCAAGAGATGTTCCGCCTGCAATCGTTCCACATGTATGGCGTTATCGGAACGGGGGTAGCGATAGGTGCTCTTTCTGTTTGGCTGATTAAAAAATTCAAAGTCAAGACGATATACGGCGAGCCTATCGAGTTTCACGCTAAAAAATTCAACAAGGGCCAGATCATTGGCGGCACTATTTTTGGTTTGGGATGGGCGTTTACCGGAGCGTGCCCTGGGCCTCTTTTCGTGCAAGTAGGCGCTGGCGCGCTGGTGGTGCTGGTTACCATTGCTAGTGCGGTGCTGGGGACGTGGGTGTATGGTTATTTCCGCGATCGGCTACCACACTGAACGAAGGACAGTTTTTCATTTGGACGAGCGCGCCCGGCGGGTTGCGAAATCCCCCGCTGGGCGTCTTCATAGGGTGATGCCGACAAAAATTCTGGACTTTTACTTGAATTTTTGGAGTAGAGCAGTACCTTTGCCGCTCGATTTTTGAACTGAAGTATTTGCCAAGCTATGAACGAGAGAAACGCTATTGAAATAGTGCACCAAACCCTGCTGAAAAAGCCCGATTTTCCGGAATTTAAGGCAGGCGATACCATTGTGGTGAAGTACCGCATTCACGAGGGCGAAAAGAGCCGAGAGCAGGACTTTCGCGGGGATGTCATTCAAATCAAAGGCACTGGCCTGACGCGCACCTTTACCGTGCGCAAGATTTCGCACGGTGTGGGTGTAGAGCGCATCTTTGCCTTTTCTAATCCCAATATCGCAGAAATTAAGCTCATCAAACGCGGTCGCGTGCGACGGGCGCGCCTGTACTATTTGCGCAATCTGGTGGGTAAGAAGGCGCGAATCAAAGAATTAAAGGTCTTTGGCTCAGCCTCCAACGAAGGCAATACCAACTCTGGTAGCTAAGAATAACTTCCCCTCTTCTGGTTGAACACCATAAGTGGGAAAGTCAAGAAAATTGGCTGGTCTTCCGCAGCGGAGGCCAGCCAATTTTCTTATGGGCTTGCATCCAAAAACCGGGTTGCCAGTGGTTCATGTAGAGGCTGTAAAAAAGCGCCGCATAGGATACCACCATCTCAAGGCTCCAACATAAAGGGATACCGGTAGTCGTCGGGCGGCAGGAAATTTTCTTTAATGGTGCGCGGCGACACCCAGCGGTAAAGGTTGAGCACGGAGCCGGCCTTGTCATTGGTGCCTGACGCGCGCGCACCGCCGAAGGGCTGTTGGCCTACCACAGCGCCTGTGGGCTTGTCGTTGATGTAATAATTGCCTGCAGCATGGCGCAGTCGAGCATCGGCCAGAGCCAGGGCCTCCCTGTCTTGAGCGAATACAGCACCGGTCAGGGCATAGGGTGAGGTGTTGTTGACCAAGTCTAGCGTCTCCTCGTACTGGTTGTCGTCGTACACGTAGATGGTGAGCACGGGTCCGAAGATCTCCTCACACATAGTGACGTAGTACGGGTCTGAGGTGAGCAGCACGGTTGGCTCAATGAAGTACCCTTCTGACTTGTCGTAGCGGCCGCCGGCAATGACCTGAATTTTATCCGACTTCTTCGCATCAGCGATGTAGCGCGAAATTTTATCGAACGCCCTCTCGTCTATGACCGCATTAAAGAAGTTAGTAAAATCTTCTGGGTTGCCCATTTTCATGCTTTCCAGGTCGCTCAGCAGGTACTCCTGTACTTGAGGCCATAGCGACTGAGGAATGTAGGCGCGAGAGGCTGCAGAGCATTTTTGGCCTTGATACTCAAAAGCACCGCGCGTGAGGGCTACGGCCAGCGCTTTGGGATTGGCTGAGTGATGCGCTACGACGAAATCCTTGCCACCCGTTTCGCCCACAATACGCGGATAGGAGCGATAGGAGGGGAGGTTTTCGGCAATCGTTCTCCAGAGCCGCTGAAATACCCCTGTGCTGCCCGTGAAGTGAAGGCCGGCAAAAAGCGGGTGTTTGAAAATCACCTCGCCAGCTGTTGGGCCGTCCACATAGACCAGATTGACGACGCCCGGCGGCAGTCCGGCAGCTTCCAGAATTTCCATGATGATGGAGGCGGAGTAAATCTGCGATTCAGCAGGCTTCCAGACGGTCACGTTGCCCAACATAGCAGGTGCTGTGGGAAGGTTGCCGGCAATAGAGGTAAAGTTGAACGGCGTGAGAGCAAAGACAAAGCCCTCCAGCGGACGCCAGTCGGTGCGGTTCCAGGTGTTGCGCACGCTGATGGGCTGTTGCTTATAAATCTCCTGCATGAACCAGGCGTTAAAGCGCCAAAAGTCGGCCAGCTCGCACACGGCGTCAATTTCTGCCTGAAACGGGTTTTTGCTTTGGCACAGCATGGTAGCGGCGTTCATGCGGGCGCGGTAAGGGCCGGTGAGCAAGTCGGCGGCCTTGAGGAAGATGGCTGCGCGCTCTTGCCAGGGCATGGCTTCCCAGGTGGGTTTGGCTTTTAGCGCGGCCTCAATGGCTATTTGTACATGTTCTGCTGTAGCAATAGAGTGATAACCTAATGTGTGGTGCAGCTCATGAGGAGGGCTAATGCGGCGTGTTTCGCCCGTGTAGATGTGTTGCCCGCCGATGTACATGGGTATGTCGCGTTCTTGGGCTTTTAGGTCGGCTATAGCCTTTTTCAAGGCAGCGCGCTCTGGGCTGCCGGGCGCATAGGCCAATACAGGTTCATTAACCGGATGAGGAATGGAAAAAATAGCGTCAGACATGATATTAAGCGTTGATTTTCACTTCTTTGGGCAGGAAGGGCGAGGCATCGCCACCGCCGATAATAATCTCGCGGACAATAGTGCTGCTGACGTGCGACATCCCCGGATGAGCAATCAGAAACACCGTTTCCAAATCGCCACCGCCCACAATGCGATTGATTTGAGAAATGGTCTTTTCGTAGTCAAAGTCAGAACCATTGCGCAGCCCCCGCAATAAATAGCGCGCTCCAATGCGCTGGCAATAGTGTGCCGTAAGCTTCTGAAAATGGTCTATTCGAACCTTGGGATAAGCTGAGAACACTTGGTGAAGCCACTCTAAGCGCTGCTCCAAGGAAAACAGATATTGCTTGGCGCTGTTGACGCCAACGGCCACTACAATTTGATCGAACAAGGGCAGGGCGCGTATCACCAAATCCACATGGCCAATGGTAATGGGGTCAAAGGAGCCAGGAAAGACAGCTATTTTCATGCGTAGGCCGATTGTTGGCGCAAAAATCCAATTTTCGCGGTAAAAGCCCGGTGCCCGCTACGGCTTTTGTGAAAAAACAAAAAGTTTTAAATTTGCGGTGCGCTTTTTCTTTAACCCACCAAAACTCCGTTACTTTGGGCGCGTAAAAACATCTATCTTCTACGGCCCCTCAATAACAGCAACCACTGACATGGCAGAAATCCGATACACCGAAGCTGAAATCCAGTCGTTGGACTGGCGCGAACACATTCGCCTGCGCCCTGGCATGTACATCGGCAAACTGGGCGACGGTAGCAGCCCGGAAGACGGCATTTATGTGTTGCTCAAGGAAGTGCTTGACAATTCTATCGACGAGTACGCCATGGGCTACGGCAAGCAGATTGACGTAACCATTGACGAGCGCGGCGTGTACGTGCGCGACTTCGGGCGCGGCATTCCGCTGGGCAAGGTTGTGGATGTGGTCAGCCGTATCAACACTGGTGCTAAGTACGACAGCAAGGCGTTTAAGAAATCGGTAGGCCTTAATGGCGTAGGTACCAAAGCCGTCAACGCCTTGTCGGAATATTTCAAGGTAGTTTCCTATCGCGACGGCCAGGCCAAATGGGCAGAATTTGAATTTGGAAAATTAAAAAAGGAGAGTAAGTTGGAGCCTACTACTGAGCCCAACGGCACAGCCGTCTTTTTCAGGCCCGATGGCGGCATGTTTCGCCATTATCGCTGGGTGTATGAGTATGTGGAACAGCAGCTGTGGAATTACGCCTACCTAAACGCCGGCCTGAAAATCTGCTTTAACGGCAAAGTATTCCAGTCGAAAAACGGCTTGCTCGACTTGCTCACCAAAAAGACCAACGCCGAGCATATCCGCTATCCCATCATCCACCTGATAGGCGAAGACGTCGAGATCGCTTTTACCCACGGCGATCACTACGGCGAGCAGTACTACTCGTTCGTGAACGGCCAAAATACCACCCAGGGAGGTACCCACCTGAACGCCTTTCGAGAGGCGCTGGTCAAGACGGTGCGCGACCATTTTAAGAAAAATTTCGACGCCAAAGACATCCGAGAGAGCATCATCGCAGCCGTCAGCGTGCGCGTTGAAGAACCAGTATTCGAGTCGCAGACCAAAACTCGCCTCGGTTCTGACCGCATCAGCCCCGATGGACCGAACATCCGCACATGGATGAACGACTTTTTGTGCAAAGCCTTAGACGATTATTTGCACAAAAACCCCGAAGTAGCCAAAGAGATGCTCAAGCGCATCCAACAGTCGGAGCGCGAACGCAAGGAAATCGCCGACGTCAAGAAAATCGCCAACCAGCGGGCCAAGGCGGCCAGTATTCACAACAAAAAGTTGCGTGATTGCCGCTATCATCTTAACGAAAAAGGTCCGGAAGAGCGACGCCTCGCCTCTACGCTCTTCATTACCGAAGGAGACTCGGCCAGCGGCTCGCTCACCAAGGCACGCGATGTAGATACCCAAGCCGTCTTCAGCCTGCGCGGTAAGCCACTCAACTGCTACGGCCTGACCAAAAAAATCGTGTATCAGAACGAGGAGTTCAACCTGCTGCAGCACGCCCTCAACATCGAAGACTCCTTAGACGACCTTCGCTACAATCGCGTTGTCATTGCTACCGACGCCGATGTGGACGGCATGCACATCCGCCTGCTTCTGCTCACCTTCTTTTTGCAGTTCTTTCCCGAATTAGTACGCAACGGCCACCTCTATATCCTGGACACACCGCTCTTCCGCGTGCGCGACAAGCAGCAAACGTTCTACTGCTACTCCGAAGCTGAAAAACAAGAGGCCATCCAGAAACTGCGCGGCAAGCCCGAGATAACACGCTTCAAAGGTCTGGGTGAGATATCTCCTTCAGAGTTTGGTCGGTTTATTGGGCCCGATATGCGCCTGGAGCCCGTCATCCTCAACGAAGACACCAACCTCGACCACGTGCTAGATTATTATATGGGTAAGAATAGCCCTGAGCGCCAGGAGTTTATCATCGAAAACCTGCGCGTAGAGCTGGACGCTGCAGAGGGAACGCCGCCATCGGCGGTTGAAGAAGAGCCAACGGAGATGCCTTCTTGAGCTTACGAGGGCTTATCCGTTTTTTTAGGTACGGGGTCGTAGCCAAAGGCGCCCCACGGGTGACAGCGGGAGATGCGCCGCAGCGCTAACCACGTACCTTTGAAGATGCCCCATTCTAAGATGGCCTCAATGGCGTACTGGGAGCACGTAGGCTTGAAGCGGCATTTGCTCGGCCCTAACAATGGAGAGAGGAACAGGCGGTAGAGACGAACGGGCAGCACGAATATCTGCCGAAGCCATTTTTCCATGTCTCTAAAATGCGCAAAAGAGCGGTTTGGTTTAACGCACATCAACGAGGTACGGCCACGTCTCGCACGACATCCTCGATGACTTGCTGCATGGGGTAGCCTTCTATTTCGCGCTCGGGCGTCAGGATGACGCGGTGATTAAGCACAGGCACAATGACGGATTGAATGTCGTCGGGAATAACGAAACTCCGCCCTGACATGGCGGCGATGGCTTTGGCGCTGCGTGTGAGCGCCAGCGACGCGCGCGGACTGGCGCCCAAGAACAGATCGTGGTGGTGGCGCGTGCGGTGTACGAGGGCAGCGATGTAGTCCAGCAAGTCTTCGCGAATGTACACCCGCTCAATGCGACGACGACAATCGGCAATATCTTGAGGAGTAATCGTGGGCTGCACCACCTGCCCAAGTCGGCCATCGAAGTCGTCGTGAAAACGGCGAAGAATTGCCCGCTCCTCTTCTAAAGAAGGATAGTCAAGCAAGATACGGAAAAGAAAGCGGTCTAATTGGGCTTCCGGCAGGCGGTAAGTGCCCTCTTGCTCGATGGGGTTTTGGGTAGCCACCACCATGAAAGGAGTGGCCATAGGATAGGTATGGCCATCAATGGAGACCTGGCGCTCTTCCATGACCTCAAACAAAGCAGCCTGAGTTTTTGCCGGTGCCCGGTTGATTTCGTCAATGAGGATGATATTGGAGAAAATAGGCCCAGCTTTAAAGCGGAAATCGGCTGTCTTGGGGTTGAATACCGAAGTCCCTAACACGTCGGCTGGCATCAAGTCGGGCGTGAACTGAATGCGGCTGAAACCAGAGTCTATGGTGCGCGCTAACAAACGAGCAAGAAGCGTCTTGGCGATGCCTGGCACGCCCTCCAGCAACACATGGCCACCCGTGAAGAGGGAAATCAGCAGCAGCTGGATAGCCTCCTGCTGCCCCACAATCACCTGCTGGATAGCCTCTTTCACGCGCTCAGCGCACAATTGCACGGGTTGAAGATCAACGGTTGCAGGTGCGGGAGCACCCTCGGGAAGCCCCTCATTCTCTTCGTAATTCATGGAGATCGCTAGGGTAGTCTACATAAAGATTAGCACCAAAGGTAGCAGGCGTTTACTGACTAAGAGGCTTCTGCTTAGTCGCTTTTTCCCAGAAAGTCTCCAGATTCGACTGCAACCTGTGCAGCATTTCCTCATTTGCCTCGTAAATCATGGCGCGAGTGTAGTTATTGAAGATAAGCCGGATGTCATCTCCGGGTACCTCAGAGAGGCTCGACAAGGCAGTAATGAAGCCCTCGGATACCGGCGCCGCAGCAAGCGACTCTATGGTTAGCGCTAAGCCAAAGCGCACGCGCACCTGCTGGAGGAAGGCCTTCATCATCTGCTCGCATAAGTGGCGATAGTTCTTTCTTTGGTAGTGTATTTGCGCCAGCGCATTCACCTGCTCAGTACTAAGGTTTTCTTTAGGGAGCCGCAGCGCCACAATGCGCTGTCGGCGTTTGCCGCGGAAAAGCACGTAAAGGAGCGCCAAAGCCACTAACAAATACCAAGCTTGCGCTAAGGGCGGCTTTTGAAGTACGAACAGGAGCGGGTGCTCGGAAGGCAACCGCCGGTTACCGACGCGAGCTGGCTGCATGGCTCCCGGGTCGCGGTACTTCATGTCCCAGTAAATGTCGCCTTCGGGTAAGTAACCCAGCACCGCCTCCGTGTAGGCTTGCATTTCTTGGCGGAGCAAATGGTAGTTGGTCAGTGCCAAAGGCACCGAGTGTAGGTAGAAGAAGCCTTTGCCATAGGGGAAACAAGCAAAATAAACGAGCGTATCGTTGGCCACGCCTAATGGCACTTGGGGGCGCTCGGCACAGAAGTAAGCCTTAGGAATGTAAGACCACTCGAAAGGCGTCGGGACATTCTTCACCGCAAAGTACACGACGGCATACCCAGAGTACCCGGTATTCTTGATCTGCAGGCGCAAAGTGTCTGCTTGCATCACCACATAGTCGGACCAGGTCGCCTCGGGGCATTCCTCATAGTAGAGGTAGTGCATCAGGTCAAAAGGGATGTACTTGCTGCTGATGAAAGCCGTATTTCCAGCCTCGACGAATGCTAGCAAATGCGCCGTTGCCGCAGAGTCATAATAGGGTTTTTGGCCGATAAAAAAATAAGTGGACGTCGACTCATCGGCACTCAGAGGCAAAACATCGCTCAAATCATGGGTGATAGTGAAAACCGAATGATTGGGGAAGTAGGTCTCGAGCAGCCGAAATAGCACCTTTGTGCCAAAAGGTTGCTCGCTTTTCTCTTGGTAATTCGGCTCCCAGTTATAACGCCGTATCAAAGAAGAGCGGGTAAACCACACCACACTTCCCACTCCAGCTACTAGGGTTATCCAAAAAAGAAGAGAAAAGCGGCGTTGGCGCGCTGCAGTTTTGAGGGGGAGCATAGCTATTGGTTTTCTTCGCGTCGCCCAAAAAGGCGCTCCAGAATATTAGGGCGCCGGCGCAGTTCGTCATCAGGGGCCTGCCCTTCTTCAGTGGAGTGTTGCTCAAAATATCGTTCAGCGGCCTCCTTCAGGTTCTGATAGCCATTTTGCTGTATCTCTGCGCGCATGGTAGAGTCCGTGAGGAGCATTTGCAGGGTGTCGGGTGAGATATCAATGAAGCCGGGACACCCGAATTTAGCCAGCACATGGGGCGGAGGCTCTGGGAAGCGCTCTTGATACCACTTGATGAACGCCCGGTCGTTGGCCATTTTATGCCAGAACAGGCCAACGATCGGTAGCGCCATTGAGGCACCTTGGCCTAAGGCTAACGAGCGAAAGCGCACAGCAGGGCTGGATGCACCCACCCAAGCACCTGTCACCAAGCGCGGGTTGTAACAAATAAACCACCCATCGGCTTGGTTTTGCGTAGTGCCGGTTTTGCCGGCAAAGTCACCTTGGTGAAGTCCATAACCATAGCGCAAGCGCGCTCCTGTGCCGCCGTTGATTACAGACTGGAGCATGCGCGTCATTGTGGCTGCCTGGTCAGTCGTAAGCGCTCGCACAGGCGTCGGAGGGTGCTGCGACACTTCTTCCGCATAATCATACACGATATCTCCCGTGCGGGTGGTAATGCGCGTCACCACCACCGGCTCTGGTCGAACGCCGTGGTTGGCCAGCGTGCCGTACACTTGCATCATCTCATACAGGGAGATGTCAGCAGCGCCTAAGCTAATGCCAAATTCGCGTGGCAGCCGCGAGGTAACGCCCATCTTTCGGGCCAGCTGAATGGTGTGCTCGATACCCACGCGCTCGATAAGCTGCGCGGCGATAACGTTGACTGAGTGTGTAAGCCCCGCAGTAAGCGAATACCAGCCGCCATAGAAACCGTCGGCATTGCGCGGCTCCCAGTCCACAATTTTTACCTGTTGGTTGGGCAGGTAAGTACAAGGAGTTAGAGAGTCCTGAAGCGCTGCCGCATACACAATGGGTTTAAATGTGGAGCCTACCTGCCGGCTGCTCTTGATGTGGTCGTACTTGAAGTGCCTGTAATGTATGCCCCCTACCCACGCGCGCACATAGCCGGAAGAGTGATCCATGACCATAAAACCGCAGTTGAGCAAGCAGAAATAATACCGCACGCTGTCCAGTGGACTCATTACCGTGTCTATCTCCGAATTGGCTCCTCGCCAGGAAAAGACAGTCATACGAACGGGTTTCTCAAAGTTAGCGCGGATATCGGCGTCGCTCCAGCCAGCCTCGCGCAGGGTTAGCCAACGCTCGCTGCGTCGCACCTGCTCGTCTATCCAGCGGTCATCGCCCCAGGGCTTTTCAGTGCCTCTATAGCTGCGCCAGTGCTGGTCGAAGAGGTCTTGCAGCTGGCGCATGTGCTGGCGGATGGCTTCTTCGGCGTAGCGCTGCACCCGGCTGTGGATGGTGGTGTACACTTTGAGGCCATCGGTGTACAAGTTGTAGGGCGTACCGTCGTCATGCGTGCGTCCTTTAAGCAACTTGGGCAGTACGTCAGTGCGCAAGTGCTCGCGGAAGTAGGTAGCCAACCCTTCGTTGTGACTATCCACTTGATAACGGCGAGCGCCTAACGGCCTTTTTAAAAGCGTCTCGTAGTCGGCCTGTGTAATACGCCCGCGCTCTATCATACGTCGCACCTGGTCCATGCCAAGTTCGTCGCTCCGGACGGATACGTTAAACGTACTATTGCGCACCATCTGCTTCAGCACTAAGTTGCGGCGGCGCAGAGCATTCTCCGGATTGCGCACCGGGTCGTAGTACGTCGTGGCCTTCAGCATTCCAACCAGGGTGGCGGCTTGATCGGGCGTCAGGTCTTTTGCCCTCTTATTAAAAAAATGACGAGCAGCCACGCTAATGCCGTAGCGGTCGCCCCCAAAAGGCACGGTGTTCAGATAAAGGTTGAGCAGCTCCGCTTTGGTATAGATGCGTTCCAGTCGAACGGAGATAAAGTTTTCCCGGATTTTATTGATAAGCAGGCTCACCCCCGGGATACCGTAGCGTTTGCGCGGATATAGGTTTTTGGCTAACTGCTGGCTCAGTGTCGAGCCGCCACCTTTGGTGTCCTTGGTCAGTAGGCCAAAAGCTACGCGCATCCAGCTAGTGAGGTCAATACCGCTGTGTTCAAAGAAACGCCGGTCTTCGGTGGCTAACAATGCCGTAACGACGTAGGGCGAGATGTTTTCGAGGGAGATCTCTGTGCGGTTTTCTACGTAAAACTTGCCCAACAAAACGCTGTCGGCCGAATAAATCTCTGTAGCGTTAGCCGTTTCAATCGAACGAAGTTCCTCTGTATCAGGTAAGTGGCCGAATAGACCTACCCAGACAGCTGCGATAAGGGCTAATAAGAAATAGATCCCCCACCGCAAGAGCACTACCGCTATCAACAACATCCGAGCGATCGCCGGATGACGCACTTCAAAACGTTGCCAGACGGCTCGAACGGGAGCGGTAGCATACGACCAGGCGCTGCGCAAGGGAGCCAAGACAGGCTCCAACACATCGGCAAGCCCGCGTTTCATGGTGCGCCAAAAGGATAGGAGGGACCGAACGAGCTGGCTTTCTCGAAGTGATGAAAAGAGCTTTAGCATGTGATTGGACCCGAGGCATCGGGCTGTGCGAAGGTAAAAGAGGTTTGCGAAACGGCGCGCGTTTCGCAAACCTCTTTCTTTTGTGCCAGGCTATGGTTTAGCGTTTAGCTACCTTAACGCTGCTGTTGCCCAGGCTGCTTTCAGCGCGCAATACGTACATGCCGGCGGGCAGCTGGCGAACATCCAGTGGCACTACCTGACCAGCGTGTACGCCTTGCAGGCGCAGTTGAGCCACCTGGCGACCATCTGTGCTTAGGATAGTGATGTTCACAGGTCCGCTGGCATCCATACCAAAGGCTACTGTTACCCAATCTGCTGCTGGGTTAGGCTGTACGTGGATGCCCAATGGGTTGGCAAGAGCCGGCTCGTTGGTGCTGACCACATTACCCGGATCTACAATGACGCCGCGCGCTTCTGCGCGCGCGCACACTTGATCGCCTGCACTCGAACGGACGCAGGCTTCTGTGTCGTAATTGAGCATGTCCATGATGTCCACTTGGTCAATAACCCAGTTAGCGTCCGTCACCGTAGTGCTGGCGTCCGTGCCAAAGCGGAAGCGGAAGGCAAGGCTCTTGCCAGCAAATTCGCTCATGTCGAAATACGAACGTATCCAGCCGTTGGAGTTGCCCGAGAACCCGCTGAGGAACGGAATAGCAAAGGTGCCGTATTGGATGCCGCCGGTGTAGCCTTCGCGGAATACCTTGCTGCGGTCGAAGCGGCGCCAGGAAGACTCGCCGTCCAGTTGCACTTCGAGGAAACCAGCATCTGCGCCGGCCTGGGTGTTGAAGCGATGCCAAAAGCGCAGCACTGGCTTGGAACCTTGAATGGTTACTGGCAGATAGTGGTACAGTACTTGGTCGGTTTCGCTGGCTGGCGCGTCCACTCGCCAGGCCGCTTGGCCTACCCTTACCACGTTGTTTTGCAAGTAGAAGGTATTGTTCACGTTGTTTTCCAGCGAGAACGAGCTCCATCGGTCGCCCTCTTCTTCCATATCGTCGCGGAAATAAAGATTAGACTTGAATGCCGGGTCTGACTTGGCCGTGTAGCTGAGGGTAATTTGTTCGCCAGAGGCCATGTTGCCGATATTCCAAGTAATTACTCCACCCACATTAGTGCCTCCATGTGAGGCCGACACCAAAGACAACCCCTGCGGTAGCGGGTCAGTAACAACTACGCCCGTTGCCGTTTCGTCTTTGTGGTTGGTGACAGTGATAGTAAACTTGGCTTCACCGCCCGCGTCAATCAATGGAGTTGAAGTGCTCTTACTGATTTTCAATTCTTTAATGCAAGTAGGAATCGGGTTAAAATCTTCCACACCATCACCGGAGCTGTTACTGCTACCTTGATTAGCAAAAATGCCCATACCGCGGCGCGCAAACACCTGGCTGATGAGGCAGGTATCTTCACCGTTGTAATTCAGGATATTGGCTAACCGGATGGCATCGCGCCCGTCGATAAAGCCTGGCGAGCAGGGCTGCAGCTTCATACCATCCATGACCAGCTGCACGGCGCGATAGTTGCCGCTGTTGGGGTTCGTCCAATCGGGATCGTAGCCGTATTTTTCGACAAGTGCCCAGTACAGGTCCCAGGTTACCGTCGCCCATACTTCGCCGATGGCGTGCACACCAGCGCTGTTGGCTACTGTGCCGTAGGTGTGCGGGTTAATGGACATATCGGTGGTGTAAGGCACACGGCGGATGCCCACACCGTCGTTGGGCTGGCGCAGCACGTATGTGCCCACCCCGCGGCGCTGTTTAGGAGCGTCGCCGGGTCTCACACTGGTAATGAGGGTAAACCAGTCGCTCCAGCCTTCGCCCATTTGCTCGGCATTGCCCAGGCAGCCAGCCTGGCTGGGACCTCCTGTGAGGCGGTTCGATACGCCGTGACCGTATTCATGGGCAACAATGCCGTTGTCGAAACTGCCGTCTAAACGCTGCGGCCCCGTGGAGGTAGGGCGCACCAATGAAATGTTCAGCCCGAGGCCAACATACTGGCGCAGCAGGTCGCAGTTGGGCTTGCTCATCATCACCACCGGGATAGTTACCTGGGGGCCGAAGGTTCCAGCAGCCATGCCGATAGTGGCATCTTCGAAGTTGCAGATGATGCAACCAATGGCGCCGGCCTGCTGGGCGATTAGCGCTTTTTGGCCAAATTGGCACACGCCGCGGTCAACCATGGCAATTTTGCCTTGTAGGGCGTTTACCGGTGGGTTGCAGTTTTTGGTGGCATCGTCCGAACCGGTGCCATCGTTTGTGATAACGACCTCACCAGTTACCGGCGTCGTAGTAATAGGTGCTCCCCAACCATTAGCAGCCTGGCCGTAGTAGGTGCCTTGCACGAAAACCGGTCCATTTACCCGCACCACATTGCCGCTTTCGCCGCTCCACAGGTACATCTGCATGCGCCCGTTGCCGCCGTCAGCTGGCGTGGAAAAGTTGGCATTATTCTCCCCGCCGCCGTCGAGGGCCTCTGCGCGCACAAAGTCATTGGCCACCCCGCCGCGCCCGTAGTTGTTCGCCTGGAAGTTGCCTGCGGGCTCATCGAATCCAAAGCGATAGGTGATGTCGTGAAGCATGTTGTTCATGTAGAACAAGTTCGTTATAGCTGCTTCCAGGTTCGCGGCGGGCTCACTATCGGGGTCAAAAGGAAAGTTAAAAACATAGTTGGTGCCCGTTGCTGACTCGTTAACACTTGGGGTGTTGTCGTTGGCGCGGTCTTCATAAGCCCACACGTTGTTGCCTCTCGTATACGTGTACTCGGGGCCGGGTTGACCGTTGTCGTCGAGCCAGCCGTAGGGCGAAGCTATCGGGTCGGCCGGGTTTATCACAAGAGTGCGAGAGCCATGCGCCGGGCTTTCTGCCGGAAGGGCAAAGACGTTGTAAGCTTCGTCAACGCCCGACAGGCTGGTTTGGCTTTGTACGGCTTGGGCAATGGCTTTCGCATCTTCTTCATAATCGCTGCAGTCGCCATCAGCGTGGTGAGCGTGGCCGGCCTTGCAGTACAAGGTGTGGTTATGCTTCCGCAAGATTTGGCCGTTAACCGCATCCACCGTGATGGTCCACATGTCGGAGCTATTTGCCTGGTCGAGGAACAGTTTCCAGGCCAGCCGCGGCTGCTCTTGCTCGTTAAGGTCGTAGCAGATGTCAACAGGTATCTCTTGGCGCGATACGTTGCCTCCTTCAAATACCCAGTTGCGGTCGCTGATTTTGCGCTTCAGGCGAGGCACATCAGTAGGCGCAAAGCCCAGATGCAACAGCGCCATCTCTAAGGCACGACCTGCACCTAAGGAGGGCAGCGTGGTATTAACGCGCTGGGCTAAATCGGTGACAAAACGATGCCCTAAGTGATACACTTGGCCGTCGCGAACATGCAAACCAAAAAGAGCATTGTACACAGGAATGCCCGCGTGTTGCTGTTGTACCCAAATGTGCGCCACACGATTGTGTTTGCTCACGTAGGCATCGCTAATGCGCACGTCGGCTACATCCGAGCTGGTGAGGTGAAATTGCTCAGGATTCGTGCGCAGGAAGCGCAGCGCCATCTCCTGAGCGGCTGGCAAATCTTGTGCGCCAGCTCCTTGTGGAAACAATGCTATCAGCAATGCGCCCAGCCACCCATGAAGGCGGAGTAATAACTTCATTGACATAAGACAGAGCGTGTTATTTAGTTTGGTGAAAAAATGCGCTTCCCGGCGCACAAGCCGAAAAGCGCTCAAAGGTAGAACTTTCGTTTTTTTGCTAAATTGGATTAGAGCATCTATCGTTAGCCAAACAGCATTTTTTAGTCTTTGCGGCGCTTCATCAAATAGCGCCGAATATCCTCCACGGGATACACGGCGGCTACCTCCCAGCCGTTTTCGTGCACATAATTTAGCCCATCCACTGCGCTGCGAAATTCGTAGCGACGTCCCTTAGAGTCGGTCAGACAATCGTGAGGCTGACGGCTGCGCTTTTGCCCGTAATCAACGCCCAGATGATAGGTGCCGTCGGTGCGGCGCAGCGGTGTTATTTCAATGTAAGCACCTGTGTTGGAGGAGGTCAGCAGAGTACCTTCTACGTACAATTGGCCGTAGAGCAACATACTCCAAAAAAGGCCCATTAGTGTCATTAACAGCGGTTTCATAGTGCTTGTGTTTTTTGGCGACAAAGAAAGGCGGGACATCAGGACAATTAACAACATTAACCTGGGCTTAACCGGTATGGCGTTTTTTTAACCAAATACCTGCTCAGCGCATGGGCACTGCTGGAGCAGCCCTACCTTTGCTGCATCGTTATGCCAACGCTTCAGTTCTCAAGCAAGCCGTTCGAAGCCCTGACGGTGTATGAGCTGTACGACATCATGGCCCTCCGCCAAGAGGTCTTCGTCGTAGAGCAAAACTGCCCTTATCTGGACGCCGACGGCAAAGACCTGCACGCCTGGCACATTATGGGCCGCAATGAGGAGGGCGATTTAGTCGCTTACACCCGTGTGCTGCCTCCGGGCGTCAGCTATGAGGGCTACGCTTCGATTGGTCGAGTAGTTAGTGCACCTGAGGTGCGGCGATCTGGTGCTGGTCGGCTGATTATGGAGCATAGCCTTGCCTTGTGCCGAGCGCTGCTCGGCCCAACACCGCCTGTTAAGATAAGTGCGCAGACCTACCTCGTTCGTTTTTATGAAAGCTTTGGCTTTCGCTCTACCGGCGAGGAGTATTTGGAGGACGGCATCCCACATGTGGCTATGGTACTGACAAGCGACTAAACCTATGTTTTACTGCGCATAGGTTCGCTGTCCCAGGCGTGGTCGTCGGCGGACAAGTTGGCCATCAGGTCGTCTTGCAGTAATCGCTCTTGCATTTCAATTTCCTCTTTGACGGTCAGCACGTAGTCGCGCGCTTCATGGCGAGCTACCGCCAGCTTGCGCAACGACCGTTCGTCGTAGCGGATAAAGCGTTGGGCCTGGCGTTTGGCGGTATATCGTCGGAAACCCAGGGCAACCAGTACGTCTTCGCCCAGGCTAACCGCAGTGTACAGTGTTTCGCGGTATACGTGCTCTACGTGGTACTCGATGAGGTCATAGGCGTCCATGCGGTTGCGCGCACGGGCGAAAATATGCAGGTGAGGGAAGTGCTTGCGCAGTGTTTCAATGATACGCGCATTGGTTTCAGGCGAGTCCACAGCGGCGATAAAAATTTTAGCTTTTTCAGCACCAGCGGCTTCTAACATCTCCAAGCGAGTAGCGTCGCCGTAGTACACCTTGAAGCCCATCTTGCGCAGCAGCTCCACGCGATCGGAGTCATGGTCCAATACCGTAGCCTCGATGCCATTGGCGCGCAACATGCGGCCTATGGTACTGCCGAAGTGGCCAAAGCCGGCGATAATCACCGGATGCTGCTCGTCTATCACATCATCTGGGCGAGGCTCTGGCTTCTGTTTTACTCCAAAGTAAGGGTCAATGAAACGGTCGTTGAGCAACAATAAGAAAGGTGTGGCAAACATGCTAATGGCTGTAACGGACATCAGCTGGTTGGCTAATTGCGCCGGTAGAAGGCTGATTTGTTGGGCAAAGCCCACTAATACGAAGGCGAATTCGCCTATCTGGCTCATTCCCAGGGCAAAAAGGAGGTTCTGGTCGGCACTCATCCGAAAGAAGCGCCCTATGCCGTAAAGGCTGAGTCCTTTGAGGAGCATCACTATGACTACCAGCATGAAGATGAAACCGGGATCTTCCCAAACCAGTTCAAAATTCAACGAGGCGCCCACGCCAATAAAAAATAGTCCCAACAAAAGCCCTTTGAAAGGCGAAATGTCGCTTTCTAACTCATGGCGAAACTCGCTGTTGGCCAGTACCACTCCTGCCAGAAAGGCGCCCAGGGCCGGGCTTAGACCGATGGTTTGCATGAGATAAGAAATGGCCAGTACCAAGAGCAAAGAGGCTGCAGTGAACAACTCGTGCAGGCGCGTTTTGGCCACAGCCCGAAGTACAGGGATGAAAATGTAGCGCCCAAAGAAAAGAATACCACCTACGACACCTACGACCACTATCGTCTGCAGCCATCCGGGCAAGTCTTCTATTTGCGAGTGCCCCAGCCCCTCCGCACTGGCGGCCATGCCGCTAGGGGCCAACAGCGGTAGGAGGGCCAAAATGGGAATGACGGCAATGTCCTGAAAGAGCAAGACCGAAAAGGAGGATTGCCCCATTACTGAGCGCGCATTACCGCGTTCCTTGAGGGTCTGCAACACAATAGCTGTCGAGGACATTGAAAACGCCAAAGCCACTGTAAGCGCTACCGTCCACGGCCAACCCAGGAACACGGTAAAGAGGACACCCAACACCACGGTGGTCAACCCCATTTGCGATAAACCCAGGCCGAGAATCGAGCGGCGCATGGACCAAAATTGCGCTGGCTCTAGCTCTAAACCGATCAGAAACAGCATCATGACTACTCCGATCTCCGCGAAATGCATCAAATCGGCGCGCTCTTCACCCACCAAGGCCAAACCAAAAGGACCTATGAGGATACCGGCTAACAAGTAGCCTAACACAGAACTCAGCCCCAACCTCTTCGTTAGAGGAACACACAGAACGGCTGCTGCCAGATAGATAACTGCTTGATGTAGAAACATGGGCGATGGTTTTTGGCAAAAAAAACGACAAGGTTGCACCTCCGCTTCACATCGGAGCACCGCTCCACGGGCAAAGCAGCATCCTCAAAGAAACGCTCTTTTAGACAGATGTAAAAGACAATGATGCCGTTGCGCAACCAACCAGCTCGTGCAACCGCGAACAGGGCAGGAGGGGGCGGTACTGTTTATCGGCCAACGACAACCCGGCGAACCGACCGCCCCGCTTCGTTTTGCAGTGAGACGAGGTAAACACCGGCCTGACCAAATACCTCGGCGGGTAACTCAAGCACGTGCTCTCCAGTAGGGAAGTAAATCTCCCGTTGCACATACACCCAGCGGCCAGTGGCGTCGGCAACGCGTACCTCAGCCCAAAAAGGCGCCGTGGTTTCTACCTGAAGCTGCAGTGGCGTGCCGCTGGAGAGAGGGTTAGGAACTACTTGCCAACGAGCGAGCTGGCTAATCTCACCCACAGCAGAAGTGGTTGAGGTGCGAAAACTGGACTGCCGCGCGGCGGCGCAAGTAACGTATTGGTTGAACGGTCGTACCCGCCATTGATACAGTCGGTTGGGCTGCAGCGTCTTGACCGTTAGCGAGGTGTTGTTGGTAACAAACGACTGCGCAAACGAAGAGGTGAAGGAGCTGACAATGTCAAACTCTACCAAATAGTAATTGGCGCCCGCCACGGATTTCCATTCCACCACCACCTCGTCGTAGAACGGCACACTGGCTCCGCCAATAGGAGCTATGAGCAGGTCTGTAGGTGTGCTGATTTCTGTAGCTATGGGCGAGAAAGTATTGTTCAAATAATTGCGGGCAGGCTTAGCCCTATCGGCCAAAATAGCGCTTTGTTGCTGAGGGGTGAAGACATATTCGCTACAGAAATTGAAGTAGCCCATCATGTTGTTGGCCATAGGCACCACAGGCACCCCCAGTGGGTCTTGCGCGCTGCCATTGTAGGTGCAGCTGGTGGCGCCATAGCCGAAGTTGTAGTCAGGTGGTGTGTCGCAGATCTTGTCCGCTGCAGTAGTGCAGTTGGTGCCGTTCATGCGTTCTGTGGGCACTCCCCCCGGGGAGGTGGCTGGTGCCTTAGGCCAACTCGGAAAAGTATTGTCAAAGGGCTGGCTCTCCCAGCCCAAAAAAGTATGTTGTAAGCTGAAAAAATGCCCGATTTCGTGGGCTAATGTGGAGTTGTTTTTAGCGCCGCTGATTTGGTCCTTCCGGCAAACAATCCAGTCGCGCTGAGGACTGTAGTAGCCTAACGTTACTCCCTGCTGGTTGCTGCTCACTACCGCTTGGTTGACGATGTAAATGTTCATCGCGTTGGTATGTCGCTGCGCCTGCATGACCGACCAGGCGGTTTGGTCGTTGTAAACGTTGTTGTGGTTAATGTTGTAGTTGAAAAGAGTTCCATACACCTGGTGTGGGCGTAAATAGAAACGGATGTTCATAGGAGCAAAAGCCTCGTTAAGAGTGCACAATTGGTCTAACACGCGCGCTTCAAGTATGCGACCCTTGCCCGTGGCGTCTGCCACTAAATGAAAGTGCACCGGAACATATTGCACAGAGCCGCGCTCGTGTACGGCTGTGGCCGCCTCCTGCAAATTGGCGAGCAGACGCGGCTCAAAAAGTAGTTGGTCCTCCATAGTAGTGCCGCAAACGCCTCGCAGGAGTTGTGCCCCTGCAGGAGCGGAAAGAGTAAGGGTGGAGAGAAAACTCAGAAGGAGAGGGATTTTTTTCATAGCACTGGATCCTAATAAGGCGGGTAAATAACGGCGAGTAAGGTTATGACAATAAAGGTTTGGTTGCACAGAGACTATAGCAAACACGCTGAGTGTCTGCCATTAGCAAAATAGCGGTGAGCTAAGAAGAAAAATTACTCTTGGGAAATAGCTTCTTTGCCGCACGGCTCGCCTGCCGTTCGTCCACACACGCCGCAAGTAGCGCCTTCCTTTTGCAAAAACGGATTGTTGTTGGCGCAAGTACCTCGAAATTCTCCGCCTTTGACCAGTAAGATACGGAGGCTAAAGAAAAAAAAGGCCAGCAAAACAAAAACAACGGCTAAGGCGACTACGGCGAGCATGGCAGTTCAATTTTAACCCAAAGATACCCCCCTAACCAGGAGACGAATGGTGTTTGGATGGCTTTTTTAAGTTTTCTTTGCCCAAACAAAAACATACGCCGAAAGTTTCGCCCAGCCTGAAAGCACTGCCTATCTTGGCCCACGAAAAAGAAAACGACTGCTCTCACTACTTCACCCTCACGTACAAAGGTTGTTATGCTACCCGTAAGTAAACTTCTTCGAGGAAAAAGTGATCACCGCATTTGGTCGGTGCCACCCGACTTTATGGTCATAGATGCGCTGCAACTTATGGCAGACAAAAACATCGGCGCTGTCCTGGTAATGGATGGCGAACAGTTGGTAGGCATCTTCTCCGAGCGAGACTATGCTCGCAAGGGCATTATCCAGGGGCGAAAAGCAAAAAGTACGCCGGTTTCCGAAGTCATGACGGCCAACGTCATCACGGTAACGCCGGAGATGAGCATTGAGGACTGCATGCAGCTGTTCAACAACAAGCGAATACGCCACCTGCCAGTCATGGAAAACGGCAAGGTCGTTGGTTTGCTTAGTATCGGCGACATCGTCCACGCCATCATCCGAGAACAGAGCATCCACATCCAGTTTTTAGAGCAATACATAGCCGGTATTTAATCGTTCATCGCGCGCCCAAGGAGCCTGCGTCTATTGCGGTGTCTGCAGGGCGTTAATACACACCTGTAAATATGGACTTACTCATCGTAGCAGTCTTTATCATTGGATACGCCTTCATTGCCTTAGAACACCCGCTCAAAATAGATAAGTCAGCTTCCGCCTTACTTACAGGTGTATTGTGCTGGTTAGTTTTGCTCTTTGGGATTGAGCAGATGCCTGCATACAGCGGCCTTTCGCAGGAGGAAAAGTCGGATATTCTTAAGTTTTTAGATCACAGCCTTTTCGAGCAGGTTGGGGAGATCGCAGAGATCTTGTTTTTCCTCATTGGTGCCATGACGATTGTCGAGTTGGTGGACCAACACGAGGGTTTCCGCGTCATTACTGACCGCATCAAAACGCTTAGCCGGCCACGCCTGCTGTGGATTATTTCCATCATTGCCTTTATCGCTTCGGCCATTCTCGACAACTTAACGACGACCATCATCTTGTGCGCTTTGATACGGCGCCTGATTAAGAACGAGGAAGATATGTGGCTGACGGGTGGCTTTGTAGTGTTGGCGGCTAATGCGGGTGGAGCGTGGTCGCCCATCGGCGACGTTACCACGATCATGCTCTGGATAGGTGGCCAGATTACGACTCTGCACGTTATTAAGGCCGTATTGGCGCCTTCCATTGTCTGTTTGGTGGTACCGCTGTTGATTACTTCCTTTACGTTGCGCGGCCAAGTGGAGCCGCCCGAGCGCGAGGAGGAGGGGCACAATGGCTATGCCTGGGCCGTACACGAGCAGCATCTGGTCTTTGCTGTAGGCACCTTGGGGCTGCTTTTCGTACCTGTTTTTAAGGCCATTACACACTACCCGCCGTTTATGGGCGTATTGCTGTCGTTGGGCTTTATTTGGTACCTAACGGAATACATCCATCGCGACAAACCGGAAAAGGTGCGAAATGAGCTATCCGTCGCTGCGGTGTTGCGTCGCATTGACACCCCCAGTGTCCTCTTCTTTTTAGGTATCCTGCTGGCTGTAGGAGCGCTGTCCACTTCAGGTCATCTCCGCGTGTTGGCCAATAGCCTCGACCAGATATTTGCAGGCGATATCTATCCGCTAAATACGCTTATTGGCATGCTCTCAGCCATTGTGGACAACGTGCCTCTGGTGGCTGCAGCCATGGGTATGTATCCATTGGAAGCTTACCCACCCGATCATGACTTCTGGTTGCTGCTGGCCTATTGTGCAGGCACGGGCGGTAGCATGTTGGTCATTGGCTCCGCTGCAGGAGTAGCTGCCATGGGCCTGCTCAAAATCAATTTCATCTGGTATCTAAAGCGCATTAGCCTGTATGCCTTGGTGGGCTATCTGGCGGGTATAGCTGTCTTTTACTTGCAGCATCACTTCTTATAAGCGACAAGTCTGGGGGTGCCCAACTTTGACTACTTTTGGGGCGTCTTGGGCGTTTATTAGTCTAATTCAGCCCGATACAATTAATTTATGCGTGCCATGTACCCCAGATTTTCACTCCTTATCGTATTGCTGTTTGGGCCGTTTGCCTGCCAGAACAACACACGCCAACTTCCTCCAGACGCTATACCTCCCTCGAATTCAGAAAAAGTCGCCCGCTCGTTCGATGAGTTCAAAGGTTCCTCTTCCTCCAGCGGGTTCGAGGATTTGGTGGCTGACTATGAAAGCAAAGACCGCGTCATTTGGCAAAAGCCCGATTTGGTCATTTCGCTCTTAAACGGCCTCGAGGGCAAGACGGTGGCGGACATTGGGGCTGGCACGGGCTACTTTGCCTTTCGCCTGGTGCCTAAGGCAAAGAAAGTGATCGCCGTAGACATTGACCCGCGGTTTATTGACTTCATGGACAGTATCAAAGTCCGCTTGCCTGAAGCGTATCAGCGGCGCTTTGAGACGCGTCTGGCTAAGCCCAACAACCCCATGCTCGCACCAGAAGAAGTGGATGCCGTCATCGTCGTGAACACCTACGGTTACTTGCGTCAACGGGTCCCTTATTTGAAAATCTTATTGGCAGGCATGAAACCCCAAGCCACGCTGCTCGTTATTGACTTTAAGAAAAACAGCTTACCCATCGGTCCATCCAATGAGTTCAAGGTGGCGCTTATTGATGTTATGCGGGAGTTGGAAGCCGCAGGCTTTCAAATCACCCAGGTGGATCAGGAAAGCCTCGATTATCAGTATATTGTCATAGCCCAAAAGCCCTGACTACCTTGCCAGGGCGCTATGTTTTCCAAGATGCGCAGCTCGCTCAAAATATTTACCTGGCTTGGTATTCCCGTTCATGTTCACTGGACGTTTGTTTTCATCTTCGCCTACGCTTTTTGGTTAGGGCACTCGAACAACCTGGGCTTGACCAACACCCTGTGGATTACGGGTTTTTTCACGGCGCTGTTTGCTTGTGTGCTTTTGCATGAGTACGGCCATGCTTTGGCGGCTCGTTACTACGGCGTTCCCACGCAGGATATCATTCTGACGCCCATTGGCGGAGTGGCGCGCTTGGAATACATGCCCGAAAAGCCTGTTCAGGAATTTGTGGTGGCCATTGCCGGCCCATTGGTCAATGTCGTGCTGGCTGCAGGGCTATACGCGGCAGGCTGGCTGCTCTTCTCGGAAGAACACTGGCTGGTTTTTCGATGGCTACTGGAGCAGAACCTGCTGTTTGGACAGGGTGGTTCCGAGGAGTTGGGTTTCGAATTAGGGCCTTTAGCGAGCGGAGGGCTGTTTTACCTTTCTGCTTTGGTGGCGGCTAACGTCGCCCTGGTGATTTTTAACTTGATCCCAGCGTTTCCGATGGATGGGGGGCGCATCTTTCGGGCCATGTTGGCCGCGCGTATGAGTCGCGTGCGCGCTACGCAGGTGGCGGCTTGGCTGGGGCAGGCTATTGCGGCGCTATTTATTGTCATTGGCCTATGGCAAAGTGCCTTCACCTTAGTGTTGGTGGGCTTTTTTGTCTTCACCTTAGCGCGTGCCGAAAATCGCAACGTGCGCATGGATGCTGTGCTGCGCCACTTCAAAGCCGCTGATATAGTACGCACGTCATACACTCGCCTGTCTGTTACCGATGGGATGGAAACCCCCATCCATCTGATGCAGGTAGGGTTGGAAAGGCATTTTCTAGTCTTTGACTCGCTAGAGCACCTTGTAGGAGTTTTAGAGGAAAAGCGTATTCTGGAGGCGCTCAAGCGCCGCGATTACGCTGCGCCTGTAGAGAAATACCTCACTGCGCAGGTACAAGTGGTGTCGCAGGAAGTTCGCCTGGAATACGTGTACTATCTCATTCGCCATCAAGGGCTTCATCTGGTAGCTGTGGTTAGTCAGGGGCAACTGGTAGGTGTCATTGACGATATAGGGCTTTCTCAGTTCCTTAAAATGCATCGCTGAGGATGGTTATAAAGAGGGAAATTACCGATTATGTACCAACTTCGCCCTCCCTTAGCTCATGGCTGTCATTCCACGCAACGACGCTTTTATCGCTTTGCTCCGAACGCTAAACGAAGAACAGCGGACGGCGGTAGAGAGCATTGAAGGCCCTGTCATGGTGGTGGCAGGCCCTGGTACGGGTAAGACGCATCTCATGGCTGCGCGCGTGGGTAAGATTTTAATGGAAACTGATACTCCTCCTCAGAGTATCCTGTGTCTCACTTTTACCGATGCGGCCGTCAGCGCCCTGCGCACGCGGCTGTGGCATATGATTGGCCCCGAGGCGTATCGAGTGCCCATCGCCACTTTTCATAGCTTCTGCCACCGCATCATTCAGGAGAACCCGGAGTACTTCGGTGTGGCCGAGTTGGAACCCGCCTCTGAGCTGGAACGCCTCGAAATCGTGCGGCAGTTATTGACGCAATTGCCTCCCGAACACCCCTTGCGCCAAGGCTATAGAGACCCGTTTTTTTATGAAAAGCATCTTCGCCGGCTTTTCACCATTATGAAAACCGAAAACTGGACACCCGGCCGGGTGCGTCGCCATGCCGACCAGTTCATCAAAAGCCTCCCGCAGCACCCCGACTATATCTACCAGCGAAACACAAAGACCGCTCACAAAGGCGAGCTGAAGAAGGAAAAAATTGAGGAGACTATCCGCCGGATGGAGCGCTTAAAGGCCGCTGCAGACCTATACCCAGAGTATTTGCACGCCCTCGAGCGCATCCGCCGCTACGAATTTGAAGACATGATTTTGTGGGTACTGCGCGCTTTCCAAAAACATGAGGCCTTGCTGCGCAATTACCAGGAGCGCTATCTCTACGTGCAGGTAGATGAATTTCAGGATACCAACGGTGCCCAATACGACTTGCTCAACGAGCTGCTGCAGTACTGGCCTACGCCCAACATCCTTATCGTCGGCGATGACGACCAGAGCATCTACGAATTCCAGGGCGCCCGCTTAGACCACTTGCGCGACTTTCAGCAGCGCTATCGCAAAGGACTGACGACGGTGGTGCTTCGCCAAAATTACCGCTCTACGCAGGACATTCTGGACACGGCCGCCCGCCTCATTGCCCGCAACACGCTGCGGGCTGCGCAGCTCGACGGGCTTCCTTTCGATAAGCATCTGCGCGCAGTGGCAGAGAGAAACGGCGGCAACGTAGTCCTTTACCAATACGAAACCCGCGCTGATGAAATCGCCGATGTGGCCAACCGCATCGAACAGCTGTTGGCCGAAGGAGTACCACCGCGCGAGATCGCTGTTATCTATGCCCAGCATCGCCAGGCCGAGGAGTTGCAAACCTTGCTCGCGCGTCGCAACATTCCACACCAAGCGAAGCGGCCTATAGATGTGCTGTCGCTACCGCTTATCGAGCAGGTTCGCGAGCTGCTCCACTACCTGGCCGATGAGGCAGAGGAGCCGTATCGAGGCGAACACCGCCTCTTTCGGTTACTGCATGCCCCTTTTTGGCGTATTCACCCTGCTGACCTCGTGACGATAGCAGCCACCCTACGGCTTAGTACCGAAACGGGTGCTAAGCTAACGTGGAGGGCCCTACTGACCTCGCCCGAGCATTGGCAGCGCCTTCCGCTGCGCAGCCCTTCGGCGTTTGAGCCTATTTGCCAGCAACTCGATCACTGGGTGGCCGCCGTGTATAACGAGCCACTTCCTCAACTGCTCGAACGACTATATGCGCAAACGGGCTTGCTCAGCTGGGCTGTCGGGCAGCGCGACCGGTGGACGCCTCTACAAACGCTCAAAACTTTTCTCGACTTTGCGGCATCTGAAGCCCTCCGCCAGCAGGAGACGCCCTCAGCGCTTACGGAAAACGCACCCCTGGCCTTGCGCCATTTCTTGCAGCAGCTTCAGAACATGACAGCTAACCGGCTTCCGTTGCCCCTGTATCAGCCCGCCCAGGCCGGTTCAGCAGTGCAACTGCTTACCGCACACGCCGCCAAAGGGTTGGAGTTCGAGCATGTCTTTCTTATAGATTGTGTAGAAGACTTTTGGGAAAAAAAGAACGGCGGCGTGCGAAACACCTTTGCTTTGCCACCCGAACTACGCCCGGCTGCAGAAGCCGATGTGCTGGAAGCGCAGCGCCGACTTTTTTATGTGGCCATGACGCGCGCTAAACGCGCGCTGTACCTTTCCTACGCTCGCTCCGCGGACGATGGCAAACTGCTTATGCCTTCCCAGTTCCTGGTCGAGACGGAGCTGGACGTCCAGCCCAGGGCTGTGGCTTCAGAGACGCGGCTCGATACGCTCACGCATCTCTTACGGGCAAGTGAGGCCCCCCCCGTGCCCTTGCCCGAAGCGCATGTATGGGAGGCGCTGCTGGCCGATTTTTCGTTAAGCATCACCTCCCTGAATCGTTACCTGCGCTGTCCGCGTGCTTTTTATTTTGAGGACGTGCTGAAAATACCAGCGGCTACCTCAGAAGCAGCGGCCTTTGGCTTGGCCATGCATCGCACCTTGCAGCGCTTTTTTGCCCAGGATAAGGCAGAACGATCGGCGTCATCATCTGCCCTGTTGCGCCTCTTTCACGTGGAAATGGAACACTTGCGCCATTATTTCAGCCCAGCAGCTTTTCAGCAACGTATGGCCCTGGGCGGCGAGGCATTGCAGCACTTGTGGGAGGAACTACTCGAATGGCCGCAGCGAGCCATTGCTGAGCGCCGTTTAGACCGCGTCCACCTCAACGGCATTCCGCTAAGTGGGGTAGTAGACCGTATCGAATGGCTGCCTGACGGTTCTCTGGCTATTGTTGACTTCAAAACAGGTACTCCCGATGTATCCAAAACGGCTTCGCCTGCCGAACAGCCGCCCTACGGCGGCGAATACTGGCGTCAGATGGCTTTCTATCGCATCCTTGTAGAAAACGCTCGCCTATTTGTTGAACCCGTGCGCCAGACGGTTATTCAATGGCTCGAATTCGACCGACATCGGAAGCTGCCGCGCGTACGCGTGGACGTCAGCCCAGAGGATTTGCGCCTGATGGAGCAGCTCGTAGGCCAGACTTGGGAAAATATCCGGGCAGCGCGTTTTACCCCCGGTTGCCAGCGCCGCGATTGCCCTTGGTGCCGCCTGTACGATGGCCAAGCTGCGGTGCTCGAAGGCTTCTCACGGGAAGAGGATATTAGCCTAGACGACTCCGCCTGAAGGGCTGTCCGATAGTTATTAAGTGTTTTAACACTTATTTAGCTTTTGAGCCTGAACCCTTGCCTACCCAGCTTTGTTATGCCGCTGTTTCACTATTCACCACTTAAAGTTCTCTATTAAACATGAACAAACTACTCTTTCTTCCCGCTTTAGCCCTGTTCAGTATGGCAGCTCTAAATCCCGTGATTTACAAGGCAGATGTGGCCTCCAGTGTTATCGTTTGGAAAGGCTACAAAGTAACTGGTGAGCACACCGGCACCATTAAAATCAAAAATGGCGAGCTGCAGTTTACCGATGGCAAGTTAACGGGAGGCTCTTTTGAAGTGGACATGAACACCATCACCTGCACCGATTTGGAAGGTGGAACAGCAGAGAAGTTGATTAATCACTTAAAAAGCGACGATTTCTTCGGTGTGCAGAAACATCCGACGGCGCGTTTTGTCATTTCCAAGGCTTTTCCCATTGACACGAAGGGCAACTATCGGATTACAGGTAACCTTACCATCAAAGAGACTACGAAAGAAATTAAGTTTAATGCCGTAGTAATCGAGAGTGGTAGCCAGGTGAAGGCAACGGGGAAAATCACCATTGACCGCTCGGAATTTAACGTGCGCTATGGCTCAGGGTCGTTCTTCGACAACTTGGGGGATAAGACGATCTACGATGAGTTTGACCTTAACGTATCGGTCGTAGCTAAGAAATAAAGCGCCATCGGGTGCTAAGCGACAACTGCAGCCTAGTCTTCATCGAAAGACTAGGCTGCAGTTGTTTGTGTAGGGTCGTACCTTTGCGATTGCAAAAATGGCCCTGCCGCTATAAGAAAGGGCACGGTTTTGGCGTTTGACAACAAAGCACATTACTATCGGAAAAATATACTTCGCACTATGCTTCGGAATACCGGTCTGGCTGGCTTAGCCCTGGTTTTGTGGATTTCTACGGCTTTCGTGGCTATGAGCCCCAAACGCGGAGAGAGGGTTGTGCCTACGGGTGCCCATCCAGTTTCCGAGGTCTTTCCGTCGGTGTTCGATGCGCTCTACGAGTTTTGGGGAGAGGACTGGCTGCCTACAGCGCTGCTGCAAGCGCAGACCCCAAAAATATTGCTGCTCAATTACAGCGCTTACGACAGTGCCTACGCTGAAAAGGTAATGAACATCTTGGCTCAGCAGATACCTTCAGCGGAGATATCGGTCTTTTGGAAGGGTTCGCCTCAGCAATTAGCGGCGCAGGTGGCACAGCACCACGTAGTGGTGGTGCCTTACCCGGCCAACGACCCAGACCGTTTGGCGCGGGTTTACGGCAAGGTGCTTCGGCAATACGTCCTTCGCGGAGGTGCTGTCATCTTTTGTGGTACGGATAAGTTCGGCATTTTACAACAGTACAATCTGTTCGACCTCGATTTCGGCTATTTCTGTACGGCCATCGGCACACATGAGGATGACAAGGACCACCCCATCTTTAAAGAGACACCGGAGGACTTTGTATTGGCCAATTATGTTTACCCATTAGATGTATCTGACCCGGCCTATGTTTCGCTGGCCAACGTGCGTGGCTATTCTACGGTGGGCTACAAGCCTTTGGGCAGCGGTAAAGTGGTGTATATCGGCATTGAGTACTATTACAGCGAACCAATAGCTACGCAGATCTTAGCCAATGCGGTCTGCTGGCTCTGCCCGCCTTCAGCCTGCAATCCACCTGCTGCGGAGCCGAACAAGTCCGTATCGGAGGCGGACCCCCCACCGATGCTGGCCGGGCGCGTGCCGCGTAGAGTTGAGGAACAGCTGTATGCCGGCACGGGCTTTGGCAGTCAAGTGGGGCTAAAAATTTATCCCAACCCCTATATCGAGAAGGCTTTTCTCGACTTTACCCTTGAAAAACCAGTGACAACAACCATCGAAATGACGAATGAGAGCGGCACCCGCGTAGCGCTGTTGCTGCCATATCGCCATCTGAACCCGGGGCAGTATCGCGTAGAGTTACCCAATTTGTCGCCCGGTGTGTACATCGTCAAGTGCCAAATGGGCAATCAGACCATCACGCGCAAGGTGGTCAAGGTAGGGGCATGAAGACCAAGTCAGGAGAGGCGCCGGAAAAGCAGGCTGCGTTTCATAATGGCAACGAGCGCGTAGCCTTTGTCTTGCAAGAAGCGGTAGATAGCTGACTGCTCGCAATGGGCTATGGGGAAGCCGACTTCTTCCACTAAGACAAATTTTGGAGAATATCTGCTCCAGTCATTCGACTGCAATACGGCTAAGTCGTAGCCCTCAACATCTACGCTCAGGAGGTCTATCGCCTGGCCTTGCGGCAAGTATTGGTCTAATACATAGGCCAGGGTGGCCACTGTCACTTCCACTGTTCGGACGATGTGGTATCGAGGGTTTTGTAGATGTGTTTCGACGGTTTTTGGGTCAAAGGTATTGAGCGCTGGCTCGTTAAAGCAAAAAAAGGTAGCCGTCCCTGACGATGCTCCGATAGCTATTTCCAAATTGATATCCCGAGAGCGGAGCCAACGGAAGGGGCGCATGCTGCCAGGCGTAGGGTCTATGTTGATGCCGCGCCAGCCTCGGCGGTAAAGCGCCAGCGTATTGGAGAAGCGCACCGGGTGATGGGCTCCTACATCCACGTAGAAGCCTTTGTAGTGCTTAGCGCCCTCATAAAAGGACAGGAAAACCACGTCCTCACCGTCTTGAGCGTAAGAACGCCGGTAGCGGAAATAGTCGACTGCGGCGATTAGCCAGCGTTTCAGGTGTTGCATCATAGCGCCTGGTTGAACGTATCCGGTCGAATGTTTGCGCAAAGGTTCAATAAACACCATGCACTGGTAGCCTCTGGTGGCGTTTTTGCCGTAGAAATTTATCCGCTTCATCCTGACACATTGCACCGTCGCGGATACACCATATTTGCCTAAAACTCCTATCCAGTCATGTCATCCACTATGTCCCTACCTAAGCGCCGTCGTTGGTGGCGGCGCCTATTGCTTTGGGTGGGTCTTCCGCTGCTTGTTCTTGTGCTGAGTTTGCTCCTCGTCACTTCGGTATTCGACGAGCAAATCACCCGCCGTTTGTTGGACGCCTTAGACGACCAGCTGCGCACGGAGCTGACCGTACGCAAGGCTGGGCTATCACTGATACGCCGCTTCCCAGAGGCTTCTATTCATTTGGAAGATGTAAAAGTGAAGGATGCCTTCGGGCGCTACTTACTGGAGGCGCGCGAAGTGTCTTTTCGCTTTCGACTATTTAGTCTCTTTGGCCAGCGTATCGAAATAAAAAAGGTCGTCATTAGCGGTGGCTCGCTCCAGGTGCGCATCAACGAACGCGGGCGGGCCAACTACGACATTTTCAAAGACGATGGCCAAGCCTCGTCAGGCAGCGATTTCAGCCTGTCGCTGGAAAATGCTGAACTGAAAAATCTTTTTCTCACTTATCAAAATGCCTCCACAGACCAGGCGGCGAGTATTCACCTAAAAGGTGCTGGTGTGGCTGGCAATTTCTCCGCGCGACAGTTTACCCTCTCCTCTCAAGCGGACATGATGGTCGCTCGGTTGCAAATGGGCGAAAGCCGTTATTTAGTCGGTCAGCCGCTTCGCTACAATGCCGTAGTAGCAGTAGATCTGGCAAAAGGGCTGTATGACTTCCAGGACGTAGAGCTGTTTTTGGCTGGTAATACTTTTGATGTGACAGGTTTTGTGTCTGACAAGCAGGCTTTTTCGGACGTTAACCTACAGATGAAAGGGCGCGAGGGCGATATCTCCTTAGTATTGGCCTTGCTGCCGGAGCCTTACAGCAGTTATTTCCGCGATTTTCAAAGCAGCGGCACCTACGCGTTTTCGGCTTTTGTGCGCGGGCGGGCCAGCAAGACCCAGCTACCCACCATTGGAGTAGAGGCCACGCTTCGCTACGGCACAGTAGCTTCGGAGAAATTGCAAAGCCCGCTGCGCAACGTGTCATTCCGGGCCATCTATCACGCTCCGCCTTCAGGCAAAGGTGTTTTTGAGATTGCCGATTTCAAGGCTGATTTTGGCGGTCAGCCGCTGGCGTTTCACCTGAAAATAGAAGACCTCGACGACCCACTGGTGGACTTTCGCCTGCAGGGAGGCTTCCCCTTAAGAGCGGCTTATGGCTTACTGGGCAACCCGCGCGTAAGTGGTGGCGATGGGGTAGTGCGCGTGCCTCGCTTATTGGTGCAGGGGCGCTATGCCGACATGACCCGTATGCAGACGGTGCCCCGAGTACGTGCCGAAGCCGAAATACAGTTCGATGCAGCAGCAATAGTTTACAACAACACCACGGTACAGCTCTCATCAGGGCGTGTGGTCTGGGAAGATAACCTACTACGCCTGGATAGCTTGCAGGGGACCATAGGTCGAAGCGACGTGCTTTTTCAAGGCTACGCCCAGAACCTGCTGCCGGTGCTTTTCACCGACTCACTCAACAGCGCAGGCGCTCGATTAGAATTTAACGCGCGCCTGGAGGGGCGCTTTTTGGACGTAGGCCAGCTACTTGACCTCTTTGCTGTTACTGAAGAGGAGGGCGAGGGTAGCGAGACAACCTTGGACTCGCTGCGCAACCAGGCCAATACAGAACGCCAGCGCCTCTTTGAGCGAGTAAAGGGCGTTTTTGAAGTAGGTTTTGATGCCTTTGAATATCGAAAAATACGCGGCCAATCGTTCAGCGGCTTGCTTGCTTTTGACCATGGCGCTTTGCACATGCGCCTCCATACCCGAGCTATGCAGGGCAGCGCAACCCTTAGCGGCACGGCGCACTTCGCTCCGCGACCCTCTTTGAAAATACGTGCAACATTGCAAGATGTGGATTTCCAGACACTTATGGAGCAATGTGATAACTTTGACCAAACGATTATAACGCACGAAAACCTACGTGGCAAATTATCGGGACGCGTGGTGGCCTTTGCTTTCTGGGATGAAAGCAACCACTTCCTTTTAGACCAGCTGCGCGTTTTGGCCGATATTAGAGCTACCCAGGGTGAACTGGTGGGCGTAAAGATGTTGGAAGACTTCGCGACGTTTATCCACATCGAAGACCTACGGCGAGTGCGCTTTGCAGAGCTACAGAACTATTTGGAAATCAAGAATCGCACCTTACACCTGCCGGTCATGTTCATCCAGAGCAACGCCCTAAATCTGACCTTATCGGGAACGCATACGTTTGACAACGACATTGACTACCGCATCAAAGTCAATGCAGGCCAGGTGTTATTTAACCGCATCAAACGGCACGATCCCGATCTGGACCCACTTCCGGCGCGCGATGGGTGGTTTAATGTCTTCTACACCATTCGCGGCAACTTGGACAAGTACGAGATGAAGCGCGGCAAGCGAGAAGTGGTACGTGAGTTTGAACGCAGCGAGGCCCTCAAGAAAAGCATCGCCCAACGGATAGAAGACGAATTTCGCGGCGTAGACGGGCGCCCGTTTCCTGTAGCAGGCACGGCAGAAAGTGACCGGGCGCGCCCTGGTGCGGTGCCGACCTACTGACGCCCCGAGCCGGCGCCATAGAGTGCCAAGTACCGAGTGATGTACTTTCCAATAACATCGAACTCCACATTGACGTGGTCGCCTACGCGTAGGTGTTGAAAATTGGTGTGCGCCCAGGTGTAAGGAATGATGGCGACGGAAAACGCATCGTCGTGCGGCGTCACCACAGTTAGGCTCACACCGTTGAGGCAGATGGAGCCCTTATCCACCAACAAGTGCTCTGGAGTAGGCGTGTATTTGAAGGTAAAATACCAGGAACCGTCGCGCGTCTCAATACCTGTGCACACGGCCACATCGTCCACATGCCCTTGCACCAAGTGCCCATCCAAACGCCCGCCCCACATCAGGCTGCGCTCCAGATTAACCACGCGCCCCGACCGCCACAGGCGCAAGTTGGAACGGTATAGCGTTTCCTCCACGGCCGTTACTGTGTGGTAGCCATCGCCTGCGTCCACTATCGTCAGGCAAACACCGTCGTGGCTGACACTTTGGTCAATTCGCAGCTCAGAACTGATGGGGCTTTTCAGCGTAAAATGAACGTTGGAGCCTTCGCGCTCTATGCCTTCCACTGTGCCAAGGGCTTCGATAATGCCGGTAAACATGGGCCTTTAGATGCTCATTTTTAATAGTTGGATATAACCGTTAAAAGCGCAAAAAGATTTCAACACCAGCCGAACGCGCTCCCTAACTTGCGCCCTACAAAGGCCCACCTCACAGCCTTTAGGCTCCTCGTCATGAGGAGCAAGGGCATTTGGGCTCCTGTTTTTTCCATTTAACACCTTTCAATCGCCATTGCTATGCAAAAACGAACTTTTCTGAAGGCTTCGCTCTGGTTGGCTGCCGGCGTAGCGCTCTCTCCCCTCTTCAAAGCCTGCGACTCCGCTAAAAAAGCCAATGGAAACAAGACGCCAGTTATCCCTCCGCCCAAGCTACGCCGAACTAAGCCGTTTGAACTACCTCCCTTACCCTATGCCTCGGATGCGCTGGAGCCGTATGTTGACAAGCAAACTATGGAGATCCACCACGGCAAGCACCATGGCGGATACGTTAACAACCTCAACGATGCCGTCGTGGGCACAGTCTATGCTGACTACGAATTGGAAGACATCCTGGCGCGCATCACCACAGCCGATAGTGACCGAAAAATCCGCAACAACGCCGGCGGGCACTGGAATCACACTTTTTTCTGGCAAATCATGAAACCCGGCGGCGCTCCACTGCCCGAGGGGCAGTTAACAACAGCTATCAACGCCACCTTTGGGTCGTTCGAGAAGTTCAAGACGGCCTTTTCTGATGCGGCTAAAAGCGTGTTTGGCTCGGGCTGGGCTTGGCTGTGCGTGGGCAAAGACAAGAGTCTGTTCATCACCACCACGCCTAACCAAGACAACCCGCTGATGATGCAGATCGTGTCCAAAATAGGTACGCCCATCTTTGGCCTCGACGTGTGGGAGCACGCTTACTACCTCAAATACCAGAATCGCCGCCCTGACTACATCAATGCCTTCTTTAACGTAGTCAACTGGGAAGAGGTCGCTACTCGCTACAACCGGGCTATGTTTGGTTGATGCCCAAAGGAAGCCTGCCTAACACCCACGTGACGGGCAGGCTTTTTCTACAACCAAAACGAGAACTGGGCGTTTACCTAGATAAATGTAACCCTTGCCATGTTGGGCTATCGCTTCTCTGAATACAAGGCTGATCCTAACCAGGCGCCTTTCGAGCGTCTCTTCAAAATCTTTCAGGAGTTGCTCCTATACACCTCGGGCGACGTTCAAGAGGCGCTGGCTTGGCTGACGGAGCTGGACAAGATGTATCATCTCACTACGCCCGATTATGGCATAGGTGATTTTATTCGCGACTTGGAAGAGCAAGGGTACATCCGCCGCGATGGCGATGGCCAAGCAGGCTATAGACCTACCGCCAAAATGGAGATTGCCCTGCGCCAGAAAAGTCTGGAGGATATTTTTGGAGACCTCAAAAAAGCGAAGAGCGGCCAGCACAACACCACCTTTATTGGGCGCGGCGACGAATTTACTGCCGACGTGAAGCCCTACGAGTTCGGCGATTCTCTGGAAAATCTGGCTGTAACTAACTCCTTGCGAAACGCATACATCCATCACGGCATTGATGAGTTCCGCCTCACCCAGGATGACCTGGAGGTGTACGAGACTTATTACCAAAGCCAGATGTCGTCGGTACTGATGGTTGACATCTCGCATTCTATGATCCTTTACGGCGAGGACCGCATTACACCTGCTAAAAAGGTCGCCTTGGCTTTAGCGGAGTTTATCCAAACGCGTTTTCCTAAGGACACGTTGGATATCATCGTCTTTGGCGACGACGCTTGGCCCATCCAACTTAAAGATGTCCCCTATTTGGAAGTAGGGCCTTATCACACGAACACGGTGGCAGGTCTGGAATTAGCTATGGACATCCTGCGTCGAAGACGCAATCCGAACAAGCAAATTTTTATGATAACCGACGGCAAGCCAACGTGTATCAAGGTTGGTAAGCACTACTACAAAAATGCCTTCGGACTGGACAGGAAAATTGTCAATCGCTGCCTCAACCTGGCTGTACGCTGCCGAAAGTTGGATATTCCCATTACTACTTTTATGATTGCGCGCGACTCTTACTTGGTGCGCTTTGTGGAAGCGTTCACTCAGGCCAATAACGGGAAGGCGTTCTACTCTTCGCTGCAAGGGCTGGGCACCTTCGTGTTGGATAGCTACAAAAAACGAAAACGTAAGTGAGTGCCCCTCTCTTCAGGCGCCCAGGGGGATAGCGAGCAGGGAGCACCAAGTGCAGCCTGATGGAAAGAGCCGTGTGTGGAAGACAGTCATCACGACCGCAATAGAACTTTACGCCAGCGTCGTTGCCAGCGTTTCCGACTTGGACGAGGCGCTAACAGGTGGTAAGCGCGGATCGGAAGCGCACTCTATGAACACTCGGTAAGGGCACCCTTTGCACACCTCAACGTCAAGCTTCTGGTAGATAGCCTGAAGAGCATCCGTCTTGGAAGAGAAAAAGTGGTCTCGTCCAATTTGGTCTATAAAGCCGCCACTTTCCATAATGTCCTGGGCAATGAGCTTGAGCCGAACGACGTACAGGCCACCGCCTTTCTTTTTCCAAAAAGCCGCTTCGCGAGCTAGCCACTCAGCGCCATCTAAGTCTACATAGTTGACGCCGTTGGCCAATATAAGAAGGTATTTTTCTGGTCCTTTGCGCATCTCGCGCAATACTGCGGAGACATGGTCAATGGCGCCAAAGTAGAGATGTCCGTCAATGCGGATAATTTTCAGCTGTGGGCACTGAGGCACATCTTTCCGCAAGACGTTGACAATTTGGTGGCGATGGTGCCCCGGGTCGGGAGCCATGACGGCGATATTGGGCTGAGATGTTTTCTTTAGGAAGAAATAAAGCGATAGCAACACACCGATGTATACGGCAAACTCCAGTTCAGAAAATAGGGTAGCGATGAACGTGGCACCCAGAATGAGATTGTCCTGTTTACTGGCCTTGCGAATTTCTCGGATATGCTTGAAATCAATCAGGCTCCACCCAATAAGAACAATTAGACCAGAAAGCGCTGGTGATGGTAAGTAGCGCGCCAGCGGCCCTAATGCCAACACAACGATTAGGACAAATAAAGCGGCAAACACCGCCGACATGGGAGTGCGAGCGCCGGCTTCGTAATTGACCCCAGAACGCGTAAACGAACCAGAGCCCGCGTAGCACGAAAAAAGGCTACCTACTACGTTGGACAGACCCTGGCCGAAAAACTCCTGGTTGGCCACTATCTGTTGCCCTGATTTGAGCGCAATAGCTTTGCCAATGGCTACGGCCTCGATGAGACCAAGCAGAGCAATGGCGAAAGCACTGCTCAATAGACCCCGGTAGGTGCCATCGGCAAAATTAGGCAGGCTGAACGCCGGCAAAGCACGCGGAATTTCGGACACAAAAGGAATACCGGCTTCTGGCCCTCCAATCCCCCAGCCCAAGGCGGTGCCAAACAGGAGCGCCACCAAAAGATGAGGCAGCCGAGGGAAATGCTTGCGCACGTAAACAGCTACAAAAAGAGTGTATACTGCCACGGCAAAAACGGCCCAGTTAATCTGGTGGAGATGCCCTAAGGCCTGCTGCCATATGCCCAAAAAGCCGGCGCGCATGTCCATAGGAATGCCCAAGACGCCGCGCAATTGGTTGGTGACGATAAGTACTGCCGCTCCCGCTGTAAAGCCTACCACTACCGTGTGCGACACAAAACTGATATAGCGCCCCATACGCGCCAGGGCTAGCCCTAGCTGAATAACCCCGGCCATGAACGTCAGCAGCAGTACCTTGGAGATGTATTCTGGCGAGCCTGGCGTTGCAAAGTGGCTGACCGAGGCAAACACCACTAATGATATAGGCGTGGTAGGGCCTGAGACCAGATGTCGGGAAGAGCCAAATAGGCCTGCTACAATTGGCGTGACAATAGCCGTGTAAAGGCCATACACAGGAGGGAGGCCAGCAATCATGGCAAAAGCAATGCCTTGAGGCAGGACAATAATGGCCCCCACCAGACCTGCCATGAGGTCGGCCTTAATGGTTTCGCGGTCGCGCAATTCGTCTTTCCACGATAGGAAAGGAAAGAACAGCGGCAAAACGTGCTTTCGAAAATCAAAACTGATTTCCTCTGGTAGGTTACTTTTAACCTCCTCGACGATGTGGTGGAGTTGTCCGCTCAGAAATTCCTTGAGGCGCATGAATTAAGCGTGGTTTCGCACAAGGGTAGGACTAATATTCATGATGTTTCCGCTGGGAAGTAGAAAGCCTCATCTACAGGGCGCAAGGCGCGTTTCATCCACAGGGGGCGACGCAGGTTGTTAGGCCCGGGCGCCGGGCGTGTCATGGCCAGCCATTGGCGGTATACTTCCATACTCTTGTTAGTATCCACAAAGATGTCGCCGTATTGGTCTTCGGAGTGTGCTTTTTCGACGCGCACCTTTTGATGCCAGCAGTGCATGCCGGAAATAGGGTCTGGATGCACAGGGAAAGTGATGTTTTGGTGCACACCGCCATCGCTCCAGTAAATGCGAGCGCTATCCTTGTCCGCGCTGCGGAAAGGCGTAATGCCGCGCAATTGGCGCATGCGATAGCCTCCTTTGCCATCTTCGTCTATTTGCACAGTAGCCGTAGCCCAGCGATTGCCCGGAGCATCTTGCGGGCGACGCCAGCGGCCCAAATGGTGCGAGCATACCAATACACCTGGTTTGACGCCTTCTGTTACCCAGACTTTGTCCACGAAATAACCGATGTCAGTATTAACGCGCACCAGCGAGCCTGTGTGCACACCTAGGCGCTCCGCGTCGCTGGGATGCATCCAAATGGGGTTGCGATTGGCAATTTCATACAGCCATTTGGCATTGCCAGAGCGGGAATGGATGAGCACTGGTAACCGGAACGTCGGTAGCAGAGGAAATTCTCCTTTCGAGTAGTCTATATTTTCAGGGTGAATGTGGCTCTTGATGTACGTAGGTAGGGCATATTCTGGCCACTTCCAGTCTATCATGGTCTGGCTGAAGAACTCCTGTTTGCGCGATGGGGTAGGGAAGCCTACACAGGCTTTGCCCTTCACCACAACACCGATGGCTTTCCCATTTTTATAGATAACGCCTGTTTTAGGGTCTGTCGTTGAGCTGGCCAGTTGAGCTTCGTTCAGCGGCTCTTCGTTCTTGAGGTAGGCAGATTTCTCTACCAGGAATGCTCCGTACTTGCGCATGTACTCCAGTGGCGAGAGACCTTCTTTGGCCGCTGTTTCAGGCAGACCAGGAGTATGGTCGAAAATGTACTGATAGTACTCGTCTACTGTTACGCACTCGCCTGGTCGGTAAGGCGATTCGAAGTGCTTGCGCACCCCTAAGGTGCCGTCGGGGTCGATCCGCCAAGACAGCTGGATCCAGAACTCGTCCTCTTCCCATACTTCACCAGGGTTGACCTCGTAAGTAAAACGTGGGTTGAGCCCTCGGCGGCGCGCTACTTCGCGCAGTACTGGTTGGCGGAAAGCGATCCAGACGCCTGCGTGCGTTTCGTAAGTGTTTAAGTCGTGACGCTCCGAGGCGTGCCCCATAGGTAGGACGTAGTCGGCGAAATAGGCAGTTTCGCTCCAAGTAGGCGTCAGCGCGATGTGGCAGCCTATGGCTTCCTCGTCCTTAAGGGCCTCTATCCACATGAACCCGTCGGGATACGTCCACACCGGGTTGAACACGCGAGTGAAATAGGTGTCCAGTCGGCCGCGCTTTTCCTTGAGGAAATGCGGAAGCAGAAAGGACATTTCAAAGAAAGCCAGCGGATATTCTTTGGGGAAGTGGAGCTCATTCCAAAACTTTTGCGCTGGGGGCTGGTCAAAAAATTTGGGTTTAAATTTATTCCAATCGTTCGGGCTGGTGCCGCCCTCTGTACCCACCGAGCCTGTGAGCACATTGAGGAAGTGCAGGCATCGCGCCACAGCCCAGCCGCCCAAATTGCCTGAGCCAGCCGAACGCCAGTTGTGCGTGGCAAAACGGGTGCCGGCTTTTCCAATTTCGATAGCTACCTCGCGAATGACAGAGGCCTTTACTCCACTCTCCTTTTCGGCAAACTCCAGTGTATAATCGGCGTACACCTCTTGCATTTTCTCAATAAACTTCTCAAAAACAACAGGTTCGCCAGGATAAGCCGCCTCCAGCCATTGTTGCCAATTCACCCAGTTTTCTAAGTAGTCGCGGTTGTACAGCCCTTCGTCTATAATAATTTTGGCCATAGCCAAAAGCACAGCGGCTTCTGAGCCGGGATAGGTGGGCATCCAGTAATCGGCCAAGCTTGCCGTGTTGGATAAGCGCGGGTCCATGACCACCAATTTGGCGCCGTTCATCTTGCCTTCGATGATGCGCTGGGCGTGCGGATTGAAGTAGTGACCCGACTCCAGGTGTGCCGAGATGAGCAAGATGACGCGTGCGTGGGCGTGGTCGGGCGAGGGACGGTCGTGGCCATGCCAAATAGCATAGCCAAAACGCGCGCCTGATGAACAAATGTTAGTGTGCGAGTTGTGGCCGTCTACTCCCCATCCTTGCAGGACGCGGTCCATGTAGCCTTCGTGACCTGGGCGTCCTACGTGGTATACCACCTCGTTGTGGCGCCTTTCTTGTAGCGCTTTGCGGATACGCCCGGCGATGTCATCCAGCGCTTCTTCCCAGCTGACGCGTTCCCACTTGCCCTCGCCGCGCTTTCCGACGCGCCGCAGCGGATAGAGGATGCGGTCAGGGTCAGTAATCTGGTTGATGGTGGCCGGCCCTTTTGCGCAATTGCGACCACGCGAGCCTGGGTGATAGGGATTGCCCTCGAACTTGCGCACTTGCCCTGTCTCCTTGTCCACATAAGCCAGCAAACCACAAGCCGACTCGCAATTGAAGCACGTCGTTGGCACGATGTCGTAGGTGCGTTTTTCGCGGCGTGGCCACGCTTTGGCTTCGTATTCCGTCCAGTCGTTCCAGCGCTCCGGAGGCGGATAATTTTGTAAGGCACTACCTTCCTGCAGGCGTGGCAGGCCATCTTCGCCTCGATGCAATTTGGGAATAAGACCAATAGACTCGGCTATTTTTTCGACAATACCAGGCATGGCAGCAAAATGGTTGAAGTGAGAGGGAAGTTTTTTTGTTAAAACACAGACAGGGCGATCGTTTTGCGTCTGCAGGTCAGGCTAAGGGAATGCGTTGCGGCCCTTCCACCCAGATTTTTTCCAAACGATAGATGCCCCAAAGCGCCAGTAGCGCAGCAGCCACTACCACAGCGGGCTCTGCACCGTGCCAGAACAAACCTATCCAAGGCAAAATGCTGCCTAGTCCCAAGGCAGCCCAGAAGGCGCGCCGGTAGCGACCGTGCAGGATCATCTTCACCACGGCCTTGGCGTCTGTAGTGGGGTGTGGCATGACGAGCTCTATGCCCACGACTAAGATGTTGGCTAATAGCCCCAAAGCAAGTACTTGGGCGGGCACGCCTCCCAGCGACAACGCGCCAAATGCCTCCAACATCGCCAGGGCGGCTGCACCTCCCACAGCGCTGTGCACCAACATGTGGACGGGCAACATTGGGCTTTGCCAGAAATCGCGCCCGCGCGCCTGCGCAAACAAGAAGGCGGTGTATATCGCTACGATCAGCGCCAAGAACACGCCCGGCAACGTCAGCCCTTCAGCCACTTCTGACCAGCCTAACCATCCCGCAGCCAACTGCAAAGTAGCTATACCGCCAAATAGCGTCAGCGCGTAGCCGCCGCGCACCAGCCAAGAGCGCCATTGAGGGCGCAAAATGACGTACAAAAAACGCTTTGGCTGATCCAAGTCCTTGACTAAGAGCGCCGTCGTCAGTAGCAAGAATACTAGGCTAATACCCAACGACACATAAAAAAGAGACCAGTTGCGCTCCGTTTGACTCAGGAATAACGCCAGCCCTAAGAGATAAGCACCTGAGGCAATCGCCTTGGTAGTTACATAAGCCGGCACTTCCCAGCCCCACATGATGCCTTTGTCGGGAATGCCGTAAACGCGCCGCCCGTGTTGCCCTGTGAGCACCTCGATATTGCGCGTCGGTCCCAATTCGCCATTGGTTGGAACCTCAGTAACTGTGCTTTTCTCCAGCAGTTCTTGCACCACGTCTTCGCCTGACCATGCCAATCGCTCCGTATAGCGCGCGTAGTGCCCAACACCGCGCGCCTGAGCACTCCACAGGTTGCCCTCAGGTATTTCGGCAGCCATCGGCGATAACGAAAACTCATCGCCGTCAATGTAGAACAGGTTGGGCTTGGTGCTCTTCTCCGGCTTGCGCACGGTGGTTTGATGGCGTGCCAGAGTAACGCTTATCTCCGATTCCGGGTTGTCCATGTCGCCAGAGATAATAGCATGCTCTGGGCAAACCACGACGCACGCCGGCTCCAGGCCGACATCTACCCGGTGTGCGCAGTAATTGCATTTAGCTGCTGTCCGCGTATCGGGGTCAATGTATAAAGCGTCGTAGGGACAGGCTTGCATACATGACTTACACCCGATGCAGCGCTGTTTGTCAAAGTCTACAATACCGTCGGGACGGGTGTATAGCGCCTCCACTGGACAAATCTCTACGCAGGGAGCATCCGTGCAGTGATTGCACCGCAGCACGGAAAACAGCCGCCGCGTGTTGGGAAAGGTGCCTTTTTCGACCTGTTTGACCCAGGTGCGAAAAACGCCCAGTGGTACATCGTGCTCACTTTTGCAAGCCGTAGTGCAGGCATGGCATCCGATGCACTTGCGATTGTCAATGATAAAGCCGTATTTCATGACGGGTAATTTAGACTTCAACCAAATAAGCAACCAACCTTTAAGGGTCCTTTAGACAAAAGACGCGATAAAGGTCAAAGATTGGTTATTTCCGTTAACGTGACAAAAGTCACGAGATGGTCCTTTGATAGAAGCAGAAGTAACCCTGTCAGTATCCGTACCATTCTATCCACACGCCTGCGCGCTCCCTGCGCCATAAGAGACGGCGGTTTTGTTGCAGATAGTGTCGGTCTTCAGGCGAAACATCGTTGAACACATTTGAAATCAGCACATAGTCATTGGTCTTTGGCTCGAACTCCGCCCACTGCCGCCTATCTCCATTGAGCAGCACGTCTTCTCCTGTATTTCGGTTAGGAAAGGCCGTGCCGATGCGCTCGAGCGGTACACCAGCTTTCTCGATTGCCTGCATGGCCTCTGCGCGCAAGGTGTGATAGGGCCGATGAGCTAGCGTAGCATCCCAGCCCATGGCAATGCCATGCGGATAAATCCATCGGTTGCCTGTCAGCAGGCCCACTCCTACGAGAGCGAATAATGCATATTTTCGGACGGTAGCTAGCGGGCTCTGATGCAGACAGTACCAAAACAGCAGATGTAACGCAGCAAAGCCAGGCAAGAAATAGCGATGTGCTGAAAGGTTTTGGAAAAAGAGGGCAGATGGAGAAAGAAACAGCGCCATAGCCAAGAGCAAGGCACCCCAGGGAAAAATGGCTTGCCGCTTCGGCAGCCCTACTGTCAACATCGCTAAGCCAACCCACTCGAATATCCGACCAAAATCTGCCCAGCGCCACGCCAAAACGGCCGCATTGCGCAGCACTCCTGTGCCGTGTACAGGCTGGAATGCCGTCGCCCACGGAGAGGCTGGGTGAAACCCCGTCCAACCCACGGCTTGTTGGTGCCATAACAAAAACCAACCAGCAAAAACAAAACCGGGTACAAACGTTCCCATCCATGTAACCGTGCGCTTCCCATCCCTCTTTAGTGCAGGCCATTGTACGTATACCTGCCAGGCCAGCAGACCGGCAGCCGTCATCATGCCGCGCAAACTCACCGCGCACAGCCCCAAGATGCCCATCATAGCCCATGGCCAGCGACGCACCCAGAAGCCTTCCACGGCCAGCAAAAAGAAGAACAACAGCACAATATCTGGTCCGACGATGCCGCTTTGCGCTGCCACCACTGGGTCAGCTGCCACCAGCAACACCAGGCCAACTCCCCATAGGGCAGAGCCGCCCAGGCGCACGCCCATGCGGAAGAGCAGGACCACTGCTGCCGCGATAAAAGGAAATATCGCCCAATGGCTTATGGGCAGCGTCTTGCCCGCCAGCTGCCACACCCAGGCTAAATAGTAGCCAAGCACGGGAGGATGGCCGCTGTCTATCGCCGTGGGTAAGGGCTCCCAGCGGAGTCCGCGCTCGTAAAAGTAATGGGCATGTTTGCTGCCTAGTTGTACCGCATCCCAAAAAAACGGGTCGTGTTGAACTTCCGCCATCCACGCTGCGGCACCGGCTAAAAGCACGAGCAACCCAAGCCTCTGCTTGGGTGCTGTTCGGAGATCAGGCAAACAAGCGCAGGGCATTTTCTGTAGTGATACGAGCCACTTCTTCGACGGGTATCTGGTGCAGCTCTGCCAGTGTTTCGGCTACAGCCACAAGGAAGGCACTCTCGTTTCGCCGGTATTGAGTCTTATAGGGTGTAGGTGTTAGGTACGGCGCGTCCGTTTCCAACACAAGGTGCTCGAGCGGTATCTGCCGGATGACCTCGCGCAACGGAGATTTTGGGCGCGTTATGGAGCCTCCTATGCCCAATGCGAAGCCCAGATCTATCATCTGCTGCGCCTCAGCCAGGTTGCCCTCAAAGCAGTGAAAAATACCTCGCAGCCGGCCGTCTTGATGTTGATGCACGATGGACATGGCTTGCTGGTTGGCTTCGCGGCTGTGGATGATGATCGGACGCCTTAATTCCTTGGCCCACACGCAATGTCTGGCAAAAGACTCCTGCTGAAGAGGTAAAGTCTCTTTATCCCAGTACAGATCAATGCCCGTTTCACCAATGCCTGCCCACGGGCGTTGGCCTAACCAGTGCTCGACGGTGGCCAGCTCGGCCAGATAGGTATCTGCTTTTACGTGCGTGGGGTGCAAGCCCATCATAGCAAAGCAATACCCAGAGAAGGAAGCCTCCAACGCCAGCATCGGCCCTATGCTTTCCGAGTCAATGTTGGGTAGGTAAATGCGCTGCACGCCGGCGGTCTTGGCGCGCTGGATCATCTCTGGCCGGTCGTTGTCGAACTTGTCCGAATACAGGTGGGCGTGTGTGTCAATTAGGTGTAACATGGGCGGCCAAAGGTAGGCACTGCAGCACTTGCTTAGGTATAGGCTCGGCGCTTTCGGCTTTTCCTCTCGCCAAAGTCAGCATGGAAAAAGATGTTGGTCATCGAGTGAAGCAGAGAGGTTTCCTATGTTTGCCTCGTAAAATTTTAAATCGTTTACTACGCATGTCACTTAAAGAACAATTAGAGAAACTCGCCTCTGTACGCAGCCATCCATGTGTAACCATCTCGCTCAATACGCATCGGACCCACCCAGACAATGTGCAAGATGGTATCTTATTAAAAAATTTGTGTGCTGAAACAGAGCAGCGATTGCTGGCCGAATTTGAGAAGCGCCAGGTATTGCCTCTTATCGAGCAAGTGAGATCTTTACCTCAAAAAGTAGACGTCAACCACAACTTAGAGAGCCTGCACGTTTTCATTGGCAACGGTGTGGAGGAAATTATCAGGCTGCCAATTCATATTCCTGCCAATAGCGTACACATTGCCGATTCGTTTGCCATTCGCCCGTTGATAAAAGCCGTCAATCGCGTGGAAGAGCACCTCGTATTGGTGGTCAGTCAGTCCGGGATTCATCTCTATCACGCCATCAATGATTCCATCCGCAGCGAGGTGCGCAATGGCGAATTCCCTTATCCGGCTATGGCCAACTACGAGACGGATAATGAAAAGCTCTCGGATGCCAAGCGCTTAGACAACCTTGTGCGCGAATACTTGAACGGCATGGACAAAGCCCTCAACCGCGTGCATAACCAGACCGGCTTGCGCTGCGTCGTCATGGCCACCGAGGACAACTACAGCCGCCTGATGCAGGTAGCCGACCGCAAGGCCATCTACTACGAAGGTTTTGTGCCCATTAACTACAATCAGCTGGCTCCACACAAAGTCGGTGCAGAGGCATGGAAGTTAGTCAGTCAATTGCAGCGCCAAGAGCGCTCTAAGGCTATCGAGGAAATGCTTGAAGCCGTCAAGCAGGGTAGGGTGGTTACCGATGTTCACGAAATTTACAGGGCTGCCAAAGAGGGCCGCGGCGATTTGCTCATCGTCCATGAAAGTTTCTCGCTGCCGGCGCGTATCACAGGCGACTACTCCTTCGAGGTAGTGGACGACTCTACGCTGCCCGAGGTAGTGGACGACTTAACTAGCGACATAGCGTGGGAGGTGTACTCCAAGAAAGGTCGGGTAGTTTTCACGGAACAAGACGCCATTAAGCAATTAGGCGATATTGCGCTCAAAGTGCGCTACTAAGACGGCCGCGTTATTGCCCTATGGAAGGCGCGTGCTTTGCCAGCGAATCAGCTGCCAGCGCGCGCCTTTCTTTCGATAAACAGCTAAATATGACAGGCGTACTTGAAATGGCGCCTGTTCTAAACGCCCGGCTACGCGCGCTACGCCGTTGACTACAGCCATCCGGCCGTAGCGCTCTACGTGGGCGCTGTCTCGCTCAATACGCTCATATACCAGCGTTCCTGCAGCAATGGCCTGCAAATGGCGCTGTTTGTCTTCCAGCAACCCATTCGAGTGGCGATAGAGCAAATTGTCGGATAACCATGAAGATAACGCTACTGTATCGCGGTACATCATGGCCTGGAAGCGGCGATCTTCATCGCGCAGTATCGACTGGTTTTTCGAACTTTGCGTTAGCCCAACAAAAGGGAGGAAGGGCAAGAGGAAGGCAAAAACTACGTACCGCATGTTATTTCTCTTTGAACGCAAAGAAAGTGCAAGCCACCCTTTGGGCAGCACGACGATGACTCATCTACCTCTGTCCCATATGCATCGAATACACCTACTTAGCCTTGCCATGGCCATCCTGGTGCTGACTCAGTGCCAAAGCGATAAGCCTGCAGATCCCAACAAACCGGAATACTTCCTCTACGCTGCTCGTGTGGATGACTTGCCGCTGCGCAAAAAGCCTGAAAAAGACGCTATCATCGTGGCACATTTGGCGGAAGGCGAACTGGTGGAAGGTAAAGGCGAAGCCTCGCTCAACCGCGAAGAGCTCCCCCTGCGGGGAGCCACCTATCGCAGCCCATATCTATCGGTGAGCCGCCTGAAAGACGGAACGCAGAGCGGCTGGGCTTTTGGCGCTGGTTTGTTAGCATTGTATGCTGGTCCGCGCGATAAAGCCCCCGACCCCGGTGCACTCCAAGCCTTCATTCAACACCTACGAGGGTTGGATATCCACGACCTTAGCAGCGGCTTAAAGGCTTGGCTCTACGTAGAAAAACACTTTGAAACCGCTCCAGCACCATTGGCCGACGCCGCTTTTCAGCTGTTAGAGCAGTTTCTGCGCCGCATGGAAATTGAGGGCGAGATTTGGAAAGTGACCGAAGGCAAGCTGCCTTTCACAGAGGCTGATGCCCGAGCGGTGTACCAAGATCGCTTCGATTACAGCAAATACGCCATCACTGCGGCCATAGACTCCAACGGCTTTCGGTTGGCATGGGGAGAAGGCATGTTCTTTCCGGTGGTCAACTGGACGCGCTTGCGCGAGTTCTTCGGGCCACGCGTAAGCCCAGCTATGCAAAGGTTCATCATTCAGCGCACCGAAGAGTACAATCACCCTATCTACCGCGATAACGCCTTAGTTGTGCCCTTGGAAGGCGTGGCCGAGATGGCTGCGTGGTGGGAGAACTTCAACCGGCGCTATCCTTATTTCATACGCCGCGACGAAACGCAAGAATCCGAAGCCTGGCTGCGCCTCGTCCTGCTCAACGGCACGGATGACTTGCCCGTGTTTCCGGCGGAATCGGAGGAGGTATCGCAGGGCTATCGCTCTGCATGGGAATACGTCTTGCAGCGCCACCCAAAAACCGAGCTGGCTCGCCGCGTCAAAGAGATGGCTGACCTGTGCGCCTCCGAAGGGTGGAAACGCACCGAGAAAGTGAACGCCCTGCGCGCTCGTAATCTGCAAGAGTACAACGACCGATAGTTCCTCAGCCGCTCACAGTTCGACCGTGAAGACCGTACCCCGTGGGACGTTATCGCGCACGGAAATACTCCCTGAGTGGTGGCGAACCACCTGGCTAACAATGTACAAACCCAGACCGGTGCCTGTCGTCTGGCGTGTCTCCTCGTTGCCTATGCGGTAGAACTTTTCGAAAATAGCCGTTTTCTCTTCGTCAGGGATGCCAATGCCCTGGTCGGCCACGCTTAGGCACACTTGTCGGTCAGGACAAGGCTCCGCGCAGATGTGCACAGGTGTGCCGGGCGGCGAGTACTTCAGCGCGTTGTCCAGTAGATTCTGCACCACGGAGGTCAGACCTACCCGGTCGGCATAAACGGGTGGCAAGTCAGCAGGGATGCTCACTTCGATGCGCGCATGGGGAAAACGCACCTGCGCGTTGGCGATGCAGTCCTGCACGATAGCGCGCACGTCCACGGCTTCTCTTTGGGGGTGCCAGTCGTCTTCTAAGCGGGCGGCCAGCAGCAGGTCGTCTACCAGCGTCTGCAAGCGAGCGGCGTCGCGCATGCCGTTAGTGCAGATCTTTTCTACTTGCTCGCGGCTGAGTTCGCGCCGGGTCAGCGTTTCCAACACCAAGCGCATGGCAGCCAGCGGCGACTTGAGCTCGTGCGTGATGCTGAGCATAAAATTGCGCCGCTGCCGTGCCAGGGACAGCTCGCGCCGTGCTGCGCGATTGATGACCCATAAACCGAAGCCTAAGCATAGGGTGAAAAAGAGGCCTTCCGAAAGAATCATCCGCTGATGTTTCCGGTGGCGCGCCAGCATCGCTTGATACTCGGCTGTTTCACGCAGCGCCGTCACGTTAACTCCCTCGCGTTGTCGGCTATGGCGTGTCTCCAACATTTGCGCTGAAAGTGCCAGCACGCGGTCATTCTCCCGCCACAACTGGACGGCCCACCACGCAAAAGCGAATACCATGTAGGTCAGCACAGCCGTAGTTATCCATTGAAGGGAGGGGCGAGGAGTGATTGCTCTTTTCATGGCGCTGTCTGAAATTAACGCGGTTGGGTTTATTTCGTGGAGAAAATACCCACACAGAACTGTCCCGTTTTAAGGGCACTATCTTACTCGACTCACTATGCCTTCCAACACACGAACATACAGATCTACATAGTCCTGCAGGCTTTTACGCCGGTATTGCATAACCCAGCGAGGATGAGGCAGAGCGATGATCCTCTCAAAGAAACCATGTTGGCTGTTAAGGCGTTGGAAAATGCGAAAGTTTTGGCCTTCGCCAAGGCAAATGGCAGCGTTGCGGTGCGCTCCCAAAGCCAATTGCTGCTGGAGATTCCATACGATGAAAGGTTCTACCACACGCAGCAGCTGGCGATCGTCGTAATAGTTGATGTTTACCCCACGACGAACAAAGCCTAAGGGAGAGAGAGCGGTGATGTAGAAGCGCTGACAAAAGCGCTCTGGTCCGCCCAAAGCCTCGATGACGCGCCAGATGAACTGGGCTGACAGTTCTTGCTTAGGCGGAAAAGCGTTCGCTATGCCGCACTCAGACGCTAAACGCACCGGGTCGGTGAAAGGAATGCCCGTGACCCCTGCACCAAAACGCCCCGGGTTAATGCCGAAAAGGAAGAAGCGCAGCTGTTCACCAGCGTAATATTTGTGGTAAAAAAGCGCCATCACGCGCTGCGTTTCTGCCTGTTCATAAGGAAAAAGCCAGGCGAAACCCTCCGGCAGGGTGATGTCCGGAATGCTCAGCTGTCGGCTAAAAGCCAGCACGCGTTCGGCGAAGGACATCGGAAAGCAGGAAAATCAGTTATTGCTTTTTCTTGAATTCGCCGTTTTTCCAGGCATTAAAAAACTGCGCCCACGCCAGCGGGCTGAAAATGTTCATAGGAGGCGTCTGACCAAAGTATACGTACTCGCGCGACTGTCGGCGTAAATAAAAATTGGCGCTTTCGCGGCCGCCGTAAGGCACCATGTCGGGGTTGCGGCGCGCCTCTGCGATGTATTCGTTGGCCACGTTTTCAGCAGCAATGCGCTGCAGTTCGGGCGTGACATCCATCTTAAGAAACTCAATTTTGAAATGTTCGCGCGAGGGCCAGGGGAAAATAACCACTTCCGGCAGCGTGATGGTATCCTGGGCCATGATTTGTACGATAGAGTAGCGGTCTTGGGTCAGCGTATCCGGCACGCGTTTGGTCACCGTTTCTAAGCCCACACAAGAGAAACGGATGAGGTCGCCCTTTTCCACTACGATAGTAAAAAAGCCCCTGTGGTCGGAGTAGGTGCCGCGGCGCTTTTCAGGCAGCGAAATGGTGGCATAAGGCACTGGCACCATGTTGCCGTCCAGGTTAGTGATGACCAACCCCGAGAATTGGATCAGCTTTGTCGGCGATGAGGCAGGCTGGGCAGCCATCCACGAGGCAGCGCCAAGGACCAGAGCAAAAGAAAGTAGGATACGCATATGTGTTTCAGTCGCAGAGTCTTTGAGTCGCAAAGGTTGGGTCTCTTTGGCCGGAGCAACGGCTTTTTTCAATCTTAGCAAAAGACTGTTTGGGACAGATGATGGAGGCATTGTGCCATAGGTTGCCTTAACGCTTGCCCCACACTTGGCAGTGCCTTGCCCCTATGCCACAAAGGTAAAAGGCTAACGCCGCTTGCTGCCGTTTGTTTACAGTCAAGCGACGCAGAGGCACATCCCCGCATGCAGCGTACGGTTACAGGCCCAACCGATGGGCCTTCCAGTGCGTCATGCCAAAACCAAAGAGTACCACCGTCACCGAGCTCAAAGGCATAAGAATGGCCGCAATAACGGGCGACAGAGTGCCGCTGACGGCAAAGCTCAGCCCTACCGCGTTATAGCAGGCGGCTAACACATAGGCGCGGTTGACCGTTTGGATGCCCCATCGCGCCAGGGTGAGGAACTGCGGCAAGCGTTCGAATTGTTGGGCGTCCAAGATGGCGTCGCAGGCCGGCGTGAACGTGTTGGTGTTTTCCGCTACGGCAATACCTACGTTGCTGCGCTGTAGAGCTCCGGCGTCGTTGAGACCATCGCCAATCATGAGTACGCGCTGTCCTTGCTGCTGCAGTTGCTGCACGAAGGCCAGTTTATCGTGCGGGCTTTGATGGAAGCGCAGGCGTGCCGGGCTATCGAAGAGCGGCGCCAGTTCGGCAGCTGCGCGCTCATTATCGCCAGAGAGTAGCCACGTTGTAGTGTTTTGTTTTTTGAAAAAATGAATAACCTCGCGCAAACCGTTGCGGTAGCGGCTCTGGGCTTCAAAATGGCCGCGCACGATACCGTCTATCTCCACAAAAACACCGGCTGCAGGTTGCTTTTTCCCCAAAATAAACATCGAGGAGCCGAGGCGTACTTCTGTGCCGTTCACCTCGCCGCGCGTGCCTTGGCCTGTTATTTCTACAAAACTGCTCACTGGTAGCACTCTCGCCTCAGGCAGCGAAGCCGCAATTTGGCGGCTGGCGGGGTGATTGCTTTGGGCAGCCAACGAGCGCACCACCGAGGCTTCCTGTGCACTCAGCGGAGATTGCCCGTCGGCAGGGAAAAAGAGTGCTGTTTGAGCTGCCCCCGTGGTGATAGTGCCCGTCTTGTCGAAAATTACGGCCGTCGTCGTGGAGAAAGCCTCTAACACCTGGGTGTTTTTAACAAAAAAGCGATGACGAGCCAGTAAACGCAATACATTGCCCATCGTGAAGGGGATGGAAAGCGCTACCGCACAAGGGCAAGCGATGATGAGTACAGCAGTGAAAGCGTTGATGGCGGTGCTCATGCTCTGGGGGGCCCAATAAAGAAACGCTAGCGAAGCTACTCCCAAGATGAGCGCCGTAAAGTAGCGACCCGCGCGCTCGGCCAGCTGGCTGGCGTGCCCTTTAGAGCCCTTCTGGAAAGCCTCGTCGTTCCACAGCTGCGTCAGGTAGCTCGTATCCACGCGTCGCGTCAGGCAGATTTCGATCGCCTCGCCCATCTGGCGCCCGCCGGCATACACTACTTCGCCCGCGGGAATGCTCACCGGCTCTGCTTCTCCGGTGACAAAGCTGTAGTCAATTTGCGCGCGCCCTTCCAGCAGCACACCGTCAGCGGGGATCAGCTCGCCGTTACGCACACGGATAATGTCGCCCGGCTCCAGCTTCTGAATAGGCACAGGTACTTCGGAACCATCAGCTCGGCAACGCGAGGCCGCTACCGGGAAGTAGGCGCGGTAATCGCGTTCGAACGACAAGCGGTGGTAGGTTTTTTGTTGAAACCAGCGCCCAATGAGCAGGAAAAACACCAGCCCTGCCAGCGAGTCCATGTAGCCGGCACCGGTGCCAGTCAGGATTTCCCACGCCGAGCGCCCAAAGAGGACAGCCATGCCCAGCGCCAGCGGAAGGTCAATGTTCAGGTAACGCTGCCGCAGCCCTTCATAGGCAGAGACGAAGTAGTCGCGTCCGCTGTAAAGCAGCACCGGCACCGCCAGCACCAAGTTGATGTAACCGAAGACGCTGAAAAACCAGGCATCGCGCTCCTGCTCCAAGCCGAGGTATTCGGGAAAGCTCAGTAGCATAATGTTGCCAAAAGCAAAACCGGCCACACCGATTTTGTACAGCAGGGAGCGGTCAATGGCAGGGCGCTCCTCGCGGGCGCTCACGTCGCCCAGGCGGATATCGGGCGGATAGCCTACGCGCGCTAACATGACAGCCAGCTGGCGCAGCGTTGTCCTCTGCTCGTCGAACACAATGGAGACTTCTTTTTTCAAGAAATCCACCCTCGATTGCAAAACGCCGGGGTCCAACCGGTACAAGTGCTCCAGTAGCCAGATACACGAGGCGCAATGGATGCTGGGCAGGTAAAAAGACACCCGTGCTGTTTGGCCATTGGAGAACTGCAGCAACTGCCTGCGCACATCGGGATCATCCAGCCATGCATAGCCGTGCGCATCGCCGGTCTCTGCTTGAGTGCGCCCTGCTTCAGGGTCTATTTGATAGAAGGCGCACAAGTTGTTACTGCTCAGGATTTCGTACACCGTCTTACAACCCTCGCAGCAGAAATGCTTGTCTTCTACGCGCAGGTTGTCGTCGGGGCAAGGCTGATGGCAGTGATAACACGTCAGTCCTTCTATTGTCTTGGGTCGGTGGTTGGTGAGCGTTGGCTGTGGTGACATTGGGTAGCCCTTAAGCATTTTTTATGTGAAGCAAAGGTGCACACCGGCCAAAGGCCGTCAGAATGACGGCCATCAAAACCCATTGTGAGGATAGTCAATAAGGGTGGTCGTAAAAAATGCCACAAATGCCTGAAGGTGTCCTGGCTGAGCCAGGTGACAACAGTGCATCTTTGCAGTATAAAAAATTAAACGCCCTTATGGCGATTTCACCTGAAACATTTCACAATCAAGAATAAAGTTAGTTATGACCTTTTCTGAATTAATTCGCTCTGATAAACCTGTATTAGTTGACTTTTCGGCCGAATGGTGTGGGCCGTGCCGCATGTTGGCGCCTATATTGGAAGAAGTCAAGCAAAGAATAGGCGACAAGGCTATTATTTACAAGCTGGACATTGACCGCAACCCGCTGATTGCCTCGGCTTACCAAGTGATGGCGGTGCCCACGTTGATTATTTTCCGCGACGGCAAGCCAGTGTGGCGCCGTTCGGGCGTGATGTCCGCACCGGAACTGCTGCGCACGCTGGAGTCTTTTACGGAAACGGCAAAAGCTTAAGGGAGGCGCTATGTTTGGCAAGGGAAGCAAGGCGTACAGCATTTTCGCGCTGAAGTGCCCGCGGTGTCACGAAGGCGAGACCTTTGAAACCAACAGTTGGTCCTTCGTCAAGCCATTTGAGATGTTGGAGCAATGCCCTAAGTGCGGGTTGAACTACTTCCCGGAGCCGGGTTACTACTACGGCGCCATGTTCATCTCCTACATCTGGACAGGGTGGTTTTGCTTCTTCTTTGTCGCCCTGTTTCACTGGGTGCTCGACTGGGGGCTGTACACAGCGTTTGCGCTCTTGATTGCCTTTTTGGCCATCAACTTCGTGTACATCTTCCGCATCTCGCGGCTCATGTGGCTCAACATCAACGTGCACTACGATGCCAAAGCTATTGAAAAAGCCCATATGACGAAAGTCAATCTCCCTGGAAACGGCGCGAGTTAAATGGCTCAAGAGCGCAAAGGAGTGGGTGCCAGCCGCTAACTTTGCTGCGGCAAAAGTCCCTGAGGCTAAGGTAAGGGACTTTTGTTTTTTCTATGGGCCGTATCTATTTAGATAACGCTGCTACCACGCCGCTCCTGGAGGAAGTCATCGAGGTCATGTTGTCGGTGATGCGCGAGCACTACGGCAATCCCTCAAGCATCCATGCGGAGGGGCGCCGTGCGCGCGCACTTATTGAAGCTGCTCGCAAGACCGTAGCCCGTGCTATAGGTGCCAGCACGGCCGAGGTCTTTTTTACTTCGGGCGGGACGGAGGGCAACAACACGGCCATCAAGTGCGCTGTGCGCGACTTAGGCGTGCGGCGCATCATCAGCAGCCCTACGGAGCACCACGCCGTGCTGCATGCTATCGAAGCCATCGCGCGCGAGTATCCCGTTGAGGTGCACTGGTTGCGTGTGGACGCTCAAGGACACCCCGACCTAATAGAACTGGAACATTGCTTGGCCTGGGCACAAGCACCGCGTACCCTGGTGTCGCTCATGCATGCCAACAACGAAATTGGTACCCTCCTTGATTTGTCTTCTGCGTCGGCCTTGTGCCGTCGGTACGGCGCCTTGTTGCACACCGATGCCGTCCAAACGGTCGGGCATTTTTCCATAGACGTCCAACAAACGCCCGTATCGTTTCTTACGGGTTCAGCCCACAAATTCCACGGGCCTAAGGGTGTCGGCTTCCTGTACGTCAATGCCGAGAATTTCATCCGGCCTTTCCTTGACGGCGGAGGACAGGAGCGCAACCTGCGCGGCGGTACAGAGAATGTGTATGGCATCGTGGGCATGGCCAAAGCTTTAGAGTTAGCAGTAGCCGAAATGGAGCCCCGCATGGCGCACATCCGACGCCTGCGCCATCGCTTCATTCAATGTCTGCAGGAAACATTGAACGACGTCCGCTTCAATGGCAACCCAGAAGGCGATGATCTGTATACGATTCTAAGCGTTTCCTTTCCCCCTTCACCCAAGAACGAACTCCTGCTGCTCCAGTTGGACATTGCCGGCATCAGCGCGTCTGGCGGCAGCGCTTGCACCAGCGGAGCCGAGCAGCAAAGCAGCCATGTGCTCGATGCCATCGGGGCCGACCCGCAGCGCAAAACCATCCGTTTCTCCTTTTCTCACCTAAACCGAATAGACGAGGTGGAGGAAACTGTAGCGAAAATTCGAGAGATACTCACCCCGGCTGCTCGCAGGGCATCCCTTTAGTCCGTAAGCTATTCTCACCAAAACTTTTCGATAAACCATGTACCACAAACTCTTCTGGTCTCTGTGCATCGTAGGGGCTTCTTTTCTCGCTGCCTGCCAATCGGATCCCACTCCTGCAGCGGTGGATGTTCGCATAGAAGCGCATGATTACGCGCGCTGTTTGCGCGACTCTTTGTGTGTCGAGGTGCACATCAAGTATCCGGTTGCCAGCAGCACGGATGCCGCCTTGGCTCAACGCCTGACCGATACCCTCCAGAGCCTCGTAGGCGCCTTGGTAGATGTCGGAGAACCGACGGAAACAGCGCCTACTCAACCGTTTAAGCAGCAGATGGAAAATCTTGGTCCTGGTCTACTCAAAAGCTTAGAGGCCGACTTTGGCCAGGATACTTCTATTAGGACAATGACTTACACGGTGGGCGTCGAGACAAAAGTATTGCTCAATGCACCTCGCTATCTTTCCGCAGAGGTTTCCTCCTATGTCTATTTAGGCGGCGCACATGGCATGGGGAATACTGCCTATGTAACCTTGCACAAATCCACGGGCCGCAAAGTGACGCTAGAAGAAGTCTTCTCGGACCCTAAAGCCCTGCAGCCGTTAGTGGAGCGCGCTTTTCTGGAGGCAAACAAAGCCAAAGGCATGAGTGAAGAAGAGACTACTCTCGGGAATCTTCTGCTCAGCCCAGAGATGGGATTGCCTCTTCCATCTAACTTCTGCGTTGTAGCCGAAGGTATTCGGATGATTTACAACCCCTACGAAGTGACGGCATATGCCCTCGGGCCAACAGAATTCACCCTATCTTGGGAGCAGCTGGGCCAACTGGCTAACCGCGATAAGTGGCTGAAATAAACTCCTCCGCTGTAACATAATCGTTCTGCCTGAGAAGAAGCCCTTTTACACCCCCCCAGCGAGGCAAGAGCCGTTGGTTGTAGGAGAGCTATTTATGCGGAAGGAGCATTTTTCTACCCTGTGTCTTGCTTCACACGTCGAACAGGGTTCCACTTCGGCTGGGTGGGGGGGCGCCGACGTGTCGGTAAGCTTTTTCGGTGGCTACTCGTCCGCGCGGCGTGCGCTGCAGGTAGCCTTCCATGATGAGAAAAGGCTCGTGCACTTCCTCGATGGTGCCGGGTTCTTCACCTACGGCCGTGGCAATAGTGGTCAGCCCTACAGGTCCCCCCTTGAACTTGTGGATGATGGCGCTGAGGATGCGGTTGTCCATTTCATCCAGACCATGTTCATCTACGTCCAAGGCGGCCAAGCCATAGCGAGCAATGTCGCAATCTACTATGCCTGAGCCTTTGATTTGGGCGAAGTCGCGAATACGGCGCAGCAAAGCATTGGCGATGCGCGGTGTTCCCCGGCTGCGGCGGGCGATTTCGTGTGCTCCTTCGGGCGTGATAGGGATACCCAAAATGTCTGCCGAGCGGAAAAGGATGCGCTCCAGCGTTGCCACGTCGTAGTAGTCAAGCAAGCAGTTGATACCGAAGCGCGCACGCAAGGGTGCAGTGAGCAGCCCCATGCGCGTGGTGGCGCCGATGAGGGTAAATGGGTTTAGAGCAATTTGAATGCTGCGGGCATTGGGGCCAGAGTCTATCATGATATCAATGCGGAAATCCTCCATGGCTGAGTAGAGGTATTCCTCTACAACGGTGTTTAGCCGGTGGATTTCATCGATGAAGAGCACGTCGCCCGGCTCCAAATTGGTGAGTAGACCTGCCAGGTCCCCCGGCTTTTCCAACACAGGGCCCGAGGTCATTCTAAGCGCCACACCCAGTTCGTTGGCGATGATGTGAGAGAGTGTCGTCTTGCCTAAGCCGGGTGGCCCATGGAGCAGAACGTGGTCGAGCGCCTCACCGCGCTGGCGAGCCGCTTGGATAAATACCTGAAGATTTTCCACAATCTTGCGCTGCCCCCGGAACTCTTCGAGCGCTTTGGGGCGCAGGGCCTTCTCAGCCAGTTTATCTTCAGCGTTGGCCGGAGCATTTGCCAAATCTTTGTTCATATTAGGTCTTTGACCTTTCGGCCGTTGAAGAGCAGCGACGCACGGGCGCTTTTAATGGTGCAAAAATAGACTTTTTACCGCGCTGCTAACCTCTATACGTGCTCCGTCGCTCTCACGGGAGCGTTTTCAACGTTCGAAAAAGGCTACAAAAAGCGCCTTCAAAACCGCGCTGCCTTTAGCGAAGGATTATTTGCAGCCATCCTTCGCTCGTGGGGGTTCGCACGCGCAACAGATACGTTCCAGCCGTTAAGGAAGGCAATGAAAAAAAGGTTGTCGTTGAACCCGGAGGTAAGTGGTAGGTTTGTTCTGCCAGGAGTTGTCCATTGACCGTCCACAAAGAGCAATGGGCTTCCAACGCCGATAGGCATTCCCATTGAATACCGAGAGGCGGCTGCGTTGGATTAGGCGTTACCCGGAAGGCGAAGCCGTGGCCCTGCGGGTTAGGTGTGGAAGAAACTCCGAGAACGGTATTGTTCCGGCTAATCAGCCAAAGGTCAGGGTCGAAGAGGACATTGGACACGGCAAAGGCTGTCGGCAGAGCAAAGATTTGCCCATTGAACGCGTGCTCTAAGCGCAGATCTTGCTGCTGCCCATCGGAGCCAAGGAGCCGCAAGGGTACCGGAAGTTCGAAAAAGGGCACCGATGGATGCGACTGAACCTGTTCTAACTGCACGTAAAGTGTACCATCACTGCTTTGCCACCATTTAACGGTGTAGCTAGGGTATCCTTCACCGGTGTACCAATCATCAAAAAAGTAGGTGAGGTCGCGTCCGGAGGCAGCCTCTAAGTGGGCTTTCAAGATAGGCGTATGAGCATAGCCATAGGCCACAGAGGGGTCGTTTAAATAGTTGCGTACAGCGGCAAAAAAGACAGAGTCGCCACATATCCAGCGCAGCATATGCAGCACCATAGCGCCTTTGGCGTAGCTGAGTTGCCCGCTGAAGATGCGGTTTACGTTGGTGGTGTCGTTTACGCGTAAAGATCCCCCTGGCTGGGAGGTGGCGCTATTGATGCGCCCTTGTTTGAAGTTCTGCCAATACTGTGGCAAAAAGCGTTCGTAGCACAGCCCTGATAGGTACGTAGCAAAACCTTCGTTGAGCCAGATGTCTACCCAAGAGCCGCAAGTTACCTTATTGCCAAACCACTGATGTGCCAATTCGTGGGCTACCAGTTCGTATCCAAAGTTGCCCATGAAAGACATCGTTTGGTGCTCCATGCCGCCGCCCCAGTTGAACTGGGCGTGGCCATATTTTTCGGCGGCGAAGGGATAGGGACCGAAGAGTTCACTAAATAACCGCAGGTGGTCGGCTAAGTAGCTCATGCTGGCCTGGGCAGCCGCTACACTTTCTGGATAGACGTAGTTGACTATCAGCACGCTATCTTGTCCTATAGCCATATGCGCTTGGAACTCTTGGTAGTTAGTAACGGCAATGGCGACCAGATACACCTCAATAGGGTAGCGGTGCTTCCAGTGCGCTGTCCGCTGGTCGCCATGCACGATTTCCGATTGGAGCAAGCCGTTGCTGGCCGCTCGGTAGGCTACTGGAGTGGTAACGTAGATATCTATGGAATCTATCTTGTCGTTGAGCGATTGCTTGCAAGGCCACCAGTCGCGTGCTCCGTAAGGCTCCGAAAGCGTCCACAACACAGGCGTTCCGTTGTGTTTAGCGGTTTCAAAAGAGCCAAATCCAGTAGAGGGCGGCACGCCCTGATAATAAAAGACAATAGAGTCGCGGAAAAAAGGCGGCAAGGCGTGGGGAAAGTGCACCGTTAGCACATCGCCTTGACGACTAAAGGTCAACGGCTTGCCTCGGTACAGGATGCTGTCCATGGAAAGGGCTGCCGAAAAGTCAAATTCTAGCCATTTAAGTTCCTCTAAAGGTTCAAACACCGTCATGATGGAGCCTTTGATGTAGCGCACGGCTGGGTCCACTGTCCAATGCGCGCGGCAATACTGGATATCGGAGCGGTTGTTAGCACTGGTCAACGGTCCGCGCTCCAGGGCAGCTTGGCGTCGCAGCCAGGCGCTTTTTTCCCACTCTACGATGTCTTCCAATGCAGCATCGTTTTGAGCAAAGCCGGGAACGGGCGATAGCCAGAGCCATCCCACCAAGAAGGGAAGCCCTGGACCACCCACCAGTTTCTTTAATTTTACATGAATAGAGAAAACCAGAAAGAAAATTACGCCGCAAAAGAAAGCCGACAGTGCTATCCAAAGTGGCTGAGTGTAGAAAAGCGCGGACACCATGCCCCAAAGTATACTGCGCCCAGCAGATAGCCCCAGCGCACGAACGGTGCGTCGGCTTATGGGCAGGTTATCTATCCGTTGCATGGCCAATATTATGACTTGGCTAAGAGCCACCAGCCCATAAAATGCACCGGCAGCGGCGGCCAAAAGGCTCAGTCCATACTCTGAAAATATACCTGTTGCATTCATTTTTCTATAGTTGAAGTGTGTTCTTGAATGTTTTTGAAAAAGAAAGGTGGAGCAGGTAGTTTGTCTTTGGCTTTTGCAGGCTTACCCAATAGAACCGTTGCGCTGACTGCCATGCGGTACCTTGGCGCGACGAAACCTTCGGCCATGTGGTGTGCTATCGGCAAAGAGCTACTTAAGCCGAAGGCCAAATGTGGCGTAAACACTTCCACGCCAGCAAAGCCCAAGGCTGCCCATCCGCCCGTTTCCGGCTGATGTTTGCCGGCGGCCATATCGGCAGCGCGGTGATCCAGCTGGGTGCCGAGGTAGGGTATCCAACGGGTGGCCCTGGAACCGATGATGCGAAACACTCGAACAGCACCGTTCCAGCGTGGCCCCAGGCGATAGCCCTCCCTATTGGTACCTGTGAGCCGGAAGGTGCCGTCGGCGCTGGCGCCCCATCGATCTCGCTGGATGGCGTAAAGCCCACTGAACAGTGCGTCAGCACTACCTGAGCCGGGTTGGAGCGCTATGGGCAACGGCTCTTCTCGCCACAACGGATCGCGGACTTGCGTGGCACCGGTGGGCGTTTTGAGGCCAAGCCCAAGCTGGAAAGCATGTTGCCATGGGCGCAGCGCTTGCCGCCGAGGGTCTAACAGAGCAAACTGTACCAACAAGGAGGCATCGCCCAAGCCGTGGGGGCGTTGCCTGTAGCCGTCGTCAAAGCGCCGCAGGTGATATTGAAAGGGTAGGAGGCCAACAACTTGCCACCGTGGGTGTGGCATCCAGCGACCCCAAAATTCCACTGTGTGAAAGAACTGGCGGCTGCTCTGAATGCCTCCGTGCGCGGTGGTGCGGTAGACCTGCTCGTGCCATCGTATGCCGATAAAAGGGCGCTGAACTAATGGCAAAAGCCCAAACGTATTTCCTCCGCTCGGACAGCCGCAGATATCGCAGCCCGCAGCCAACACAGGCCAATAAACTGCGCTCGCAAGCAACATAACGCGCAGTAATAGCATGATGAGAAAAAGGTTTTGGTGATGTAATGCGGTGTTTAAACCCTCATCGGCTTACAAAGCCGCAAGGATGCTCTACCGAGTTAGAGCCGATAAGGCACCGCAAGGCGGATGAAAAACGCCCCAACCAAAACCAGGAGACACGCTAACCTTCAGCGGAGTGAAATCTTGACGCGTTGGCTCGACTGATTTGTTCAGCAACCAAAAGCCCAAAAGCACCCAAAACAGCGGGCTCTCTTTCAAGGCGTAGAAAAAGACAGGCATTGCGCCTGCCTGTCTATCCTT
>Ga0101944_10000513_pt1 | contig 110941 bp, 89 predicted proteins | sample DewCreD2012metaG_FD_75245 | JGI IMG/M metagenome (GOLD analysis project Ga0101944, IMG submission 75245) | Hot spring sediment bacterial and archeal communities from British Columbia, Canada, to study Microbial Dark Matter (Phase II) - Dewar... ... | reverse complement strand
TGCTCCTGATGGCAGCCTGCTCGTGGCAGATGCCGGGGCGGGTGTGGTCGAGCTGCACCACGACACAGGCACACTGGTCGCCGCCTTGCCGGGGGTAGCAGGAATTGTCCCGGTTGGGCAAGAAGTAATCTGGGCAGTTACCGGTGGCGGCGAAGGTGAAACCAGCGGTAAGTTATTCCTCATCACTCACGGCAAGACGCGCCTGATCGCCGATATCTCCGGATTTGAAGCAGAGGTAAACCCCGACGGGGGTATTATCGACTCGAACCCTTACGCAGTGGAGCAAACGCCCGGCGGTAAGGCTCTCGTTGTGGATGCGGGCGGCAACTCGCTGTTGATGGTGGATCGGAAAGGCAAAATGGATTGGGTAGCAACCTTCCCATCTCAACTGGCTTCTACTGCCAATTTCAAAAATCTGCTTGGTTGCCCGGATGCTCCGCCGGAAATCGCATTTTATTGTGATTTACCGGAAGCACTACCGGCAGAAGCAGTCCCCACCAGCGTTGTAGTAGGACCGGATGGTGCTTACTATGTCGGTGAATTAACCGGCTTTCCCGGTGCTGTAGGAATCTCGCGGGTCTGGCGGATCGAACCGGGCACGCTCCATGCGGAATGCGGCATCAGCCCGGCCTGCAGCGTGGTCGCCAGCGGTTTTACTTCGGTCGTTGACCTGACCTTTGGGCCAGATGGCACACTTTATGTTTTAGAGATGGACGAAGCCAGTTTTATGGCCGTTGAACTGGCATTTTTCGGGTTGCCCGGATTGGCACAGGGAGGAACGCTAAACGCCTGCTCACCGGTATCGGGTAGCTGTTCTGAAGTAGCAACCGATCTGGATATTCCTCTGGCCGTTGCAGTTGACCAGCACGGCATGATTTTCGCCGCAGTTCAAGCCCTGATTCCGGGTATGGCTCAGGTGGTTACACTGCCGTAACTATTAACAGGCAGTCCTGAAAGGGAATTTTTCCGGTGATGTTCAGGCCGTCGGACGGCCTGAACATCACCAAAAACATTTCGGCAAATAAAATCCCCTCGATGGGGCCGGCGGCCAAATTCCTGACTTGTGCGCCCGCAAGGATGCGAATAGCACCCCTCGATGGGGCCGGCGACCAAATTCCTGACTTGTGCACCCGCAAGGATGCGAATATCACCCCTCGATGGGGCCGGCGACCAAATTCCTGACTTGTGGGCCCGGAAGGATTCGAACCTTCGACCAAGCGGTTATGAGCCGCGCGCTCTGCCGCTGAGCTACGGGCCCCGGCGGCATTGGCTTGCCTTGCAGCCAAATTATATCACATTGACATTTCGCTGCGAGTAAAATGATAAGCAAATAACCGCTGGCTAACCCAGCCGCTTCGCCGCCCAACAGGCCGCCCCAATCACCCCGGCATGATCTCCCAGCCGCCCCGGCACAATTTCCACCTGTTCAACCGGCATGATGTGCACCCGCTCGCGCATCGTTTTTTCCATCGGGTCAAGTAGCAGCCGGCCGGCATGAGCAACCCCGCCGGTCACAATAATCCGCCGAGGGCTGACCGAGGCGCACAAGCTGGAAGCCGCTACCCCCAAATAAAAGCCGGCCTGTTGGTAAATCTCACAGGCAATCTCATCTCCTGTCAGAGCCGCTTCTGCAATCAAAGCAGGAGTGATGGCGTTCAGGTCATAAGCACACAACTCGCCGATTTTGGTGGTCAGTCCCTGTGCAACAGCCTTCATACCCATTGCCGCAATCGCCGGCCCAGAAGCAAACGCCTCAAGACATCCGTAATTACCACAGCCGCAACGCGGGCCGTTGAAATCAATCACCATGTGGCCCAGTTCACCAGCCGTGCCCCCAATCCCCAAATGCAATTGGCCGTTAATCACCAGGCCGCCGCCAATGCCTGTACCAATTGCCAGCACTGCCACCGTATCCACACCCTGACCGGCTCCAAAACGCCACTCCCCAAAGGTGATCGAACGCACATCATTCAGCAGTGCAACCGGTAAGCGGGTTTTTTGTTGCAGTACATCTCGCAGGGGCACATGCGGCCAGGTACCGGGCAGGTTGGGCAGGAATAGCGTTTCACCCTTTTCAAGGTCAAGCACGCCCGGCACGCCAATACCAATCCCGCCTATATTCTCTGTTACCAGTCCGGCAGTCTCAATCATCGCAAGAAACAAATCTGCCATGCGCTGCATTACCGCATCATGCCCTTCGCGTGCCAACGTCGGAACGCTTTGTTGAAAGAGGACATGACCGGTTTCCACATCCACCACTGCCGCACGCAAGTTGGTTCCGCCCAAGTCACAGCCAATATATCGCTTCATAACTATTTCTTCTGAAATTGATTATTCAGGAGAGCTGTGCCCGACAGGCCAACACTCGCCGGGCACAGCCTTGACCAGATTGAGATTAGTGGATATAGGGTTTCAACACATCTCGCGCAAGGTAAAATCCGCGCTTGACCAGCTCTTCGCTGCCTTCAAAGACTCGATCCTCATGTTCAATGCTGACGACATAATCATAGCGAGCCGCTGTCAACGCTGCAAAGAACTTCCCCCAATCCATATCGCCCAGACCGGGTAAACGCGGCACCTGCCAGCCCATGCCTTGTGAGAGTACCCCGTGATTGTAAAGCCCTTCGCGGTCAATATGCAGATCCTTGGCATGAACATGAAAGATTTTAGCGGCAAATTCGCGTACAACCCGCTCATAGTCAATCATTTGCAACACCAGATGAGAGGGATCAAGATTTAAGCCGAAATTGTCTTCCGGAATAATCTCCCACATCCTTCGCCAGATGGCCGGTGTGCTGGCCAGGTTATTACCACCCGGCCACTCATCATACGAGAAAATCATCGGGCAGTTTTCAATGGCAATCTTCACCCCTCGTTCCTTTGCATATTGAACAATCGGCGGCCAGATTCGCGCATAATCTTCCAGATTCTGCGGCACAGTTTTGTTTTTATCCTTCCCGATGAATGTACCCACCACGCCGACTTCCAGCAAAGCCGCCGCATCAATCACCTTTTTAAGATGGGCAATCACTGTTTCGCGGTGCTCAGGATCAGGATGCAGGGGATTGGGATAGTAACCTAAGGATGAGATCATCAAGCCATAGCCTTCCAGCATTTTGCGAATCTCTCTGGCTTTGGCTTGATCCAGCTGGACAACATCAAGATGGGTCACCCCCGCATAACGGCGGGTGGCTTTTTCGTGCGGCCAGCAGGCAATTTCAATCGCCTGAAAACCGCTCTCTGCCCCCCAACGGGCAACCTCTTCCAGCGTACTGCCAGGCAATGCGGCGGTAAAAAATCCCAGTTTCATCGTTCCCTCCATTTCAAATTAGACTTTGGTCCAGACTTTTTCTTTGGCACTGCGTTCGATGGCTTCACACAATTGCATTTCGTAGTGACCATCGGCAAAAGTTGGAAAATCAGGGGTCTTGCTGTAATCCCCGTTCAGGATATAGGTGTACACCTTATGGTAAAGTTGTTTGAAAGTATCCGGGAAACCCTCATTATGACCACCCGGATAGGAAGTTACCGCGCGAGCTTCGGGTGAAAGCAGCGCCGGGTCTTTCATGATAATCTGATTGGGTTGAGTGCGATGACCCACCCACAATTCATTGGGGCGTTCCGAATCCCATGCCAGCGAGGATTTTGAGGCATTAATCTCAAAAAACAGGCGGTTTTTTCGCCCCGAACAAACCTGCCCCACTGTTAAGACACCCCGCACATCATTCTCAAAGTGCAGCAGAATCGTTGCATAATCCTCCGTAAAGATGGGTTGATCCACGTAATCTTCTGGCTGGAGAATCTTACCTGTGTAAGTTTCGACCGGTTTGGCAGGTTTCTTGCGCACCGGATGCATGGTTTTGAAATCCGCAAATACTTCGACTACACGCAATCCGGTTATAAAAGTGATTAAATCCAGCCAGTGCGATCCAATATCACCCACCGCGCGCAGCGTTCCGCCCAATTCTGGTTCAAGCCGCCAGTTCCAATCCGTTGGGAATAACAGCCAATCCTGCAAATACGAACCTTGCAGAATGAACAAATCCCCCAATTCACCACTCTGCACCATACTGCGCGCCTGTTGAACCAGAGGATACATGCGGATGTTGAAATTCACTGCATTGACTTTACCGCTTTCCTTTGCCAGCTGCACCAGTTCCGCCGATTCGCGGGTATTCATTGCCAGCGGTTTTTCACAGACCACATGTTTGCCAGCCAGCAGCGCCGCTTTGGCGTGAGGATAATGGAGATAATTGGGGGTCGCCAGATGGACAACCTGAATATCCTCGTCCTTCAGCATTTCCTCCAGCGAGCCGTAAATGCGCGGAATACCCATTTCGGCTGCCTTCTGTTGCGCTTTTTCGCGGGTATTCTCAGCCAAACCAAGCACGGTAATCCCGTTACGGCGCAGGGCTTCGATGTGAGCAGGCCCAATGAAACCAGTACCGGCAACCCCAACGCCTATCGTGGATTTGCTTTGTTGCGGTGTCATAATCATCCTCCCCTGTCAGTACTCCCCGCCGATTTTCACTTCACCGGCAGAGGTTTGTTCACCAGCCAGACGTGCTTTGAAGTCATCCAGAATCTTCGCGGTTGCTGTGGCTCCGCAACGGGTTACCCCGGCTTCAATCACTGCCAGCAGCGCATCCAGTGTCCGCACCCCGCCAGCCGCTTTGATCTGCACTTTCTCACTGACCGAGCGTCGCATCAAACGCAGATCCTCCAGGGTTGCCCCGCCGGGGGCAAAGCCGGTCGAAGTTTTCACCCAATCGGCACCCGCTTTTTCAGCCAGCTGACATCCGCGCACTTTCTGCTCATCCGTCAGATAGGCATTCTCCAGAATCACCTTGACTTTTACCCCACGCGCATGAGCCACATCACATACGGCCTTAATGTCCTGGAAAACAAAATCATCATTGCCGGAACGCAGATCGCCAATGTTGAGCACCATATCCAGCTCCACCGCCCCGTCATCCATGGCGCGCTGTGCTTCGGCTACCTTGATCTCAGTAACGCTGCTGCCGTGCGGAAAGCCAATCACCGTGCTGACCAGCACATCCGAGTCTTTCAATTGCTCGGCTGCCAACCGCACATGACAGGGTTTGACACACACGGTCGCCACGTGGTAACGGGCTGCCAGTTGACACCCTTCAATCACCTCCTGAGAAGTTAACTCCGGACGCAACAATGAATGGTCAATTACCTTGGCCAATTGTTCATAACTGATTGTTTTCACATCGATGACTGTCATGATACCTCCAATAAAGATTTAGAATTTTCGCCACAAATCAATTGGTTTTTCAACCTGCGGCGGATTGTACGGAAACTCAATCCGTCGGCCTTCTCCGGCGGATTGATAAGCAGCATACAAAATTTTCAGCACTTCGCGCCCGTCTTCCCCGGTTTCAATTGGTTCTTCTTTTCCAAGCACGCAATTGACAAAATGCTGCATCTCCTGCGGGAAGCCATAATTCCAGACCTCCTCGAACATGGTAAACGTCCAGCCGCGGGTCGTACCGGCTTTTTCCACGGCATAACCGTACCCTTCCTGGCTGTAAGTCCACAACGAACTTCCCTTTAACAAATCGGCGCGGGTGTTGCCTTTTGTGCCATAAATCTCACAGCGGTCATCCACGCCGCCGCCTTTTGCCCATGAATTTTCGGCAATGTTGATCTTGTTGCCCTCGTACTCGATCACCATAATCGAGTGATCTTCACCTTTGGTGCGGTTATGATGGACAAACGTGTTGCAATAAGCGGTAACGCTTTTGACTTTGGGTTTACCAAACACCCAGCGTCCGTATTCAACCGAGTGACAACCCATATCTAACAGCACACCCCCACCCGAAAGGTTCACATCCCAGAACCAGGGCATGTGTGGTCCGTCATGTTCCTCGGATTGTTTGACCAGGAACGGTTCACCCAAAGCACCTTCTTCAATCAGCTGCTTTGCGCGTACATACTTGGGCGCAAAACATAATTCCTCAGCATACATCAGCAGGACACCCGCTCTTTGAGCAGCCTCAATCATCTGGTCAGCCTCTTCTAGCGTCTTGCAGAGCGGTTTTTCGCAGATGATGTGCTTTCCGGCCGCCGCTGCATCCAGCGCAGCCTGACAGTGCAGGTAATTCGGGATAGCTATCGTGATCACATCAATTTCTTTCATCTTCAACATCTCACGATAGTCATTGAACGCATTGGGGATGCCATGGGTTCTGGCAAATTCCCCTGCCCGATTTGGGGAGGCCACAGCTACTACTTCTGCATTGTGAACATAATGCTTGAAAGCATGTGCATGGATATCGCTGACGAATCCAGCCCCAATCATGCCAACCTTAACTGTCTTAGTCATGGCTTACCTCCTGAAGTGAGAAAATTTACTGTCTGAAACCGCGCTGCCTGCCATAAATTGAAATCATGACCAGCAGCGTTGCACCCAAAACCATCCTGCGCACGGAATCGGGCATTTGCATGGTTGTCAACAGGCTGGTAATCAAGGTCAGCACGATGGCACCCGCCATTGTGCCCCAATAACTGCCTTTACCTCCCGAAAGCAAAGTGCCACCCACTGCCACGGCTGCGATAGAAGGAAACAAGAACGGCTGTCCCAGCGCAATGAACACCACACCCGTATTGCCTACCACCAGAAATCCACCAAATCCAGCCAGTGCACCTGCCAGCGAATACACCGCCAGATTGGTTGCGGTTACATTGACTCCGGAAAGCTTGGCAGTCACCCGGTTAACACCGATTGCAAACAAATGCTTACCAAAAGTTGTTCGTTCCAATAACAGCCACATCAGAATCCCAAAGATAATCCAGATGATGATGGCATTGGGTATTGGAATACTGGAAGAGAATGGACGGGCGATCAAGCGCGTCATAATGGGAGCCACTTTTCCGCTCACATTGCCGTGATTAATGATAATGATCAGGCCGGTCACCACACCGGACATACCCAGCGTCATTACAAATGGAGATATTTTTAAGAAAGTAATCCCCAATCCGTTCACGAAACCGATCAAAGCGCCTACCGCCAGTGAAATCAGCAATGCCAGCAGGACTTTATCATCCTCTCCTTTCACGGTGACGTAGGTAAGGATTGCCGTTAAAGTCACCACCGAACCCGCCGAAAGATCAATCCCTTCAAAACCGCTGATGATGACCAGTGTCTGGCCGGCTGCAATCACCCCCAAAAACACCGCCAGCCGCACAATGTTGGTAGCCTGAGCAATGGCAACATTTATATCATTACCAAAACCGTTTGGCAAAAACCCCGAAAGCAGGAAAAGGATGATTGCAAGCAAAATTGCTGCAACAGGAGGTGAAATACTCAACCTTCTCATAATTTTTTCCTCCGCAGCAGATTGATCATACCGGGAGCCGCCAGCGCCACCACAATGATGGTTGCCTTGACAAAAGTCTCCCACCAGGTATCAATCCGCGAAAAGGAAATAATGTTTTGAATAATCCCCAGCGTAATCGCACCCACCACCGGGCCTGCCACTCCCCCAACACCGCCGCTCAAGGCGGTACCGCCAATAACGACGGCTGTAATGGAAGTCAACGTCATCGGCACACCGATTTCGGCATTCCCCGAACCGCTCAACATCGTAATGGCAATCCCCGCCAGTGCTGCCATGAACCCGGAAACCACGTAGGTACTGAAAAGCACCCAGGTTACCGGAACAGCTGTTTCATAAGCCGCTTCGGCGTTCCCCCCAACCGCATAGAGGTAATTCCCAAACCGGGTTGATCGGATGTACATCCAAATCACCAGCACGACCGCAATCACATAAAAGGCGAGCGGCAAACCCAAAGGCGTTGTGTTTCGGTACACGTTAGCAATATCGGCTGGAATGCCGCCGCCCGGGTTTGGTAGGATGAACAAAGCAAAACCGACGTACAGGAAACTGGTAGCATAGGTGGTAATAATCGGTTGTAAGCGCAGGAAAGCAATGAAGAAACCATTGATCGCCCCCGCCAGTATACCCGCTGCCAGCGAAACTAAAACATACGCCCACATTTTTTCCGGCGATCCGTTCAATCCAACCTGCGTTGCCAGAATGGTGTTAACAATCGAAACGATTCCACCCACTGAAATATCAATACCTCCGCCCAGAATCACAACGGCCTGCCCGGCAGCCAGCAAAATCATCGGCAGGAAAACACGCATGTTGCTGTTCAAAGTATCGCGGGCAAACATGTTGGGCTGCAAGATTAAGTTGATGATCAGCGCCACAACCAGTAAGAGGATTGCAAAGAAGGCGGGATAGCGGTTCATCATTTCATCCCAGGAAAACCTTTTCATGCCTCACCTCCGTTGGAAACGCCCATGCTGGCAGCAATCAGATTTTCCTTGGTCAAAGAAGCGCCTTTCAGTTCAGCGCGAATTTTTCCATCATGAAGCACAATCACCCGGTCACATAGCCCAATCAATTCATCATCATCGCTGCTGTAAAACAAAATGGATTTCCCTTGCTGTGAAAGATCGGTCAGCAAAGCATAAAACTCGGCTTTGGTGTTGACATCCACCCCCTTGGTCGGGTCATCCAGCAGGTAACAATCCGGATCACGCAACAGCCATTTTCCAATAACCACCTTTTGGGCATTACCGCCCGAAAGGCTGCTGACCGGAGCCATCAAGCCAGACATGACCAGACTCAGCCTTTCACTGATTGCCAGTGCATCCCGCTTTGCAAGTTTCATCTTGAGCGGAAATCCATATTTCTGCCATGATGGCAGTAAAAAATTTTCCAGTATCGAGCGAATATAGAGCAACCCTTCCTTTGCCCGATCACCCGGCACAAGCGCCAGTTTTTTCTGCATCGCCTGGCGGGGATGCTTGAACCGCACGACTTCACCCTTAATTCGAACCGTACCCTGGTAGGGAATATCCCCAAATAATGCCAGCAGTAAATCTCGCTGGCCTTGCCCCTGTAAACCGCCAATTCCCAGCAATTCTCCCTGCTTAACCTTCAGGCTGATACCCCGCAGCGTTTCGGTAGTCAGATTTTCAACTTCTAAGTAAACTTGATGATCCACTCCGTTTGTTTCTTCAGTAGCGGCTGCTTTAGTGAACTGAAAGACCTTTTCTTTTTCGGTCATCAGTTGAATCAAATCTTTCTCCGTTATATCTTTGATGTCCCCCTGCCCAACCGTTTTACCATTCCGCAGGACACTGTAACGATCTGCTATTCGGAAAATTTCTTCCATGCGGTGAGAGACAAAAACGATTGCTTTACCTTCTTCTTTCCAGCGCTTTACCAGTTCAAACAAACGCTCCACCTGACGGCTATCCAGGCTGGCGGTTGCCTCATCCAGAATCAAAATGTTTGGATTGAGGCTGATGGCTTTCAAGATTTCTACAATTTGTTTTTCATCCGGGTGTAAATCGGATACAAGCGTTTCCGGTCGTAAATCAGCTTTGAAGGTTCCGCTGAATAGATCCAGCAAGGCCTCTGTCTTTTCTCTCATCACCTTGCGGTCAATCATCCCGTTGGTTTTCAGCGGTTCGCGCGTCAACCAGATATTATCCGCTACCGTCATTTTGGGGACCAGACTGAGTTCCTGAAAGACGGTAGCTATGCCCATCTTGCGAGCTGCCTGCGGGGAAGAGAAGCGCACGGGTTTACCATCAAGGAGTAGTTGTCCTCCATCGAGGACAACTACTCCGTTGATGACCTTACTCATCGTGCTTTTGCCGCTTCCATTTGCCCCGATCAGTGCAACTACTTCACCTGAATGAATATCCAGGTTCCCGTCAGAAAGCGCAACCACACCCCCATAACGCTTGACTATATTGCGGGCAGAAAGCGACACACTCATAGTTTATTTCAAGAAGAAGGTATTCAGAACTTCCTGATCGGTCATGATGCCGTCCAGCAGGTAGGCATCCGGCTTATCCTTGCAGATCTCCAGCCCTTGCTGCAGGTTTGCTTTGGTAATGACAATCGGTACCGGGATGACGAACGACAAACCATTCGCACCACCCAGTTTGCTCTTGTCTACCTGCTTGCCCAACAGCATGTTCACCGCAATCCGCAATCCAGTCGGCGAAACACCCGGCGGATTAGCTACCGCAATCGTCTCAAAGTCCGGGCGGTCCTTCAACACCTCTTCCCACAACTTCAGGAACTGGCAGCGGCCTTCACCTACACCCACCGGGAACTTCGCCGGATTGGCCGCAATCACCGCCTGCAACGCACCAATCGCCATCCCGTCCTGCGTCCAGTACCCATCCAGATTCGGGTACGCCGCCAGGAAGTTCGACATCACCTGCTGACCCGTCGCTTCATCCCATTTGCCGGTATCCTTCGCCAGCACCTTGATGTCCGGGTACTGCGACAACACCTCGTCCACCCCTTCCATCCGCGCCACATTCGCCGGATGTCCGGGGAAACCTTCGATCAGCACAATGTTGCCCTTGCCGCCCAATTTCTCGGCCAGCCATTTGGCGCTCGTCTTCGCCCATTCCTTCTGGTCAATGCCCACGTTGTACACGCCCGGCACATTCAACTCCTGATCCACCGAGATCACAATGATCCCCTTGCTCACCGCTTCCTGCAGTGTCGCATTCAGACCATTTACATCACTCGGATTGACCAGAATCGCGTCCACTCCCTTCGCCATCAGATTCTGCAATTGCTGAATCTGACCGGCTACGTCCGTATCCGCGCTCTCGATCACCAGCTCGGTCGTCAACCCTTTGTCCATGTACTCCTTGTTGACTTCGATCAACTCCGCTATCATCTGCGTCCGGTATTCGCTGCTGATGAACGGATTCGAAATCCCAATCGTGAAGGGAGGTCCTTTTGACTCAACCGGTGGTTGAGTGGGTTGTTGTCCGGTTTGCGGTGGTTGGGTCGGCTGAGCCACCGAAGTAGGGGTTGCGGGTGTACCGCAGGCTGCCAGAATCATGGAAAGCACCATGATAAAGGCAAGAATGGTAAAGAGGGGTTTTCTTTGCATGTTCATCTTCTCCTTCTGGTAAGTTTTTCGTTCAAACAAAAATTCGGACAAACGATCATTGGGATATTTTGGATGACGTCAACACCTCCTTTCCACTAAATCTTCTTTCAGATGGTCATGGTTGGTTGATCTTCGATGACGAACAGGTATTCGAGCGCGAGAGCAACCGCGCCAGTCACTCCCGCATCGGCACCCATGCGCGAGAAATTGATGGCCAGATGCGTGGTTGCCAGTGGCAGGGAACGACGCAGCACTGCTCGACGGATAGAAACCAGTAAATGATTGCCGAAATTGGCAATGCCCCCACCGATAAAGATGTGACTGGGATTGAAGAAATTAACCAGCCCAGCCAGCACATCCCCAATCATTTGACCGCTGGCACGAATGATCTCCAATGCGGCCTGATCTCCTTCGCGGCAGGCGGCATTGACGTCTTCAGGGCGTAAAACGCCGCCGTTAAGATCCATTAAATTTTTGAGGAACGGACTGCTGCCGTTCAACGCGGCTTGCATGGCTTTTTCTGTAATCGCCGGGCCAGCCGCCATCGCCTCCAGACAACCGGTATTACCGCAGCGGCAGATTGGTCCGTTTTTATCCACACAAATATGTCCAATATCACCAGCGCAACCCGTGCTGCCGCGGTGGATTTTTCCATTGGAAACGATGCCGGCCCCAATACCGGTGCCGATTTTTACAAAGATAAAATGATCCACATTGATTCCATCACCGGCGCGTTGCTCCCCCAGCGCCATGATGTTGACATCGTTGTCTACGACCACAAAAGCGTTTGGAAAAGATTCCTTCACAAATCCCCGTATCGAGAAATTTTCCCAATCCGGCATCAAAGGTGGCGCAACCAGCACCCCGCGCGCAAAATCAACCGGGCCGGGTACGCCAATACCAATGCCCAAAATCTGATCAGCCCGGCAACCCTGCAACTCTATCAGGTGAAAGATGATCTCGACACAGCGCCGCAAAAAGGGTTCCGGGCGTTGGCGTACATCGGCTGCTTCGCTATAACGTTGTAAAATACTTCCTGAAATATCCGCCAGCGCAACATCCACACTGGTTGCACCGATATCCACCCCCACTACAAAACCAAGGTTGCGGTTAATACAAAGCAGGCGGGGTTTTCTTCCACCCTGGGAAATACCCTCGCCTGCTTCCATCAGGAAACCTTTTTCCACCAGATCGCGAATATCATGAGCCGTCTTTGCCTTTGACCAACCCGTCATTCGGGTAATATCCTTGCTGGTGATACAGCCCTGCCTGCGCAATGCGCGGATAATTTCCGCTTCTGCGCTGTTCAACAAAATGGGGGCTTTGATTCGTGAGCGAAGGGCACTGTTCATGAATGGGGGTAAAGCGAAGACCGAAAATCAACGCCGATACAGGGACGTTTTCATCGCAAAAATTGGCGATAAAAACAACTTGCCCTTATTATTACAAAATCCTTTCGTAAATTCAATAGACGGTTTCGTATATTTTATTAAGAACTTCGTTTATTTGATAGACAAAGTTCTTACTCTCGAAGGATCTGGCTGATTGCACCCGTCTTCTTGTCCTTCAGGATGATCTTGAGGTTGCCGTTAGGCATGCGCTCTTCCTTGATCAGATAATGCTCCTCATCGTAGTCCTTCAAAGCAGCACCGCGATCTTTGCCCTCGCCGCCGCGCCACACCTTCAATTCCACCGGCTCCCATTTTTTGGACTGGGCGGATTTGTAGCAGGCATCGATAATCGCGTTGACCACATAACCGTCGTAAAAGGTCTCCATTGGCTGCCTGCCTTCATCCATGGCATTGAACATGTCCAGGAACATCTCCACATATCCAAGCGAGCCGATTTCATCACCCACCGGGAACAACCAGCCGGTATCACCTTCCGCCTTCTCGGCCACATATCCACCCTGCCCTACCGCCGTGAACATTTCAAAACCGGTGCGCAGCCAGTGATTCAGCCAGACCGTTCCTTCCGTCCCCGCAATTTCATCGCGCAAATCCATCCCGCCTCGAAAAGTCCACGAAACCTCAAACTGCCCGATTGCCCCGTTGTCATAACGCACCAGGCCAACCGCATGATCTTCGGCATCAATGGGGTGAACCTGTGTATCTGCCCAACAGGTCACCTCAATCGGACGGTTCTCTTTGCCAATAAAATTGCGCGCAATTTCAATGCAGTGACAGCCCATATCCACGATGGCTCCGCCGCCGGATTGTTCTTTGGTCCAGAACCAATCACTATGAGGTCCGCCGTGCGTCTCGCGCGAACGCGCCCACAGAACTTTGCCCAGCGCACCTTTGCGGGCCGACTCCAGCGCTTTAAGTGTCTTGGGGGTGTATACCAGATCCTCAAGATAACCGTGGAAGACACCTGCCTTTTCGACCGCTTCCAGCATTTCCAGCGCCTCATCCGCATGGGTTGCCAAAGGTTTGGTACACAATACCGCCTTACCGGCTTCAGCCGCCAGCAATGCCGCTTGTTTATGCAGGTAATTTGGTAAACCGATCACGACCGTATCCACTTCCGGATCGCGAATCGCTTGCGCCATGTCGGTAGTCCAGCGCGGGATACCAAACTCTGCCGCGAATTTTTCGGCCTGTTCCGCCCGCCGCGAATAAGCAATCACAACCGACTCCTGGCCACGATATTTCAACAGACTCATCGTGTAAAAACGCCCGATCAAGCCGGTACCCAGCATGGCAATTTTGTGACTCATTTCAGTTTACTCCAGAGGGGAATTTGAAATATCCAAATGTACGAACATTCTAATTATAGATGATTCCATTGTGCGTGTCAACTTGCTTTTCTGCCCAAAATCGGCTAAAATTGGTTTATTGTACGCACATTTGAACAATCGCTTTTAGAGGTTTACCTGTGCCTGTTCCAATGCTCCCCCGCCAGCGCGTTTATTCTGCCCTTCGCCACGAAGCACCCGACCGGGTTCCCACCGCTCTGGGGGGCGGCCCCTATGGTCTGGTGGATGATCTTTATTTTCGCCTGCTGAATCATTTACAACTTGGTCAACCGGTTGCACCCTTCCGTAAAGGACACAACATTTCCTACATGGATGACCGTCTCTTAAGCCGGCTGGGTACGGATTTGCGCTACTGCTGGCCGGCCCAATTGCCAAACAGCCCGGTGATTCCCGGTGAAGACGAGAATACCTTTTACGATTCATTCGGTCAAATCTGGAAACGAGCTCTACCGTATTACTATGCCGGCAGCGGTCTTTTACGCGAAACCACCGAATTGGAGGATATCGAGCGGCTGGTACACTGGCCTAATCCACACGATCCTTCCTGGATGCATGGGGTTGCTCAACGAGCTGAAGAATTACAAACCAGCACCCCTTATTTTGTCGTCATGCGCATGGTAGCCTCACATGGCCCTTTTCAAACCGCCTGCGACTTGCGCGGTACCGAGAATTTTCTCACTGACTTGATTGAGCATCCCGAATTCGCCCAGGCACTGCTAGACCGTATCACCGCCATGCTGGAAGGGCTACTGGATGCTGCCATGCGGGCGGGCGGCAAATGGTTCGATATGATTGAACTGCCCGGCGACGACTACGCCGGCAATACCGGTCTAATTCTCTCGCCGAACATGTTCCGCCGTTTCATCAAACCTTGCCTGGAACGAATGATCAAGACCATCCGTGAGCACAAACCGGAGATCAAAATTATGCTGCACAGCGATGGAGCCATCAGCCGCTTAATTCCCGACTTTATCGAGCTGGGCGTGGATGTCCTTCATCCGCTTGAACCGTTGCCGGCTAGTGATCTCCCCCAAATCAAACGCCAGTTTGGAGAACAGATCAGTTTTCTGGGGGGCATTGATATCAGCCATGCCATGCTTGGCAGCCGCGAGGATGTGATCAAGGAAGTAAAAATGCGCCTGAGTCAGCTGGCGGAAAATGGCGGGTACATTCTGGCGCCAGCCAACCATCTACAGGCAGACATCCCGCCTGAGAATGTGGTGACACTGTTTGAGGCCGCTCACCTCCTGGGAAAATATCCCATCTCGCTTTCTACAACAAGTCAAACACCAAATGGATAAAGAAATTTGAAAGGATGCCATGAGCCTACCTTACTCAACCGTTGACCCGCACAACCCCATCCCGTTGTATTATCAGATTTATCTCGACCTGCGCCGCATGATTCAGCGCGGGGTGCTCAAACCGGGTAGCATGTTACCCCCGGAACTGGAAATCTGTCAGGCTTATAACGTTGGAAGGCAGACCGTTCGTCAGGCTATTGGGCGACTGGTGGACGAAAATCTGGTCGAGCGTTACCCCGGCCGGGGCACCTTTGTCCGTGATATTCCCAGCATTCAATTTTTCCTTGACCGTAGTTTCAGCCAGCAAATGCGCGAGATGGGACGGGTACCGTCCTCCAAAGTGCTGCGCTGTGAACCCTCCACCGTTACGATGGAAAACGTTCCGGTACTTGAAAAAGTCAAAGGCGCTCCCTGTGTCATTCTGGAGCGGCTGCGCTTTGGGGATAACGAACTGATCTGTCATCAGGTCTCCATTATCCTGACCGAACGCTGCCCGGGAATTGAAAACGTAGACTTTACCAATCAATCCCTCTTTGAAGTACTCACCAACCGCTATGCGCTGATGATCAAGCGCATGGATATTGTGGTTCGTGCTGTAGCCGCCGATGGGTATCGTGCCGATATCCTGGAGGTCGAAGAGTGCGCCCCCTTACTGTATGTCGGCACGGCAACTTACGTTGAGGAAGGCGATTTGATTGAGTATTCCACCAGCTACTACCGCGCTGACCGTTACGAATACAGCATTACCCAGATTCGTTAATCAACGAGGAATGAAATGCAACCCAACGCCGCATTTGAATACCTGAATCAAGCTCAGAGCATCCTGACCCGCATTCAACAGACTCAGATGAAAAATATTGAACTTGCTGCAGAGCAATGTGCACAAACCATTGCCGGTGATGGACTGGTGCACATGTTTGGCAGCGGTCATTCGCGCATATTTGTGGAAGAAATGTTCCCCCGTCATGGCAGTTTTCCCGGCTTCCACCCGATTGTCGAATTGTCGCTTACCTTTCACAACCTGGTGGTCGGCTCTAACGGGCAGCGACAGGCCATGTTTTTAGAACATGTTGAAGGGCTGGGTCAGATTATTTTGCGCAACTTTGTCTTTTCTCCACCGGACTGTTTTCTAATTTTCTCGAACAGCGGCGTGAATGAAGTAATCATTGATGTGGCTTTGGAAGCCAAACGATTGAACATGCCGGTGATCGCCGTCGTTTCGGTGGATCATTGTCAGGCCAGCCCGGCATCACATTCCAGCGGTAAAAAACTGACCGAAATCGCCGATATCGTTATTGATAACTGCACCCCCGCCGGTGACGCCATGGTGCGTGTTGAGGGATTGGAAGACCCGGTTGGCCCTGGATCCACCATTGGCGCCGCAGCAATCACCAACGCGCTCAAGTGCCGCATTGCCGAAAAACTGACCGCGATGGGCAAGCCGCCGATTGTCCTGACCAGCAGCTATTTTCTTGGCCGGGAAGAATCAAAAAAGCGTTTTGACGCCTGTTATGATGACTACCGCGCCCGGGTACGCAAAGTATATGGGTGTTAATCATGCAGTTGAAAGATAAAGTTGCTGTCATCACCGGTGCAGGCAGCGGCATTGGCGCAGCCATTGCCCGGGCATTTTCCAAAGAAGGCGCTCAGGTCATTGGTTGGGACATCAACCTATCAGCCGCACAGGAAACCTGCGCTTCCTGCGCCTTTCCTTCCAACACCACAAGTGTGCAGGTGGATGTCACCAATCCATCCCGGGTGGAAGAGGCAACCTTACAGGTACTCAGCCAGTTTCACCGGTTTGACATCCTGGTGAATGTGGCGGGCGGTTCGGGCCGGCGCTGGGGGGATGGGCCGGTTGACGCTTGCACGCTGGAAGGCTGGCACAAGACCCTGGACTTGAACCTAAACAGCCTGTTCTACTGTTGCAAGTTTGCCGTTCAGGCAATGCTTCCCCAGCAAAGCGGTGCCATCGTGGTCATCTCATCTGTACTGGGGTTGGTCGGAGGCGACGAGGATTTTGCCACTCACGCCTACGCCACCAGTAAAGGGGCCGCAATTAGCCTGACCCGTTCAATCGCTGCTTATTATGCCCCGCAGGGTATCCGCGCCAATGTGATCTGCCCCGGCTTGATTGCCACACCCATGAGCCGGCGCGCCCAGTACAGCCCATCCATTCGCTCGCGCTTGGCCGATTTGCAGCCATTAACCGCTGATTTCGGCCAACCTGAAGATGTCGCCGGGGCAGCAGTGTACCTCGCTTCGGATGCTGCCCGGTTTGTTACCGGAGCCGTACTGACCGTGGACGGCGGCTGGACGGTACGATAAAACTGCCCGTGGAGAAAACAACCATGATCGTGTATTCCACTACCCTGCAAGATCTGCCTCCCGCCGAGATTTTGGTGGTCGGGTCGGGTTCGGCGGGTGCAACCGCCGCCATCACGGCCGCCCGTCTTGGCGCATTGGTTACGCTGGTTGAACGTTATGGGTTCATGGGCGGCATCAGTACGCAGGTGCTGGACACCTTTTATGGCTTCTTCACTCCCGGCGCAAATCCGCGCAAGGTGGTTGGCGGCGTACCGGATTGGGTGGTTGAGGAATTGCTCAAACACAAAGCAGCCATTTACCGCCCCAACACCTACGGCGCCGGACAGGGCATTACCTATGACCCGGAAACTTTAAAAGTAATATGGGAGCAGCTGGCCTTGCAGTCCGGTGTCCGCTTGCTTTACCATGCACTGGTGGTTGACGTTATCCGTGAGGGGGATACCATCCAGGGTGTGGTGATTGCCAGCAAAGCCGGTTTGTTTCGGTTGACAGCTCAGGTAGTTATTGATGCCAGCGGGGATGCCGATGTGGCTGCCCGTATGGATGTGCCGTTCGAAAGCAGCCGGGACGTCCCGATTCAATCTCTCACGACCACCTTCAAACTGATCAATGTGGATGTTGAGAAAGCAAAAAATGTAAAGAAAGCAGAATTGCACGCCAAAATGCAGCAGGCCGCTGAATGGGGCTACGACCTGCCGCGCAAAGAAGGCAGTGTCCATCTTACTCCCCTGCCGGGCGTGATGGCGACTAACATGACTCGCGTCCGGGATGTTGATCCGCTGGATATCCAGCAACTCACCCAGGCCGAAATTGAGGGCCGTCGGCAGGCAATGGAGTACTCCCGTTTTCTCATCGAGCGAATACCCGGTTATGAAAAGGCAGCCCTGGGTGGACTCAGCGTTCAAATCGGTGTGCGTGAAAGCCGCAGGATATTTGGAGAATACAGGCTGTCGCGCGATGATGTCCTTTCCGCCAGAAAGTTTAGCGATGCCATTGCCCAATGTGGTGCGCCCATTGAAGAGCACCACGCCGGGCAGGATACCCGCTGGGAGTATCTACCAGAAGGGGAAACCTATCACATTCCTTATCGTTGTTTACTGCCTCAAAAAGCCGAAGGACTGCTGGTAGCGGGGCGTTGCCTCTCAGCCGATCACGATGCACACGCCTCGGTACGCAGTATGGGTCAGTGTATGGCGATGGGGCAGGCAGCCGGAGCAGCCGCCGTGATTGCCCTGCAGCACAACACGCATCCGCGCGCGGTGGCCATCCCTGAATTGCAATCAACATTGCGCCGTTTAGGTGCAATTCTGGACTAGGAAAGGAGGTTTGCGTGGCGGTTCAAACGGTTTTGGGTTCAATTGCGGCACATGAATTAGGGATCACCGCCTGCCATGAGCATGTTCTCTGGCATCCCCCCGATGCAATGGCTCTGGAAGATGCCGACCTTGGGCTGGATTCAATACCGGCGGCAGTTGCCGAGTTGCGTTATTTCAAGTCTCTTGGGGGCAGCGCTGTGGTTGAAATGACCACCGCCGAAATCGGCCGCTCCCCCCTTGAACTCAGCCAGATCTCACGGGCTACCGATGTCCACATCATCGCTGCCACCGGACACCACAAAAATAAATTTTCGGCTGCGTCGCTGGAAAATCAATCAATTGGTCAAATCGCAGAACGGATGATTCGAGAAATCACCATCGGGATCGGCGACATCGGCATCCGCGCGGGTGTAATCAAGGCTGCAACCAGCCTGCATCAAGCCACAGAGGTAGAGAAACGTGTCATTCAGGCTGCCGGCCTTGCTCACCAAAAAACCGGCGCGCCGGTCAGTACCCATACCGAAGCGGGTACATTTGCGCTGGAACAGGCTGAAATGCTTTTGAGCGCAGGCGTGACACCTGAGAAATTGCTGATTGGTCACCTCGACCGCAATCTGCCCCGTGAGGTTTATTTTCAACTGGCAAAACGTGGTGTCTTGCTTGGCTTTGATCAGATCGGGAAGGAACAATACTGGCAGGATGAGCAGCGCGCTTTAATGATCCGCGATTTGATCGCCGCGGGGCATTTGAACCAAATCCTGCTCTCGGGGGATCGAGCAAGGAAATCGTCCTGGAAAGTTCACAATCCGCAGTCGTTAGGGCTTGGGCATTTGCTGCTCGATTTTATTCCCCGTTTGAAAGGTTTGGGCATTGATGACGCCTCTATCCATACCCTGCTGGTTGAAAACCCCGCCCGCTTTCTGGACTTTGAACCATGATTAAACCGATTTTCAAAGAAATTTACCGCCACGCCATCATCCCGGTGGTCGAAATTGAGCGTATCGAACTGGTCGAAGCCCTTGCCCGCACGTTGGTAGAAGCGGGTTTACCGCTTTTAGAAATTACCCTGCGCACGCCGGCTGCCCTGTCTGCAATCCAGCACGTTCGTGAGGCTTACCCCAACCTTATCCTGGGGGCAGGCACCATCCTGACGTTGGAACAGGCCAAACAGGCAGTCAGCGCCGGAGCAGATTTTCTGGTTTCGCCGGGCTTACCTCATGACGCTGTTGAATGGGCGCTCGCCGAGGAAATTCCGTTTCTGCCCGGCGCCGTCACACCAAACGAAATCCTGCAAGGGCTGCGGCTGGGCATCGAAGTGTTCAAATTTTTCCCCGCCGAAACCATGGGCGGGTTGACTGCCATCAAAGCCATTTCCGATCCATTTCCTGCCGTCCGCTTCATCCCCACCGGCGGCATTCAAACCGAAAATCTGGCAGCATACCTTACCCACGAGCGGGTTTTAGCCGTAGGCGGCTCATGGCTGGCAAAACGGCAATGGATTTCCGAAGGGCAATTCGAGCAAATTAAAGCCCAGGTCAACTCCGCCTTGCAGGTGGTGCACTCTCTTGCAAGACCCGCCTTGACCTGAGTTGATCCTTCGGGTTTATCGTTTCACCATTGGCAGATAAACCTGCCGCACCTGTTCAACCACCAGCAGCTGCACCACTACCTGCTTCGGTGAACCTGCCACAGGATTACTACCGCTGCTGCGGATGGTCAAGCCGCCGCTCAAGATCTCATTTTGTACAAACAAGCCCGGATCATGAACAGGGCTGATCACAAGGCTGCCCGGCGTACTTCCCGCCGAGGGCGATAGAGAGAACCAATCTCCGGTGATATTTTCTACCGTCCAATTTAATGCTGCGTCACTGCCGGTATTCAAAATAGAGAACGCAGCCGAAGGCGGTATCACCCTCCCCGAACCTGTTTCGTAGAAGAAAGTCAACCCGGCCGGCTGTACATCCAGTTGCGATTCACCGGTGGTCAATTCGATGGTATCTGAACTCTGACTGGTTTGCGACCCATTGCGCAATTCAACCGTCACCGTGCGGATACCCTTGACCCAGTTCAATCGCCAGTTAAGGCGTGGCTGAAACGGCTGCCATGGCCCCCAGGCGCCCTCGTCATTGCGCAAGCGCATTTCCGACCACAGGCCTTGACCGTAAATGTACAACTGCACATCCGGCGAGGTGGTTTGGGCATATTCCAGATTGATCACGATGGGATAAACCGTGCTTCGCCTTCCAAAGTCCTGAACCCAATACTTACCGTATGAACCACCCGGCCAGTAACCCACCCCAATTTCGCGGTTACTGCTGCTGAGAATGTTTGCGCGGTGCCCTGACGAATTCATCCAGCCTCGCACCACATCGTCCGGTGTGGCATAACCGGCGGCAATATTTTCGGCTAAACTATTCCAACCGGTATAGAATTTTCCAACCCGTGTACTCCATCCGCATACCTTCACGCCGCCATCATAGGAATCGTGATTAAAATAACCATCCTCCGCCATATCGCGGGCATGGTAGCGCGCCGCGTAGTCCAAATCGCGGTTGCGTTTCAGTGGCGGCAAATTCTGTTTGTTACGCTCCTCGTTGACCAGTTCGACCACATGATGTTCAAAACGGTCGTTAACCGTTTCAAAATAACGCACATCGCAGCCGGTGAACTGGATTTCCGCCTCCCCCTCTTCAAGAGATACTGCCTCACCCAGAGGAGTAACATCATCATCCGCAAGCACCGCCCGTGTTGACCAGAATCCGGCTACAGCCAGTACCGCAACCAGTAACAGGCAAAGCGGGTTAAACATTTTGTAAAGATATTTCATCGAAATTTTACGCATCCATCCTTAATCTTAACCGAAAATTACTCATCAAATCCTTGCAATTCATTTACATTTCACATAAACTATCCATATAATGACTGTTTTAATCGAATTTGGAGGGATGCAGGATGTCCCTGCCGGCAGAATTCCAATATAATCCGCAAGAAATCCTTGAAAGCATCAGTGACGCGTTTTTTGCCCTGGACGACCGCCTGATTGTAACTTATTTCAACAAAGCCGCCGAACAGATGCTTCATCGAAAACGCGAAGAGGTACTGGGCAAGCCCTTATTTGAGGTCTTCCCGGAAGCCAAAGGCTCGATCTTTGAGGAAAAGTACCGCTATGCTCTCAAACAAAAACAATTTCTGAGCTTTGAAACTTACTTTGATCAACCGCCTTATGAAAACTGGTATCAGGTCAGAGTCTACCCTCAATCGAAGGGCATATCGGTTTATTTTCAAGTCATTACAGCCCAAATCAAAGCGCAGCAGGCATTACAAAAGGCACAAGAAAGAATGGATACGATATTACAAACTTTGTCGGAAGGGATTGTGATGGTCAACCATCAAGGCGAGGTCGTCTTTTCCAACCGTGCCGCACAGGAAATGTTCCATGACCATCAAGACCAATTGCTTTATCAAACCTGTAATGACTGCCAATGGAGTCAGGTAGATACCATTTTAGCCCCATTATCGTCCGATCAGATTCCATTACTTATTGCCCTCAATCGAAAGGAAATGGTTAGAGACTTTGAACAGGGACTAATCCTTTCGGACGGCAGTATACGCTGGTTATCGGTTACTGCCTTCCCCCTCACCGACGAAAAGCAAGGCTTTTCCGGCGCCATTGCCAGTTTCCGCGACATCACCGCTCAAAAAGAACGAGAAAAACAAATCCGCTTTCAGGCGGATCTGCTGGATATTATTGGTCAGGCAACCCTTGCCATTGACCAGAATGGGAATATCCTTTTTGCCAATCAATTCTGCGAACAACTGTTTGGACATCCAATCCAATCCATCCTGGGAAAACCAATTTTAGAAACGTTAATCCCTGCGGAAGCGATTTCAGAGATTGATCAAATCCGCAGTGTGGTACAGCGGGGAGATGTATGGAACGGTGAACTCACACTCAAACGCAAAAATGGCGCACCATTCACCGCCTACTGTACCGTTACACCGATTCGTGAGAATGAACAAATTTTGGGTTTTCTGGTCATTGCCTTCGATATAACCGAACGCAAATGGGCAGAGGAAACCGAACGTCAGTTACGCGCCCTTTCGGACGCATTGCGTGATACTGCCAGCGCGCTGAACAGCACCCTCAATTTTCGCGAGGTGTTGGAACGAATTTTAATGAACGTCGGCAAGGTGGTCGCTCATGAATCGGCCAACATCATGCTGTTGGATGGGGAATGGGTTGAAGTGCTTTTTCATCAAGGTTATTTGACCGACCCGGCCAATCAATTTCTGGAAGGCTTGCGTTTTCCAATCGGTGAATTTCCGACGCTGCAAAAGATGTTTGAAAGCGGACTACCGCTGGTCATCCCCGATACCGGCAAATCTTCCCTCTGGCGCGGTAATTCAACCATGGGATGGATTAAATCCTATGCCGGAATGCCCTTACTCAGCCGGGGTCAGGTGATCGGATTCTTGAATCTGGACAGCTCCATACCCGGATTTTTCAACGAGGAGGTTGTCTTCCGCCTGCAAGCTTTTGCCGATCAGGCAGCCGTTGCCGTTCAAAACGCACGGTTGTATGAGGAAGTGCAAAGTTTATCGGTCACCGACCCCTTGACCAATGTTTACAACCGGCGCGGCCTGTTTCAAAAATGCAGTGAAGTGATCGAACAAAACCGGCGCAGTGGACTGCCGGTAGCCCTGATTGTCTTCGATCTGGATAATTTCAAGGATTTCAATGATTCGTACGGTCATTCAACGGGCGATCTCATTTTAAGCACTATTGCGCGACGCATGGCGAACCGTCTGCGGGGTGCAGACGTCTTGGGACGCTACGGTGGTGACGAATTTGTGCTTCTGTTATCCGGTATCTCCGAATCAAGTCTCAAGGGCATCCTCGAAAGACTGCGCCAGTCAATCACACTCGAACCGATTCAAATTGGCAATGAGGTCGTTTTCATCACCGTAAGCATGGGGGTTTCCACCAACACCACTTCCGGCTATGACCTGACCACCCTGCTGCGCCATGCAGACCATGCCCTTTACCACGTTAAAAAGTCAGGGCGTAATCGGACATTGCTATACGGTGATCTGCCCGAGTACTCTCAGGCATCGTAATACGGTCGCTTACCCTGCCGCCCTCCATAAAAGGGCAAAGCTGATCATGAACAAGCTGCTGATCATCAACTGGCGCATTCCAATTAGCACCGGTTTAACGCCAATTGCCGGTTTCAATGCCCCCCAAACAGCTTCGGCAAACTGGATCAGGTAAGCAGCCGTCACCAGAGGTGAAAACCAACCCGACAGCGCAAGCAACCCCACCCCGGCAATGCTTCCACCGCAAACCGCCAAAGGCAGCCGGGCAGCAGATAGCCGTGTCTGGAGGGGAGGAACGCTCTGCCATTCACGCTGGGAGAGGCGCAAGTAGGCATACAAAATTGAACCGATGGCTTGCAGCCACAACAAAAGCCAAAGCAGCCAGCCATTCAAATTCAGATGCCCGATTCCAGCCCAATATACCGCCGGGGCTGCCAGTCCCAGCACGCCGCTGCCGGCAATCTCTACAATTGGTTTACGACGTTCTTCTCGGCGGCTGACCAGCCATAAATGCCAGAACAATACCGGCAAAGCCGGCAAGGCCAGCACCACCAGAAAACCCAGCCCCCGGCTGAGCATACCGAGTATGGCAATCAGACCGATTAATCCGTACACTCCCATCCAGAATAAAGCCGGCAATCGCTCTTTGGACGGCCGTCTGCCGCTCATTACCTTGACCAATATGGTGAGTGGCTGGCGGAAGAAAAAACCCGCCAGTGCTGCCAGAATGACCCATCCTTGATTGCTTGTAAGCCCCTCTGAGACGACCAGCCCGACCAAAATCGGTCCGAGCAAAAAAACCCACGAACCATGTTCTATCGGTACGGCAATATGTCTTTGAAAAAAAATGCGCTTCAGGCTTGAGGTTGATTGGATTGCCATCCAGTCTCCTTAACCATTCAAGATTCAATCCAACCGCAGTATACCTGACCCGCGTTTTGCGTAGGTTGCGCCGGAGCAAAAATTAAACCAACTCTAATCTTCACCGGCCAGCAGGCGGGCTTTTTTCCATGGAGGCAGGTTGCTTTCTTCCGCCAGCAGCGCACGCAGTTCATAAATTTGATCGCGCAGTGCAGCGGCCTTTTCAAACTCCAGATCCCTGGCAGCCTGTTTCATTTGCTTTTCCATCTCGTTGATTAACCGCTTCAATTCATTGGCGGGCATCGGTAAAAAGCCGCCTTTTTCGCCCGCCTTGTAATCCGCGCGACCCTCTGCCACACCCGCCGTTGTTGAAATCCGCTCGGTCAGGTCGTGTATGGCTTTGACAATACCAACCGGTTCAATGCCATGCTTTTGGTTGTAAGCCATCTGCTTGGCCCGGCGGCGATTGGTTTCATCAATGGCGGTTTTCATCGAGTCCGTAATCCTGTCAGCGTACATGATTACTCTTCCATTGACATGCCGGGCTGCCCGCCCAATCGTCTGAATTAATGCCGTAGAAGAGCGCAAAAAACCTTCTTTGTCCGCATCAAGGATCGCGACAAGCGACACTTCCGGCAGGTCCAACCCTTCACGCAGCAAGTTGATTCCGACCACCACATCAAAAACACCGCGCCGCAGGTCCCGCAAAATACCAACTCGTTCCAGCGTTTCGACCTCAGAATGCAAGTAATGGACCTTGATGCCCATTTCCATCAGATAATCCGAAAGATCCTCTGCCATGCGTTTGGTTAATGTGGTCACCAGCACCCGTTCACCATTTTCAACCCGCTGGCGGATTTCTTTAAGCAGGTCATCCACCTGACCGCGCGTCGGGCGCACTTCCACTTCCGGGTCAACCAATCCGGTTGGGCGGATAATCTGCTCGACCACCTGCTCGGCGCGTGTCATTTCATACGGACCGGGTGTTGCCGATGTATAAATAGTGTACCCCATATGTTCTTCAAACTCATCAAATTTGAGCGGACGGTTATCCAGCGCTGAGGGCAAACGAAAACCAAACTCCACCAGGGTTTCCTTCCGCGAACGGTCTCCGTTGTACATCCCGCGAATCTGCGGTATGGTCATGTGCGATTCATCAATGATCAACAGGTACTCGCTCGGCAAATAATCAATCAACGTCCAGGGTGGAGATCCCGGCGGACGTTGGTCCAGATGGCGGGAGTAATTTTCAATGCCCGAGCAATAACCTGCCTCGCGCAGCATTTCAAGGTCATAGCGCGTGCGCTGTTCCAAGCGCTGCGCCTCCAAAAGCTTATTATTCCTCCGGAAGTATGCCAGCCGTTCTTCCAATTCGGCTTCAATATTGTGAATGGCGACCTTCAGCCGGTCTTCACCGGTGATGTAATGTTTGGCAGGGAAGATGACAATCGAATCCGGCTGCGAAAGCAATTCGCCGGTCAGGGAATTGACCACTTGAATCCGCTCTACCTCATCTCCAAAGAAAGCCACGCGGATCACCTTGCGGTCTTCATAGGCCGGAAACACTTCCAGCGTATCCCCCCTCACCCGGAAAGTGCCGCCGCGCAATTCCAGATCATTTCGTTGATATTGAATCTCCACCAGTTGACGCAGCAGCGCATTCCGCCGGTAAATTTTGCCCACTTCCAGTTGAATTTGACCCTTCCCAAATTCTTCCGGACTGCCCAACCCATAAATACAGGATACCGATGCCACAATGATCACATCCCGGCGGGTCATCAAAGCAGTGGTTGCTGCCAGGCGCAAACGCTCAATTTCTTCGTTGATTTCGGTTTCTTTTTCAATATACAAATCGTGCTGAGGAACATACGCCTCTGGCTGGTAATAATCGTAGTAACTGACGAAGTACTCCACTGCATTTTCGGGGAAGAACTCCTTAAACTCAGCATACAGCTGAGCCGCAAGCGTCTTGTTGTGCGCCATCACCAGCGCTGGCATTTGTAATTCTTGAATCACATTCGCCATTGAAAAGGTCTTGCCGGTGCCGGTTGCCCCCAGCAATACCTGATGCCGACATCCTTTGCGCACTCCTTCTACCAGCAGCCGGATGGCTTCCGGCTGATCACCGGTAGGTATGTAGGGTGCCTGCAGCTTGAATTCCATGGCACAATCCTCTCTATTCCCTCAAACAAAACGGCTCAAGCGATTGTAACACACTTCCAATAAAAGAACACAATTTCTAAATTCCTTCTTTTACGCCGTTCGATTCACCTTTTACCTCACGAATCACAACTTGAATAGCTGCAATCGTATCCAGCACAGCCGCCTGCCAGTGCGGGTCATCTCTGGAAAAAGGCATCCGATAAGCATTTTTACCAGCGCGCACCGATGAGCCAATCGGCGGAAGATTGCGGGCTTCCACATTTTCCGGCAAAGGCGGAAAGCGAAAGACAATCTGATCATTTTCCACCGCCACCGAGACCAAACCGGCTTCTTGCGCCATGAGTTTGACTTTCATCTGATAAAACAAATTCCGCACCATTTCCGGCAACGTGCCAAAGCGATCTTCAAATTCAACTGCCAGCGCATCCAGTTCCGCCAAGTCGTTGACATCCGCAATACGGCGGTAAAGGTTCAAGCGCACCTGCTGATCGGGCACGTACGCCGACGGGATACCGCTTGCCAGGGGTAATTCCACCGCCACAGCCATACTCAATTCGCGCATGTCGTCCACCGGCAGTTCAGCCTTTTCCAAACCGCTCACCTGCTTCAATTGACGTACTGCCTGTGCCAGCAACCGCGTGTACAGATGAAAACCTACACTGGCAATATAACCATGCTGGCGGGTACCCAGCAGCTCACCCGCCCCGCGCATCTCCAGATCCCGCATGGCTATTGAATAACCTGCCCCAAGCTGTGTATTTTCGGCAATCACTTCCAATCGTTCCTGACCTTCCGAGGTAGGCGGTTTACGTCGGTGGCGGAAGAAGTACGCATATGCCCGTTGAGCTCCACGTCCAACCCGCCCGCGCAGCTGATACAACTGCGCCAATCCAAAGGCATCACCGCGATCCACAATCAGGGTATTGGCGTTGGGGATGTCCAGCCCCGATTCGATGATCGAGGTACACAGCAGCACATCAATTTTGCCGCGGGTAAAATCATGCATGACCTGCGCCAGCTCGCCTTCATTCATCTGCCCATGCGCGATTCCAATACGGGCTTCCGGCACCAGTTTCTGCAAATGGCGTTCCATTGCCCGGATGGTCTGCACACGGTTGTGGACAAAAAACACCTGGCCGCCGCGTTCCAGCTCCCGCAAAATTGCCTGACGTACCAGCCGCGGTGAATACGGCCCAATGTGAGTGATGATTGGCAGTCGTTCAGCCGGCGGGGTATTGATGACCGAAATATCGCGCACGCCGGTCAGCGCCATATACAGGGTTCGCGGGATCGGCGTCGCTGTGAGGGTCAGCACATCCACTTCGGTGCGCATCTTTTTAAAGTGCTCCTTGTGAGTCACCCCAAAACGCTGTTCCTCATCAATAATCAGCAGGCCAAGGTCTTTGAAGGTAACATCCGGTTGGAGCAGCCGGTGGGTACCAATTAAAATATCCACCTCGCCCATCGCCGTGCGCAGGATGATCTCATCCTGTTCACGAGGAGAACGAAACCGGGAAAGCATCTCCACTTCTACCGGGAAGGCCGCCAGACGCTGGCGAAAAGTCTCGTAATGCTGCTGAGCCAGAACCGTAGTCGGCACAAGCATGGCGACCTGTTTACCATCCATCACCGCTTTGAAGGCCGCCCGTAACGCCACCTCAGTTTTCCCGTAACCAACATCTCCGCACAATAAGCGATCCATTGGGCGTGGACGTTCCATATCGCGCTTGACTTCGGTGATGGCTTTCAGTTGATCTTCGGTTTCCACATATGGGAACGAGGCTTCCAAATCCTGTTGCCATGGCGTATCGGGACTGAAAGCAAAACCCTGCGCCACCTGCCGGCGCGAATAAAGGTCAAGCAAATCCTGAGCCACCTCCAGTACTGCCTCGCGCACGCGCTGACGGGTATTCTGCCACTCGCTGCTTCCCAACCGGGTGGGACTGGGCGCTTCACCGCTTGGGCCGATATACCGGTTGAGCCGGTCAGCTTGATGCACCGGCACAAACAATTGATCGCCGTCTGCATATTCCACACACAGAAACTCACGTTCCACCCCGTCAAGAACCCGCTGCACCAGCCCAATAAACCTGCCAATGCCATAGTCCACATGCACAACCCAGGAACCGGGTTTGAAATCAGCATACGAGGCTTCCGGCGCCTCAGCAACCGGTCTGGCACGTGTGCGGGGTTGTGGGCGCTCCCAGCCAAAAATTTCACTGTCGGTCAACAGGTAAAAACGCTTTTCCGGTGAAAGGATCAGCTGCCACCCTTCGCTCAGGGAACCCTCCAGGAATTGGGGTTGGTCGGGTTCACACCCCTGCTCACGCCACAGGGCTTTGAGACGGGGAACCTGCCGTGAAACAATCACCGCCGGTTGATTTTGACGACAAAGTTCTTGCAGATATTCAAAAAAAGGCTTTAATCGGCCGCCGTAGCGTGGGCCGGGTTGAAAACACTCCGCCAGCGTAGTTGGTTCTTCCCCATTGCTTTGCCCCATATCCAGCCAGCGCAGGGAGTTCAATTCATCCAGAATCTCCCCCCACGTAAGATAGGGAATCGGGAAATTTTCCGGCAACAGGCCCTCTTGAATACTCTCGCGGCGCAATTTTACTGCCTGTTCTTCGATCTCATTGGCCACCGATTGCAAAAAAAGTAAATCGTCCACAATGACCAGTGATTGGGTCGGTAAATAATCCAGAATACTGGCTGGAGAAGAATGAACCAGCGGAAGGTAAAACTCGTCCACTGTTTGCCCATCCGCAAGTTCGAGATTGCCGGCATAACCTGCCAGAACCTCGCGGGCTGGTGTGATGAATAACCGATCAATTTTTTCAACGGTTCGCTGGGTAGCCGGATCAAATCGGCGCAAGGTATCCAGCTCATTTCCAAAGAATTCCATGCGCACCGGCAATTCTTCTGCTGGCACCCAGATATCCAGAATACCGCCGCGCTGTGCGAACTGCCCTGTCTCTACCACCGTATCCACCGGCTGATAGCCAATATCCATCCATTGCCTTTGCAACATTTCCGGTGAAATTTGCTGATTGAGTTTAATTACCTTGCTGGCTTTAAGAAAATCACGGCGTGGCAAGGTGCGCGTCATCACTGCCCGCAGCGGTGCAATCACCAGCGGTGGTTGCGACGGGCGCGGTGAACCGAGGAAATGATACACCGCCAGTGAGGTCAGACTGTTTAACCGGTCTCGACGGGTGACTGTCCCCCATGCCGCCTGCTCGTAGAAAAGGGGATTGGGCTCCGGATAAATCTGGATGGCGTTTCTGTCCATCCAGAAGGAAAGCTCATCCAGCATGGAAAGCGCCCGGTCGGTGCGGTCTGTTATCCAAAGAATGGGCACATTTAAATCTTGCCGAATGGCTGCCAGCAAAGGCAGGCGTGCTGCACGCATCAGCCCCAAACCCGGTAAAGTTTGTCCATTGCGCAGCCCTTCCAACAGATATTGATAGGCTTTGAGGGATCGAATGGCTTCCAAAACGTTCATTTTTCCAATTGATTACCGTTAAACCGATTCATGGCTGCTTCCAGCCCTTCGGCCACAAAAGTTTTCAACGCATCCGCTGCGCGGGAGAGTAAATAATCCAGTTCTTTCTTTTCCTCCGGCGAAAACCCATGCAGTACATAACTTGCACCTTGTTTGCTGCCTGGCGGGCGTCCAATCCCAAAACGCATTCGTGGAAACTGCTGGGTACCCAGCCGGGAGATAATGGACTGCATCCCCTTCTGTCCTGCCGATCCGCCGTCCGGGCGAATTCTCAGGGTGCCGAAAGGCAAATCCAGATCATCATGCACGACGATTAACTGGTCAAGCGGGATTTTATAAAAACGTACCAGCGCAGCCACCGACTCGCCCGAGAGATTCATGAAAGTTTGGGGCTTTGCCAGCAGCACTTTTTGATCCCCCACATTTCCCAGTCCCACAATCGCTTTTTGCTGCACCCGGCTCAGGCTGATTCCAGCCTCCCGGGCAAAGCGGTCAATCACCATGAACCCTACATTGTGACGGGTTTCGCGATATTCCCTGCCAGGGTTCCCCAAACCGACCAGCAGGAAAGGTGGAGCAGTCACCTCCGTTTCAGGGGTGCTCTTTCGTGAAAATACCCGTCGAATCCGCGAACCTAGTGGATCCAATTTTCCCTCCTGGAATTTTCTTCAGCGTCGTTTTTTGCGCTTGCGAAGCGATAGAACCATTCCAAACCCTATAAACAGCAGGAGACTGACTGCTATCCCGCGCACGACACTTCCCGTCCATTGAGTCGGTTGAATACTGCCCGGGTTTGGTCTTGGCGGAGTTGGCGTAAATGAAACTGGCAGGGGGGTATTGGCAGGTGTTTCCAAAACCGGCTCAGTTGAAAGGATGAGGTCGCTTGCTGTGGGTGATTCCACCGGCGAATAATTTCGCACCTTTACTCCGTCAATAACAGCTTCCCGTTTCTCACCATTTGAAAAATACACGCGTAAAACAAGGCGATAATCCCCGTCCGGGATGAGTGTGGTGTCCCAACGATAGAGGGGCTCTTCCTTTGGAAAAGCGTTTCCCTGTGCAAGCAGAAATAGATTTCGTTCATTCGTTTCGCCGCTGTATCCGAACAACAACTCATACGAGAGCACATCATCCGTTGAAACGCGTGCCTGAACTTCCATCACCCCTTGCAAGACCTGCAGGTCTGAGGGGGATATAATCGTTATTTCATCTGCCTGAGCCAAAACTATGCCAGGCAGGAATAGAAACAATAGGATCAGTCCAATTATCCAGCGTTGCATAGCCTTTAAGTTTATCACGAAGTGCTTGAAATGACGAAAATGACCTTATGCGGTCAAACAATTTTCACAAGAAAACAACAATCCGCCTTGCGGCAGGTCTGTCCTGTGCCCCCAGGGGCATCCCTCTACGAGGGCTAACCCTCTGCGAGGGCTAGCGTCGAACCCCCGTTTTAGCCTGATCCTGCCTCGATGGCATGAAAGGGCTGCTCAGCCCCTTATAAAAAAGACCCGCCTTGCGGCAGGTCTGTCCTGTGCCCCCAGGGGGATTCGAACCCCCGTTTTAGCCTGATCCTGCCTCGATGGCATGAAAGGGCTGCCCAGCCCCTATAAAATAAGACCCGCCTTGCGGCAGGTCTGTCCTGTGCCCCCAGGGGGATTCGAACCCCCGTTTTAGCCTTGAAAGGGCTGCGTCCTGGTCCCCTAGACGATGGGGGCATGAACGGGCTGATTTTACCACTACCCCCCTACCCGGTCAAGGAAAAATGGATTTAATTTGCTGTTTTTGTGGCACAAATCAGCCAATTGGCTGGACGCACTGCGGATCATCTTGCTTTGGATCATTGACCAGCCGGCTGACCGGATAGGCTTCCATTTTTTCAGCAGGAAACGGTTTCAATAACGCCAGCAGCGTATCAGCTGCCAGCGGTTGCAGCCACGTCCATGCCTCATCCACCTCAAACAGAATGGGCATCCGTTGATGCACCGTCCCGACCAGTTCGTTCGCATCGGTGGTTAAGATGGTACAGGTCTTCAACTCATCACCCTCTGGTGAGTGCCAGATCTCCCATAAACCTGCAAAAGCAAAGGGTTTGCCGTCGCGCAGACGAAAATAATAAGGTTCGGCGGGTAGTTTTTTCCCACCTTCTGGTTTCTTCCATTCAAAAAAACCATCCGCCGGGATTAAGCACCGCCGCCGGCTGAAAGCGGAACGAAACGAGGGTTTTTCCCGAATCGTTTCCGCACGGGCATTAATCAACTTCTGCCCGATGGAGATGTCCTTTGCCCACGAGGGTACCAGTCCCCAGCGCATATAATCCAGTTTTGGCCGGGCAGCATCGGTGATAACTGCCACAGGCTGGGTGGGTGCAATGTTATAACGTGGAATCCACAGGGTGGGGGTTTCAACCAAACCGAATACTTCACGCAACTCCTCGGGGTCAAGTGCAAGCGAAAACCGACCACACATTTTTACTCCTTTCCGGCGTTGAACCCGCCACAAACGATTATAATTGACCTATCCCAACCCTACGAGGTCAATATGCCCACCCCGCTGGTCGAATGTATCCCCAACTTTTCCGAAGCCCGACGCCCGGAGGTTGTCGAGGAGATCATCCAGACGATTCAATCCATCCCCGAAATCCACATTCTGGACCGCCATTCTGACCTGGATCACAACCGAACCGTGATTACCTTCCTCGGCCCGCCTGCCGCAGTGGAGGAAGCCGCCTTTCAGGCAATTGCCCGCGCCGCTCAGCGAATCAACATGAACGAACACGAAGGTGCTCATCCGCGAATCGGCGCAACCGATGTTGTTCCGTTTGTACCCATCAGCGAAATCACCATGCAGGAATGTGTGGAAATGGCGCGCCGTTTGGGCAAGCGGGTTGGAGAGGAATTGGGCATTCCGGTGTATCTATACGAAGAGGCGGCTACACGGCCCGAACGCCAAAATCTGGAAAATATCCGCCGTGGGCAGTACGAAGGACTAAAGCTGGAAATTGGCATCAATCCGGAACGCCAGCCCGACTTTGGCCCCAGCGTACTGGGTACTGCCGGTGCAACCGTGATTGGTGCGCGTCAGCCGTTAATCGCCTTCAATGTCTATCTGAATACCAATGATACGGCGATCGCCCAAAAAATTGCCAAAGCCATTCGCTATTCTTCAGGGGGATTGCGTTACGTCAAAGCCATGGGTGTACTGGTCGAAGGTCGCGCTCAGGTTTCGATGAACCTCACCAACTATCGCGCTACGCCAATCGCGCGTGTGATGGAGATGATCCGTCGTGAAGCCGAGCGCTACGGTGTAACCGTGCATCATTCTGAACTGGTAGGGTTGATCCCCCAGGAAGCCCTCAACGATGCCGCCGTGTGGTACCTGCAGCTCGATCAATTTTCTCCCGAACAGATACTGGAACAGCGGCTGATGGAGTTGATGCGTGGACAGCCGCCCGCTTCTGCCCCGCCGGAAACTTCCTTTTTGGACGCGCTGGCTGCTGCCACTCCCACACCCGGCGGCGGATCTGCTGCGGCACACACCGGAGCTGTTGCTGCGGCACTGGTTGCGATGGTTGCCCGTTTGACTTTGGGTAAAAAGAAATACGAAGCCGTCAAAGAACGCATGTGGGCAATCCTTGAAGAGGCTGAAACACTGCGTAAGGTATTGCTGCGCAATGTGGAAGAGGACTCACAGGCATTTGAATCGGTGATGCAGGCATTCAAACTGCCCAAAGACACTCCTGAGCAGGAACAGCAGCGCCAGCAAGCCATTGAACAGGCCACGTTGAATGCCTCGCGGGTACCTCTAATCACCGCCCGCAACTGTCTGATGGTTCAAAAACTGGCCGCCGAATTGACCGAAACCGGTAATCTCAACGCTATCAGCGATGCCGCCTCTGCGGCTACATTGGCGCGGGCGGCCCTGACCTGTGCCGCCTATAATGTACGCATCAACCTGATTAATCTCAGCGGGGTTAGTGAAACACAAGCGCTAATAGATCAATTGAAAGAAATCGAATCCCAATCCGACCAGATCAACTCCTCCGTCCAACAGGTTTTGGGGGAACGTGGCGGGTTGAAATAAATTCAAACCAAACCGGGAGTCATAAACATGGGATTGAAAGCCGATTACTGGATTCGCAAGATGGCACTGGAACACGGCATGATCGAACCGTTCGTAGATCATCAAAAGCGCGACGGCGTCATCTCCTACGGTCTATCCTCTTATGGATACGATATTCGTGTTGCCGATGAATACAAAATTTTTACCAATGTGTTCTCGGCCGTGGTTGACCCGAAATCCTTTGATACCAAATCCATGGTGGATTTCAAGGGGGATGTATGTGTAATCCCTCCCAACTCTTTTGCGCTGGCGCGCACGGTGGAGTACTTCCGTATCCCGCGCAATGTGTTGACCATTTGTGTTGGCAAAAGCACCTACGCTCGCTGTGGAATTATAGTCAATGTAACCCCTTTTGAACCGGAATGGGAAGGTTATGTGACGCTGGAAATCTCCAACACCACCCCGCTGCCCGCTAAAATTTACTCAAACGAAGGAATTGCGCAGGTGTTGTTTTTCGAGGGAGATGAACCTTGCGAAATTTCCTACGCCGATAAAAAAGGCAAGTACCAGCGGCAGCAAGGCATCCTCCTGCCACGGTTATAGCGATCCCTTATCATTAATCAAACGGCAAGGAATAAATGCCGACCTTTCATCACGCCCAATATGATTTGAGCATCAACCCTGATCAGGGTTGGTTTTCGGTGACATCCCGCCAGTATCCTATCCGGCTGGAACAAATTCGGTTGAACATCACTTTTACCGCAAACAACCGCCGGCAGGATCTCCTCAGCATCTGGCAAACCCACACAGCAACCGAAGGTGAAATTCACACCCCCCTGGGCAGATTGCGGTCATTTACAATAGACAGTACACTTCCAATTGGCGGGTTGAAAACCCGCATCGAGTTTGCTTTTGCCGATCACCTGCCATTTTTATTGTGGAGATTGTTTCTCTCCAATTTGGGGGAAGAACCCGTTTGGATTGAACGCATCGAATTGATGCGAGTCGGCGGAATGCAGTCCGACAGCCGGCTGGATTTTGGCAGACCATTCACTGCCAGGGATTTCTGGTTCTACAGCAATGGCTGGCAGTCGTGGTCTTATACCGCCGCTTATCCCGCCACAGCATCCCTGCGTCGCTCGCGGCTGGGCGCGTTTCAAAAACCGATGGTCATTAACGCCGGGACACCCGATCTCAAGCAAAACGGTTATTTTACCTCTGACTTTTTTGGCATTCTAACGGATGCAGCCCAGCACACAGCCATCCTTGCCGGTTTTCTCTCCCAACGTGAGCATTTCGGCAGCCTTGAAGCCGTTCTTTACGATCAACCAGCGTTACGCCTGTGGGCAAACGGCGATCACACTCTGCTGGAAAGCGGCTCAACGATGCACACCGATTGGGCGGTTTTGTTGATCGGTAGTGCGGACGATGCCGGCATTTTTCAGCTCTACCTTCATGTTGTCGCCCAGGAACATGACGTCCACATTCCCAAAGAATCTCCCTCCGGCTGGTGTTCCTGGTATCACTTTTACACCCATGTTACCGCTCAAAACGTTGAGGAAAATCTGAATACACTCCTCCAGTTAAAACCGAGCCTGCCATTGGAATTGATTCAAATTGACGATGGGTTTGAATCGCAGGTTGGAGACTGGTTCACCTTCAAACCCACCTTTCCAGACGGGGTAGCCCCACTGGCCGAACAAACTTCACAGGCAGGTTTCACTCCCGGTCTTTGGCTCGCCCCATTCATTGTTCACCCTCAATCTCAACTCGAGCAGGAGCATCCCGATTGGTTGCTGCGCGACCGACGCGGGCGGCCTGTCAACGCCGGCTTTGTGTGGAACGCCTTTGCTCATGGGTTGGATTTGACCGTCCCGGCGGCATTGGAATACGCCTGTCAGGTCGTAGATACTGCTGCTCACGAATGGAAATTTCCTTACCTGAAACTGGATTTTATCTATGCTGCCGCTCTGCCGGGCGTTTACCACAATCCCACGCTCACCCGCGCACAGGTATTGCGGCGCGGCATGCAAGCCCTGCGTCAGGCAGCTGGCGAACAGACCTTTCTGCTGGGCTGCGGCGCACCGCTGGGCAGCGTTTTAGGACTGGTGGATGCCATGCGCATCGGTGCGGATGTCAGCGGTGACTGGCTGCCCGCCTTCAACAATATCCGTTTTCCCTTCAAACATGAACCGCACATGCCCTCTGCCCGCAATTCGATCAACAACATCCTCACCCGCGCCCCGCTGCACCGCCGTTGGTGGATTAACGATCCGGATTGTCTGCTGGTACGCCCCGACACCCGCCTTTCCCTCTCCGAAGTGCAAACTCTGGCAACGGCTATTGCCCTGACCGGCGGTTCGTTACTGCTGTCCGATGATCTGCCCGCCCTGCCGCAAGAACGCATCCGTCTGGCACAGGTGTTGCTGCCGGTAATCGGCCAAACCGCCCAGGTTCTGGATTTGTTATCCAGCGAAATGCCCACCCTGCTGCGTCTGGATTTGGAAGGCGCTTTTGGCAGCTGGCATCTGCTGGCACACTTTAATTGGGAAGATACCCCCCAGCCATGGAATTTTGAACCGCAAACTTTCCATCTGACGGGAAAAGGTTATCATCTTCATTCTTTTTGGGACGACAACTCCTTTACCTGTAGAACGGGAGAAACCGTAAACTTTCCGCCCATTCCACCCCATGGGGTTGCCTTACTGGCCGCCTACCCCCAGTCTGAAGGGATCACTTACGCAGGCAGCAGCCTTCACATCAGTCAGGGGTTAGAAGTCAAACGGTGGCAATTTCTGGAAGATGGCCTGGATCTAGAACTTGACTTAGGGCGGTCTTTTGAAGGCTGGTTTGAACTACTGCTAAACCAAACGCCTCAGTCGGTGAGCGGGGATGTACTTCGCTGGCAGGAAATGGGCAAGGGACGCTTTCGGTTTTTTGTTCAGTCCGAAGGCATCCCTTGCAAGATTAGGATTGTATCGAGGTAATTAATCGCTTTTTTCAGCGGTTGCTGCTGGAATAGTCGCTTTTCGGCGCTTTCTCCAGCGCAGCAAACCACGAACGATGAAGAAAATCACCAACCCAATCGGCAAAGCAATCGGCAGGCAGAACAATACTGCCCAAATCACCCCGCTGGCAATGGTTTGATACGCATCAATCAGGGCCTGAATGGCATCCCGCGCCACACCCTCCGGCTTCCAACCACCTACAGTAATCGGAGCAACCGTCTCCTGAGCCTGCAGGTTGACCGAAATGGCTGACATGGCTGCTGATTCTTCATAATATTTAATCTGGCCCTTCAACACTTCAATCTGCTCCGTAACGTTGCGCAGTTCGTTCAACACATTGAGTACATCTTCGGTTTTCGTTGCGGTTTCCATGATCTTGCGCAATTGCTCGGCAGCATCTTCCAGATTGCGCAAACGGGATTTAAGATCGGTATATTCGGCAGTTACATCCTGTCCATTGATATTTTCGGATAGAACGTCGGTCCGCGGGTCATCTACCAGACCCTTGATCTTCTCCATTGCCTCATTCAGCTTGAGGGCAGGCACCCGCACAGTGACATTTCCTTCCAAAACCAGATTACCGTTGGCCAACCGCCGCTGGTAAAGATTGGAAGTGACCACGAATCCACCCATCCCTTCCGCCATGGAGATGATTTCATCCATCGCTTCCCCTGGGTCACGCACCACTATACTCAAATTGGCATTGCGGATGACCAGCCGTTCGACAGGATTAGGCAGTCCAGAACTGACAACCTGCTCCTTCTCAATCGTCCTTGCGCCTTCTGAATATACATCCGCAGCCGGGGGAGCTCCGGCAGACATTGCGGTTGGCATACTTTCAGGAACAGATTGTATTTGACTGCGTGCGGGGGCACACGCTGTCAGCAGCAAGGTTAACAACATCATGACGACCAGACTTTTCTTGAACATGGAACTCCTCCTGAGTGAAAAGGGCTTCTCTATGCCCTATGACGAAGGGGAAGGCAGAATAGTTCCCTTTACCAGCCTTCTTCTAACCGCGAGGCGTGCCTTGAGGGCAAGCCGGCCGCCAGTATTTTCTGTTGCACAGCACGGATGTCATATTCAACCCGCCGCAATTCCCATTGCTGACTCTCCGGCATGTAGATTGCATAGGCAGCCCGCACATCCCGGTCACGGGGTTGGCCAACCGAACCGGGATTGGCAATGGAACGAGGAATCAGGCGAATCTTTTGATTCGGCTGAGGAATCATCCAATCCACATATCCCTCATCTTTGCCATTCCCATTGCGATTAAAGTAAGTGTACATCACCGGAATGTGGGTATGACCGACCAGACAAAAACTGGTCGTAAAGTGCGAAAAATTTACCTGAACGGTGTTCAAATCCAGTAAATATTCCCAAATAGGATTTCGGGGACTGCCATGTGTAAGGGTTATGTCATCAAATTCCACCTTTTCCGGTAAATTCGCCAGCCATTCCACATCATCCGCAGATAACTGCGCCCGTGTCCACTGAATGGAAAGGATGGCCTCACGGTTAAAGGCATACAGATCCAGCTTGCCGGTCACAGCGGCGTCGTGATTTCCCTGCACGCAAATCAGGCCCGGTAAATTCGCAATGCGGTGAAGGCATTCCTTTGGCTGTGGGCCGTAGCCAACCACATCTCCCAAACACCAGACAGTATCCACCTTACCTGCATCCCGCAAGACCGCCTCTAAGGCATCCAGGTTACCATGAATATCCGAAAGCACCAGTACGCGACTCAATCTTCTCTCCCCACAGGAAGTTCTTATCCTGCAAGTTTAACACATTTCAGCATTAATGTTTTCAACCTGATTGGGAGAATTTCGTCTGTTCCGCCGGAAGTTCCAGCCGGCGTACTTTTTCAATGATCTCCGCCGCATAATCGAAGCGGTTAAAAGCCGGCATCAGGTAAATCCCCTGCGCAAAGTTGGCCATCTGCTCAATCAATTCAAAAGCAATATCAATGCCGGTTTGGGCTGCCCGCTCTCCCGCAGCAGCAATACGATCATGAATTTCCTGTGGGATGTTCACACCGGGCACTTCATGTTGTAAAAAGGCGGCATGGCGCGCAGAAACCAACGGCAAAACGCCCACCAGTAATGGGGTATGGAAGTGTTCAATTTCACTTTTGATACGTTCCAGAAAACTCACAGCCGGCTTCAGGTCATAAATGGGCTGCGTCAAAATAAAGTCAGCTCCGGCGTTCAACTTGCGGCGCAAATTTTTTAGCTCGCTTTCCGGGTTGGAAGGAGTCAGGTTGAGCGCACAACCCACAAAAAAGGAAGTTGGCTGCCCAATATCAACTCCCGCATGATCCACGCCGGCATTGAAGCCCTGTTTGATTAATTTAATTAAGCCGGAAGGCACCAGATCGTAATTATCCATTGCGTCCGGGTAATCTCCAATAGCGGTCGGGTCTCCCATCACCACAAACACATTTCGAACACCCAGCGCATGAGCTGCCAGCAGATCTCCCTGAACCCGCAGCAAATTACGCCCCCGCGTGGGAAAATGCAGCACCGTTTCAATTCCAACTTTCTCCTGAATCAAACGGCATACCGCCCACGGGCTCATGCGCATCCTTGCCATGGGACTGTCAGCCACATTGATAACGTCCGCACCGGCCTCAGCCAGCAGACTGGAACCAGCCAGCAATTTTTGGGTGGTCAAACCGCGCGGAGGATCCATTTCAACCGCCACCACAAAGCGGCCGTCCATCAGTTTTTGTGCCATCTGTGTGGGGGCCTGACTTTCCTGACTGGCTTCTTCCCTTTCAACCACTGCTAACGAAAAACCGTTGCTAAACTTTTCCAGTGGACGGGTTTCAATGGCCTGACGCATGACCGAAATATGCGCCGGTGTTGTCCCGCAGCAGCCGCCAACCAGACTGGCGCCGGCCTGCCAGAAGGCCAGTGCATACTCCCCGAAATACTCAGGCGAAGCCGGATACATAATTCGCCCGCCAACCTGTTCGGGCCAGCCAGCATTCGGCATCACCGAAAAGCGTGCCTCCGGCAAAGCAGCGTGCATTTGTTTGAGGATGCGCAGGATTTGATTTGGCCCGCCCGAGCAGTTGATTCCAATCACATCCGCCCCGGCTTCTTGAATGCCGCGCGCTACCTTGATCGGGTCATCTCCGAGCAATGTGCGGTCATCGCGGGTGAAAGTCATCGAGGCTACTACCGGCACATGCGGGTTAATCTGCCGCGCCGCGGAAATTGCCTCGCGTATTTCATATAAATCTGTCATCGTTTCGATGATCAACAGGTCAACCCCTGCCTCGATCAATGCGGCAATCTGTTCAGCAAATACCTGCCGCGCCTGTTCCGGCTGCACTCGGCCAAAGGGAGCCAGGCGCACCCCCAACGGTCCAACATCCCCGGCAATCAATACGTCTTTGAAAGACGCCATCACCACCCGCCGCGCCAGTTCCACTGCAGCGGCGTTGATTTCGGCAACCTGATGTTCCAATCCGTGATGCGCCAGCTTGAAGCGGTTGGCCCCAAAGGTGTTGGTCTGAATGATCTGAGATCCGGCATCAATATATTCGCGGTGAATGGCTGCCACCAGCGCCGGATCGGTCAGATTGAGTTCGTCAAAGCAACGTTCAAAAGAAACGCCGCGCTGATTGAGCAATGTTCCCATTGCCCCATCGGAAAGCAGAGGACGTTGATTGGTTTGCAGTAAATCCAGAAATTTTGAGTCTTTCATCTTACACCTCTAAGCCCGCATGAGTTGTTCGACCCGGCTCTCACCCACATTGAAGTACTTCGCCTGCGGGTGATGGACAATGATCGCAGCCGTAGATTGCTCCGGCACCAGTTGATAAGCCTCCGTCAGGCGCATCCCCAATTCGGATTCAGCCGGTAAGAGCGAGAAAACCTTTTGATGATCGGACAGGTCGGGAATGGCAGGATAGCCCCACGAGTAACGCTTACCCTGTCCTGCCGGAAGGCCCAGTTCGCGGCGGATATGGCGGTGCAGGTACTCTGCAGCGGCTTCTGCCGTTTGAACCGCCAGCCCGTGAACGAAATAGGCTTCGCTGTAATCCCCTTTGGATTGCAGTTCCTCAAAGCGTTGAGTAGCTCCTTCGCCCACTGTCACAACCTGAAAAGCCACCACATCCATCTGTCCGCTTTCCAGCGGGCTGAAGTAATCGGCAAGGCATAAAAATTCCCCATTGGACTGACGCGGGAAGGAAAAACGTACCAGTTCAGCCGGGCTGCCCTGTTGAACGCTGCCCGGTTCATACACAATCAAATCATTGCCTTCCGCCTGCGCCGGAAAATATCCATAAACACCCTTCGGTTTCAACCAGCCGGTACGGATGGCATCTCGTTTCATCTTTTCAAGCCGTTCTTCATAAGTGCGCTGCAGTTCTTCCCACGCTTCGCCATGCGTGTTCTTTGCTCCCCACGAAAGGCGGAACAATTCATTCTTAAACAGGCATTCAAAGACCGCTTCCAGCGGCATACTGCGCACCACCCGCACCCCCCACGACGGCGGACGGGGTATGCTGACGGCCGGCGAAACGGAAGAGCGACGAACATTCACCGGACTTTCCTCCGTTGCAGTTTGGCGGCCCAGTTCAATCTCCGATTCGCGGCGGATGGTTTCCAGCAACTTTTGGCGTTCTTGCGGGTGCACCAGCGCGTCCATGGTTGCCAACCCTTCAAACGCATCTTTGCAATAGAATACCCCGCCGGGATAAAGATCTCCGCTCTCGGTCATCAAAATGCGGCGTCCAAAGCGGCGGTTAATCGCCGCTCCGCCAATCAGCACTGGAAAGTTCAAACCACGGCGGTGCAGCTCGTTTACGATCAACGGCATTTGCTTGCTGGTGCTGACCAGTAACGCACTCAAACCAATTGCCGTGGCATTCACCTCCACCGCTTTGGAAATGATCGTTTCAGCCGGCACCTGCTTGCCCAGATCTATCACCTCGTAGCCGTTATTCACCAGAATTGTCTTGACCAGATTTTTACCGATGTCGTGCACATCTCCATAAACTGTTGCCAGTACCATCAACCCCTTGCTGACACCGGCTTTCTTTTCAAGGTAATTTTCAAGGTGGGCAACCGACTTTTTCATCACCTCAGCCGATTGCAGTACAAACGGTAAAATCAACTCGCCGCTGCCAAATTTATCCCCAACCTCCTTCATCGCCGGCAGCAGCACATTGTTGAGAATGTGAACGGCGGTTTCATGCCGGGTTGCGTGCATTCCGCGTTGGATAATCTCATCAATATCCGCCTCCACCCCCTCCTTCTGACGGTGCAGAATGCGCCAGTGCAGCCGCTGTTCGGCGGTCATCGCCTGTAATGCCGCCTGAGTTTGGGATGTTTTACCCTCACTTTCGGCCCCGCTTCGCTCGATATGAGCGATGAATCGCTGCAGCGCATCCGTACGGCGGTTGAAAATCAAATCCTCAGCAAGCGCACGCTCTTCATCCCCAACTTCAGCGTACGGCGTAATATGGGCAGGGTTCACAATGGCCATATCCAGTCCGGCCTGCACACAGTGAAAAAGCATGACGCTGTTGAGAATCGCCCGGGCACGCGCTCCCAGACCAAACGACACATTGCTGACACCCAATGAGGTCAGCACACCCGGCAGCTCGGTTTTAATGCGGCGAATGCCCTCAATCGTTTCAATGGCAGAGGTGGCAAATTCCGGATCGCCGGTAGCCAGTGTAAAGGTCAAAGCATCAAACACCAGATCGGCAGGGCGTAATCCATGTTCTTCCACGGCAATTTGATAAATACGGCGCGCCACTTCCAATTTGCGCCCGGCCGTTTTTGCCATGCCCTGCTCATCAATGGTCAATACAATCACAGCGGCATTGTACTTGCGGGCCAGTGCAAACACACGATCCGCCTTTTCCCTTCCGCCTTCCAGATGGGTGGAATTGATCAGGCAGCGTCCTGGCGCGGTTTGCAAGGCGGCTTCCAGCACATCCGGCTCGGTGGTATCAATCACCAGCGGTACACGCACCGCCGGCGCAAGTTTCTTGATCACCTTGCGCATCGTTTCCACCTCGTCAGCTCGTTCAGTCAATGCCACACAAACATCCAGGCCGTGCGCTCCGGATTCGACCTGTTCGTAGGCAATTTCCAGAAGATCATCGTAACGTTCTTCCAGAATCAACTTCTTGAACTTGCGCGAACCCTGCGTGTTCACACGTTCGCCAATCAAAAAGGGGCGCGGTTCCTGCAGCATGGGCTGTGCCTGCATTGCCGAGGCAAGGCGCGGGATATGCACTTGAGGACGCGGCGGGCGCGGTTTGTGGCCAACTTTTTCGACCAGCAGACGCAAATGTTCCGGCGTGGTACCGCAGCAGCCGCCAACCACGTTAACGCGGTGTTTCTCAACAAATTCTGCCAGCGCTTCGGCAAACGGCTGCGGTTCGAGGGGATAGACTGCCTGCCCGTCCACATTCAACGGCAGACCGGCATTCGGAATACAGGAAACCGGCAGCGGGCTGATTTCGCCTAAAAATCGAATCGGCTCGCGCATGTGTTCCGGCCCGGTCGAGCAATTCATGCCGATCACATCAACAGCCAGGCCTTCCAATATCGTTTCTACTGCGGAAATATCGGTTCCCAACAGCATCCGCCCGGAAGTATCCAGCGTCACCTGCGCTTGAATCGGCAGGTAAATACCGGTATCCGCAAAGGCGCGGTGAATCCCTTCGATGGCAGCTTTTACCTCCAAGATATCCTGCGAGGTTTCAATCAAAAGCAAATCCACCCCGCCCTCGATCAATCCGCGTGCCTGCTCGCGGAAAACTTCGGCAAGGTCTTCAAAGGTTACATCGGATAACTCCGGATCATCCATCGAAGGCAATTTGCCGGAAGGACCAATGGAACCCGCCACAAAACGCGGGTGATCCGGCGTGCTGTATTCATCTGCAAGCCGGCGCGCCAGCGCAGCCGCTGCCCGATTGATTTCCAACACCCGATTCTGAAGGCCGTATTCGGCTAAGGTTATCCGGTTCGAGCGGAAGGTATCCGTTTCGATGACATCCACACCTACTTCCAGAAAAGAGCGGTGCACCTGTTCAACCGCCTGCGGATAGGTAATGACCAGATAATCATTACAGCCCATGGTTTTCTCACCGCCAAAATGCTCGGCGGTCAGGTTCATTTTCTGCAAACTGGTGCCCATTGCCCCGTCGAAGACCAGCACACGCTTTTCAAGAGCATCCAGATAGCGGCGATTGGTGTAGTTTCGTTGCATGAGTTTACCTCCAAAGATATAAAAAAACCTCTCTGGACGAGAGGCACATCATTCCGTAGATCGCTCTCTCATCTTCCAGAATCATCGCAATTTGCGGATTCTGCCGGAGTTGGCACCTGCTGATAGTTTCAACGGTTGCCGAGGCTTCGTCGGGCCGGTCCCTCCACCTCTCTGGATGAGCGCCGGGATTGTCCCGGTCAATAAGTTATCACAAATTCTACCACATTTAGTAAAAATTACAATCTGCATGTCCAATTTTCAAAATCTGGTCCGCTCTGTGCAACCTGCTCAAAAAATCTTCCCTCGCTCTCGAACGGATAGGATATAATTTTTTGCAGAGGTAACATCGTGGAAAAACAAAATCTTCCGCCTTTCATCCCTTTTCTGGCTTCGGCATTAATTTTGGCCGCGATGGGTTTAGCCGGGCTATTCCTGCTTTTCAACCTGACCTTGCCCACTTTGGCTCCGCGCTGGCTGTTCTTTTTCCTGACCACCATCGCCGCCAGCGGTCTTTCACTGCCGGTGATTTATTTTCTTCACTGGCGTTTTCCCAGCCCTACACCGGTCACCGCCGGTATCATCGTTCGACAGGCAATTTGGGTTGGTTTGTATTTCGATTTGCTGGCATGGTTCCAAATGGGCCGCTTTTTGACCCTTCCGCTGGGATTTGCTCTCGCAGCCGGACTCGGCGCGATTGAATTTGCCATCCGCCTTGCCGAACGCAGCCGTTTTGTTGCCGGTGAAAATGAATGAGCTTCGCAGCCTGCCCTCGGTTGACCGGCTATTGCAATCCCCACAAGCCGGGCAGTGGATTGCCTACTACGGCAGGCCGTTAACCCTGAGCGCCATTCGCACTGCTCTGGAAACCATCCGGCAAGGGATGAGAGAATCTCCCCTCCCTCCAAACACAGAGCATCTCCTCAGATTGGTGGAAGAAAACCTCATCCAGTGGACACAATTAACCCTGCAGCCGGTCATCAACGCTACCGGCGTAATCCTCCACACCAACCTGGGACGCGCTCCGCTCAGTCGGTCGGCGCTGCAATCCATTCAGACCTGTGCCAGCAGTTACAGCACGCTGGAATTTAATCTGGCCACCGGCAAGCGTGGCAAGCGCGAGGTTCATGCGCAACAATTTCTAACCCGCCTGACTGGCGCAGAAGACGCCCTGGTGGTCAATAACAATGCCGCTGCCGTTCTGCTGGCATTGAGCGCGCTGGCACGCCGCAAACCGGTCATCATCTCGCGCACTCAACTGGTTGAAATCGGCGGCGGTTTTCGCGTCCCGGAGGTGATGAAGCAATCCGGGGCAAAGTTGATTGAGGTTGGCACGACCAATCGCGTCCACCTGACCGATTATGAAAATGCCTTGCAAAACTACCCCGGCGCGCTGGTGCTCCACGCCCACCACTCCAATTTTCGCCTGATCGGCTTCGCCAGCGAACCGGAGCTAAGCAGCCTTGCCCAGCTGGCACACCAGTACCACACCATCCTCATGGATGATCTCGGCTCCGGAGCCTTACTGGATACCGCCGAATTTGGGCTGGCGCACGAACCTACTGTTCAGGAGTCCCTGCAAGCCGGTTGTGATCTGGTTTGCTTTTCGGGCGATAAACTGCTCGGCGGTCCTCAAGCCGGCATTCTGGTCGGGAAAGCTGAACTGCTCACCAAAATCAAAAAACATCCCCTCGCCCGCGCTGTGCGGGCAGATAAACTTTGTCTGGCTGCCCTCTCAGCAACCTTGCTTCACTATATCAAAGACGAGGCCCTGAGCGAGATTCCCATCTGGCAGATGATTGCCACCCCGCCGGAGGAAATTCACCGGCGCGCGCTTGGCTGGCAGACTCACCTGGGATTCGGTGAGGTCATCAGCGGGTTTTCGACCATCGGCGGCGGTTCTTTGCCCGAAGAGCATTTGCCTACTTACCTGCTTGCCCTTCCGGTTCCCGGCTGCGACCGATTTCTTGCCCGCTTGAGGGAGGGCAGCCCCGCCATCATTGCACGCATAGAAAACGAACAGGTACTGCTTGACCCGCGCACCGTTTTACCTCATCAAGATCACAGCCTGTTGATCCGGTTGAAAGATCTCCTGAACAAATCCTACTTAATCCCACACTCTGATCAAACCGAGGAGCCCAATGAAAACCCAGATTGATACCCTCATGCAAGAACACCGGATAGATGCTCTGTTGGTTACCGGCAGCGCCATCCACAATCCGGCCATGGTTTACCTGACCGGCGGCGGGCACATCACCAGCGCGGACCTGGTCAAACCCCGTCATCAACAGGCCATCTTGTTTTGCGGACCTATGGAACGCGATGAAGCCGCCAAAAGCGGCCTGTCTGTCCGCCTGTATTCAGATTACCCTCTCAAACCGCTGCTGGAACAGGCCGGGCAGGACTATACCCGCGCCCTGGCCATGCGCTACCGCCAGATGTTGAGCGACGTGGGGGTGAATCGCGGGCGGGTTGCGCTTTATGGACAGGTTGAAATTGGTCCAATCTTTGGCATTCTCAAAGAATTGAGCAATTTGCTCCCCGAGATCGAGTGGGTGGGATTCGCGCGGGACCCGATTCTCATGCCAGCAATGATGACCAAAGAACCACAGGAAATAGAACGCATCCGTCACATGGCACAAATCACCACCGAAGTAGTCGGCCGGACTGCCGATTTTTTAGTTCACCACCGCGTTGAAAACGAAGTGCTGATTCGGCCCGACGGCAAGCCGCTGACTGTAGGAGATGTTAAAAGTCGTATCAATCTGTGGCTTAGCGAACTGGGCGCTGAAAATCCTGAAGGGACGATTTTTGCCATTGGAAGAGACGCTGGTGTGCCGCACAGCAGCGGGAATCCTGCCGATCTTATCCGCCTCGGTAAAACCATCGTCTTTGACATTTTCCCCTGCGAGGCTGGCGGCGGATACTACTATGACTTCACCCGCACCTGGTCGCTCGGCTACGCCAGCGATGAGGCGCTCGAACTGTACCGCCAGGTGCAAAATACCTATGACACCATTGTTTCTGAGCTAACCCTCAACACCCCATTTTCCCACTACCAGCAGCGTACCTGCCAGTTGTTTGAGCAGTTGGGTCACCCCACCATTCAGTCCGACCCGCAAACTCAGGAAGGATATGTTCACAGTGTGGGACATGGATTGGGACTGCGCATCCATGAAATGCCGTTTAGCGGCGCTGTTGCCGGTGATCAGGATGAGCTGGTTCCCGGTGTAGTATTCACCATCGAACCGGGGCTGTATTATCCCTCGCGCGATATGGGCTTTCGAATTGAAGACACTTACGTTGCCTGCGAGAATGGCACTTTTGAACGCCTGGCGGATTATCCGTATGATTTTGTTTTACCAATGCGCACCTGAACCTGTGGTATAAATCAGATATGATGAGCCGATTTTCTTCTGATTTGCCTCCCGCCAGAGTACTGGGTATTGAAACCTCATGCGATGAAACTGCCGCGGCAGTCGTCGAAAACGGGCGTGCGCTGCTTTCCAGCGTCGTAGCCAGCCAGATAGATATTCACGCTCAGTACGGCGGGGTATTCCCCGAGGTTGCATCGCGTCAACACATCCGCACCATCTACGCCATCGTGGATGAAGCCCTGCAGCGCGCCCATTTGGGACTGACCGACATTGATGCCATCGCCGTCACGCGCGGTCCCGGTCTGGCGGGTTCACTGGTGATTGGGGTCAATCTGGCAAAGGGGTTAGCCATCGCTCAAAATCTACCGCTGATTGGCGTCAATCACCTGGAGGGTCATATTTATTCGGCGTGGTTGTATCCCGCTGATGTCCCCCACCCACCCCCGCCGCCCGAATTTCCGCTGCTGGCGCTGCTGGTTTCTGGCGGTCACACCGAACTGATTTTGATTCGTCAGCACCTCGAATATCAACGCCTGGGCGGCACACTGGATGACGCTGCCGGTGAAGCCTTTGACAAAGTTGCTCGTTTACTCGGGCTACCCTATCCGGGAGGGCCATCCATTCAAAAGGCTGCTCAGGATGGCAATCCGCAGGCCTTTAATTTTCCCCGCGCCCGTCTGGAAGGTACATGGAATTTCTCATTCAGCGGCCTCAAGACAGCCGTTTTGCGCACCGTTCGTGAACTGGAAAGCCGCGGGCGCAACCTTCCCATTCCAGACCTGGCGGCCAGTTTTCAGGCTGCGGTTGTGGATATTCTTGTGCAGAAAACCTTTCACGCCGCAAAAGTCTATCAGGCAAAGGCAATCCTGGTTGCCGGCGGTGTTTCTGCCAATGAAGCCTTGCGAAACGCCTTCCTTTCACAACGCGAGTTCCCGGTTCACATTCCCCCCCTCTCCCTCTGCACCGATAACGCTGCCATGATTGCTGCTGCAGGTTATTTTCATTACATCGCCGGCGAACGCCATCCCCTCAACCTGGATGTTTTACCCAACTGGACGCTCTCGTAATTCAGCGCAACTTTTATTAGCAGAGGACATCTAAACAAATGACCGTCGAGAGCATCCCCGAAATCTCCCTATCAGTAGAAGCCTTGAGAAAAGGTGACCGGCACGAGCTGGCGCGAATGGTTGATTTGTACTCAGACAAAGTTTACCGACTTGCCCTGAAGTTCACCAATAATCCTCAGGATGCTGAGGATGTTTTGCAAGAGACTTTTCTGAAAGCCATGCGCGCACTGCCAGAATTTGAAGGCCGTTCCAGCCTTTCCACATGGCTGTACCGCATTGCTGTCAATGAAGCCCTGATGCTTCTGCGTAAACAAAAACCCGATATGGCATTGGAAACTCCCGGCGAGGAAGACGACTCAGAAGAAAGCGCATCCTCGAATGGCTTAATTCTGGCGGATTGGTGCTGCCTGCCAGAGGATGAGCTTCTCTCGGAAGAGTCACGCCGCTTTCTGGATGAGGCCATTCAACGGCTGCCGGCCACCCTGCGCAGCGTATTCATCCTGCGCGATCTGGAGGGATTGTCCATTCGTGAAACTGCCGAACTACTGGGACTTACCGAAACCAATGTCAAAACCCGCCTTCTGCGTGCCCGCCTGTTTCTGCGTCAGCAGCTTTCCCGCTACTTTGGCGAGCGGCTAAAACAGTGGGAGCAAAAATGAACGATCATCTGGATTGCCAACAATTATTGTCCTCCATTTCTGATTTTGTAGATGGGGAATTAAGCCCGGATTTGTGTCGGCAAATTGAACAGCATCTTACCGAATGTGAAAACTGCCGGATTGTCATCAACACGCTGAGAAAAACGATTGACCTCTACCACCACCAGCCGGAAAGCGAACATCTCTCCCAGGAGATCCGTCAGCGCTTATTTCTCCGCCTGCACCTGGAGGAGTTCCTTAACCGCAGCAGCGAATGATGTCACTTTTGGGTGGAGTGCGCATCTAAATAACCGGAAGATGGAGTAGTGACTCGGGATGGGCGAAGAAAAACCTGCAAAGCGGCCGAATGTTCACCGCCAGAAGGATCGTTCTTTTTCTTTCACCCTTCAATTGAATCTACCCAGCCAGAATCACAGCCCGCGCCATCCACGTCCCGGCAAAATCTGCCCGGCATGTGGTTTAGGGATAATGGATTACGACGGTTTACTCAACCTTGTATGTCCGGTGTGTGGATTTGGCGAAGGCGGCTGCTTTACCTGATAAAATAGAAATAGACATCCCGTGAGGATGAAAAACCTTTGGAGGAAAAAAATGAGCAAACTTTTAGATGATGAAATCCGCAGTCAGGTGCGGGATGTTTTGAGTGGAATGGTGCACCCGGTTGAAATAATCTTTTTTGGCAACCAGAGTGAACCCTGCGAATACTGCGAGGATACCCGTCAATTACTGGAAGAAGTGACTTCCCTTTCGGATAAACTCACCCTGCAGGTATTTGACCTGAAGAAAGACGCGGTGCTGGCAACACAATATGGTGTAGATAAAACCCCCGGCTTTGTTATTCTCGGTAAATCGGCTGATAATCTGGACGATTATGGCATTCGCTACGCCGGTATCCCCGCCGGACATGAGTTCACCTCACTGATCAACGATATTCTCATCGTATCGAAACGCGACTCGGGGCTTTCGCCCGAAACACGCGAATTCTTGAAAAACCTGAACCAGAAAGTGCTCTTACAGGTCTTTGTTACCCCTTCCTGCCCGTACTGCCCGCGCGCGGTCGTGCTGGCTCACCAGATGGCGCTGGAAAGCCCGATGGTTGAGGCTGAAATGATCGAAGCCATGGAATTCAGCAGCCTGGCTGACCAATTCAATGTTTCCGGCGTACCCCACACGGTCATTAACAGCGGCAAGGGAGAAGTCGTCGGCGCCGTACCGGAAAGTCATCTGGTACAGAAAATTCGCGAAGCGTTAAACTGAAACTGGAGGAATAACCGCATGGAAGCCAAAGCCGTCTGGAAAGGTGATTTGACTTTTGTTGGCAGCGCCGATTCCGGTTTTTCGCTGGTTATGGATACATTCAAAGAAGTGGGCGGTAACGAATCCGGCTTTCGTCCGGTAGAATTAATTGCCATCGGCGTAGCCGGCTGCACCGGAATGGATGTCATCTCTATCCTGAAGAAAAAACGTCAGGAAGTAACCGACTTTGAGGTTCTGGTTCACGCCACGCGCGCTGCAGAGCATCCCAAAAAGATCACCCACATGCTGATTGAATATGTGGTGACCGGTAAAAATATAGACCCGGCTGCCGTTGAACGGGCAGTGCAGCTTTCTGAAGAAAAATACTGTCCCTCAATTGCTACCATACGCAACAATGTGACGATTGAAAATAAAATCGTCATCAAAGAAGGCTAGTTATTCTTTCAAACCATCATGCCCGCTGTGAAAACGCAGCGGGTTTTTTATGGCTGCGACTGAACCTGACTGGTACGATCCGAGCATTCACAGGCGCGCACCGTGCGGCCTGCCCGACTCAAAGTGCCCTGATAAGGCTGATCTCCATTTGCCGCAACCCACCCCTCCAAATTGAAGGGTAAGGCTCCGCCAGCAGGAATCCACTCGCCGTTGTACTTACGGGCAATATGAACATGGGTTCCGGTGGCTCTGCCTCCCTCACAGGAGGGAAGTCCAATCGGGTCGCCTTTGCTGAGCCTTCTCCCGACCGGGGGCAGGGAATCATTTGCCAGATGCAGGTAGAACACCGTCCAGCCAGTGCGCTCATCTCCATCGCCATCCAGATCCAGCACCACCAGCGCATCGCCGCGCCGGGCTATCACCCCATCGGCAACGGCTACGGCAGGCTGTTCACTGATAAGGCAGGCCCCCACCACGCTGGGGGGTGCAAAATCCAGTGCAGCCAGCGGTTCACCCTCCCCCCAACCGGTATGCGGACCACCCGTAAAAGCCCACACCTTTCCAGCCGGGAAGGGAAAACTCATTTCCGGCTGGGTCAGGCTGCCGGGAATGTGCGGCTCAACACCCGCCCATGGATCACCAAACAATTGGGTATAAACCCGCAGCAGTCCCTCTCCACTGACCGCATAATCATAAGCTTCCTGTGGCATCATTTGAGCGTAGTAATAATGCAGGGCTACACTGGCGGCGTTTTGCCATGGGTCCGGGTTTTCCAGTCTTCCATCTACATGACGGATTGTCTCCATCTGACCGGTACGCCAGCCGTAATATCCGTTATTGAGGGTATTGGCTGCCCACAATAATTGACGCGCAAGCCCTTTGGTAAATTGATCGCGGTAACCCAGGGGATACAGATCAACATCCCCTGACGGCAGGGGCTGGCTCAGCGCCCCGGTTTGATATTCCAATACAGCCAGCAGTAAGCGCGGGCTGATACTGTACTCGGTTGCAATGGTTTCAATGATTTCACCACCGCGTCGCTCCCGTTTTCCAATATAAAAAGAATAGTCTTTGAACCAGCCGGGCTGTTGGTTGACAAATTCTTTTACATCAAAGCCAATTTGAGCCGGACCATTAATGAACAACGGATCAGGCAATATTTGAAAAGGACTGCCCCACAATGGCCGATAGTAAATGGGAATTTTCATCGGCATTCCCGGCGGCATTGTGGTTGCATCCGGCGGGATAAAGGGATTGGCCTGTAAAATTTCGCGCACAGTGGTATTGAAACGGGCAGCCAGAGCCGGAAGCGTATCGCCTGTCTGGGCAGTGTAGTCCACCAGTGTGCCGGGAGCATACGGTTCACGGGTTGGCAAAGGGGTTGGCAAACCTCCCTCTCCCGGTGTTGCCGGAATCTGGATTAAATCTGCCTCTTGATTTGGATCACTGACCTCAACCTGCGGCAGGCAGGCTGTCAAGATGAACAAGAATACCAATAACCGCAAAGAATTTCGTTTCAGCAAACGCTTAATTTCCACTATTCGAACGGCTGATGCGTGTTTCAAACGACCCACAGGTGCAGGCATTGATCACCCGCCCGTCTTTCACCAGACTACCTTCATAAGGATTTTTACCGGCCACCGCCCGCCAGCCATCCAGCACAAAGGGTAGCGGGCCATCTGCCAAAACCCACTCCCCATTATACTTGCGCGCAATGTGAATGTGGGTGCCGGTTGAGGTGCCGCCTTCACAGGATGGATGACCAATCAGGTCACCTTGCTGCACCCACGTACCAACACTCACCCGGTTTTTACTGGCAACATGCAAATATAAAATCGCCCAGCCGGTCTGTTCGTACCCATCTCCATCCAAATCCAGCACCACCACCCCCGTATCCGTGCGAACCACCAAACCGCTGGCAACAGCCGTTGCCCAATCATCGGAAATGTTACAGCCGGTTTCCACACTGGCGGGAGCAAAATCCAATGCGGCTCTGGCACCGTCCGGCCCCCATGCCGAATGCGGGCCCCCGGTAAAACTCCACACCCGCCCGGGCAGGAATGGCAGGATCAATTCCGGCTGGGTCAGGTTGACCGGCAGCAGCGGTTCAACCGCCTGCGCACGCATCCACGGGTTGCCATACATTTTTTCATACAGTTTTACAAAACCATCCTCACCACCCAGTACGCCGTTCCACAGAATTTGAGAGTACAAACGGGAAAAGAGATACTGCAACGCTGCCGAACCGGCGTTCAACCCCGGCGCCAGGCGTACGCGGCTGCCATCCGAGAACTGTACCTCGGTCAAAATGCCGTTGCGCCAGCCGTAATATCCAATCGAAAGCTGCTGCACCGCCCAAGTGAGTTGTTTATAGAGGCCTTTTCTTTCAAAATTGATCACCCCCAGCGGATAATCCACTTCGGCAAGGTTACCCGGTTGACCATATACCCAGTGCGCCTGATATTCCACCAGCGCCAGCAGCAAACGGGGATTGATGGAGTTTTCCACCGCCACTTTGTAAATCACTTCGTCGCTGCTTTTCCATCCATCTGCCAGATATTCGCGATAGGTACTGAGATAGCCTCCAGCCTGCTGAATTGTCCCTTTGAGATCAAAATCGAGCGCGGACGGCGAGAAAACAATTTCACTATCCGGCAGCAACAAATCTGCCGGACCGGTCTGGTCCAGCCGGTTGGGGATGATCAATAACTTTCCGGCATTGATCAGGCCGGTTTGCGGAACTGCTTCGGGATAGGTTATTTCTTCCGGCAGCACCCCAAAGCGAACTGCGACTGCTGGCAGCGTATCTCCCGCTTGAGTGTAGTACAAAATGGGCGGGAGTGGCGTACTGCGGGTTGGCAGCGGGGTGAAAATGGGTTGAGAAGGGGTAAACCTTGCTTCCCCGGGCGTGCCCACGGCCACCGGATTATCCAGGCCTCCTCCAGCCGGTTGCAAAGAAGGCAAAGCAGTTGCCTCCGGCTCAGCCGCACCCCCCCCCGAACCACCAGCCGGGAATAAGGCGGTTGCCGTCAAATCATAATCCGAAACATAGCCCTGCGAACAGGCAAGAATCGAAAGCAACCACACCCCCAGAACCAGCAGGGTCTGAAGACGCTTACCGGGAAATCTGATTTTCAGGAAGCAGGCGATCCCACGCTTCAACAATGACTCCATTCCGCACTAACATTCCATTATATTCTACACCATCTCCCACTGAGACCCAGCCGTCCAGCACAAACGGAACAGGCCCATCTGCCGGTATCCACTCACCATTGAACTTTCGCGCTATGTGAACATGAGTACCATTGGAAACCCCGCCTTCACAGGAAGGATGACCAAGCCGGTCGCCGGCTTTTACGCGCATTCCAACCGTTGCCCGGTCTGCAGTAGCCAGATGAAGATATAACACCGTCCAGCCGGTTTGTTCGTAGCCGTCACCATCCAGATCTAGCACCACTACACCGCTTTCCGAACGCACCACCACCCCATCTGCTACAGCCGTCACCCATTGATTGCTGATTCCACACCCCCAGCCGCTGTCGGGTGGGGCAAAATCAAGCGCAGCCCACGCCGAACCATCCCCCCAGCCGCCGTGCGGTCCCCCGGTAAATGACCAGACCACCCCATCCTCAAAGGGCAATTGCATGGCAGGCTGCTGTAAATCTACGGGCAGCAGCGGCTCAATCCCCCAGTCAAACGGATAGCCGAAAAACCGGTTGAAAACTGCGAAAAGTCCATCCGGCCCGACTGCAGAATCCCATTCGCTTCGCGAATATAACAATCCCATCAGATTTTCAACGCCAGCAGTGCCGGCATTAATAGTGGGGGCGGGCGGGACAAGTCCGCCATCTGCCAGCTGCCAGGCAGAGATGCCGTTCACTTTCCACAAGTAATAACCACGATTGAGTTGATTGGCGGCCCATGAAAGCTGGCGGTACAAGCCGCGCCGGTTTGGATCGTAAAAACGAAGAGGAAAATCCATCGTGTTGGCGGGTGGTTGTGATTGGCTCACCCACCCGGATTGATACTCCAGCACCGCCAACAGCAAGCGCGGGTTGACCGAATACTCGCGCGCCACCCGAATCACCACCTCTGTGCCGGTGTATGGCTGATCATCCAGCGTTTCGCGATAAGCAAAAAGATAGCCCCCCTGCTGGCGCACAAACGCAAACACATCAAAAGGAATAGCCGCAGGACTAAACACCAGTTCAGAATCGGGGATAATTTTGAAAGACGACCCCATCGGTTGCGGGGAAGGCGCCGGAATAATCACCCTTAAGCCAGCCGGCACCAAATTCGGGTTGGCAATCTGATTAGCCTCAACCAGGGTTTGAATATCCACATTAAACAATTGTGCAACTTTGCCAAGCGTATCCCCCGCTTGGAGGACATATTCATCCTGTTCGGAACGGAGCGTCGGTAAAAGGCGAGGCGCATCCGGTGTTGGTGCAAAAACAGGAGCGCCGGGAACCCGCGTGGGCGGCAGGGTAAAGGAGAGCGAAGGTGTTGGTGAGCCTTGCAATGAGTCAACAGATAAAAGCGGCGAATTTCCCCCCTCAACCGGCCTCCAAAAGTCCGATTGAGGCGCTGGCTGGACACATCTCAGCAAAATCATCGCAACCACACCGGCCAGGATCATCCATTTTCTTCGCTGTTTGTCGCTCATCATACCCCTCTACTGAAACCGAAACGGCATTCTTCTCCCCCCGATCAGATGGAGGTGAAGGTGAAAAACCGACTGTCCGGCCTCAGGGCCGGTGTTAATCACCAAACGGTAACCGCGCTGATCCAACCCATTGGCAAAAGCCAGCTGCCTGGCAACCACAATCATATGTCCCAACAGGGCGGCATGTTTCTCCTCCACCTCGTTCACCGATTCGATGTGCTCGTTGGGTACCACCAGAATATGCACCGGTGTGATCGGGTGAATATCATAAAACGCCGTCACAAACTCATCGGCAAACACGATGGTCGCAGGCGCTTCACCGCTGATGATTCGGCAAAATATACAATCCTTCATGGTTTCAAAATGGGTTCCATGGGGTGCATTTCAGGGCGAGGGTGCGCGGAACAATACCTGTTGTACCAGTCCAGTTCGGCCTGACGGTTTTGGTTGGCAAAATCGGCCGCCTGTTGTGCTAATTCTACCGCCTGATCCAGATTCACATAGGCGGCCGTGCTCCAGTAACGAGGTAATAACAGGAATGGGTTGCCCGCCTGCCGCTCGGGTTCTCCCTGGGGAATCCAGTTGAACATCACCGGTCCACGGGCATAAGCCGTAAAACCCAACTGATAACCGGCCTTGTCTGCCTCAGCAACGGTTGCGGGTGTAAAATTGCCGCCCGGCCAGATGAACACCTTTGGGCGAAAACCTAAATTTTCCTCAAACGCCTGAATTGGGCCATAAATCTCTTGATGAATCACATCATCAGAGGTTTTTTCTGTAAAATAAGTAGCGCCATTGTGTAAAAACCCATGTGCTTCAATTTCAACCCGCCCGGAAGCCAGCACGGATTTTATCTCACGCCATTCTCTTTGATCTGCCACACCGGTGATATACGCCATGACCAAAGTCCACTGATTTTGTTCCAGTACCGGCATAAAATGGTTACGCACGGTTCCCAGCCGCCGGTCATCAATGATTAATAGCAAGGAACGCGGGGGAATATACGCATTGCGTTGCAAGAAAGCCGCCAGTTGCTCAATCGTGATAGTCTGAAAACCCAGCTCAACCGCATGCTGCATGGTTTGTTTGAAATACTTTTCGGTTACGGTAATGTTGTCGTTGACACTGCCGCCTTCTTTGCGTATACCGTGGTACATGATCGGCACCACAACGCTGCCCGGTTGGGCATTTTGAGGGTCCCAGCGGGCAGCCAGATACTCACAGGTATCCAGGTAAGAAACCGGTTTTACATCTTTGGCAAGACGTGGAAGAAAACCTTCCACAGGAAGAGGGGTTTCGGTTTGGGTTGGCGTATGGGTTGGGATGTTCGTGAGATGCGGGATTACGGTGGCCGGCAGAAACGGCGTAGAACTCGGTTTGATCGTTTGGGCTGCTGTGGAAGGGGATATGGAAACATCTGGCGGCAGCTCAGCAACGCTTACGCACGCCGCCAGATGAAAAAGCATCATCCAGCACAGGCTTATAAAGGCAGAACGGAAATTACTCAGCCTCGCCACGAATAAATGCTTCGGTCATTTCCAGCGCTACCGAATCGCGGAACTGCTTGGGCGGAGTTTTCATGAAGTAAGAAGAAGGAGCGTACAACGGCCCGCCGATTCCGCGGTCCAGCGCCAGTTTGACACAGCGGATTGCATCAATTACCACGCCGGCTGAATTGGGCGAATCCCATACTTCTAATTTTGCTTCCAGATTGAGCGGCACCTCTCCAAAGGTGGTGCCTTCCATTCGAATGTAGCACCACTTGCGGTCAGTCAGCCACGGCACATAATCGCTGGGTCCAACGTGGATGTCATTTTCCGGCAGGGTATAAGGCAGCATTGAAGTAACCGCACCCGTTTTGGAAATCTTCTTGGATTCCAACCGCTCTCTTTCCAGCATGTTGAGAAAATCGGTATTACCGCCAAAATTCAACTGGTAAGTGCGATCGAGCCTCACTCCGCGGTCTACGAACAGGCTGGTCAAAACCCGGTGTAGAATGGTTGCGCCCACCTGACTCTTAATATCATCACCGATGATTGGTAATTTTTTCTGGCGGAAGCGTTCCGCCCAGTATTCCGAACTGGCGATAAAGACCGGAATGGCGTTCACAAAACCACAACCGGCCTCCAGCACCTGCTCCACGTACCATTTGGTTGCCATTTCGGAACCCACCGGCAAGTAGCTGACCACCACATCCGTTTTGGTTTCCCGCAAAATACCCACAATATCCGCGGTGGGACCCGGTGCTTTTTTGACAATCTGGCTCAGGTATTTGCCCAGGCCGTCATGCGTCATGCCGCGGTAAACGGGCACGTTCAGGTAAGGCACCTCGGTAAATTTAAAGGTATTGTTCGGGTAAGAGAAAATGGCTTCTGAAAGGTCTTTCCCCACTTTGGTGTCCACCACATCAAAGGCAGCCGTAAATTCAATATCGCGGATATGGTAGCCGCCCAGATTGACATGCATCAACCCCGGAATACGGTCCGTTTCGGCCGCATTGCGATAGAAATGCACTCCCTGCACCAGCGAAGAAGCACAATTTCCCACTCCAACAATTGCTACGCGAACTTTTTTATCCTTTGCCATATTTCTTGTTGTGAACTCCTTTGGAGAATGATTTGTGGTTGTTATTGACAGGTTTGGCTCAAGGGATACAGGCGGGCATTTTTCTCAATCCGTCCTTTTGCCTGACAATTCCATGGGCAGGTTTGCACCTATTATACTTTTATTTTTCTTTTATTGAACAGCACTTGATCCACCTGCACAAAATTCAAAACCGCCCGGGATTTTGCAATCTTGGTATTGCTGATAAAGAATGTTCTTTTTAATCAAGAATCAGATATAATCGAAATATACCCTGCTGAGACTGGGGAGCCTTACATTTGAAAGCAATCGCAATATAACAAACCCTATGAGCAATTATCTCATGTCCGATGATTCTTTCATGGTTTCATCGGTGTATAAACCAAAACTGAATTATCGCATCTACCTTCTTATTCGGGATTCAAAAGAGGCTCTTGAACTCACCGAACAAATTAACGCCTTTGGTTATCAGGTCAATCCGTTTACCAAAGCCGATGATCTGGTTTCTGCCTTGCGCTGGTCCTTACCCAATGCCATCCTCGTATTTGTAGATGGGAAAAAACTCACCTTTGAAGATTATGAGGAACTTGCGCTCAAACTCAAAAAACAGTCCAATCATTTACCGCTGGTGATCATCAGCACAGAGGATAACTTCGATTTACGGCTGAGAGCAGTCCGCGCAGGTGGCTCAGCCTTCTTTATTCATCCGGTAGATATCAGCTCCTTAATTGGCTCGCTGGATGAATTTGCCAATCCCACACCCAGTGTTCCAAACCGGATCCTGATTATTGATGATGTCCTTTCACAGGCAAGCTTTTACGCCATGCATCTGGAAAAAGTGGGCATGCAGACCCGCATTGTCACCGACCCACGCCAGATGATTCAACCGATGATCGAATTTAACCCCGATCTAATCCTGCTGGATATGTATCTTCCTGAATGTAACGGCATCGAACTGGCGCGCATGATTCGCCAGATGGAAAATTTTGTCTCCGTACCCATTGTCTTTCTTTCTGCCGAAACTGACCGCGAGCGTCAGCTGGCAGCCCTGATGATGGGCGCTGATGACTTCCTGATCAAACCTGTTAAACCTGAACACCTGATCGCTTCGGTCACTTCGCGCATTGAACGCTATCGCAAGCTGCGTTCCTTAATGATTTACGATGGCCTGACCAATTTGCTCAACCACTCCACCATCAAGGAAAGACTGGTTAAAGAGTTATTGCGCTCCGAAAGAGACAAACAACCGCTTTCCTTTGCCATGATTGATCTCGACCACTTCAAAAATGTCAATGATCGTTACGGTCACTCAGCCGGTGATCGGGTGCTTAAGAGCCTGGCGCGCATGCTTAAACAACGTTTGCGCCGCACGGATCTGATTGGCCGCTATGGCGGTGAGGAATTTTCCATTATTTTTCCCAATACCACCGCTGCCGAAGCCGCCTCGGTCATGGACAAACTGCGCGAAAGTTTTTCTCATATCCACCACCTCAGCTCGGATGGTTTTTTTTCAGTCACCTTCAGCTGCGGGATTGCGTCCTTTCCCGAATACAAAACCGCGGTTGCCATCAGCAACGCCGCCGATAAAGCGCTCTATCAGGCTAAAGAAAGCGGACGCAACCGCATCAGCGTAATTTAAGGCTGCCTCACCTAGCGGCGGACAGCAACTTCCACCACAATTTTCAAGGCATCCGCTTCAACGGTCATCGATTTTATGACCGCTCCCTCGCCTGACTCGCGTACCTGATCCTTAATGATTTGGGATAGAGCGTCGTTGACTTTCTTGATGGCATCACTGGCCAGATCCACACCGGGAATATTGATGGCGGTTACCTCTACTTTGGGTTGTTCGTCCACCACCGAAAATTTAAGTTCAACCTGACCATTGATGCGAGTACCTCCCAGGGTCTGATATTGACCTTTGGCAATAATTTTATCCGGTTCGATGAACTCAATGTCGTCCACTTCGATGAGCGGCAACTTTTCACCTTGTGATGCCGCAGCTGACTGAGCCGCACCGATGATTTGTTTGATGCTTTCTTCTTTCAGGGTGATTGGTATGCTCAATTTACCATCCTGCAAACTCAAATTGCAGGCAAGCGAAACCAGCATGAAGATCACACCACCCAACAGGATCATCCAGGATTTTCGATTCATGGGATACTCCTTTCATTCATTCTCAACGATGAATTATTCCCGATTTTACCAATAAAAAAGGGGCTGAAACCCATATCAGCCCCTTTCATAAAAATTTTGGTCAACTCTATGGCAAAGTGCCAACCACATCAAAAGTTGCCAGTATTTGATCGAAAACTTCAAGATCTGCATCCGTCATGGCATTGAATAAAATTGACACCAGCAAAGAGGTTTTGTTGACCTTGGGGCGCGCCGTCAGCACCACAAACAGGTTGCCTGCGTTATCACAGTTCTTGTAAACATCATAAGAACCCTCAAACGCATTATCTTCATACTTTTCCCGGAATTGCCACTTGCAGGATGACTGAAAAACGGATTTGTAATAATCCAGCAACTGAATGTAACCGGCCAGTTTAGCCACCTCGTCGGACACCCCAAAGAACACGCCCGGCTCATCAAAAGCGTTGTTGAAACGGTCTAAATTAGCTGCAGCAGTAATTGCTGCACCGATAATTTCACCATCAGAAACCCATGGTGAGCCGTCCACCTGTGTCCAGGTGGAAGGTATCGCAATTTGAATCGCCCCATAATCATCCTGTACCTGTACATAATCGCCGTAGGCCTGACCACTGCCGCCGGAAACATCCTCACTCAATTCCTGAGCAAAGGAAAATTTTGTTTCCAATGGCTTGCCATTCAACTCACCTGCCAGCACTTCTTGCGTGGAAAAACGCAGCACCTCAATTGCCAGAACATCCGATGCGTTACGGGTACGTAAGATATTGCAATAATCCGTCATCTGACCATCGGTTGCCAGCACCAGACCTTCCATAAGGGTGATAATGTCACCGCCCTGCAAACCTGCCTTACCTGCCGGAGAACCCGACTTAACGGAAGCGACCCAAATGCCTGACAGGCTGCCATCTTCGGAAACTACTGCCTGACCGTTGATGCCAATCGACTCATAGTCCTGACCGGAGCGCAAAATTTCGATGACTCTCCAGGCATCTTTCCCGCGGATAGCGAAATTCTGATCGAAGCGGTCGTTGCCAGCATAATTGACCCCCACCACCTGACCCTGCATATTCACCAACGGGCCGCCAGAATTCCCGCCGCGGATACGCGCATCATGCTCGATCACCGCCGGAACGGACGCCCAAAAAGACTCGCCATCTGCATTGGCTTTGGAAACAATCCCTTTGGTGAGCGTGTATTCCGGGTCACCCAGCGGGAAACCGGCCGCATAGACTTCCAAACCGGGGGTAATTTCGCCTTCATAGAAGGTTAGAAACGGAAAATCATCCCCTTCAATGTCAATGACTGCCAGATCCCAGCATTCTGAAACCCCCAGTATTTTCGCATTACGTGGACGGGTTTCCCCCGCCAAAAACACCTTTAGCAACGCAGCCCCGGTCACCACATGATTGTTGGTGACTGCAATACCGGAGGGGTCAATGATAAAACCGGTTCCGCGCCCAGCCACATTGTAAAGGCTACCCAGTTCCGGATCGACAAAACTGCCCTGCGCCTCAATTTGCACCGTGGCGCTGCGCAACAGGTTGAGCACATCCACCTGTTGCGTTGGTGTGGCCTGTGGGGCAGATGTGGGTAACTCCACCGGTGGATTAGTCGGTGCAGTTGTCGGCTGACTGGCCGGTGCACAAGCCACTAACAGGCTTAATATCAATAAAACTGTTCCCAGATACTGAGCGCGCCTCATGATTTCCTCCATTGGCTGGTAAATTTGACAAATACAATTTTTATTATTGATTTTACTACCTTACAATCCTTACAATAAAGGATGATTTTTATTTTCACCCTCTTGGAAAAAATGAGTGATTACTCAACAAAATTGTACTTCTATTCTTTACTTCGACAGTAAAATTTTCTAAAATAGAAGAAAAATCTCCACTTTTCAGGCAGAAATAGAATTTCGGGTTAAATCTGAGCGTAAAAAAATGGAAAAAATCTTAAGTTCTTTTGCGTTCCAGCATCGCTTCCGTTTCGTTAATTCCTTTCAACTTCAATTCCCCGTATTTATGAATCTGCCCTATGCCGGAAGGATCAACCTTAACGAAATTACTTTTGGGTTGTGCGGCGGCATGTGTTTTGCTGCACTGGATTACTTTCATGCCAACCAGACACCTCCCCCATTCCAAACACCGCAAGAAATTAACCCAAAGTTGTTTGGGTTTCTTTGTGATCGCCAGCTAGATAGTCTGAAAGTTTTTACCGTTCTTAAGTTCATGGAATGGATGATCATTGACGAAAAACAAACCGCAACCCGCGTCAAGCGATATGAAATCCCCAAACTGCGCCGTCTGCTTCAAAAAGGCGAACCGGCCGTATTGGGTTTGGTACGCGTGCGCGGCGTTCAAAGCCCCACCCAAAATCATCAGGTGCTTGCCGTTGGGTATGAAATTGACTCTGCGCTCGAACAAATCTCAATTTACCTTTATGATCCCAATCACCCGCACCTGAATCCGTTCATCCGATTTTTCATGGGTAAAAATGCGGCCGCGCCGCTCTTCATCCAATCCACCGGTGAACCGCTGTTTGGTATTTTTGTAATTCCTTACCGTTATCAAAAACCACCGCATCACTAATCAGAATTTCTATCGTTTCTATCGAGTGAAATTTAGTTGAGTAAAGAAAAAAAGAGGATGTCGGGTTCATCCTCTAACCTGTCGGGGCGGGCGGATTTGAACCGCCGACCTCACGGACCCGAACCGTGCACTCTAACCGGGCTGAGCCACGCCCCGAACGTCCTGATTATACCCCTTCCTCCCATTATCGGCAAGATTTACAGATGATTCTTTTCTATTCCACCATCCGCCATTAATTCAAAAAATTAAAGTTGCTTAAGATTTTTTACAAGCTGATCAATTACTATTGTCACTTTTTAGAATTTTGATATACAATTAAAATACCATACAAAATCAATAATCATTGTAGAAATTCAAGGAGTGAAACATGTTTCGAATCAGCAGAAGACTGGACTATGGTTTGCAAGTGATGATCGCTCTTGCCGGCAACACCAGCGGACGCCCCATCCCCAGCGCCCAGCTTTCTGAGTCCCTCAATATCCCCTTGCCTTTCCTGCACCAGATTGCCCACACCCTGATGCAATCCGGCCTCATCAAAGCCACGCCCGGCCCGCGTGGCGGTTTGCGCCTGAATCATCCGCCAAAAAACATCACAGTCCTAAAAATCGCAGAGGTGCTGGAAGGCCCAATTTGCCTGACTCCATGCTTAGAGGACACAGAAGACTGCCCGCGCAATGAAATTTGCACTTCCCGGTTGATGTGGGAAGAGCTGCAAAACAACATCATAGCCTACCTGTCCTCTACAACCCTTGAAAAGCTGGCTGCCTATTCTGAGCTGATGAATGTGCGTTCGGCAGAACAACCGGTTGAAGAACCCCAAAATGCCTCTCTGAGTGAAGGTTGATTGCCAATCGAGGGCCGGCTTTCTTGAAACCCGAAAATATCAGGGTCGGGCGGTTGCTTTGCAATCACCCGACCCTGCTTTTGGGTGATGATTATCTCAGGCTGCCTCTAAAGCGGCCAATACTTCTTTCGAATGACCTTCCGGTTTGACATCCGGGAAAACACGCAGAATTGTGCCATCCGCACTGATCACAAAAGTGGTGCGTAAAACGCCATCATATTCGCGCCCCATGAACTTTTTTCTTCCCCACGCTCCATATAACTCGCAAACCCGATGCTCCTCATCCGCAAGCAAAGTAAAAGGCCGATTGTACTTTTCCTTAAACTTTGCATGAGATTTTGGCGAATCGGGGCTGACTCCCAAAATCACGACGCCGGCTTCTTCATAGACCGAATAATCATCCCGGAAGCTGCACGCCTCTTTGGTGCAACCAGGCGTGTCATCTTTGGGGTAGAAATACAAAACAACCGGCCTGCCGCGGTAATCGCTCAACCGGCGGGGTGTACCCGTTTCATCCAACAATTCAAAATCTGGTGCGGGAATGTTCTCTGAAATTGGCATGATTAACCTCCTTTGGTTCTCAATTATTGAATCCATCTCCCCATGCGGGAAATATCATAGCCCGGTAATTGACCGACGGCTGCGCGAAACGAGCCATCAGCCGCAAGGTCAAATAGAGGTCGTAACAAATCATCTTCTGCATAGATCGCCGGAATAATCAGGTCATATTCTTCTTCGAATAGCGGGATGAAATCCAAATCCAATGCAACCGCCGCGGCAGCAATACCCAGGCCGCAATCCGCACGACCAGAAGCAACCGCTGCTGCGACCGCCAGATGCGTGTATTCCTCCTGATCATATCCACGTATTTGCATCGGAGAGATTCCCAATAACCCCAATTGATAATCGAGCAATATGCGGGTGCCAGCTCCGCGCTGACGGTTTACGAACATTACATCTTCTCGTATCAAGTCCTGCAATCCTTCAATGTTCTTTGGATTTCTTTTGGCAACCAGCAACCCTTGTACCCGGTTAACCCATCCCAGTATACGCACCTTTTGACCAGGAAGGTACTGCTGAACTGCCGCAAGGTTATACACTCCACTTTGCGTATCCAGCAAATGACAACCAGCCAGATGAGTTTCTCCGCGGCGTAAGGCTACCAGCCCGCCCTGACTGCCCACATTCGCAGATACCAGCCGGCGTCCATAGGCGGCCAGATACTGCGCCAACAAATCCAGACTGATGTCATGCGATCCAATTGCAAAAATGGTCTGATTGAGTTCTTCCGGCGGACGGTAAAGCCGAACTCTGACCCGGCTGCCAGCTTCGACACCCTGCACTCCGCGAGGTAAAACGACAATACCATCCGCACGCACCAGTGAGGTAATTACCCCTGCCCCCCGCGATAGCGGCGCCGCCAACAACTGATCCCCTACTCTGCCTGCCACCACCCGCACATAATCATCGTCACCCGGCGGTGAGGTCAATTTGCGGGTCATCTTTGCTTCAATTTCAATGGGTTGATAAGGAGGGCGCCCCAGCCAGCGCGCCAGCAGCGGTTCAACAAAAATTTCTCCCGTCAACGCCGCCGATACAGGATAGCCCGGAACGCCGATAATGGGACACTGACTGCCATTCTTCCGGCGGATCATTCCCAATATGACCGGGTGACCGGGACGCACCGCAACACCGTGAACCAGCAAATCACCCAATTCCTGCACCACTACAGCGGAAAAATCTTCCGATCCGGCTGAGGAACCAGCATTGAGCAGGATGAGATCGCTTTGTTCCGCAGCTTCCTGCACACGCTGACGAATGAGAGCATTCTCATCTGGCGTGATCGGATAACGGAAAGCCTCGCCTCCCCAAAGCCGAATCTGAGCTGCCAATACCAGCGAGTTAAACTCAATAATCCGGCCGGTTTCTACAGGTTGACCAATTTCGATCAATTCTGTACCGGTGGGGAGAATTGCCACCCTTGGTTTGCGGCTGACCGAAATTCGATCATGGCCGGCCGCAGCCACCGCTCCTAAATCTACCGGGCGCAAGATATGACCAGAGGGCAACACCAGTTGGGTAGCAACAATATCCTCGCCCATTGGACGCACGTGCGACCAGGGCGGTAATCCCGCTCTCAAGCGGATTGAACGCGGACAGCGGGCATCTGTCATGATCTGCCCATTCTCGTCCAGGGCTTCCACATTCTCAATGGGCACAACTGCATTTGCCCACAGGGGTAATGGATCACCGGTATCTACATAAACCGCTTGTTGACCAACAGTCAGAATCACCGGGGAAGTAGGCATAGCGCCTGCAACATCCTCAGCCCGCAGGGCAAAACCATCCATGGCTGCGGCATGATAATGGGGGGAGGAAATCCGCGCCCACACCGGTTGGGTGGTTACCCGCCCAACCAGATTTTCGCTCAATTCAAGCGTTTCCTCTCCGAGAATGCCGTTCAGGCCGGCCGACTCCAGTGCCTGTTCAAACCGTGCAAGCGCTTCGTTTAAGGGAATATCCTGCAAATAAATGGACATCGTAAACTCCTCACGGTTCGCTTTTTTTGCCTGTAACGATATTTTCAAAACAATTCAAATCGCAATTGGATTTGATTTCCTGTCGGCTGAGAAAATAAAGCGTTTCAATGAAATGTTTGTTACTCACCCCTAAACCCATACCGGCAAAATAACCGTATCTGGCTGCCCGGCGGGTGATATTTTCATCAGCTTTTCCGTAGGGGTAAGCGATTGTCAGTTCCTTTGTGCCTAACAACTTTTCCAGGTAGAGTTTCGACCCTACCATTTGATCATAAGCATGGGAAGGATTTTTCACTAAATCCTCATGGCTGACGGTGTGACTACCAATTTCCCAGCCGTTTGCAAATAATTCAACCAGCTGGTCAGCATTCATATAGGTCGGGGCACCCACATAACCAGTAATCACGTACACCACACCCTGCAGTCCATACTGCTTTAGTATCGGAAAAGCAAACTCATAAACACTTCGATAGCCATCATCAAAAGTCACAATGATCGGCTTGAGCGGTAAGTCTCCACCCTTCAGGATTACTTTTGAGAGTTGAACCGGCGTAATGGTCGTAAAACCATTTTTTGACAGATACTCCATTTGAAGGCGGAAATTCTCCACCGATACCTCGTAGCGGTTCTCCGGCTCGCCTTCGGAAATGCGATGGTACAGCAAAATGGGTACTTGAATCTGCCCGGCAGGATAATAAACCCATGCTGGTGTGGAAGTTGACACAGCGGTTGGAGTACCCGTAGGCAGCGGTGTCGGAGTCAATGTCAGGGTAGGATCGGGTAAAACCATGATGGAAGTTAAGACCTCGGTTGGGGTAGGCAACCGGGTTTGGGTAGTTTCAGCCTGCACCATAACCGCAGGGGTAGGATGCTGAGCAGCAGCCTGAATACCACTGGCACAACCGGTAAAGAAAAGGCAAACCACTCCGGCAATAACCATTAACCGCCATTTCAAAGGATTCACGTTTTTATCCTTTCCCCAGCAGGAAAACCTCGGCTTCTTCACCAACTCCCAATCCGGTAGCATTTTCAGGGATATGAATTAAACCATCCGCCCGGCTCAGCGAAAAAATCAGGTTGCTTTTGTAAAAAATCGGCTCAGCCAGCCATTGCCCTTCTTGCTGAATCAACCTGGCGGGATAGTAATCTTCCCGCCCGGCTTGCGATGGCAGATTAACCGTCAATTTTGCCCGAACAGCGGGGCGAATCAATCCAGATACGCCACACAGGCGATTCAATGCCGGTTGCACAAAAAGGTAGGCAATCACCAACGCGCTCACCGGGTTGCCGGGCAGTCCAATCACTGGTTTCCCATCGCAAACCGCCAGAATGGTCGGTTTGCCGGGGCGGATATTCAAACCATGCACCAGCACACCGGGCTTTCCCATACCGTTGATCACTTCGGCGGTTAAGTCACGCGTGCTGGCTGAAGAACCGGCGGTAATGATTACTGCATCACACTCATTGAGCGCTTTCTTCAAGCCTGCCTCCAACGCCTCCGCCTGATCGGGAAATATGCCATAGCGTTCGGCGATCCCACCGGCCTGTTCCACCAGCGCACTCAACGAATAACTGTTAATATCGCGTACCTGACCGGGCAAAACGGCAACCTGCGGCGGTACGACTTCGTCACCCGTCGAGAGAACACCTACCCTTGGCCTCCGCAAAACCTCAATTTCCAAAATCCCCAATGCCATCAAACCGCCAATCTCCGCAGGTCGCAAACGAACCCCGGCGGGGATGATCTCCTCTCCTTGCTGAACATCCTCACCCGGCTTGAGAACGTTCTCCCCTTCGGCAACAGCGCGCAGTACCTCGATTTCATTTTCACGCGAAGGTTGAGTATGTTCGAGCATGACCACAGCATTGCTGCCCGCTGGCAACATTCCACCCGTATGAATCAATGCCGCTTCACCAGGTTGCAAATCAAAGGGAGGTGCCTTTCCCATTGGCAATTCACCTTTGACCGTCAGGTAAGCCGGCAACGACTCACTGGCGCCGAAAGTATCCGCCGCTCGCACCGCATAGCCATCCACACTGCTGCGAGGAAAGGCTGGAAGCGGTTCCGGGCTGATCACCGCCCGAGCGGTTACCCGCCCGGCTGCATCCACCACCGCCAGCCGTTCCACATCCGTGATATTTTGGGGAATAAAATCCAGCCAGTAGGACAAGGCCTTGGTGGGAGGGAGTAATTCTAAAAATTCCGGCATATTTTATCCCGTCCAAAGAGAAAAAAACTGCAGGTAAAGCAGCAAACCAAAACTGGCCGCTGCAGTCAGTCGCAACAAACGCCAGTTCGGTTTTGCACCGTTACCAATTTGCCACATCTGCCAGATTTGGAAGATGCCCACCGGCAGTACCAGCAAGCGCGGCCAGGTTAGTGACCATGCCAGACCTGCCAGCGGACTGATCCCAACCAGCAAAAAAGCCAGCCCAATCAAGAAATTGTGCAGGTTCATTCCGCGCTGCCATCCCAGTCGAATCATCATATTTTGCCGGCCGGCTTTGATTTCGCTGAAATATGTTTCCAGTGAGGTTGCCAGTGTCAGAGCCAAAAAAAGCGCCAGCAATGGAAAATTAAACAACCCCATGATCGGGATTAACTCGCCGCGTTGCAATACATACCCAAAACCCGGTACCAACGTTGTCAGAAAAATCGCGCTGATCAACTCTCCATAACCGGAATAGACCAAACGCAGGGGTGGTACCCCGTAAAAGAACGCGAACAGCCACGAAATGCCCAGAAAAAGCAAGCTGGCCGGCTGCAGCACACCCCGCGAATAAAGAACAAAAGTGGTCATCGCCCCCATGGTCAGGGTGGTGACCGCGGCCAGCAGATAGACATTGCGAGAAATCGGCTTCCAGTCTTCCATTCGCCCATTATCGGTGGCGGAACGAGGCGAACTTTCAGGCACAAGGTCATAATAAGCCTTGAGATAGACGCTACTCAACTGCAACAGGGTTACCACCGCCTGTCCAAACCAGTAGACCGTCCAATCAACCGATTCACCCAGATAAACCAGTACACCCACACCGCAGGCATACAGCAGCGCCCCGGCCAGCAATGCCAGCGGCTGCGAAGTACGAATGAATTCTCCCAAGACTTTACGAATGTTTTTTTGCATTCCAATTCCTGTTTTTTTAGATTAATCCATATCCACCATCTACAACAAGCACTTCACCGGTGATGTACATACTTTCCATCAAAAACAGAATTGCCCTGACCACATCATCTTCGCTGCCGCTTTGGCCCAAAGGCAGGCGTTGCACCAATCGCGTCCATTCTTCCGCGGGGGTATCCTCGCCCCGAAGGATTAAACCGGGGGCAACTGCATTGACACGAATATGAGGCGCAAGCCGGCGTGCCAGCAAACGCGTCAACACCTCCAATCCTGCCTTGCTGATCACATAAGTAGGGTAAGCCGTCCAAACCTTATTTGCTCCCGTGTCGCTGATGTTGATAATCACACCTCCCGCATGCATCAAATGCGCCGCTTCGACGGCACACAGCCAAGCCGCGCGCAGGTTGACATCCATCACGCTGTCCCAATCCTCTGCATCCATGTTCAGCAAATCCTGTCGGGGCATCACCGCAGCCGAATTGACCAGTACCCTAAGCGGCAGTCCGGTGGCTGCAACCTGTTCAAACATCCGCTTGATTTTCTGCACATTCCGCAAATTGGCACGGACGGGGAAAACCGGCACACCGATTTTTTCAATTTCAGCAATGGTTAGACGGGCAGATTCTTCAGAATGATGATAATGCAAAGCAATGGCATAGCCTTTCTTTGCCAGCGCCAGCGCAATTGCCCTGCCCAGCCGCACGGCTGCGCCAGTAACCAAAGCCAATTGAGAAAAGGTATGTTCCATATCAAAGATCATCGCTGAAAGAAGTTGGAAACAAAAAACCACACATTGGCCGGTCTTTCTGCCAGCCGGCGCATGAAGTAGGGATACCAGTGTGTACCAAACGGCACATAAATACGTACCGGGTAACCCTGTTTGACCAACGCCAGCTGTAAATCACGCCGAATTCCGTAAAGCATTTGAAATTCCAGACGCTCAACCGGCAGGCCGCAACTTTTGGCACGCTGGATGGCGTGCTCGATCCGTTTTTCGTCATGCGTCGCGATGGCTGCCAGCGGCGGGAACCGTCCGCTGGCCGTTGCCGGCAAATAATCAAAGCGCAGCGAGGTGTCAATCAACAGATCACTCAAGCGGTCAAAGGCTGCATCCACATCTCGTTTTTTGGGATAGGCCAGATGGGGTGGTTCCTGATACGCTCCTTTGACCAGCCGGATTTTTATGCTCCGCTCGATCAGCTTTTGGGTATCTTCCATGCTGCGGTAGAGGTAAGATTGAATAACCGTGCCCACGTTATCCAAGCCGCTATCCCGTAAGTCGGCAACGATTTTCAAGGTGGCATCCGTCAAAGTAGAATCTTCCATGTCCACACGGATAAAATTATTCAGTTGCCGGGCCTTTTCCACAATCTGGCGAAGATGCCTAACCGCCAGTTGGGGGTCAATTACCAGTCCCAGCTGGCTCAGTTTAACAGATACATTCGCCTGCACGCCGGCGCGCTCGATTTCTTCCAGCAGATGCAAAATTCCCTGGGCGGCCTGCTCGGCATCTTGTACCGTTTGGGTGTTTTCACCCAATTGATCCAGTGTTGCCAGTAAGCCCTGCTGATTCAGCACCTGGACAGCCCGAAGGGCCTGTTCAACCGTTTCACCGGCAATAAAACGGGAAGCTACCCGCCATGCCAGCCCCCAACGGCTGATCCAGCGCTGCGCCCAGTAGGCTTTGGAAAGGGCAATAAACAACGAACGCAGCATTTCCGATCCTGTTTTGATAGATTGGGATTCGTGTTTGATTCTATCATACCGAAAATCTGTTTGTGTTATAAAATGATTCACAGGCAGGACTCGTATGCGCGCATTGTTCCGATCTCGCTATCGCTTGATTCTCCTTTCTCTTACTTTGACGGGGATACTGGTTGTCTGGTATCTCAATCGCGTACCGGGTGGTTTTGTGGCGGGGGTTGGGCAGCTTTTCTTAACCAGTATCTTATGTTTGTTGGGTCTTTTTTTCTGGCTTTTCTTCTTCTCTCAATTTGTGTTGCCTGTCCGTAAACTGGAAGACCGCTGGCGCATTTACCGACGGCTGCTTTTGTACATTCAGGGAGGTCATGGACCGGCAATCTTCATCGAAAACGGTAAAATTCGTCAGCGCAAGGGAGAAATCAAAAAAGAAGGCCCTGGTGTGGTCATTTTGGATAGCGCCAGCGCTGCGGTTTTGAGAAAAGACGACCGTTTTAACCGCGCAATTGGTCCCGGCATTACCTTTACCGAGCGAAAAGAATATCTGGAAGGCGACAAAGCCGTTGTGGATTTGCGCATTCAAAAGGGAAAAATTGGCCCCTTTCTTTCTTCAGGCGCGCCAGCCGGCGTGAGCGATGATCAACCTGCGCGGTTGGAAGTACAGCAACGCCAGCGCATGGAAACCCGCGCCCTGACACGCGATAATATTGAACTTGTCCCCAAAATTGTGGTTCATTTCAAAATTGACGCCCAACCGGGAGAAGGCGGCAGTCAGTACGGCTACCGACCGTCCTCGGTGGAAAAAGCCATCCTGCGCCGGAATGTGGACGCCAATCTGCCGGAAGACACGCCCGATCGGTTGAATGACTGGCGCTGGCTCCCCCCGCGTCTGGCTGCAGATATTTGGAAAGAAACTCTCTCCCGTTTCAGGCTGGATGAGTTATTCCATAGCCGCATCAATCAGCCGACTGCCCTGCAAACCATCCACGCCATCATTCACCAGAGGTTAACTCAACCTGTGGTAGATGAATTGGATTTATTCGGAAAGCCAACCGGTCAACAGGTACCTTCAATGGAATATCAAATGTTACAGGAGCGCGGCATCCGCGTTCTGAAAGTTGAAATCCGCGATCTGGAAATGCCGGAAGAAGTCGAAAAAGACCTGATTAAACGCTGGCAAACTTCCTGGCTCAGTCAGGCAAAGAGAGAGAAAGAAATGATCGAGATCCAGCGTCAGTACATTACCCGCGAAAGTCAGGAGCAGGCTGTACGCGCCTTTTTCAGCGAGGCGGTATCATCTCTGGCAGAAACCTGCTCTGGACAGGTGTATTCGGTCAAAAAAGTCTTCCACATTCTCATGCGTTCTATCCGCACCAATCTGGAACGAAATCCTCAGGCGCAATCCAAACTTCAACAGGAGATTGAGCAATTAAGCCAGCTGGTGGAATGGTCCATTCCTGAAGATTGACAATGACATCATCCTCTTCCTCCCCCTTCGATTTTTCACTGGAACAAATTCAGCGCTGGCTGGAACAACTGATCAGCCGTATGCTGCGACTTGATCATACCACATCTACGCTGCGCGGTCTGTTCGTGGTAATTTCCTTTGCAGGGGTCATCTTTATTTATACGGCTGTCCGCCATCCCATCGGCGAGGTTGGCACAGCCCTGCTCGGTTTGTTTGTCCCTGCATTGGTTCCGCGCGATATGACGCCACTTCAATTCCTGCTTTCGGAATTGGGAAACACCTTCTTTTCGCTGGATGTTTTGTTGATGGCAGCCGCACTCGGCTTGCCTTTTTTGCTGGCATTGGAATTTGCAACATTGTACCAATCGGATATTTACGAAATTGCTCAAACTTCCGTGTCACGTCGTTTCATCCTTCAGTCGGCGTTTGCCATTCCCCGTTATGATACCCTTGAAATTAAAGAGGAAAAATTAACACCCGAACAGCGGAAATCCCCCTTCATTCAAATTGGCGGGCCGGGAATTGTCAAACCCAATCCCGAATTTGCTGTGGTCTTTGAGCGGCTGGATGGCAATCCTCATTTTATCCGCGCGGGAATGAGCAAAAAAGAGCGCACCCTGCAAGGCTTCGAACGCCTGCGCCGCATTATTGACGTGCGCGACCACACCTTTCATTACGACAAAATCATTGGCAGAACCAAGGATGGGATCAAAATTGAGATACAGGATGTCAATTTGCTGTTCAGCATCTGGCGGCAGAGCGGCAACACCCCTTTGAACAATCCTTATCCGGCGCATCTCCGCGATTTGTACTGGCTTACCTATCAACAGGTTGGTGAACATTGGACTCACGCAATGACCGAACTGGTCGAAGATCATCTCCTGCGCTTCATTCAGAATCATACCTTCAGCGAGATTCTCTCGGCAGTAGGAGAACCTGAAATCCGCAGGCAGGTGGAACTGGAAAGCACCATCCAACGGATTGCATGGAGTCAGCCTTTGCGCCGCCCTTTGCGTTTTATTTATTCCCCTCAAATGCCTCAACCGCTGCCGCCCCCTGTTTTTGTCCCCCGTCCGCAGTTGAGCAATTTTTTCAAAAGCTTTACACAAGAATTTCCCCTGGCAGCCCGCCAGCGCGGTTTACGCCTGGAATGGATCAACGTCGGCACATGGAACACGACCCACCCCATCTTGCTGGACCAACACATCGAAGCCTGGCGCTTGACCAGCGAGAACATGACCCGTTCCAGTCCGCGTGTGCTGGATGAAATTCGCAATCAAGCCCGTTTACAAACCTATCAGCGCATTATTCAACAGGATATTTTTCTTGCCATTGCTCAGCTCAACAGGCAAGGTTACAAGCCCGACCAGGTTTGTTATGAGATTTTGCGTTATTTTGAAGCCCAGCTCAGTAAAATGATTGCCGAACTGAGCTCGCAGGGACAGGTCGTCCCAACCAGACTGATCACTGCCAGACAGTGCATTCACACCGCTCTGGAAAATTTCCTTTCCAGCAGTGGGGCAACTTTCCTGTAAGAAGGGTTGGATTGTCTGGTAGAATAAAAAAATCAGAACTTTCCGCCAACCCAAGAGGATCAGGTATGGATGTGGACAATTTTCATCCCGATAAACGGGTACTTGTGATTGGGGCTGCCAGTCTGGATGTGCTTGGGCAACCCATCGGCACACCTGAGTCCGGCACCTCTAACCCTGCGCATGTTCGCACCTCTTTTGGCGGCGTTGCCCGCAACGTGGCTGAAAACCTTGCCCGTTTGGGCCAGCCTGTTACGCTCGTTTCTGCAGTTGGCAAAGATGATCTTGGTAAACAACTGCTCAATCACACCGCATCTGCCGGCGTGGATGTCAACTGTTGTATACAGGTCAGCGATGCCGCCACAGCCGCGTACATTGCCATACTGGACGACAAGGGCAACCTTTCCTATGGGCTGGATGACATGACCATTCTCCGTCATGTATCTTCGGCTTATCTGCGTTCCCAATCTGATTTATTTGCCCAATCTGCCCTCGTCTTTATAGATGCCAATTTGGCGCCTGCCACCCTCAGGACAGTATTTTCACTGGCCAGGCGTCACAATGTGCCCGTTTGTGCGGATGCAACTTCCACCCTGCTGGCCAAACGCCTTGAAAATCACATCCCGCGCCTTTTCCTGTTGAATGCCAATCGCAGTGAAGCCTCTGCCCTGCTTAATAATCGCATCGAGGTCTATGACATGACCAATGCCCTGGCAGCGGCACGAGAATTTGTGCGCATGGGCGTGGAAATTGCCGTAATTCCAATTGGCGAAGGGGGAGTGTGTTATGCGACCTCGCAAACCTCCGGGCATATTCCCGCCGTATTGACCCGAATTGTAGATAGCATTGGAGCGGGGGATGCGCTGACTGCCACAACTTTGTTCGGCATTTTGAATGGAATGGACATTGACGAAGCCATCCGATTAGGGGTGACGGCTGCCTCTCTCACCTTGACTCATACGGGGGCGGTAGTGCCAAACCTCTCCCTTGAACTTCTATATGACAGATTGATTATCTAAATGAGCATCAACAACTTTCTTGAAATCGCTAACCCCATCCGTAAAGCGTTGTTTTCAGGCAAACCGGTCGTAGCGCTCGAATCGGCAGTCATCACTCACGGATTGCCGTATCCTTACAATCAGCAACTGGCATTCGAGATGGAAGACACCATCCGTCAGCACAATGTCGAGCCAGCTACCATTGCGGTTTTGAATGGAAAAATTCGGGTAGGTTTATCTCCCGCTGAAATCGAGCGGCTGGCAAAAATGAAGCACTGCCGAAAAATCAGCCGCCGTGATTTTGGGATTGCCTTATCGCAGGGCGAATCCGGTGGAACAACGGTAGCAGGTACACTGTTCGCCGCCCATCAAGCCGGCATTCGAGTATTTGCCACTGGCGGAATTGGAGGGGTTCATCGCAACGCGCCTTTCGATGTATCGGCAGACCTTCACGAATTAAGTCGTACACCACTGGTGGTGGTATGTGCGGGAGCCAAAGCCATCCTTGACCTGCCTGCCACCCTGGAAGTACTGGAAACTCTTGGGGTACCCGTGATTGGCTACCAGAGTGAGGAATTTCCTGCCTTCTACTCCCGTCAATCAGGTCTTAAAGTCAACCTTGCATGCCTACATGCCAGTGAAATTGCTCGGGTAGCGCTGGCTCATTGGGGAGCGGGTATTCATTCGGCTGTTTTGGTGGCGAACCCCCCGCCTGCTGAACATGCCCTCCCGGCAGAGGAAATCGAAACCATCATTCAACAAGCGGTGCGCCAGGCAGAACAGATGGGCATCCATGGGGCGGCTGTAACCCCCTATTTGCTGGAAAAAGTCAATCAACTGACCGGTGGCGCCAGTATGCAGGCAAATCTGGCTTTGTTGTTGAACAATGGCCGGTTGGCTGCTGATATTGCCATCGCCATCTCGGAAATGAGCGGGGCGTCACCGCGGGTTTAACATCCAACCGCTTCAGGGTGTGGATGTCGGCCAACGCGTATCGGTTGGTCGTAAGGTTCGCGTGACGGTGGGGGTTGGGGTAATCGTCGGCGTGCGGGAAGGCGTAGGGGTCAATGTTATTGTGCGGGTATGAGTAGGGGTTTGAGTCAGGGTAATCGTTCGGGTATGGGTGGGGGTGAGCGTCAGGGTAACCGTACGCGTAAAAGTAGGCGTGGGAGTCCCGCTGGCAGTAGCGGAGGGAGAAGGGGTGCGCGTGGGTGTTGCGGTTGGGGTAGGAGTCGGTGGTTCACCCACCACAGTGAACTGACCAAATGATTTCCACTGCAACCCAACAAAGATCCGTACCTGATATTCGCCGGGCAGCCATTCGCTGGCGGGTGGCTCACATTCCGAATAACCATAACCGCCAGTACTGCCTGTCCACGGCTCGGTCAGAAAACACAAAATTTTGTTATCTGCCAGGCGCACCCAAACCACCGACCACTGACCACCGGCAGACATTTTATCGTAGCTGAATGTGCCGTACAATTTGCCAACCGGATTTTGAAATTCAGTCTGGGGATCGACCGGCTGAAAGTCCTGGTCAATTCGTTTTGAAATTACCACCCGGCTGAAAACCGATTCAGGATTGGGTGTAATGGTCGTTTCAATTTGAGCAGCAATCTCATCCGGCAACACTGGCGTTGATGATTCGAGCGGCGTTTCGGTGAGTGTCGGCGTCAGGGTAATGGTTGGGGTAAGAGAAATCGTAGGTGTCAGGGTAATGGTGGGGGTCAGGGTGATGGTCGGCGAAGGTGGAAAGATCTGGTAAGCCACCGGTTCCGCATAGCGGTTGACCGCAAAGGCAAATCCACCCAGAAGAATCGCCATAAAGATTAACCGCCAGCCGCGCGAAACCATCTCGCGTCGCTTACGGAAATACAGCAACCGTTTACCGGATTGAATGGTGCGAACTCCGGTGATGATACTGAGAATTACGCCCAGAAGCAAAAGGAGAAAAGCGGTTTGAACGGCTGTGCGAATGTCCAAATTCATTGTGATATCCTGTTCGGCATAGCCACTATCGGTGATTATAGCACGACTAAAACCCTTCTACCGAAAACACCTTTCATTAATGAAAACCCGTCTTCGAATTCGTTGCAGGCAATTTTTAATTTAGGTAGAATCAATCTATAATGCCGCTTGCCGCTGGTACTGTTCTCAACAACCGTTACAGAATCGTCTCCATCCTTGGTCAGGGTGGGATGGGTTCGGTATATCAGGCGATGGATGAAAATTTGGGCATTGCGGTAGCCGTTAAAGAAAATCTATTTTTGACGGATGAGTATGCCCGCCAGTTTCAAAGAGAAGCCAACATCCTTGCCAGTTTACGCCATCCCAACCTGCCCCGCGTAGGAGATTATTTTACCATTCCGGGTCAGGGACAATACCTGATCATGGATTATATTGACGGGGAAGATTTACGCCAGCGCATCGAACGGTTGGGCACTCTTCCTGAAGAAGAAGTGATCCTGATTGGGGTGGCAATCTGCGACGCGCTGCATTACCTTCATACCCGCACACCTCCCATTATTCACCGCGATATCAAACCCGGTAACATTAAAATCACCCCCGAAGGGCAGATCGCCCTTGTGGATTTCGGGCTGGCCAAGGTAATGAGCGGTAACCAGCAAACCACCACCGGCGCCAGAGCCATGACGCCCGGCTACTCCCCGCCTGAACAATATGGTACAGCCCCCACCGATCCCCGCACAGACATCTACTCGCTTGGTGCGACCCTGTATGCCTGCCTGACCGGTACCATCCCTGAGGATGGCTTATCGCGGGCTACTGGCAAAGCAGAACTGACACCAGTGCGGGAATTTGCGCCCAAAACCTCCCGCAAACTGGCTGCTGTAATCGAAAAAGCCTTGGCAATCGATCCTGATGACCGCTATCAAACGGCGTTGGAATTTAAGCAAGCCCTGCTCAATGCCAGCGAGATTGACCGTCCGCCCATCAGCCAGATCACCGTAACTCCTCCACCCATACAAAACCTTCTTCCTTCCAGCGAAGCGCTTCCAGCCTCTGAAGAAGAATCGCAGCCTGTTGCGGTCATGGATCCTATGTTGAAAAGGCGTACTTCCAAACCGGTTGCCCGCCGAAGACGAAACAACGGTTTACTGCCATTTTCCCTGTTGCTGGCAAGCGTGCTGACCATCTTTTTTATCGTTGAACCGGGCGTTCCGCTGGCTTTGCGGAGCGCTTTGTTCCCGGCCTTACCCTCGCCAACCTTGTTTGTGAATTTTGCAACCGCTACACAGCCCATTGCCTTTGTACCCCCACCCACAACAACCCCCACCGATACTCCCGCTCCACCCCCCACTTCAACCCCCACACCTGACCCCACCCATACCCCAACCCCAACCGTCACCCTCAGCCCCTCTCCTACGGCATTGGGCGGAAGTGGTCAAATTGCCTTTGCCTCCAACCGAACCGGCCTGATGCAGATTTGGTTGATGAATTCAGATGGCACCCAGCAGCGTCCGCTTACCAATATGCCGGATGGCGCCTGCCAGCCCACCTGGTCACCCGATGGGCAGAAACTGGCATTTATATCCCCATGCGCTGGCAGGCGTGATCAATACGAAAACGCCAAGATTTACATCCTTGACCTTACCAGCAGCACTGACCCCTTGCCCCTCCCCTTGCCCGCCAGTCCGGCATCGGATTATGACCCGGCCTGGTCGCCAGATGGCAACCGGATTGCTTTCACCTCCACCCGCGCCGGCAACCCGGATATTTATGTCTATAATTTTCTAGATGGTAGCCTAAAACAACTGACCAGTGAGCGCTATGTCGAAAAACAGCCGGCCTGGTCACCCACTGGCACCCAAATTGCCTATGTTCGAGAACTGGTGTACGGGCAAATCTGGATCATGGCGGATAGTGGTCAGTTCCAGAACCGCTTTTCGCTAAGCGGTGAAGTGAATGACCTCTGGCCCCAGTGGGTACCGGATGGAACAATTATCCTGTACAGTCAATTGAAATCAGATGGCATTCCCAACTTGTTTGCCCTGCGCTACGAAGACCGCTTCACCACGCGGGCGGTACGCATCCCACCGCGCGGTCAGCCCGATCCAGGACCAGTTGCTCAAGTCAGTGTATCACCCGACGGAAACTGGCTCGCTTTTGAAGGCTGGCCGGATGGACGCAATCACGATATTTACTTGATGACCATCAATGGCGCCAACCTGACTCGGCTTACCACGGATAAGGATTTTGACTTTGGCCCAACCTGGCGCCCCTCACTCAAACCGTGAGGCAGGTCATTCCGCCAACAACAAGCGGTAACGTTCGGCAAACAATGCCGGCGTGCCACCGGTGTGCCAGAACAGGATGCGTTCCTGCGGTTTGAAATAACCCTTGCGAATGAGATCTATTAATGCAGCAGCAGCTCGTCCGGTGTAAACCGGATCCAACAGCAAGCCCTCATACCGTGCAAACAGGCGAATGGCTTCAATTTCTTCTGAGGAAGGAATACCATACCCTTTCCCAAGATACTGATCATTGACCATTACATCCACCGGCTGACAGTGAATCTTAGAACCGATTCTTTCGGCTGCCTCGTTCACTAATTCAGCAACCCGTAATTGTAATTCGGCGGCAGGATGATCTATGCTGATACCCAGTATTTTTCCCGCCCAGCCTGCTTTTAAGGCTGCTAACATCAACCCCGCTTGCGTACCGGCCGATGAGGAAGCAACCACGATCCAATCCACCTCCACCCCTTGGTTAAGAAACTCCTCAAATGCTGTGACGTAACCAAATGCACCCACAGGTGTCGAAGCGCCGAGCGGGATCAAATAGGGTCTTTTTCCGGCCACCCAGGCTTCTTCAAAGACCTGTTGAAGAACCTGATTGCGTTCTTCCGCCGCACAATAGATGATTTCTGCCCCAAAGAGGCGATCCAAAAGCACATTGCCGGAAGGCTGATCTTCCCTCTCCCCCGAAAGAACTAAAATACACCCCAACCCATATCGAGCCGCCAACGCCGCCGTCTGCCGGCAATGATTGGACTGCACCGCCCCAACCGTTATCAGGGTGCGTGCTCCGTTCGCCTGTGCCTCCGCAAGTATATATTCCAGTTTACGGGTTTTGTTGCCGCCCCCTGCCAGACCGGTCAAGTCATCCCGTTTGACCCATAGTCTAGCCCCGCCCAATGCTGCTCCCAGCCGCGGCAGCGGTTCAATCGGCGTGGGTAAATGAGCAAATCGAACACGTGGTATCATACACCAACCTCCCTGCGGGTTTGCTCCTCTCCGCGCCTGCGCATCCAGCTCAGCAGGCGTGGCAGAACCTGCAAATAAAGCGCATACATCAACGGTCGGGCAGGGTAATCCCATGCACCGATTGTGCGAATAACCTCTCCGCCGAGACCCTGCTTGAATCGAAACACCCCCCACATGCGATCCTGCTCATTGAATTCATCCGGCGCGCCCCATAAATCATAAACCTGACAGCCTCTGGCTTTTGCGCGCCGCATCGCTTCCCACTGGAGAGGATAATTGGGCATCTTGTCACGGTGAACATTGCGTGACATTCCATAGAGATACCAGGCCCGCCCGGCAAAGAAGAACAATACCAGTCCTGCCACCACCTCGCCTTCTACCTCCGCAAGCAGCACTTCGGCCATATCGGCTTCCAAAAATTCCCGCCAAACCGTCAGGTAATAATCTTCGTTTCGGATGGTAAATCCATCCCGCAACGAGGTTTCGGCATACATCCGGTAAAGCAGTGGCAAATCCTGCATACTTCCCAGTTGAACTTTTACTCCTTTGCGCTGCGCCAGACGCAGATTGTAGCGGCTCTTTTGCTTCATCCGCGCCAGCCACTCCTCCTCCGTACCACTTAAATCCAGCCAGACCGTATTGCGAAATTGAATTTGCTCCGGGGAAAAGCGCCATTTGCGTTGTTGCAGCCAGTCCACAACATTTTGTCCATACCCATCTTCAATCGCTTCCTCTGTTTGGGGAATGCCCCTGCCAACCACGACCTCCGGGTCTATCTTTATAAAAATCGCGCGCCGCCGCTGAGCCAGTTTTTCCAGATCAGAAATTACCTGTATGCCCCACTTTTCATCCCGCCAATCTAGCAGCGGACCGCGCGGGACATACATCACCCGAACTACATCCGAAAAACCACCCACTTTCAAGCTGCGTTCCAACACCATTGCGGCAGCCTTTATACGCCCGTTATCATCCCGCCAGATTTGAGGAAGCGGCCTCCAACGATGGCGCGCCTTGATATCCGCCCATTGACGGGTTTGCAAAATATGAGCAGCCGGCAAGTCAAAAATCAGGTTATTCCATTGGTGAAATTCCATGTCCATCGCTTTCATGAGCCGGTCAACGATGCCACCCAATCCGCAATCGCGCGGTCATGACCCGCACCGGTCAGGGGAGAAGGCAGCTCATCAGCGCTGAAAAAGCCAGCCCGGTCAGCTTCACCGTTCAAATTCAATCCTCCTCCGGTTAGATGTGAACGATATACCAGCAGCAGCCCACTACCGCGGGGATCATCATCGAAAAAATATACCCCATGCAAAACATCACATTGAGCTTGCAGGCCGGTTTCCTCGCAAAGTTCACGCTCGGCTGCCCTCACAGGGTCTTCATCGGCTTCCACATATCCGGCTGGCAAATACCAGCATCCCTGCCATGGAGGGGTTGCCCGTCTTACCAGCAGCAGCCGCCCTTTCTGTATGACCATGGCGGCGGCACTCACCTTCAATTGCGGGTAATTTACCCATCCGCAGCGTGGACACATCTCTCGTTGGCGATTCTCGATCGGTTGCCATGTCAATTGTGCACCACACTCATAACAATAGCCCATGTCACTACCCATCCAAACGCCGCCGGGCGGTAATCTGCTGATATATCTTATACAAAAGCGGCTGGTAAACTCGATCCCATGCCCCAACCGAGCGGCGTATTTGCCCGCCAAAACCGCGTTTGAAACGGTAAACCCCCCATAAACCATCCTCCCGCGCTGAGAATTGATCTTCCAACACCGTTTCATCCTCATCCGGGATACCCCATAAATCATAAACCGTGCAGCCCCGCGAAGCCGCCCAGCGCATGGCTTCCCATTGCAGTAAATAAGTCGGCATTCGGTTACGCTCCTCGTTGGTGGATGCACCATAAAAATACCATGCCCGCTGACCAAAGGCAAAAACCATCAAACCCGCTAAAGGTTTTTGCTGATAGGTAGCCAACAATAAAGCGCACATCCCTTTGGGTGAAAACAAATCAAAAGCGCGTTGATAATACGCCAGCGAGTGCACCCCAAATCCATCTCGTTGACCGGTAACCAACATCATTCGATGAAACAATTCAACATCGCTGGAAAATTCCACCACCACTTCCTTGCGCTGAGCAAGGCGGATGTTATAGCGGGTCTTCTGTTTCATGCGATTGAGCCAGTCCTCCTCATCTCCCGTCAGATTGATTTCCACCGTCCGGCGGGGTTGAATGGGATTGGACTGCTCCCAGCCCCGAAAGATCTCGTCTAGGGTTGGTTGCCCGGTGCACCCTTCCCAGCAGTCCGGTTCCACTTTTAGAAAAACAGCCCGTCTGCGGCGGCAATGTGCATCCACCTCAATCAACAGGTCTGCCCAGTCTGATCCAAGCGGCCCTTTGGGAATGTAAGCAACCGTCAGCCCAAGCGGCAAACGACGAAAAAGAATCTGAGCGCCGGAATGATCATTTGCCACACGCAGCGGCAGCCAGCCAAATGCCGCTTTGAACTCGCCCCATTCGGCAGTTTGCAGCAGATGAGCCGTCGGGAAACGAGCGATAAAGGAGTTCCATTGGTTTGCATCCAGTACAGGCATCAGATAATCGAGGTAATCTCCGGCGGAGGTGTACTTTGAATAACAGCGCCGGGAATAAATTGATCCATCAATTGAATGATCTCCTCGCCGGAACCTTCACGGGCGAGATTAATCAGCTCATCCACAAATTGGGTCAGCCGCTCACTGCTGAGCGGTTCGGTATTTTGTGAGCGGAAAATATCTGGATGTTCGGTAGCCAGGAATTGGAAACCCTCATCCCACAGGTCTTCGCTTAATTTTTCACCCGGGCGCACCCCTGTAAAAACAATTTCAATATCCTTGCCGGGTTCAAGCCCGGAAAGGCGAATCAAATCCTCTGCCAGGTCGAGGATGCGCACCTGCTGCCCCATATTCAGCACAAAAGTTTCGGCGCCCTTGCTCATCCCGGCAGCTTGCAAAACGAGGTAAACTGCTTCTGGAATGGTCATGAAATACCGCTTCATGTCCGGATGAGTGATGGTGATCGGCCCGCCGCGGGCAATTTGCTGCTTGAAAATTGGCACAACACTGCCGCGGCTGCCCAATACATTGCCAAAGCGCACCACCGAAAACGCCATTCCTGTCCTCAAAGCCGCATCAATCACGAGCATTTCGGCAATTCGCTTGGTAGCACCCATCACATTCGCCGGACGAACCGCCTTATCGGAAGAAATCATCACCAACCGTTCCACCCGATGCTCGATTGCCAATTCCACCAGATTTTTGGTACCAAGGATATTATTGGTAACGGCTTCTTCCACATTGACTTCCATCAATGAAACATGTTTGTGCGCTGCGGCGTGGAAAACGATTTGCGGATGAAACTGGCTGAAAACCTGATTGAGCCGCATTCGGTCGCGCACATCCGCAATCACCGGACGAATCATCAGCGATGGGAAATGATCTTTGAGTTCTAATAGACCTTCAAAGATGCTGTTTTCTCCATGACCCAGCATAATCAGTTCAGCCGGGTTATAGCGGGCAATCTGACGGCACAATTCTCTGCCAATTGAACCCCCTGCACCGGTCACCAGGACGACCTTATCTGCGAGTACTTCACCAATCCACTCCTCTTTTATTCGAGTGGGTTGGCGGCGCAGCAGGTCGGTAATATCCACTTCGCGTAATCGGCTGACACTGACTCGTCCACCCAACAGCTCATAAATGCCCGGCATTGTGCGGAAAGGAATGCCCTTCAGGCGGGCTACATCAGCAACCATCCTCACTACACGCCCTGGTGCGCTGGGTATGGCAATGATGACTTCATCCACCCGTAATTTTTCTAACCAGCGCGTCATCTCATTGATCGTACCCACCACAGGTACCCCGTGAATCTGTTGTTTTTGCTTGGTTGGATTATCGTCCAAAAAGCCAACCGGTATCAGGTTCAATTGCGGATTTTTTTGCAATTCCTTGACGACCAGTGCGCCGGCATCACCGGCACCCACAATCAAAACCCGCTTCACCCTGCCTGCCTGCATTTCTCCAAAGCGGCGGCGAGTTTCTGCCAGAAATCGGAAAGTGAAACGCAGTCCACCAACCATTGCCAGCGAGAGCAACCAGTCAATGACCAACACCGAGCGTAAATAACCCGGCAGAAAACCGCGTGTGAACAGCAGCAACATCACCAGCGCAACGATTACTGAAGCAGTGCTTACAGCAATCACAATCAGTTTCAGTTCCTCCACAGAGGCGTACATCCACATGCGCCTGTATAAACCAAAAAAGTAGTACACGATCGGCTTGACTACCAGCGCAACGGCAATCATCCAATAGGCAAATGGCAGGTAAGCAAAAAACAAGCTGCTCAATTCAAAGCGCAGAATGAGTGCGCCAATCACCGAAACGACGATCAGCGCCAAATCCCCAATCAAAATATAGCGGTTACGAATATTGGGTTTATTCTTCATCTACCTACTGACCTTTAAATCCTACCACCGTACCCACAGTACGGATGAGGATGAGAAAATCCAGAAGTAAATTTCTGCGTTTGATGTAGTATAAATCGAACTCCAGTTTGATTGCATTCATCTCCACATTTTCGGCATACCCATAATTGACCTGTGCCCAACCGGTTAAGCCCGGCTTGACAAACAGGCGTGCCCGGTAAAAGGGGATGTATTGCTGTAGGTGCTCAACAATTTCTGGCCTTTCCGCACGAGGCCCAACTAAACTCATGTCACCGCGCAGCACATTGATAAACTGAGGCAATTCATCCAGGTGTGTCTTTCGCAAAAAGCGGCCCACCCGCGTGGCACGGTCGTCGTTCTTGCTGGCCGGGCGGGCAATCCCATCTTTTTCAGCATCCTGTCTCATGGTGCGGAATTTGATCATATTATATGGCCTGCCGTTTTTGCCCAGCCGTATTTGATAGTAGAAAATCGGAAAGCCCGAATCAACAAGGATGAGAAGGGCGATGATTGGGAATAACACCACCATCACAAACGAGCCAACCAGTCCACCAAAGATATCCATCAAGCGTTTTGCAAGCTCAAAAAAACCGCTGGCATGGACTTGATCTACAAATGAGCGCAACACCCAATCGGTTTGCAAATAATAAATCGGGATACGCCCCAGCAACTCCTCATACATGGTGGGCATGGTGGTTACTTCAATCCCCTGTTCTTCCGCTTCGAGAAGTCGGCTGAACATCTGCGGGTTCATTTCACCCGAGATGGCAAACACCAGATCAGTGACCTGATGCTCCTGCACCAGATCAAATAATTGCTCGTTTCCACCCAGAATGGGGTAGCCCAGAACATCGCCGCCAATTTTTTCCGGGTCGTCATCTACCAGACCCACCAGATAAAAAGGCGGCGGCCAAATCTCTTTAATAACCCTTACCAGTTCACTGCCAGCGCGGCCAGCGCCCACAATCAAAACCCGCCGCATGAATAACGGCGTGGTAAATAATCGAATGTACAAAAAACGCCAGCCCAGCGTCAAAAAATAAGCCGACAGGATGAAAACTCCAACACCACGTCTGGGCAATGAGTTGGGTTCGGATATGAAAAAGATGAACAAATAAAGCACAAGGCTGATTCCCGCCGCCAGAGTGATTTCTTGTACTGTTTCGGTGCGAATGCTGGAACGGCGCGGACTGTACGACTCGGACAGCAATAAAAGCCAGATGACCGGCAGGAAAAAGAACCAGAGCGGCACTCTCTCCTGTAAAAATGCCCACGAAAAGCGATACCACTCAGCTCCCTGCGCCCAAAGATAGAGGGACAGCAAAAGGGAAACAATTGCGACCAGAAAATCCCCCAAAAAAAGGGTGGAGCGTCTTTCAGTTGGGCGTAGTCGAAGACCTTGACGGGGTGAAACCGTGTGCATACCCATACGACTATTATCTCACGATTTGAACGAGCGAATCATACTGACCAGAAAACCAGCCCCCCAGCAGAAATGCATGGTCGCAATCGCCAACGGAACGCCAATCACCAGATACCATTGACGCTTTTGGAATGCAGGAGGAACTGCGGAAAGTATCAGCACCAGCCCATAGATGATCAGCAGCCCGACCAGTGCAGAGCGGGCAGCCATAAAAAAGAAAGACAGCACCAGCATCAAAGCAACGGTGAGAACAAAGAGGGGCGGCAGCAACTGACGCAAACGCAGGGAGCGGGGATAGCGGCGCAGCATACGCCATTTCCAGTAACCGTAGCGCCAGTACTGCCGCGCCAGCGATGTCAGATTGGGGCGGGCATAATAAGTGCTGCGAATGGTAGGATCGAAAAACACAATCCCGCCATTTTGCCGGATGCGGGTATTCAATTCGTAATCCTCATTGGTCAGCAACGATTCATCGTACCCGCCGATTTTTTCAATTAAGGAACGACGGAAAGCTCCAAACGGGACAGTATCCACCCGCCCCGCCTTACGGCTGTACCGGTAACGGGCATCCCCTACCCCCAGCCGATGAGCAGCAGCCACAGCAATCGAATGTCCTAGCCAGCCCGCGCTGCCAGCCTCAATGATCCACAATCCGCCGACATTATCTCCTGATCCTTCATTCAAATTGTGAACACTGCGCGCGATGTAGTCCTCAGCCGGCACACAATGGGCATCCAACCGAAGGATGATTTCTCCACTGGATGCCTCGATAGCGCGGTTGAGCGCTGCCGGTATGATCCGCTTTGGATTATCAATGACCCGAATATTAAGATCGGGATGAGATTGCTGAAAATCGGTAATTCGTTTGCGGGTATCATCTACTGAACCACCGTCGGCAATAATGACCTCTAGCAAATGGCGAGGGTAAGTCTGACGGTAGATAGCGTCCAACAGCAAGGAAATAGTTTTTTCCTCGTTATAACATGGGATGATGACCGAAACCGATTGAACCATTTCCTGTTTCACATCGGTTGATCGCTCAGATCTTTCTGTCAACAGCAGGAATTATCCTCCGGCAGTAGGGCAATCACTTCAATTTCCACTGCTGCTCCTTTGGGCAGCGCCGCTACCTGTACCGTTGAACGGGCCGGCGGTTCACTGGGGAAAAATTCTCCATAAATTGCGTTCACTTTCGCAAAATCATTCATATCCCGCAGAAAAATGGTGGTCTTAACCACCCGTTCAAAGTTTGTACCGGCAGCTTCCAGCAGCGCGCGGAGATTTTTCATCACCTGTCGAGTTTCTGCTTCAATTCCTCCCTGAACAATCTCGCCGGTTCGCGGATCTATGCCAATTTGCCCGGCAGTAAAAACAAAATGCCCACCCTTAACCGCCGCCGAGTAAGGACCAATCGGTTTTGGTGCCTGATCCGTGGTGACAACTTCTTTTCGACAACATTGCCTGCTCATGAACTGCCTCCCGTAAGGATTGTGGTGCTGTGATTTTAAGCCATGTTTGTTTTAAGGTAAAGTACAATTTCACAATTGGTTAAAAAAATATGCGGACGGCAGGATTTGCCTGCCGTCCTTTTAACAAACTTTTTTGTTATCAATAATGCAAGTCCTTAGGGCTTGCTGAAACGCGCTTGCGGAATACCCAGTAACTCCAGCCCTGATAGAGTAAAACGAGTGGGACAAAAATCAAGGCAACGATGGTCATCGTTTGTAATGTGTTCGGTCCAGAAGCACTGTTGTAAATGGTCAGGCTGAAATTTGGGCTGAGGCTCGAAACAAGCACACGCGGATACAATATCAAAAAAATGGTAGCCGTCGAAAGGACAATTGCCAGGGTGTTACTGGCAAACGCCCAGCCGTCCCGTCCCTGTCGGATAAACCAGCCACAAGCCAGCAAAGCCAGCACAGCGCCAATTGGGACCGGGCCGGGGTTGACTCCCAGCCTTTCCAGTATATCGGTAAACAGGTAAGTGGCAATGGTAGCGGCAACCAGCGCTACCGTAGTCCCCGCCCAGATACGCCTTGCCGCACGCCGGGCAGCGCTGGCAATCGGTTCCTCGGTTTTAAGCGAGAGGAAGATTGCCCCTTGCAGTAAAAACCCAAACAGAGTCACCAAACCACCCAGAATGGAATAGACATTAATCAAATCCCAAAAGCCGCCCACATAGTACTTCTGGGCATTAATGGGAACGCCCCGAATGAAATTGGCAAAGGCTACTCCCCACAACAAGGAAGGGATAAAACTGCCAACGCAGGTAGCCCAATCCCAAAACTTGCGCCACAATGGATTTTCATCCTTGGAACGGAATTCCAATGCGATACCGCGCACAATCAGACCAATCAACATCAGAAACAAGGCTAGATAAAAGCCGCTGAACAATGTTGCATACCAGTTGGGAAAAGCAGCAAACATCGCCCCGCCGGCGGTAATCAGCCACACCTCATTGCCGTCCCAATGCGGGCCAATGGTGTTGAGAATCATTCTGCGCTGAGTATCATTCTTGCCCAGAAACGGCAGCAGTATTCCCACACCCAGATCAAAACCTTCCAGCACAAAATAACCGACAAACAATACCGCAATTAAGATAAACCAGAGCGTGTTGAGATCCATAGCATCCTCCCTTATTCCCAGTAAGCCTGTTCTTCAACCGTGCGCGGTTTGGGCAGTTCCGCTTCTGCCCCGGCAATCGCGTACTTGCGCAACAGATAAACATCCGCCACCATCAGCAGTCCATAGACAATTGTAAATCCCAGCAAGGTAGTGATAACCATTCCGGGGGTCAGGTTCGGCGATACGGCATCCGCTGTACGGAGTTTCCCATAGACCACCCAGGGCTGCCTGCCCATTTCGGTCAACAACCATCCAAAGATGTTGGCAAGATAGGGTAACGCCATCGCGGGTAAAAAGAGATTCAACCAGCGTGTTTCGGCATTGAGTTGATTGCGCAGCACACGATACAGCGCATAAGCCGCGAAAGCCAGCATCAAAAAGCCGCTGCCCACCATAATGCGGAACGACCAGTAAATGATGCCAATTGGCGGAACATAATTGCCCGGCCCGTATTTTTGTTCATACTCATTTTGCAGGTCGAGGATACCCTTAACTTCCCCATCCAGACGGTTGTAGGCCAGCAAACTGAGAACACGCGGAATGCGCAGCGAAACCTGCTCACTCATGGTTTGTTGGTCCACAACCGAAAAAACCGAGAAAGAAGCCGGATTTTCGGTATTCAGCAAGGCTTCTGCCGCGGCTATTTTCATTGGCTGCAACCGCACCATCTGTTGCGCCTGATTGTGGCCGATCAAAATCACCATCAGAATGGATATTCCGCCAAATACCGTTGCCAGTTGGAAGGAAGGTTTAAAGACGTCTTCCTGTTTCCGCCTTAAGAGATGATAGGTACTGATACCCATCACAAAGAAAGCCGCCGTGGTAAATCCAGAAAATACTGTATGCGGGAACTGTCCCCATACATACGGGTTGGTCAACAGGGCTGAAAACTGCTGCATCACCAAACGGCCGCCCTCTTCCGCATACCCCACCGGTGATTGCATAAAGGAATTGGCTACCAGAATCCAGAACGCCGAGAGGTTTGAAGCGATCGCCACCAGCCAGATGGCTGCCGCATGAAGCGGTTTGGAGAGGCGATCCCAGCCAAAAATCCACACCCCCAAAAAGGTTGATTCAATGAAAAATGCCAGCAAAGCCTCAATTGCCAGCGGCGCGCCGAAGATATCACCCACATAGCGGGAGTACTCCGACCAGTTCATCCCAAATTGAAACTCTTGCACAATGCCAGTAACCACCCCCATGGCAAAATTGATGACGAACAATTTACCCCAAAATTTGGTCATGCGCTTGTAACGCTCGTTGCCGGTGCGCACATAGATGGTTTCCATAATGGCCACCAGAACCGAAAGCCCCAATGTAAGAGGTACAAAGAAGAAGTGATATACGGAAGTAACGGCAAACTGCCATTGAGATAGAATGGTCACCGAAGAGTTCATTGCGATATTCCTCTGCAGGTTAATTCCAACAAAATTTCACAAAAAAAGTGCGGATTGTCCGTTTATTGGTTAGTTTATGACTTCTACTTCACCACTGCTACGGTCAAATTTCCTGAATTGGGCATCAGAATGTCACCCCAGGAATCACCCCCTCATCATCCTCTGTCAACCCTTTGTGTGTTACACAGTTTCAGGCAGCCGGTAAAGAAAAGTAAAAGGTGCTGCCGCGGTTGACTTCGCTCTCTGCCCAAATTCGCCCGGAATGGGCTTCAATGGTGTGGCGGGCAATCGAAAGACCTAACCCCGTACCACCTCCCGAGCGAGATTGATCCGCCTTGTAAAAACGTTCAAAAATGCGTGAAAGGGCAGCCGGTTCAATCCCCACACCCGTGTCCTGCACCGAGAAAATAACCTGCCCGGCTTCTTTCCACGTCCGCGCCACAATTTCTCCACCTGCCGGCGTGAACTTGATCGCATTGTGAAGCAGATTGACCAGCACCTGTTCGATGCGTTCCGCATCGGCGAGTACGTTGGGCAAGCCCTCAGCGCATTCCTGGCGCAAGGTCAGGCCGGCTCGTTCCGCCTGCAATTGCATGCGTTCCACCGCCCGCGAGACTAAATCATTCGGCTGCACCGGCTTCAGGTTGAACGGCACCTTGCCCGATTCAATTCGCGAGAGTTCCAACAGCTCCCGAACCAGTTGGGTCATATTGTCAATTTCGCTCTCCATTTTTTGCAAAAAGCGCCGTGCCGCTGGGGGATCTTCCAGGGCGCCTTCCTGCAGAGTTTCGGTTAACGCTTTTAGCGAAGCCAGCGGCGTGCGCAATTCATGGGAAACATTACTGATAAAATCCCTGCGCACCACTTCAAGCCGTCGTACGCGGGTCAAATCCTGAAATACCAGCAGCGTATTTTCGGGCAGCAAAGGTTCAAGCGGAGTGGCAATTCCCTGAATGAACAGACGCTCCGGCGTGGTTTCGATGGTTGCAATCTGCTGACGTTTGGTTTTCACACAGGTGCGCCACAGTTCAACAAAGGGATGCTGGCGTACCACCTCTACCAGAGAATGACCCAACGCCCGGCTCGAATCAACATTAAAAATCCGCTCGGCGGCCGGGTTGATCAAAGTCACCAGACCCTGCCCATCCACAATCAGGATGGCGTCGTTCATGTTTTGCAGAACAGCATCCAGCTTGCTGCGCTCTTCCCGATATCCCTCAATTTGTTCGCCCAATCTTTTTGCTATGCGAATAAAAGCCTGGCTGAGGATTCCAATTTCATCCTTGCGGTGAGTCGGCAACTCGATGTTGAAATTGCCAATTCCCAGCCGGGAAACTTCGCGAGTCAACTGGCGCAATGGCGTAATTGTCTGATTGGCAACCAGAAAAGCCAGCAAAATCGTCAAGATAATTGCCAACACTGCATTGCCTAAAATGGTATTCCTCAATTCCAATAAGTCCGACTCGATTTTTTCGATCGAGCTGGCAAGCCGCACAACCCCAAGCGGTTGATTATTATCGTCAATCCGCAAGGCAAGATAATAAAGCCGCTGGCGCACAGTATCACTGAATCGCACCGCGCTCCCTTCGCCGTCCCGAAGGGCCTGTTGAACTTCCGGACGGTTGAGGTGATTTTCTACCTGTAGGGGGTCCCTGCCCGATTCGCCAATGACCTGCCCATCCGGCAGGATAATGGTCACCCGCACACGAGTGATTCCGGCATAATCATTAACCAGATTATTCAATTCAGGGCTGATCCGCCCTTCCCGCAAATGATTGATCACATCCCGGGCAATTAAATCGGCTTCGGTACGCAGCGTGTTGCGTAAATTTTCATAGTAGGTGCGCTCCATGAAACGGTAAGCATACAAACTAACCCCGCCCACTGACAGAATAATCAGCAGGATGAATGGAATGGCTAACCGCCATAACAGGGAGCGTTTCATCTTATCACTTATCCCTCAAAACGATACCCTGCACCGCGAACGGTCACAATCCGCATCGGCTGGGCCGGCTGAGCTTCGATTTTTTCCCTCAACCAACGCACATGAACATCCACTGTACGGCTATCGCCGATATAATCCCATCCCCATACTCTTTCGAGAATAAATTCCCGCGAAAGAACCTGCCCGCGATGCTGAGCCAGAAAGAGAAGTAATTCATACTCCTTGGGTTTGAGGGGGATAATCTGATCGTTCAGGCGTACCTCACGGCGGGTAATATCAATGACCAGATTACCAAAAGTCATTATTTGAGAAGGTGTAGCCGGCTCACTGCTGGCTGCGCTGAATTCCTCACGCATCAGGCGCACCCGGCGCAGCATGGCTTTAACCCGCGCCAGAAGTTCGCGCATGCTAAACGGTTTGGTGAGGTAGTCATCCGCCCCGACTTCCAAACCGACGACACGATCAATTTCATCGTCCCGGGCAGTCAACATCAATACCGGTGTGGTCATCTCCTGCCGCAGAATACGGCACACTTCAAAGCCATCAATGCCCGGCAGCATGATATCCAGTATGATCAGATCGGGATGTGCTTTGCGGGCAACTTCCAGGGCTTTAATCCCATCCCCCGCCGTTTCCACCTCATAACCTTGCCGGGTCAGGTTGTATGCCAGGGTCTCTTGCAGGGTTTGTTCATCTTCAACAATCAAAATTTTTTCTGGCATGGTTAAAACCTCATTTCTTCAATTATTTCCACCAGCCGGATAGAGAACTGCCTCCGATTATAGCAATTTTCTACGGCCCTTCTGCCCGCAAGGCCCATTTCTCTGGTTTTTTGCGGGTCGGCAGCCAGACTTCGAATCACTTGTGCCAATGCTTGGGGATCTCCCGGTGGAACGGCAATGCCAGCGTTGTGGGTTTCAACCACCTCGCGGATTACCCCATCAATTGCCAGCACCACTGGTTTTGCAGCAGCCATATAATCAAATACTTTATTTGGATAAGTGGTTTTATACCATTCCAGTGGTTTGAGGATCGCCAGACAGGCATCTGCCGCGGAGAGAATTTCGCTCATCTCTTTTTTTGCTACCGGCGGCATAAAGATGACATTGGTCAAACCCATTTCTTCCGCCTGACGAATTAAACGAAATTTCTCTTTGCCATCTCCGACCAGTACAAAGCGAATATGGGGTTCGTCCCTTAAAATATTTGCCGATTGAAGCACGACTTCCAGATCATTGGAAAGGCCATGCGCACCGGCATATAACACCACAAATTCTCCCTCTAACCCCCATTGCTGGCGCGTTCGGCTGCCGTTCTGATGCGGGTCGAACATGGACGGATCCGCTCCGTTCGGGACAAGCTCTACCCAACGCGCTCCGTTACGGCTGACATGCTCGATGAAACCCGGGGAGTTGACCATCACCCGGTCGGCATGACGGTATAAAAAACGCTCCAACCCCTCCGATAGCCTGATCAGCGACGGATTACGCAACACACCGGCTGCAACCGCAAAGGCCGGCCATAGATCGCGCACCTCAAAGAGAAAACGCACTCCTTTTATGCGGGCAATGAGCCAGGCTGTTACTCCTTGAAAAATAGGCGGTGAAGTACCCCATACCAAATCTACCTGTTTTACCGACAGTCCAACCAGGAAGGAAGAAATCATAAAACTGAAAAAACTGACCAGCCGGTGGAAAAAGCTTTTGTGCAAAGCTGGATAGGTAAACACCCTCAGGATGGTAATACCCTCTTCAGGCTGTTCCCGCTCCAGCCATCGAACTTTATCCGTTTGGCTTTTACCGGTGAGGTAGGAAACCGGGCTGGCAACAATCGTGACCCGATGACCACGCGAAACCAGAAATCGCGCCATCTCGTAATGTCGCGTACCGCCAGCCTCATCCAGCGAAGCAAATGCCTGATGGATTAATAACAGGTGCATTAATCTGATTTTATCTTAAAACATTCAATATGCAGGGATTTCTTAAATAAGGTTCAGCGTGCGCAAATCTCAAAATCAGTCTGCAGTTCTACTGGCAAATGGACATCCGCTTGAATCCACAAAGAAATGGCTGGCTGCCGCACCAGATAAGTGGGTGAAAACCATCCCAGCAAGGTATCCAGCCCTTCTTCCGGCTTACCTTTCAGAACCTGACCCGCCCTCACCACCTTAAACTCCAGGCTGAAGGATGGTTGACTATTAAGAGAAACACGAACTTGAAATTCCCCATAATCCATGAGGATTCCGTTGTCCTCCGGATTCCATTTTCCATCCTGCAGAAGCCAGTGCAGACTGACCTGTCCGCTGGTCAGCCTCGGGTGCAGTGGCAGCAAACGGTCGGTTACTTTCCAGCAACCCCGCTGCACCCATTCCAGCCTACGCTGCTGCTGAACACCCAAACGGCGGTAGCCATATCGCTCCGCACAGACGATCTCATTTTCCACAGCCTTCTTTTCCACAAACTGTGCCTGATCCCAATTCAACCATAGGAACTTACCTGCCCGCAACATGGGCTGCTGGCGGTTGAAGACCGGTGCATTGTGAAGTTCAGCCAGCGCCAATCCATTCTGCCAGGGGGGTGGCAAATTGTAAGCATATGTCCCGGCATCACTTAACAGACGGACACCATGCCGCCAAAGTTCAACCTGCAGTTGATCGGCGTGGGCCGGCCGGTTGGTGAATTTTTTCGCCCTCAAACTAGCCCACTCGGTCACATCTCCCAGGCGTCGAACTCCCCCTAATGCCGGCTGGCTGATTTGTTGAGGTAAACGGGAAAGATCCAGGCCGAACCAGTGAGCCAGTTCATCCCAACCCCCGCCCGGCAGCGCCCGCTCACCGGTAAATGCCGCCGTGCTCGCTTGAAGTATCGGACGAAAATCCTCGCTATGACCGCCCAGCGGCAGCAGATGTGCCCCATCATGGTGGCCCAAATTAAGCGCCTGACCGCTGGTTTCGTCCATCACCCCTCGCAGCCAGGCCGAAGCCAGGCGTAGTTTCTCTCGTATCCCTTGCGTCAGCGGAATACCCTCCAACCGAGCAATTCTATGGGCTATCAAAGCCAGCGTCAGCATGAGGCGGTGATAATTGGTGCTGTGTTGAATATACTCCCCATCCGCTTCAATTTGATGTTCAATCGCCCACTCAAACCACTTCCAACCGGTTTGGCGCCAACGGCGTGCTTCCTCCCAATCGGGCAGAAGGTAAGCGGCGAGCAGCAGACCTACCGCTTCGGAAAGTAAATGATTATTATTCTGGGCACGTGCGTACAAAAGCGTTACCTCAATCCTTCGGGCGTGATGCACGATGGATTCGGCTACATTTCGTTTTCGCTCTTTATTAAACCACGGAGAAGTTTCAAATACCTGCACTGCAAACGCCAGCGCCATCAACCGCAGCGCCACTTCCTGCGCGGAAAGCCAGTTTTCCCCACCGTTCACCGGGTTGTTTTCCAAAAATTGTTCCCAATAGATCCAGAAACATCGGGCGTAGCGTTCATCGCCGGTCAGGCGGTAAGCCCGGCCCAGCGGAAAGGCCCATCCCAGACGAGCCGGCTCCCAGATTTGTTTGATGTCCACTTCTACACCCTGCTCACGGAGAACGCTCCAATGCCGATTCGGGTGAGGTGGTTTGAGATTCAAAGGCTGCGGCGCACCGCCAAATAACCTGACCCTGCCTGCTAAAATCTCTTCTGCTTCTGCAATTCCATCTTCGCCGCGCAGGTGATTCCACTCTGAAAGCTTTATCGGATCGGGAAGGATGAATACATCGGCCCGCAACGGGGGGAGGTGGCTCAATTTTTTGCCGCCAATGGGCGTCAGCCAGTGGTAATACCCGCTCTTGATACCCAGACGATAAACCGCCAGGGAGAAGAGTGAAACAGGCCCCACTTCTTTGATCAGCCAGTACGCTTTCTTCCACACGGGAACATCCATCCGGGAATTAAGCCTGATTGATCTCCATATCAGCCTGCTGGCGCAGCGATTCCAGCGCTGCAAAACTGGCACGCGTTACACCCAACAGGTGATCATAGGGGATCGGCGGCTGCCCGCCCTGGCGAACGGCTTGCACAAATGCCTCCCATAAAGCCTGATGCCCTTTATCCTGTCGCAAACGCGCTGTAAATTTCTGGCGCTGGCCATTCTGCAACAACTCGAGCGACCGATAATCCTCCAGCACTGCCACCCGGCCGGCACAAAAGACTTCCACCCTTTCTTTGGGTAAAGTTTTGTCGCCATTGGCAAGGTAGGTGACCGTGCCAATGGAGCCGTCCTCAAAAGAAAACGTCATGCTTACATTATCCTGCCGATAGCGTTCACCATCCGGCAGCCCAACGGTGCGCACTCGAAGGGGTGGTTTGCCCACCAGGAAGGTCAGGTAATCTATGAAGTGGCAACCCTCGCCGATGATTCGCCCTCCACCCTGCTGCGGGTCGTGCAGCCAGTGGGTCAAAGGCAAATAACCGGCGTTGACCCGGTAGTGGATGAACATCGGTTCGCACCGGTTTTCCAAAAACTGAGCCATCTGGCGCGTAAACGGCGCAAAGCGGCGGTTGAAGCCCACCGTCAACAAGGCAGGCGGCTTTTCCTCCAGTAATTGTTGAATGGCATTCAATTCTTCGGGGGTGATTGCCAGAGGTTTCTCACAAAATACATGCTGACCGGCGCGCAAAGCCTGCATCACCTGCCGGGCATGATGCTGATGGCGGGTGAGAATGGCCACCACCTGTACCCGCGGATTGCCTAAAATATCACTTTCCTGAGAACTGGCAAAACCAAAACCGTAGCGTTGCGCGGCGTGACGCGCGCTCAATCCGCTGGCTGTGGCTATGCCCACTTTCTGCACGCCGCCGCTTCGTTGCACCACCGGTAAAAACACCGCCATGGCGTAATTGCCGGCTCCAAGCACCCCCAGGCCCGGCAGTCCTTCCAGCGGCGCAGCTTGAGGGCTCAACTCGATGCGGCGCAGCGGTGCAGTCGCTTCCTCGCTTTGGGGATAGGTCAAAAGAACACCCAGAAACGACTGACGACTCTTTCCGCTGATCAGATCATAGGCAGCCTCACCCTGTTCAATGGGGAAGCGGTGGGTGATCAGCGGCCTGACATCTAACTTTCCGCTGGCGAGCAGATCCACCACTGCCTGCAAGTTTCTGCCTTCTGTCCAGCGCACATACCCGTAGGGATAATCTATCCCGCTTTCTTCATACTGTGGGTCATAACGCCCCGGCCCGTATGAGCGCGAAATGATCAATTGAAGTTCTTTTTCATAGTACAACTTGCGCGGCAACGACATGCCCACCGCCCCAACTGCAATGACCTTCGCTCGATCGCGCGCCAGTATCCCCGCCAGTTCTACCGGGTCGCTGGCGGGGGTATCCGCACAGATTAAAACAGCATCAAAACCGCGCCCCTGTGTCAGTGAGCGACCAGTTTCTTCTGCCTGTGAGCGTTCGGCTGCAATGGCGCCCATTTGTTCAGCCAGAGAAACCCGGTGCGGGTCTAAATCCACCCCAAACACGCTACAGCCTGCCGCGCGGGCAATGCCCACGCTGAGCAGACCCAACGAACCCAGACCAATTACCGCAATCCGTTCGCCCAGCTGTGCTTCCGCCAGCCGAAATCCGTGCAAGGCAATCGCACCCAGCGTAGTGAAGGCGGCGCTCTCAAAATCTACCTGATCCGGCAAAGCCGCCAGCAAGTGTTTGGGGACGACGACATACTCAGCGTGCACGGCGTAACCCCCGCCTGCACACGCAACCCGATCCCCGGGTTTAAATTCCTCCACCCCTGCACCGACTGCCACAACCGTCCCGGCACAAGAATAACCCAATGCCATAGGCTGATCCAGCCGGTTGAAAACCGCTTCAAGGGTGTTTAACACCCCCTCGCGGCGGGCTTTGTCCAGCACCTGACGCACAAGATCGGGACGGGAACGCGCTTTTCCTACCAGACTTTTTCCGGCAAAATCCACCACCATGCGTTCTGTGCCGGCAGAAATCAAAGAAGCCGCATTGCGCACCAGCACCATCCCCGGTTTGGGAGTCGGTGCCGGCACATCCACCACAAGGGCTTTTCCATCCCGCAAGTTTTGCAGTAACTGCTTCATGGGCAGCCGGTTCAGCGGGCGTAGTCCACAGCCCGGGTTTCGCGAATGACGGTCACTTTAATCTGTCCCGGATACTGCATGGTTTCTTCAATCTTTTTGGCAATATCCCTTGCCAGCCGTGTGGCTGCCAGATCGTCAATATCTTCTGGACGGACGATGATGCGCACTTCACGCCCGGCCTGAATGGCGTAACTCTGGCTGACGCCCTTGAAGGAATTGGCAATTTCTTCCAGTGCGCGCAGGCGTTTGATGTACTGCTCTAAATCTTCGCGGCGGGCACCGGGTCGGGCGCCGGAGATGGCATCGGCGGCTTCCACGATAATGGCTTCCACCGTTTCCTGTTCCACTTCGTGATGATGAGAGGCAATGATATTGACGACCTTCGCCGGAACGCCGTACCGTTTGGCAAATTCCGCACCGATCATGGCGTGTGTGCCGTCGGTGTTATGATCCATGGCCTTGCCTAAATCATGCAGCAGGCCACCCATACGGCACAAATCCACATCTGCGCCCAGCTCGGCCGCCAGCACTGCCGAAAGTTTGGCCACCTCCACAGCATGCGCCAGTTGATTCTGTCCGTAGGAAGTGCGGTACTTCAAACGACCTAAAACTTTGGTGACTTCGGGGTGCAGACCGGTCACCCCAGCGTCATACGCCGCTTGCTCGCCGGCTTCGATGATGCTTTTATCCACTTCTTTTTGTTCTTCGTTGAGAATTTTTTCGATATGCGCCGGGTGAATACGTCCATCCACAATCAAGCGTTCCAGCGCCCGGCGGGCAACTTCGCGCCGCACCGGGTCAAAACAGGAGATGGTAACCGCCTCAGGAGTATCATCTACAATCACATCTACACCGGCGGCCTGCTCAAAGGCGCGGATGTTTCGCCCATTCCGTCCAACGATACGCCCTTTCATCTCCTCGTTGGGCAGAGAAATGACCGAGGTGGTCACGCTGACCACATGATCCGAAGCCACCCGCTGGATGGATTCGGCAATCAGCTCGCGGGCGCGCTTTTCACCTTCGGCTCGCGCTTCTGCCTCAATTTGGCGGATGATTCGTGCCATGTCGGCGCGGGCTTCTTTTTCGGCTTCCTGGAGTAAAACCGCTCGGGCTTCCTCGACGGTCATTTGCGCAATCCGCTGCAATTCCGCCATATGCTGCTCGTACATTTTTTCAACTTCGTTCAGGCGTTTGTCCACAGCCGACTGACGCTTGTTGACCGCCTGTTCACGCTGTTCCAGCCGCTCAAAGCGCTGATCCAGTTCTGCCCGCCGTTTCTGTAAACGGTCTTCTTCGCGGTTGATTTCCATGCGGCGGCGGTTGATTTCCGCCTCTGCTTCCTGCAAGGTTTTCAGTGCTCGATCTTTGGCTTCCAGTTCGATCTCACGTGCTTTTTCGTTCGCTTGCAGTAAAACTGCATCTGCTTTATTTTGTTGATCCTTTTTGAATTTTTCGGCAAAGTAGCGGGTCAAAAAATACACCGCCGCAGCCAGAACCAGCACATCCACCAACAAAATGACTACCAATGTTTCAAATCCAAATTGTCCCATGTTCCAATTCCTCTTTCCAGAGTCAGGTTTCGGGCTGCTCAATCTCTCTTTCGGAACAGATGCGGCGCACAACCGGAGCAATCGTTCCGTAAGAAAAGCCGCGGCGTGCTAAAAACGCCATCAGCCGCTTGCGAAACACATCCGGTTGCAGGCTGGTCAATTTTCGCGCATAACGAATACCAGCCTGATACGCCAGTTCACTCTCTTCCGCCAAAGGATTGAGCGCCTCCTCAATATGATCTTCCGAAACTCCCTTTTGCCTTAGCTCATAACGCAGTAATCGGCGGCTGCGGGGTCGAAAAGTGGTGCGATTTTCCGTCCACAAGCGCGCAAACTCCGCATCACCCAGCCAACGTTCGGCCTTCAAGCGTTCAATGATCTCCTCGATCAATGGCTGGTTAAACCCTTTTTCCAGCAGTTTGCGGCGAACTTCGGCTTCTGAACGCGGGCGGAAACTCAGGTAATGCAGACCACGTTGATAGGCGACTTCGCGGGTCTCTTCTTCCTGGAGTGAACGAATTTTATCTTCACTCAGGGTTTGTCCAACCCGCAGCCAGGCAGCTACAATTCGCGAAAGTCCGAAAGCAAATTCCCCATCGAGGTAAACATTCACTCGATTTGGGTTACGCCTTTGTACCTTTAATGCTGTGATCTTACGCTCCGCGTCCAATCAACACCAGCCTGCCCGGAGCAGCCCGAGAAGAACCAGTTTGTGCGGGGTGAAAATGCAGATAATACCGGGAGCGAAGATTAAAGCAGATTCAAATAATTTTGAATCCTTTGTGAGGCTCTGGTAAATCCCACCACAGGTACATTATCTGTATACTTCACCGACAGCCTCCGGTTTAATTGCACTGTCCACGCGCGTACTCACCTAAAAAAGTACACGCCTTGAATTCAGAGCCGTCTCACTCTCCGGCTAATCTACTGATCCCATAATCTCTCCCCAATGGAGAGAGAAAATCCAAACACAAACGGTTTCTCCCTGCCACTGCAATGCTTTTCCAACGCTTTGATCATTCCGGGCTGAGGGAGTTTCAAATTTCTTAACACATTATACATGATTTTTTAATATTGAAAACATTTTAGGAGTTGAAAATTTACCAAATCCCGCCAAAATCAGTTTTTTCCGGGTAAGAATTCCAATTTCTCCCCTTCCCTTTTGCAGCTGAATGAATGGCAAACACCATTTCTTAAGTTGTTTGGACTAATACTTTTCCTTAAACCAGCATTTTCCTACTCAAATTGCAGCAAATACAGAATATCTGTCAGGGCTGCATCGAATAATTCCTGCATAATTTCCGGTCGGGCAGCATATTCACCGCCAAAACTGCCATCCCCGTACAGCTGCCGCATTTCCTCGGCATTGGGCAAACCCTGATAGGAAGGGGGAATTTTTGAACCCTGAGGCAATTCGCTCACCTGTACAAACGAAAAGGCTTCTAACCAGTTGGCATGCGCCGGTTTTAGTGCATGCTTTTCTGCCACCGCTTCAACGCTGTGGGATTTCCACCACGCATACCATCCAACTTTCAACCCCGGCAGTTCATTGGCCAGCTCTACCAGCACATTCCGCGCCCCATCGTTGCCGCCATGGCCGTTCAGAACCAGTAAACGCCGAAACCCCTGGCGGTAAACCGATCTGACCATGTCCTCCACCACCTGAATCAGTGTGCTGGAGCGCAGGCTGATCGTGCCGGGGTAAGCCAGAAAGTAGGGTGAAACGCCAAAGTTCAAAGGAGGGGCAACCAGCACACCGCTCCTTTCGCTGGCAGCGTCCGCCAGCGCCAGAGGAATGCGCACATCCGTCAAAAGGCTGAGATAACCGTGCTGCTCACATGCGCCTAAAACCAGCATCAGACGGTCATCCTGTTTGAGGTAGATTTCAACATCCATCCAGTTCAATTCTTCGAGTCGCATAAAATCTTCCTTTTTTGAAGAAAAAAAATCCTCACTCAGTATACCGCTTTTTCAAAAGGGACTGGATTAAACGCGGCGGCGAAGCGGATGCTTCGCCGCCGCAATTCAAAAAGGCTCTCCTCCTTCGGCCGATGTGGTCAAAACACGACGTTTACCAGTCTGCCACGCACATAGATAATCTGGCGCGGGCTGCGTCCTTCCAGATGGCGTTGGACACCTTCGGTAGCCAGAGCCATGGCTTTGGCTTCCTCTTCCGAGATATTGACCGGCACCTGAATCCGGTCACGCACTTTTCCATTTACCTGCACAACCAGCGTAATTTCTTCCTCGCGGGCAGCCTCTTCATCCACTACAGGCCAGGATTGAGTGTGAACCGAGTAGGGTTTTCCCAATCTTTCCCACAACTCTTCGCTGATGTGCGGCGCAACCGGCGCCAGCATCCGCAGGTAGATATCCACCGCTTCTTCCCAGGCGGGGGTGCCATACGCCCCACCCTGCTTGGCTTTGTTCATTTCGTTCAGCAGTTCCATTAAAGCCGAAACAATGGTGTTGAATTCGAATTCGCGGAAATCGCGGGTGACCGCCCGCAGGGTTTGATGAACCTTGCGGCGCAAATTGCGGATGAGGCTTTCATCTGCCGCTTTTGCAGCAGCCGGTTCAAGCACCAGTGACCACAGCCGCCTCAGCCAGCGGCTGGTGCCTTCAATACCACCGCTGCTCCACGGCCCACCCTGATCCCAGCGGGCAAAGAACATCAGGTAAGCACGCACCGTATCGGCTCCGTAGGCCGCCACCAGATTATCCGGCGAAACCACATTGCCGCGGCTCTTTGACATTTTTTCAGAATCCTCGCCCAACACCATACCCTGATTGCGCAACTGCAGCATGGGTTCGTTCCCTTTGGTGATTCCCATATCGCGGCAGGCTTTATGGAAGAAGCGCGTATAAATCAGGTGCATGGTAGCGTGTTCAATTCCACCCGTGTAGGTGTCAACCGGCATCCAGTAGTCATACTCTTTCGGATCAAAGGGACCTTCGTGATACCACGGGCTGAGGTAGCGCAGGTGATACCAGGATGAACACATAAAAGTGTCCATCGTATCCGTTTCCCGTTCTGCCGTTCCACCGCACTGCGGGCAGGTCGTCAAACGCCAGGTGGGATGCAGTTTCAGCGGGCTTTCGCCGGTTGGTTTCCATTCCACATCCTCAGGGAGCAGCACCGGTAGTTGATCTTCTGGTACCGGTACGATCCCGCAGGTCGGGCAGTAGATCATCGGTATCGGGGCACCCCAGTAGCGTTGACGCGAGATCAGCCAATCGCGCAAGCGGTAATTGACGGCGTACTTTCCTTTCCCGTTTTGTTCCAACCAGCGGGTTACCTCTGCCTTTGCGTGCTCACCGGGAGTACCGCTGAATTCAGCCGAGTTGATCATCATCCCATACTCGGCATGGAACAGCACATCCCGGTAAAACTCCACGTTCCACAGCATTTCCATCAATGTGCGCGCAGAACGGACAGCGGGCTGCAATTCTTTGCAGCGCGCCAAAATGCGCGCCTCGGCCTCCGGCGATTCCCATTCCCAAAGACCGTTTTCGAAAATGAAGACCCAGCGCGACCCCACAATTTCGTTCCAGTAACCGCTGTTCAAGTATTCCTTGGCGATATTAAGATAGGAGTCAATCTGACCGGATTGCAGGGTCACAAAAACACCCCGCTCATTCTGCTCAAAGGCAATCCCGGCGCCGCTCAATACTTCCGCAAATCCGGCGCGCATGGAGGTGGCGGGCGCAAAGGATTTTGCCAGCCCGTCCGGTCGGGCAATGACCGGCAAAATGGGCAGGCCATATTTGAGAGCAAACGCAAAATCCCGTTCATCATGCGCCGGCACGGCCATGATCGCACCGGTACCGTAGGTCATCAGCACATAATCGGCAATCCACACCGGAATACGCCGTCCGTTGACCGGGTTGACCGCATAACCACCGGTGAATACACCCGTTTTGTCCTTATCAGCCGCCTCGCGTTGAATATCGGACTGACGCAGCGTTTGTTGAACATAGGCCTCTACCGCAGGCCGCATCTCATCCGAAGTCAGCTTGTCCACCAGTGGATGTTCCGGAGCCAGAACCATGAAGGTGGCTCCCCACAGGGTATCCGGCCGGGTGGTAAACACTTCCAGCAAGTCACCATCCTGGGTAGTGAAGTAAACCGCCGCGCCTTCAGAACGTCCGATCCAGTTGGTCTGCAGCGTGCGCACCCGCTCCGGCCAGTCAATTCCATCATAACGCAACAGTTCTTCGGCGTACTGAGTGGTTTTGAAGAACCACTGCTCCAGATTTTTCTTGATAACCGGAGTTCCGCAGCGTTCGCAGTGGCGGTCTTCGCCCCATACCTGTTCACGCGCCAGGGTGGTGTTGCAGTTGGGACACCAGTCCACGGGTGACATTTTTCGGTATGCGAGCCCATTCTGATACAGCTTCAAGAAGAACCACTGCGTCCAGCGGTAATATTCCGGGTCGGAACTGATTGCCTCACGCCGCCAATCGAACATCGCGCCCATGCTGCGCAGCTGTCGGCGCATATTTTCGATGTTGCGGTAAGTCCACACTTTGGGGTGAATGTTGCGCTGAATGGCAGCATTTTCAGCCGGCAGTCCAAAGGCATCAAAACCAATAGGGAACAACACATTGTACCCCTGCATGCGCATAAAACGAGCGCGGGCATCCGAAGGGGTCATTGCATACCAGTGACCGATGTGCAAATCACCGGAAGGATAAGGAAGCATGGTCAGCGCGTAATGCTTCGGCCTGGAAGGGTCAACATTGGAATGATAGAGACCGTCCTGTTCCCAACGCTGCTGCCACTTACTCTCGATTTCTCCCGGATTGTACGCCGGTATGGGTGATGAGTTCATACCTCTCTCCTGTCTTTGATTAAGCAAAAATCCCTTCATCCAAGCAGGGACGAAGGGTTGCTCCGCGGTACCACCCTGATTGCCCGGAAAGAAATGTTCCCGGCCGCTCAGAACGCGCTAACGGGCGAACCCGGCAACGGCTACTGAAGTTCACCGCTGCGGCCTGCTCAACGAGCCGACAGGCGAGTTCAGCCTCAAGCGCTCCGTTTGCGCTGCGCCGGGCTCACACCAGTTCTCCCGACTCGCTGACGGATGGCTTACTACTCCTGCCATAGCCTTTCAAAAAACGAGCCGTGCCCAAATGCAACAACTCGTTTCTTGAGTGGACCCAGGGGGATTCGAACCCCCGGCCTTCTCAATGCCATTGAGACGCGCTCCCAACTGCGCTATGGGCCCATGCATAATTCTCGATTGTTAAGGAAAACCTGACTGCTTGCTGGGGGGCACCCCCCAGTGGACCTGAGGGGATTCGAACCCCTGACCTCTTCAGTGCGATTGAAGCGCGCTCCCAACTGCGCTACAGGCCCTTTTTTTCGAGGGTGTCTGAATTCTACCCGCAAGCCCTCAGTCTGTCAAGTTTAAATTTTTTCCGCACCCTGTCGCGATCCTCCTATCCCCCTTCAAAACCCAGCCCGCGCTCTTTGAGCGAAACATAATGCCGCCGCCCAATGACCAGATGGTCCAGCACCTGAATATCCAGCAGCCGCCCGGACTGCACAACCGCCCGCGTCAGGGCGATATCCTCCGGACTGGGAGTCGGATCGCCGCTGGGATGATTATGCACCACCAGAATAGAAGCGGCATTGCGGATAATGGCCGCACGGAACAATTCTCCCACCCGCACCGTTGAAGCATTGAGCGAACCCTGATATAACTTTTCAATGCTGATCACCCGGTTTCGGGTATCGGTCAAGATCACCCACCAATTTTCCTGCATCAGCCCGGCCATTTCATACATCACCAGATCAGCCGCATCTTTGGGAGAATGAATCGCGCGACGGTCATCCTCCTCCTCATCATCGTCATCCCGCAGACGTTTACCCAGCTCAATTGCAGCCTTGATTTGGGCTGCTTTGGCCTCTCCTACACCGTGCTGGGAACATACCTCCTGAAAGCTGGCGCGGCGAAGCCCATTCAACCCACCAAAAGTTTGCAGCAAACGCTGCCCCAGTTGCACCGCATTTTCCCCCGGCAGGCCGGTGCGCAACAAAATTGCCAGTAATTCTGCTGTGGAAAGCGCATGAGCGCCAATTTCTGCCAATCGCTCACGCGGCCGTTCGCTGGCTTCTAAATCGGTAATGCGGTAATACGTTCCCTCTTCGCGTGTGTTCTTTCTGCGCTGGCTGAGCATTTTCCCTCCCGCTGGTGTCGTCAATGTATTTCGCAAATTACTATAGCCGAGACCCAAAAAACCGGCAAGTTCTGGCGGGAAGGATTAAACCGCTCCCGTGCTATAATTTTTTCATTGGAGTTAAATTTATGGATACTGCCACGCTTGGGAATCTTGCTCTTGTTGCCGCTGCCTTCGCAGCTGCTTTTCTGGCCGCTCTCTGGCTTAGCCTGATTTTATGGACCTATCGGGATATCCGCAGCCGCAGCCGCGACCCGTTGATTCGTATTCTGGCTCTGCTGGTCGTAGGCGTGTTATTCCTGCCCGGGGTACTCATTTACCTCATTTTACGCCCTTCCCGCACTTTGGAAGAAGAATATCAACGCACCCTTGAAGAGGAGGCCTTATTGCAGAACATCGAGGATACCCCGGTCTGTCCCGGTTGTACCCGTCGCATCCAGCCGGATTGGCAAATCTGCCCGAATTGTCATACCCGCTTGAAAAAAATTTGTCATCACTGCGGAAAGTTAATGGAGCTTTCGTGGAATTTATGTCCGTACTGCGGCACACCTGCCCCGGGAATGCGCCGCGAAGCCGTCAGCATAGAGGATGCACTCCAGCACTTGCCTCTGGAAGAAATTGAGGAAAACCGTCCTGCATCCCCAAGCCTGTCAGGGGGAATGCCCTTTTCAGCCCCCAACGCGGAGGACACCGAATTTCGCAAAGATAAAGAATAACCTCAATGCTGTATGGGGTTGATCCCCTTTATATGGAATTGTTTTGTTGGGGTCAAGGTATAATTTGATTATGCAAATTTATCCGCTGCAACCTGTTGATTATCTGGTAATTGGACATTTAACCCGTGACCTGACCCCAGAAGGGCCACGCTTAGGCGGAACTGCCGCCTATTCGGGATTGACTGCCCGCGCTCTCGGGCTGAAAGTAGGAGTGGTTACCGCCTGCGACCCGGATTTACCCCTTTTTGAACTTGAAGAGCTGGCCCTGGCAATTCGCTACAGCGACACAACCACAACATTCGAGAACATTCAAACACCTGCGGGAAGGATTCAGCACGTTTTTCACCCTGCCCCTTCTCTGGATTTAAGCATGGTGCCAGAGGTGTGGCGCAATACCCCCATTGTTCATCTTGGTCCGGTGCTGCAAGAGGTTGATCCAAAACTGGCGCGCGCCTTTCCCAATTCTTTTGTTGGGGTTACTCCTCAGGGCTGGTTGCGTGCTGCAAACCGTGATAACCGGGTCACTTTTACGGAATGGCCGGAGGCCCGCTATGTACTGGAGACCGTCAACGCTGCGGTTCTAAGCATGGAAGATGTGCAGGGTAATGAAGACTTAATTGAAGAAATGGTTTCTTCCATTCGCGTACTGGCGGTTACTGAAGGCGCCAGTGGCGCTCGGATTTACTGGAACGGCGACGTGCGTTATTTTCGCGCACCCGTCACCCAGGAGGTAGATCCAACCGGTGCGGGAGACATTTTTGCTGCGGCTTTCTTTATACGCCTTTACCAGACCCGTGATCCATGGGAAGCCGCTCGTTTTGCCACCCAGCTGGCGGCTGCATCGGTAACCCGCCCCGGTTTGATGGCCATTCCCACCCCGGAAGAAGTCCGACAGAATTTGGTTGAAATCCTCCCTTGAGAAGTGAACATGGCCAAAATTTACACTTTTGTCAATCAAAAAGGTGGTGTCGGTAAAACGACTTCGGCAATTTCGCTGGCGGCTTTTCTCGGTTATTTCGGGCAAAAAGTTTTACTGATTGACCTCGATCCGCAGGCAAATGCCACCTCTTCTCTGGGAATTGACAAACGCAGCGTTCGCAATGGGACTTACGAAGTGCTGATGGGAAATCAACCGATTGGGCCGCACATTCTGCACAACCCCCGTTTTCGTCTCTCCATCCTGCCTTCTTCCCCTGCTCTGGCTGGTGCGGAAGTGGAGCTGATTCAACTTCCCAACCGCGAACGCCGCCTGCTGGAAGTGCTGACCCCCGCCATGGAACGGTACGACTACATTTTGATTGACTGTCCTCCTTCGCTGAGCCTGTTGACCATCAACGGATTGGTTGCTGCCCGGCAGGGAGTCATCATACCGGTTCAGTGTGAATACCTTGCCCTGGAAGGGCTGGGGCAGTTGACTCAAACCATTCAGCGGGTGCAAACTTCACTCTTTCCAGAATTGACCATCCGTGGTGTCATTCTGACCATGTATGATGGCCGCACCCGGCTGGCCATTGATGTGGTGAATGAAGTTCGCAAGTATTTTCCGGATAAAGTCTTTCAAACCGTCATCCCGCGCAGCATACGGCTGGCAGAAGCACCATCCTATGGATTACCCATCTCAATCTTTGCACCTGAATCAACCGCTGCCCGCTCTTATGCTCAACTGACCCGCGAATTGCTGGCTGGAGATGGCGTGTTCATCCCAGAATTTGTGAAACAGGATCAGGTATGACACGCAAAAGTGGCTTGGGCAAAGGTTTAGATGCGTTGATCCCTGGTAATCAGCCTTCAACCGGAGAGGGAAACATTCAACAAATTCCCATTGAAGCAATTAGCGCCAATCCCTATCAACCCCGCCACGACGTAGAAAACCAACACCTTGAAGAACTGGCTGAATCAATCCGTCAGCATGGCATTTTACAACCGTTAATCGTCACCCGTGATCCCTTCAGCGGGCAGTACTCGCTCATTGCGGGGGAACGCCGTTTAAGGGCTGCCCGCATCGCCGGGTTGGAAAGTGTGCCGGCGATTGTACGTCTTGCCAGTGAACAGCAACGACTGGAACTGGCGTTGATTGAGAACCTGCAGCGTACCGATTTGGGGCCTCTGGAAACCGCTCAGGCTTACCAACGACTGGCGGATGAGTTTGGGCTTTCCCATGAAGAAATCGCTGAACGGGTGGGAAAAAGCCGCGTTGCCGTGACCAATACGCTGCGGCTGCTCAAGCTACCCGAATCCATTCAAAAAGCTCTCGCCAACGGCTCCATCACGGAAGGTCATGCGCGGGCATTATTGCAACTACCCACTCCACAGGCTCAAATCGCCGTCTTGCAACTGATCCTCGAGCGCGGTTTGAGTGTCCGACAAACCGAAGAACTGACTCGTAAATACAGCGGCGAACGCAAACCTCATCCTGCTCCTGCCGAACCCTTGCCGGAAATCCGTTCACTGGAGGAAAGACTGCGTCAGCATTTGGGAACACGGGTCACTCTCCAGCATGGCAAGAAGGGTGGAAAAGTCATTATCCATTACTACTCCAATGAAGAACTGAACAGCCTGCTCGATCAACTGTTGAGGGAATGAAGTTGTTTTTGCTTTACAATGCCACTTTTTACACACTGAACCCGGCACAACCAACCGTGCAAGCCCTTGCGGTTTGGGACGGAAAAATTGTTGCCGCCGGCACTGTCGAAGAAGCAGAAACTGCGCTACCGGCAGGTGCCCCGCGCATTAATTTGAACGGCCTGACCGTCCTACCCGGATTGACCGATTCACACCTGCACCTGCAGCACTTCGCCCTGGCATTGCAATACGTGGATTGCGAAACCGACACACGAGCCGAATGCTTGCTGCGGGTTCAACACAAAGCCAAATCCACCCCTCCCCAAAACTGGATCCGCGGGCATGGTTGGAACCAGAATGTTTGGGAAGAAGGGTTCGGAAACGCCCATCTGCTTGACCAGGTTGCTCCGCATCATCCGGTTTATTTAACCGCCAAATCGCTGCATGCGGCTTGGGTCAATACCCTTGCCCTTCAAGCCGCGGGGATAGACCGCAACACGCCTGACCCGCCCGATGGTCGCATCCAAAGGGATGAAAGCGGCAATCCCACCGGCATCTTATTTGAATCCGCCATGGGGTTGGTGGAAAAAGTTATTCCCGAAGCAACCCTGCCTCAAATTCGGCAGGCGATTGAAGATGCCCAACCCCATCTTTGGGGAATGGGATTGACAGGCGTCCATGATTTTGACCGCCGTCAGTGTTTCATGGCATTACAGGAATTGGAGCAGGCCGGTAGACTCAAGTTAAGAGTGGTAAAAAGCATTCCACTCGAAAATCTCAATGAAGCGGTCGAGGTCGGGCTGCGCAGCGGCTTTGGCAGCCAGTGGCTGCGAATTGGCTCACTTAAGTGTTTTGCGGATGGCGCTCTCGGCCCTCAAACTGCCGCCATGCTGCAGCCCTACGAGGGAAACGCCTCCGAAAGCGGAATACTCTTTCTGGATTCGGAAGAGATCGTGGAAATCGGCCAACGCGCCGCAGCCAGCGGCTTGAGCCTCGCCATTCATGCTATTGGCGACCGCGCCAATCACGAAGTGCTGAAAGCGTATGCACAGCTGCGCCAGTTTGAAAAGCAGGAAGCGCGTCCTCACCTGCGTCATCGAATCGAACATGTCCAGGTACTGCA